>Ga0153956_1000758_pt1 | contig 33537 bp, 27 predicted proteins | sample TSFL040MetaG_FD_104704 | JGI IMG/M metagenome (GOLD analysis project Ga0153956, IMG submission 104704) | Attine ant fungus gardens microbial communities from Florida, USA - TSFL040 MetaG | ecosystem: Host-associated > Fungi > Mycelium > Unclassified | place: USA: Florida, Wekiwa Springs... | reverse complement strand
GGCCTGGGCGCGTTGGAGGAGGGGCTCGCCGGCGGTCCAGTTGGCGCCGCCACAGCCTCTGAAGACGGGGGCGTCGCGGTCGAGGTAAGCGAACATCTCCTCGGCCAGGGCGCGCTTGGTGGCGGCGAAGGAGACGAACTCGCCGAGCCAGCCGGTGAGGGCCTCCCAGGGCGGCAGGTCCTCGTACTTGGCGGCCGCGGCACAGATCTCTTCGACCCCGCCCAGGTAGGTGGCCTCGAGCAGGTCCTCGCGCTTGGGGAAGTGGCGGTAGAGGGTGCCGATCCCGACCCCGGCGCGCTTCGAGATCTCCTCCAGCGTCGCGTCGGAGCCCTCCTCGGCGAAGGCTTCACGGGCCGCGGTCACGAGCTTGTCGTAGTTGCGGCGCGCGTCGGCGCGCTTCGGCCGCGCCGAGAGGGCGGTCAGCTCGGGGGCCTTGGTATCGGGGGTGACGCTCATCTCACAAATCGTCCTTGACAAAGCGGAGGCTGCCTCCGTATAGTGCTCTGAAGAAGCGGAGGCACTCTCCGAATTACCCGGAGGATGGCTCCATTTTAACACCCTCCCCCCTTCTTCCCTTGACTCTTTTCCTAAAGGACCTCCCCGCATGAACTTCCTCCCCCAGAGGCGGGCCGCGACCAATCCGGCGATGGTGCTCGCGATCATCCTCGGCTGCTACCTGATGGTCGTGCTCGACGCGTCGGTCGTGATCACCGCGCTGCCGGACATCCGCACCGACCTCGGCTTCTCCCCCGCCTCCCTCTCCTGGGTCCAGAACATCTACGCGCTGGCCTTCGGCGGCCTGCTGCTGCTCGGCGCGCGGATGGGCGACCTGCTCGGCCGCCGCCAGGTCTTCATCGGCGGCATCGCGCTCTTCACCGTCGCCTCGATGCTCGGCGGCCTCGCCCAGTCGGAGACCTGGCTGCTCGCCGCCCGCGCCCTGCAGGGCGTCGGCGCCGCGATCGCCGCGCCCTCGACCCTGGCCCTGCTCACGATCTCCTTCCCGGAGGGCTCCGAGCGCACCCGCGCGATCGCCCTCTACTCCGCCGTCGCCAGCGCCGGCGCCTCGATCGGCCTCGTCCTCGGCGGCATGCTGACCAGCTGGATCTCCTGGCGCTGGAGCCTCTTCATCAACGTCCCGATCGGCGCCGTCCTGATCTCGCTCGCCCCCGCCTACCTGCCGGAGACCGAGCGCCACACCGGTGAGTTCGACTTCGCCGGCGCGATCACCTCGACGCTCGGCATGAGCGCCCTCGTCTACGGCCTCGTGCGCGCCGCCGAAACCAGCTGGGGCGACGCGGTCGCGCTCGGCTCCTTTGCCGCCGCGGCGGTGATGCTCGCCGCCTTCGTCGCGATCGAGAAACGCGTCCGCCAGCCGATCACCCCGCTGCGCCTCTTCGCCAGCCGGGAGCGGGTCGGCGCCTACGCCGCGCGCCTGCTGATGGTCGGCGCGATGTTCGGGATGTTCTTCTACCTCACCCAGTTCCTGCAGGGCGCGGAGGGCTACAGCGCGCTGAAGGCCGGGCTCGCCTTCCTGCCGGTCACCCTCTCCATCTTCGCGATGGTGAAAGTGGTGCCGCGCCTGCTCGGCCGGGTCGGGCCGCAGTGGACGCTGATCGGCGGCCTCGTGCTCGCCCTCGCCGGCCTCGTCTGGCTGAGCCGGATCACCACCGGCACCGACTACTGGACCGGGATCGCGATCCCGATGGCGTTCATCGGCGTCGGCATGGGCCTCGCCTTCACGCCGCTGACCCAGGCGGCGATCGCCGGCGTCGACAACCACGACGCGGGCGCCGCCTCGGGGCTCGTCAACGTGTTCCAGCAGCTCGGGTCGACGATCGGGATCGGCGTCCTCGTCACCGTCTTCGCGGCGGCGAGCGACGGCGAGGGCGCGAAGGCCCTGGCGGAAGGGGTGCCGACCACCATCGCCGTCTCGGCGGGCCTGGTCGCCGCCGCCCTCGCCGTCGTCCTGGTCGTGATGCGGCCGGCGGTCCGGACTAGCCGGTCGCCGATTCGCCAGGACGCGGTGGCGGCCGGCGAGTGATCGCGGGCGAGCGCCCGCTGGTCGCGAGGATCCAACGAGAGCGGCGGGTGAAGACGCCCGTCGCCCCCGTCTTGATCCGGTCGCTCTTGCGGACCAGGATGAAGCTCACGATCGCGCCGGCGACGGCGATCCCGGCGGAAGCGTAGAAGGTCACTTCGAACGCGTGGACGTGGGCGGAGACCACCACGGGCTTGATCGTGTCGACGATCGGCGAGTGCGGGAGGTGGTTGAAGCCCTTCTGCTCGGCTTCGACGATCACGTCGCGCGCTTCTTCGACCTGCCGGGGCGTCGGATGGAAGCCCTTGTCGGAGAGCTGCGATTCGATGGCGTGGAAGTTGACCCCGAGCTCGACCGCCGAGAGCGCCGCGATGCCGAGCGCGCCCCCCATCTGCTCGGAGGTGTTGATCATCCCGGCCCCCTCCCCCGCGTCCTTCTCGGGGACCGCGGTGAGGCCGGTCGGGTCGTTGACGATGAGGACGATGCCCAGGCCCAGTCCCTGCAGCAGCAGGCCCGGGATCAGGGCGACGGCCGATTCGCTCGACACCGAGATCGCGAGGACGACGCCGGAGGCGGCGAGGACGAGGAAGCCGGCGACCAGCGGCCAGCGTCCGCCGAAGCGGTCGAAGGCCTTGCCCGCCAGGGGGCCGGCGAGGATGATCGGGATCGTCGCCGGGATCAGCGCGACGCCTGCCGCGGCCGGTGAGACCCCGACCACCAGCAGCAGGAAGAACGGGGTGAGGAAGCCGAGCCCGAGCTCGACCATCCCGGCCAGGAACTGACTCAGGTTGGAGGCGAGGAAGTTCTCGTGGCGGAAGAGCGCGAAGTCGATCATCGGTTTCCTCGCCCGTTTCTCGATCAGCAGAAAGACCGGGACGAGGAGGACGCCGACCGCGATCGGGATCAGCGTCATCGGGTCGCCCCATCCTTCCGTCGGCCCCTGGCTGAGGCCGAAGACGAGCGTGCCGACCATCAGCGCGAAGGTGACGACACCGGGCAGGTCGAGGTCACGCGAGGCGTCGGGGTCGGGCTCCAGCCGCGGCGTCGCGCGCAGGGTGAGGAGGATCGCGATCACCGCCAGCGGCACGTTGATGAAGAAGACGAGGCGCCAGTCGATCGACGTCAGCGCCCCGCCGAGCACCGGCCCGAGCGCGGCGAAGAAGGCCGACGCGCCGGCGAGGATGCCAAGCGCCGCCCCCTTCTCCTCGTCCGGGTAGACGGCGCTGACGATCGCCAGCGCGGTCGGCATCATCAGCGCCGCGCCCGCGCCCTGGATCGCCCGCGCGACGATCGCCCAGACGATGTCCTGCGAGGCGCCCATCGCGGTCGTCGCGACGGCGAAGATCACCGCGCCGAAGAGGAACACGCGGCGCATCCCGAAGAGGTCGCCGAGCCGGCCGCCGAAGACCATCAGCGCCGCCAGCGGGAGGATGTTCGCGGTCATCAGCCACTGCGACTGCGAGATCTGCGCGTGCAGGCCGGAGATCGCGTGCGGCGCGGCCAGCGGCACCGCGGTCTGGTCCACCAAGATCATCGAGCTCGACAGCGTCATCGCCGCCAGCGTGATCTTCATGTTCCGCCGCGAGATCACCTGCGGCGGCAGCCTACGTCACCAGGGAAGAGAGTCCGCGATCTCCGAGAGCTTCGGCGCGGTCTGGTCGCGCCCCGAGAGGAGCGGCTCCTCGACCTGCCAGTCGACGCCGACGTCCGGGTCGTCCCAGGCGATGCCGGCCTCTGTCGCCGGGTCGTACACCGAAGACACCAGGTAGGCGACGTCGGCGACGTCGGAGAGGACGACGAACCCGTGGGCGAAACCGATCGGCACGAAGAGCTGGTGGTGCTTCTCGTCGTCGAGGACGTGGCCCTCCCACTGCCCATAGGTGTCGGAGTCCCTGCGCAGATCCACCGCCACGTCGAGGATCGCGCCGCGCGCACAGCGGAGCAGCTTCGCCTGGCCCGGCGAGGTCTGGAAGTGGAGCCCCCGCAGCGTCCCCTTCGAGGACCGCGAGTGGTTGTGCTGGACGAACTCGGCATCGACGCCCAGCACCCTCCACGCGTCCTTGGAGAAGGTCTCGACGAAAAACCCCCGCTCGTCGCCGTGAACCTGCGGTTCGACAAGGACGACCCCGTCGAGCTTCGTCGCGCCCGCCGTCGCCACTAGCCGAGCGCCTTTCCGTACTGGCGTTCGTAGTACTCGCGGTACTCGCCGGAGCGGATCGGGCCCCACCAGTCCTCGTTGTCGCGGTACCAGTTGACCGTTTTCTCGATGCCCTCGTCGAAGTGGACCTGGGCCTCCCAGCCGAGCTCCCGCTTCAGCTTCTCCGAGGAGAGCGAGTAACGGCGGTCGTGGCCGGGGCGGTCCTGGACGTATTCGATCAGCGACTCGTCGCCGTCGACCAGCTTGATCACCCGCTGGACGACCTCGATGTTCTCGCACTCGTCGGGGCCGCCGACGTTGTAGGCCTCGCCCGCCTTGCCCTTGGCGAGCACGGTGTGGATGCCGCGGCAGAAGTCCTCGACGTAGAGCCAGTTGCGGACCTGCTTGCCGTCGCCGTAGACCGGCAGCGAGTCGCCGTGGAGCGCGTTCAGCACCATCAGCGGCACCAGCTTCTCGGGATATTGGCGCGGGCCGTAGTTGTTGGACCCGCGGACGATCGAGGCATCGAGGTTGTAGGTGTGGACGTGGGCGCCGACCAGCAGGTCGCCCGCCGCCTTGGTCGCCGAGTAGGGCGAGGAGGGGTCGAGGGGCGAGGTCTCGGTGAACGAGCCGGAGTCGATCGAGCCGTAGACCTCGTCGGTGGAGACCTGGACGTAGCGCTGGATGCCCAGCTCGCGCGCCGCGTCCAGCAGCGTGCCGGTGCCGATCACGTGGGTGCGGGCGAAGGCGTCCTGGTCGTCGATCGAGCGGTCGACGTGGGACTCGGCAGCGAAGTTGACGACCGCATCGACCCCCTCCATCGCTTCGCGGACGACCTTCGGGTCCTCGATCGCCCCCTCGATCAGCTTCGTCCCCTCCGGCAGGTTCTCGGGGCGGCCGGCGTAGGTCAGCTTGTCGAGCACGACGATGTCGTGCTCCTCGCCCGCGATGCGGACGTAGGTGGAGCCGATGAATCCGGCGGCGCCGGTGACCAGGAGCTTCATGGGATGCGTTCCTCCGTCGTCGTCGCTTTAGTTCGTCTCGGACTCGCGCTGGGCCAGGTACCCGGCGAGGCCATCCTGCCAGGACGGCAGGCGGATCGCGTGCTCGCGCTGGCTCTGCAGAGCGGAAAACGCAGGGCGCGGCGCGGGCCGTCCCAGCATCTCGGTGGTGCCGGAGAGCACTTTCGTTTCCGTCTTCGCCTGCTCGAAGATCTCGCGGGCGAATTCGTACCAGGAGCATTTGCCCGCCGCGGCCATGTGGTGGATGCCGTACTCGATGCCCTCGATCAGCCGGGTGAGGCCGTAGGCGAGGTGCCAGGTGTAGGTGGGCGACGTGACCTGGTCCCGCACCACCAGCACCTCGTTGGTCGACTCGGCGAGGCGCAGCATCGTGTCGACGAAGTTGCCGCCGTTGATGCCGAAGAGGCCGGCGGAGCGGACGATGAAGTGGCGCTTGTTGGCGGCCGCGGTGGCCTCCTCGCCCGCGAGCTTGGTGCGGCCGTAGGCCGACTGCGGGGACGGTTGGTCGGACTCGACGTAGGGCGAGCCCTTCTGCCCGTCGAAGACGTAATCGGTGGAGACGAAGACGACCGCGGCATCGACCTCCTTGGCGCCCGCGGCGACGTTCCCCGCCCCGGTCCCGTTCACCGCGAAGGCGGCGTCCTCGGCGGTCTCGGCCCCGTCCACGTCGGTCCAGGCGGTGCAGTTGACCACCATGTCGGGACGCTCGAGGTCCATCCGCCGCCGCACCTGGTCGGCGTCGGTCACGTCCATCTCGGCGCGGCCGAAACCGACCACGTCGTGCCCCGCGTTCCCCGCGGCGAGCACCATGTCGCGCCCCAGCATCCCCTGGGCGCCCGCGACCAGGACCTTCATCGGCTGATCCCCGCTCTCGTCGTCATCTCCAAAGCCCGAACAGGCTATTGCCCCGAAAGGTGCGGCGCGGTCAGGCGCGGAGCCCTTTACTCCGCGGACTCCTCAAGCCCGGTGAGGTCGGCGATGTCCCGGAGGTCGCGGGGGCGACCGACGGCACGCTTCATCGCGATCACGTCGTCGAGCGAGGCGATCCGAACCGTAGTGCCCCGGACCTCGACCTCGACCGCCCGCTTGCGCAGGTCCTCATACGGCGGCGCGCCGGGAGCCCCGTTGAGAATGTCGAGGTCCCCGGCGGCGGTGGCGAGTTTGAGGACCCTGGCCCGGGCCAGGTCGAAGCTGTCGCGCGGATCGAGCTCGCGAAATTCTGAGTCGGTCGCCGAAACCGAGGCCTCGAGCTCGTCGAGCGCGGCGGCAAGCCGCTCGTAGTTGGGCTCCTCAGGCGTCGGGATGATGTCGACGTCGAAGGTGAGGCGCCGAGACCCGTGGGCGTTCGCCGCGATGCCGCCGATCGCCACATAGTCGACGCCATGGCGCTGCAGCACCGCGAAAATCTCCTGCGGAGAGAAGCTCCGTTCGGTCACCGGGACTTCGCCGTGCCGTGCAGGTCGCCTGCGAAGGCGGCGGCGTCGAAGGCCCGTTCGAGGCGCTCGGCCATCGGTCGCGCCCGATGGGCCTCGACCCACGTCCGGTCGTCCTCGTCACCCGCCACGCGCTCGGTACCGAGGCAGACGCTCTCACCCATCACCAGCAGCAGGCGGTCGAGGGACTCGACCGACGGTGAGACTTCACCGCGCTCGAGGCGTGATATCCAGGCCTGGCTGGCCCCTGACCTAAGGGCGAGACGGCGCTGGGACAAACCGTGCCGTCGCCGCGCGTCGCGGATGAGCTCGCCGCTCGTCATGGTCGGATGATATCCGATCGAGCATCACTATATCTCGATGATCGAAGTGGAGCCGCCGTCAGGGGACGGTGGCGACGCTGGGACTGGTGCCGGGAGCGAGGCGCGCCGTGGTGCCGAAGGCGCCGTCCGCGGTGGATGCCGGCCAATGGGCGCTGAGGTACGCCTTCAGGGCGATGGCGAGGACGTTCTCGTCCGGGGCCTCCGCCTGCGGGGGGAGGCCGGCGACGAGGGTCCCGGCCGTCGTCGAGTAGATGACCGGTTCCCCGCCCGGAGCCTGGAAGGAGACGAGGGCGCCACCGCTGGGCTGGGTGACGATGGTGGGGCTGGACCCGAGCAGCATCGCCACGCCGGTGTCCTGGTAGCCCGCCGCGGTCGAGTAGATCCAGAGGGTGCCGGTGTCGGCCTGGAACGCCGCCCAGCAGCTGCCGGACCGTTCGGTGCCCGTCTGTTCCTGGAAGGCGTACCAGGCCGGCTGGTAGGAGCCGTCTTCCGCCTGCAGCCCGGAGTGGCCGTCCCAGGCGGCGCCGCCGAAATCGCGAGCGTTGTACCAGCTGGCAAGCCGGATGTCGTCGGTCTCGGCCATCGCCTTGACCCATTCCAGGGAGCCGGTGACTAGGGTCGCCTGTTCGTCCTCGTCCACGGTTTCCCCGGCCGGCACGGTGCCCTGCGTCGGCCAGCCCATCTCGGTGATCCAGAGGGACTTTTCGCTCGCCCCCAGGGCGTCGAGGTAGGTGCGCATCGATTCGACGTCGGCGGCCATCCCCGCCACCCCGCCCGCGAACGAGTACGGATGGATCGCCACCCCGGTCACCTCCGGGTCGAGCCCGCCGGTCGCCGCCGCGCCGGCGATGAAGCTTTCGGGCGATTCGCCGACCTGGGTGTTGAGGGATCCGAAGAGCACCCCGGTCCCGTGCCCCGTCTTCTCCCGCGAGCCGGCCTGGATCGCTTCGGCGGAGTATTTGAGGAAGGCGCCGTAGGCCGCCGGCTGCGCGCAGTTGCCGACTTCGGCGTTCCACGGCTGCCCGATCGCTTCGCATTCCACCTGCGAGAGCTGCGGATCGTTCACCGCGATGTTCGGCTCGTTCCACACTTCCCAGGCGATGATCGGCGTCGGGTTCGCCTTCCCGTCCCAGAACGAGCCGTTGACGCCGTAGCGTTCGACCAGCCCACGGACCCACTGCCCCCAGGCCCCCCACCCGGGCGCCCCGGGCAACGGGAAGCGCCGCCCGCGCGCAAGCGTCGGCAGGATCGTGATGCCCCGCTCCCACGCCTCTTCGACCAGATCGTCGTTCCCCTGCCAGTCCCCGCTCCCCGCGTTGTACTGGAGCGGCAGGTGGTACACGGTCGCCCCAGAAGCCTCGACCGCATCCAGCATTTCTTCCTGCGAGGAGTTGTTCCCGTCCCAGTTCAGCCCGAAGCTCAGGGCCGATGCGGACGAGGCGGTGGCCAGGAAGACCCCGATCGCGAGCAAGGTCCCAAGCAGCAGCCACAGGTGGCGGTGAGCGGTGTGCATAGAGCTCCCCTCATGTTGCCGATCGGGGGTTGCGGGCTCGGGCTTGCGGCGTGGGGTGGAAAGGGACGGGTAAAGGACGCCGGCCGTCTCGGCCACGACCCTGGCAGGCTGTGGCCGTGGCCGAGACGGCCGGGTTATGTGGGGGATTCACCGGGGAGCCCGGGTGGGGGTCACGGGTTCGTCACGGGAGGGCACCGAGGGAGGGACGGATGCGTGACGGCACCCCGCGAGTCGTGCAAGAGATGCCGGGAACGTCACGCTTGTGTGCGTGTTGGGCAACACGCACTTACGCGCTGCGTGAGTTGACCGTGCTATGGCACGGTGAATCCATGCATCGCGTTTTCGGGCCGCCTTTTCGGGCCCGAAAACGGACATGAGACGCACGAAAAGGTGACGTTCCCGGCGTCTTCGTCAACGGATGAGGCTCCCGAGGGCTCTTCGTGACCTCCCCCGCACGAACCGCCCACGGAAGTCCTGAGACTTCCCGACCCTCGCCGTCCTCCCCCGCCGCACCCCTCACGTCCTGGGCGTCTCATGGAGGTCACAGCCTGCCAGGACCTCCATGAGACGCCCAGGACGTATCTCGGACGGCCGCCCCCGCCCCGAAGCGCCGCCGTCCCGTAATCCCAGCTACAGGATTTCGATGATCGAGTTGTCCCCGACCAGGAGCCGCAGCGTTTTCGGCAGGCCCTCGCTGCGGATGAGCTTCACGTTGCGGCCCAGGAGGCTCGCCTCCATGCGGGTGCCGAGGTCCTCGACGGTGGAGTTGGCGAGGACGATCGAGTGCTCGACCTCGCAGCGGCGGACCGCGACCTCGTCGCCGATCGAGGTGTAGGGGCCGATGAAGGCGTCTTCGATGGTGGCGCCGGGGCCGATCACGGCCGGGCCGCGGACGACCGAGCGGATGATCTTCGCGCCCGGGGAGACGACGACGCGGCCTTCGACCCGCGAGTCCTCGTCGACCTCGCCGTCGATCGACTCCTCGACCTCCTCCAGGACGAGGCGGTTGGCCTCGAGCATGTCGGCGAGCTGGCCGGTGTCCTTCCACCAGCCGCGCACGACCTCCGACTGGACGCGACGGCCGTCGTCGATCAGGGTCTGGATCGCCTCGGTGATCTCGAGCTCACCGCGCCAGGAGGGCTCGAGGCGGCGGGCGGCGTCGAAGATCAGCGGGCTGAAGAGGTAGACACCGACCAGCGCCAGGTTCGACGGCGGGTCTTTCGGCTTCTCGATCAGCCGCAGGATGCCGCCCTCCGGGGTCAGCTCGGCGACGCCGTAGGACTGCGGGTCGTCGACCGGGGTCAGGAGGATCAGAGCGTCGGGATCGTCCTCGGCGAACGTCGAGACCAGGCCGCGCAGGCCGTGGCTCAACAGGTTGTCGCCCAGATACATGACGAAGGGCGCGTCGCCGATGAAGTCCTCCGCGGTCAGCACCGCGTGGGCCAGCCCCGCGGGCTTGTCCTGCTCGATGTAGGTGATCGACGCGCCGAACCGCGAGCCGTCACCGGCCGCCTCGCGGATCTCCCCGCCGGTCTCCGGGGCGATGATGATCCCGATCTCCTTCACCCCGGCGTCGACCAGCGCCTCGATCCCGTAGAAGAGCACGGGCTTGTTCGCCACCGGCACCAATTGCTTGGCGGAGGTGTGCGTGATCGGACGCAGACGGGTGCCGGCGCCGCCGGAGAGGATCAGTCCTTTCAGGGGCTCCATCAGACGGTGGAACCCTACTTACCCTGGAAAGATGCTGTCTAGGCGCGGCGTCAGCCGCAGACCTGGACCTGGCGGCTCGAGGCCACGTGAAGGACCCACGGCCGTTGCGATTCGTCGGCCGGAATGTGCAGCGTCATCACCGATTCGGCCGGGATCGGGGTCAGGGTGACCGGGAATTCCCCTTCGTCGGAGAAGCGGCGCAGTTGGGGCCTGGCTTCGGTCCCCGCGGGCACCTCGATCCGCACTTCTTCGCCCGCCAGCGGGATTTCCGGCGCGCCGCCCGCGCCCCCGGCGGCGGTGCAACCCTGCGCTTCGCCGCTCACGCCGACTTCGGTCGCCGACGTGATCGGCAACGCGTGGGACAGCAGGATGTCGGCCTGGCGCCGCCCCTGCGGCTGGGCGGTTTCCAGTTCGGCCTGCGAGTAGGCGGGCGAGCCGAATTCATCGGTCGCTTCGAAGTACTTGCCCGCCTGGATGTCGATCAAGGCGCCGGTGCCGGCGATTTCGGGGCCGAAGGCGAATTCCGGCGGCACCGTCTTACGGGCGATCTCCAGGGCGGCGGTGTCGGAGCGGGTGATGATCGTTTCGTTGGCGAAGTATTCGCGCCCGTCGTGGAGGACCACGAGGTTCGGGCCGACGGCCAACGCGGTGCCGACGGCGCCGACGATCAACCACCGCTTGCTGATCCGGGTGCCGCGCAGCAGCGCCGCGACCAGCAGCAGGATCAGTACGGCGCTGAGGTACTGGTAGCGGCTGACGTCGGGGTCCCGTCCCGCGATGTCGTTGAAGGCGGTGAGGAACCAGTTGAAGACCGCCGCGACGGCGATCGGCCAGACGATCGGGTCGACCCGCCTGCGGTTACGGATCAGGACCGCGAACCCGACGATCAGGGCGACCAGGAAGATCCGTCCCCAGGTCTGGTCGACGGTGAACGTTTCCGTGCTGGTGCCGAGGCCGGTCAGCGCGCCGACGCCGACCGCGACCTCTTCGGCGACGTAGTTCGGCGAGGCGAGGATGTTGTGCAGCGTCAGGTGGGTTTCGGCGTTGTGTCCCCAGCCGAGCCACCAGATGGCGTAGAGGACGATCGGGATCACGACGACGAAGGCGCGCCCGCGCCAGGTCGAGCGGGGGCCGATCAGGATCGAGGTGATTCCCGCGACGGCGAAGGCGATGCCGAGGCTGGAGAACCCGAAGCAGAGGAGCAGCGAGACGCAGGCGACGATGTCCGCGCGCCGGGTGCGTTCCTCCAGCGCCAAGAGCATCAACAGGCCGAAGGCCATCGAGCCGACGTAGGAGATCTCGAAGGTCCAGAGCAGGACTTCGAAGGCCGGGCCGAGGAAGAGGATCAGGACCGCGGCGAAGAGCCCGGGCCAAGGGCCGATCCGCCGCCGCACGTACTCGAAGACCAGCGCCGCCGTCGCCAGCAGGCCGATCGTCAGCAGCACGAATTCCGGCATCGCCGAGGTCATCCCGAAGATCCGCAGGAACAGCTGGGTGATCAGCACCGGGATCACCACGATGTGCTCGTTGTGCGGTTCCAGGATGGCGTGCGAGGTGAAGTGCCGCCGATTCATCAGGAACTCCCATGAGTCGGCGAAGAACGTGAGGTGGCGAACCAGCACCAGCGTCACCACGGCCGCCACGAGGAGCGCCGCGAGCAGCAGGAGCTGCGGCGCGTTGCGGGTCACGCGGGCGTTCACGGCGCGGGAGTGTATTCAGCGTCCCCGACCGTGCCGGGGGCGCTCCAGGCCGTCCAGCACAGACCCGCGAGAGCGATCGCGGCGACCAGGCCGGCGACGGCCGAGTACGACGTGCCTTCAGGCGGCTTGATCGACGGCGCGTAGAGGACGACGACAAAGATCGCGTTGATCGCGACGAGGCCGATGGCGAACCACCGTGAGGCCGCGTAGGCCGCCGCCACGCAGGCGCAGATCCCCAGGACCGGTAACGCCAGGCTGCCCTGGTGGAGGATCGCCACCGAGTTCGAATTGCCGAACATGACGAGCACCCAGAAGACGGCGGTGACGAGCGCCAGCAACCCACCGGACAGGGCGAAGCGCCACTCGGGCGAGCGCGGCCCGGCCCGCTCGCGCACCGCCCGCACCGCCATCGCCAGCGGCCCGAGCAGCAGCAGGCCGATGCACGGCAGGAGGGCGAGGAAGCGTACCCAGCGCAGGTCTTCGACCGTGCGCGGAAGGTCGTCGGTCGATTCGGGGCCCTGCATTTCTTCGGTGATCGCCCGGATCTCACCGATGCCGAGGATCGCCTCGACGTTTTCCCACTTGTTGTGGAGCGTCCCGCCGATGCCTTCTTCGCGATAGCCGTCGACGATCGTCGACAGCACCCCCTTGTCGGTGATTTCGGCGACTCCGCCGAGCTGCCACTTCACCAGGCGGTTGCCCGGCGGATCGCCCCAGTGCTGGTAGGCCTGCCAGGGGGCGTAGAGGATGAAGGCGGAGGCGACGGCGACGGCGAGCCAGCGCCAGTCCGGCAGCCCGCGGATCGCCGCGAACCCGAAGAGCGGGATGAGCAGGAAGGCGCTCGAGCCGTGGCCCAGCATCCCCAGCGCGCAGAGCCCGGCGAAGAGCACCGCGGCGCGCGGGTCCCGGACCCAGCGCTTCCACTCCGGCGAGAACACCATCGCCGCGGCCGCCAGCACGAAAGCCGCGGCGATCAGCTTCGGCCAGGTGTAGAAGCCGTGCACGATCGCGATGTCGGAGACCGTCGCCGCGATCATCGCCAGGCCGCGCGCGCGGCGGCCGAGCCGAGCAGCGCGCAGGAGGCCCCAGGCGCCGAAGATCCAGAGCTGCTGGAGCGCCACCCCGAGCATCTCGTAGTGGGTCGAGGTGTGGTCCCAGCCGAACGGCCGCACCTGGAGGACGTAGCCGATCTGCAGCGGCGGGCGGTCGCTGGCCAACCAGGTGCTGACTTCCGGCGGGGTGCCGTGGTGGCCGTTCACCCAGTACCAGTCGCTGAAGGTCTCCGGCAGCACGTTGTCGTTCGGCAGCCCGTGAGTGAAGCGTCCCCCCGCCAGCGACATCGCGTCGCCGCCCCACCCGTGCAGGTAGCCGAGGTAGACGACGAAGTAGCTCGCCAGCACCCAGAGGGCCAGCGGCGTCACCAGCTCCCGCATCTCGGCCCGCCCCTTGCCGCCGAACCAGAGCGCGACCAACCCCGCGGCGGCGCCGATCTCGATCAGGAAGGCAAGCGTCTTGCCGACCTCCGGCGAGGCGTAGAAGCCCCAGAAGACGAGCATCGCGGCGGCGCCGGAGGCGACCAGCGCGACGGCGATCAACAGCACCTGCGAGCGCAGCCCCCGCGAGGCCGCGAACCACGCCGCGGCGATTGCCGGGAGCGCGATCAGGACCAGCTCCTGGAGGAGGATCAGGCCGATTTCGAGGTTGAGGCTCACGCCGCGGTCGGCGGCAGGTTCGTTCGCATGGATCCCTGGCCCATCGAGGCGACAACCCTACCCAGGTACGCTCCGGCCGTGGCCGACGCCGACCGCACCCCCGACGCCGACGAGGCGACCGCCGAGCGGGTGGCGGAGTTGACGGCCGAAGTGGCGGCGCTGAAAGCCCAGGTCGCCCGCCTCGAAGCCGCCGCGCGGGAGCTCGAGCGGGTCAAACGCTCCAACAGCTGGCGCGTCACCGAGCCGCTGCGGGCCGCCAAAGCGCGGCTCGCCGGGCGCCCCTGAGGAACCGGGTGCGGCGGTGAGGACCGCGGTCTACATCCCGAACTTCAACGGCGAGCGGTGGCTGCCGCGGACGCTCCAGAGCCTGCGCGAGCAGACCGAGCGCCTCGACGTGGTGGTGGTCGACAACGGCTCCACCGACGGCTCCGCGCCAGCGGTGCGGGCCGACTTCCCGGAGGTGACGCTGCTGGCGCTGGGCGAGAACCTCGGCTTCGGCACGGCGCTGAACCGGGCGGTGGCGGCCTATCCAGCCGACGGCGTCCTGCTGCTGAACAGCGACGTCGAGTGCGAGCCGGGCTTCTGCGCTGCGCTCACCGGCGCGCTCGGCCAGGACCATGACATGGCCGCCGGAGTCCTCCTGCAGGAACGCGAGCCGACCCTGATCGACAGCGCCGGCGTCGTCGCCGACCGGACCCTGATGGGCTTCGACCACCTGCACGGCGAACCGGCCGCGGCGGCCGCGGCGGCCCCCGCCCCGCTCGGCCCGACCGGCGGCGCGGCGCTCTACCGGCGCGAGGCCTGGGACGCCGTCGGCGGCTTCGACGAGCGCATCTTCCTCTACTACGAGGACCTCGACCTGGCCCTGCGGATCGCGGCGCGCGGCGGGCACTGCGCCCTCGCTCCCGACGCCCGTGTGCTGCACGCCTACTCGGCGAGCCTGGGCGCGGCGAGCGGCGCCAAGTACGCTCGCACCGGCTGGAGCCGCGGCTACATGCTGCGCCGCTACGGCGTGATGCGCGACCCGCGGCTGGCGCTGCGGGCGCTGACCTGCGAGGGCGCGATCAGCGCCGGCCAGGTGCTCCGCGACCACACCGCCGCAGGACTGCGCGGCCGCCTGCGCGGCTATCGCGACGGTGCCGGGCAACCGCCACGCGAGGTCGGCGCGGCGCCGCTGCTGGACCTCGGCGCCCGCGAGGCGCTCGCGCTGCGCCGCCGCCGGCGGGGCTGAGCTTCCTGCGGTCTCTCTAGAGTGCCCGCTCGATGGCCGGGGTCGGGAAATCGCTGGAGCTGGGCTCGCGGGTCGAATCGGCGACCTCCTTCGCCCGCGTCCAGCTGTTCCAGGGGCGGCGGCGCCTCTGGATCGTCTCCGCGATCATCGCGCTCCTCGCCTGGCCCCTCGCGTTCGGCGTCGCGGGCACCGGGCTCGACCTGAGCTGGATGAGCGGCCTCTACATGGGGATCCACGACGGCAAGGACTTCGGCAGCGAAGTCGTCTTCACCTACGGCCCGCTCGGGTTCCTCGCCTGGCCGATCCTCTTCTACAGCTGGCTCGCGGTCCTCGCGCTCCTCTTCAGCGCGATCATCTACTTCGCCTTCACCTTCACGATGACCGCGCTGCTCGAGCGCACGGTCGGGCTGCTCGGCGCCGCGGTGATCGTCTTCCTCTACCTGGTCACCGTCCCCGACCTCGAGCAGCTCCCGCTGATCCTCGCCGTCGCCTGGGCGCTCGGGGCGCTCCGCGAGGACCGCACCGACGGCGCCGTGATGGTATTGGCGATCGGCGGTGGCACCCTCAGCGCCTTCGAGCTCCTGATCAAGCTCTCGGTCGGGCCGATCATCCTCCTCATCTGCCTGGTGGCGATGATCGCCGCGCGCGCCAACCGCCGCGAGTGGAGCTTCTTCGCTGGGTTCGCCATCGGCGGCTTCCTGCTCCTCTGGCTGATCGCCAGCCAGTCGCTCGGCAGCCTCTGGGACTACGGCGTCAACGGCTTCCAGGTCGTCACCGGATACAACGAAGCGATGGGCCTCGAAGGGGCGCCGACCTGGTTCAAAGTCGGCCTTCCCTTCTTCGCCCTCGGCCTGGTCGTGGTGGCGGCGTGCGCCCCCTGGGGCGATCGACGGCGCCGGATCGGCGCGACCCTGCTCGTCGCGATCGCCGCCTTCAGCTCCTACAAGTACGGGATCGTCCGCTTCGAGCCGGCCCACCTCTCGCTGGGCCTCTCGGCGATGCTCGGCATCTGGCTGATCATCCCCTGGCGGCGGGCCCTGGTGCCTGCCTTCCTGGTCGCGACCGTCGTCCTCGCCGGGATCGCGATCCACATCTATCCAGGTGAACCGCGCCTCGACCCCTGGCAGAACGTCGTCGCCTTCAAGGAAACCGCCGAACTCGTGGTGCGGCCGGGCAAGCGCCAAGGCCTCATCGACCAGTCCCGCGCCAGCCTGCAGGCTACCTACGCGATGGACCCGGAAACGCTCGCCGCCCTGGAAGACAAGAAGGTGCAGGTCGACCCCTGGGAAATCGCCGTCACCTGGGCCTACGAACTCGACTGGCACCCGCTGCCGGTGATCCAGAACTACACCGCCTACACCGAAAAGCTCGACCGCCTCAACTCCGAAGCGGTCGAAGACCCCGACAAGGGGCCGCAGGTGATCCTGCGCCTCAACCCGGGCGGGCCCCTGCCCTTCGCCGGGTCGCGCAGCTTCCAGGGCCGGGTGGCCGCCTGGGACCCGCCGGAACAGAACTTCAAGACCGTCTGCAACTTCGTCCCGGTCCACGAATCGGAAGCGTGGCAAGTGCTTGAACGGGTGCCGAACCGCTGCGGCCCGGAGGAACTGATCTCGGAAATCGAAGCGAACTCCGGCGAACCGGTCCAGATCCCCAAGGCCCATCGCGGCGAACTGGTCCTGATGGACATCGAAGGAATCAAGATCGAAGGCTTCGAAAGACTCCGCTCCCTCCTCTGGCGCCCGCGCATCCGCATCGCCTCATTGAACGAAGGCGCGGCCGTCTACCAACTGGTCCCCGACACCGCCGAAGACGGCCTCGTCGTCTCCCGCGACCCCCGCCTCGCCGGCAAGGAAGGCTTCGAACAGCTGCCGGAGATCGAAAACCTGAGGATCGAAGGCATCTCCAACCACCTGCACTTCAAGTTCTACGGGGTGAAGGTGGACGACCCAGGCAAGGGCGACTAGCTAGCGGGGCGGGCTGACGCCCGGGACACGGGACGCAAGGGTTTGCCGCTAGCGCGGCCGTCTCGGTCACCGCCCTGGCAGGTTGTGGCCGTGGCCGGGACGGCCGGGGAAGTCGGGTCGCGCATCTCGTGAGGGAAATGCCGGGAATGTCGCTCTTCCGTACATGTTGGGAAACAGTCACGGAGCCGCGGTCGACCTTTGTTACGCATAGATTTACCGAGGTCGACCGCGCTCCTGTGGGGTTCTCATCTCGAGTCCGAAAAGGAACCGAAGGCGCACGGTGGTGTGACGTTCTCGGCATCTTCGGCGACGGCCCGGCCTCCCGGAGGCGGCCCTTCGTTACGTCTTCCGCACGGGACCCCCACGGCAGTCCTGAGACTTCCCGACCCGCGCCGTCCTCCCATGCCCCCTCGTCTTGGGCGTCTCGTGGAGGTCACGGCCTGCCAGGACCTCCACGAGATGCCCAGGACACCGGCCGGCGCAAACCGCCCGAGCTCAGCGCCCGAACCAGGCACGCGGGCGACTGAGGTCGCCCCTCCGCGCCAGGCGCCGCCGCTCAGCCAGCGCGCCGGGCAGCCGCGCAAGCCCTTCGACCTTTCCGCGCAGGGTCCCGCCCAATCGTCGTTGCCCGGCGGCCCGAATGAGGGCGCCGGACTCGACCGCGAGGATGCGGGGCACTGACCCGAGCGGCATGAAGCGCGCCTGGGTGACGATGCGGTTGCGGGCGACCAGGCGGGCGTTCCAGGCACCGGGCCGGGGGGCCTCCGCCATCCAGGAGGCGTTGCCCAGGTGCCAGACGACCGCCTCCGGAACGTAGTTGAAGCGCCAGCCGGCGATGCGGGCGCGGACGTTCAGGTCGACGTCCTCGTAGAAAGAGAAGAAAGTGCGGTCGTAGCCGCCCAGGTCGACAAAGAGCTCGCGGCGCAGCAGGCAGGCGGCACCGCAGACGCCGAAGACCTCGCCGCCGCGGAGCGCCGCCGGTCCCTGCCCCTCCCCCGCGCCGATCTCCAGTGCGCGTCCGTCCCGCGTCAGCGCCTGCCCGGCGCTGTAGAGGCGCGCGGTCGCGACGTCCCGCGCCTCGCCCTCAAGCTGGAGGATCCGCGGCGCGATGCCGCCAAGCCCGGGGTCGGCGTCCAGGGCCGCAAGCAGCGCCGCGACGCTCCCCGGCTCCAACTCGGTATCGGCGTTCAGCGGCATCACATAGGGCGCCGCGGTCCGCTCGGCGCCAAGATCGACGGCGGCGGCGAAACCCGTGTTCTCACCGCGGGTTAGGTGGGGGATGCCCCGCTCCGCCAGCAACTCGACCGTTCCGTCGCTCGACCCGTTGTCGACCGCCAGCAGCTCGATCGGCTCCTCCTGCTTGGCGATCGAGTCGAGCAGCCGCGGCAGCAGCGCCGCGGAATTCCAGGTCGGAATGACCACCGCCACCTTCGGCTCGCCGCTCACGCGGGAGAGCCTGACACACGCATGAGCGCGTCGGACCGCCTAGGCGGCACGCTAGCGTTGAGGGATGCGCACGGGGACTCCCCGAGCGATCCCCAGCCCGACATGTCCGTCAACGACGAACTAATGACCACGCCGACGCAGCCCGCGCCCGGCCCCGACGCCCCTCCCGCGATCCGGATCGAAGACCTCCACAAGGCCTTCCGGATCCCGACCCAGCGCGTCGACTCGCTGAAAGAGCGGGCCGTCCACCCCTTCTCCTCGCGGGAGTACCGCGAGCTGCGGGCGCTGGACGGGATCTCCTTCGAGGTACGCCAAGGCGAGTTTTTCGGCATCGTCGGGCGCAACGGCTCGGGCAAGAGCACGCTGCTGAAGCTGCTCGCCAGCATCTACCGCGCCGACGCAGGCCGGATCCAGATCGCCGGCCGCCTCGCCCCCTTCATCGAGCTCGGCGTGGGCTTCAACCAGGAGTTGACCGCGCGCGAAAACGTCCTCCTCAACGGGGTGATGATGGGGCTGACGCCGAAAGAGGTGCGCGAGCGCCAGGACTCGGTGATCGACTTCGCCGAGCTGCACGACTTCGCCGATCTGAAGCTGAAGAACTACTCCTCCGGGATGCTGGTGCGGCTGGCCTTCTCGGTGATGCTGCAGGCCGACGCCGACGTGCTGCTGATCGACGAGGTGCTCGCCGTCGGCGACGCCGCCTTCCAGCAGAAGTGCGCCGACGCCTTCCACCGGATGAAAGCCGAAGGTAAGACGATCGTTCTCGTCACCCACGACATGTCGGCGGTCGAAGAGTACTGTCACCGGGCGCTGCTGCTCAGCGACGGCCACGTCCGCTTCATCGGCAACCCGGGCGAGGCGGGGCGCGAATACCTGAAACTGAACTTTGAGAAGAGCGGCCGCGCCGAGCAGTTGGGGACACCCGACTCGGAGGGGGCGACAGTCGACTTCGCGCTCAAGAACGTAGCGGGCGAAGAAGTCGATCGGATCGAGCGCCGAGAGGAGATCCGCGTAGAGCTCGCGGTCGAGCTGACCCGCGAGGCTTCGTCGTTGAACTTCGGCTTCGTGATCGCAAATGCCGACGATGTAGGGATGTTCGAATTCGGCGAGCCGCTGATCGCCGAGCCGGGCGAGCTGCTGCCCGTCGGCAAACGCATCGAGGTCACCGCGGCGGTCGAGAACCGACTCCCGCCGGGTCGCTATTTCGTCCACCTGGGCGTGCACAGTGACACCGGGATCTCCATATACACCCACAACGCGATCAGCTTTCTGGTCATCGGCAGCGAACAGACCACCGGCGTGGTCTCCCTCGACCACCGGGTCACGATCGACACGGAGGGCGGCTCGTGAGCGTCACCCCGGTCGCCGAGCTGCAGGAGGTCAAAGGACCGACCGCCCTCGGCGGTGGCAGCCGCCGCTTCTTCGACCTGCTGTGGCTGATCTCGGTCACCGAATTCAAGCGCGTCTACTTCGGCACCGTGCTCGGCTACCTCTGGTCCCTGATCCGCCCGCTGCTCCTCTTCGGCGTCCTGCTCCTGGTCTTCACCCAGGTCTTCCGCGTCGGCAGTGACAAAGTCGAACATTACGCGGTGTTCCTGCTGATGGGCATCGTCCTCTACACCTTCTTCAGCGAAGCGACCTCGAACGCGGTGACCTCGGTCGTCTCGCAGGAGGGCGTCGTCCGCAAGACGCAGTTCCCGCGTGCCGTGATTCCACTGGCGACCACGGTGACCGCCGCCTTCAACCTGCTGCTGAACCTGATCATCGTGCTGGTCTTCGTGCTCGCCTTCGGCGTCACCCCGGCCTGGACCTGGTTGCTCTTCCCGGTCGCCCTGCTCTTCCTCTTCGTCGGCACGGCGGGCACCTCGATGGCGCTGGCGGTGCTCTACGTCCGCTACCGCGACACCGCGATCATCTGGGTCGTCGTCTCTCAGGTGCTGCTCTACCTCACCCCGATCCTCTATCCCGTCAACGCACTCGGCGAAGAAACCAAAGAGCGCCTGTTGATGGTCAACCCGCTGTCGGTGATCTTCGAGCAGGTTCGCGTCTGGGTCCTGCACGAACCGCAGGCGCCGACCGCGGTGCAGGCGGCGGGCGGCTGGCTCGGGCTGCTTCCGGCGGCGGTCATCTTCTTCGGCGTCATCGGCTTCGGCGCCTGGTACTTCAACCGCGAGGCGCCCCGGATCGCCGAGGCGCTCTAGGCCTGCGTAGACTCGTCCGGATGGCAGATCCGATCAACCTGCGGGCCGCGGCCCCCGATCCCGAGCCCAGTGAGCCGAGCCGCGACGAGGAGATCGCCCGTCGCGACGAGGAGATCCTGCGCCTGCGCGACTTGCTGATCACCCGGGACCGCGAACTCGGCCAGGTTCGCGGGCAACTGAAGGTGATCGAAGACCACTCTGAGCGGATGGCCCGACTGGCGGCGAAGTTCCCGCTCCCCGGGGCCGCCTGGATCGTCGACGCACTGCTGAAGCTGCTCTCCGCGCGCCGGGGCTGAGCCGGTGGCGACGCCCCGCTTCTCGGTCCTCACGCCGGTCTACGAGACGCCGAGCAAAATCCTCTGGCTGACCATCGCGTCGGTTCTCTCGCAGACCTTCGACGACTGGGAGCTCTGCCTGGTCGACGACTGCTCGCCTTCGTCGCGGGTGCGTGAGGTTCTCGACGCCTGCGCGGCGATGGACCCGCGGATCCGGGTCGAGCACCGGGCCGAGAACGGCGGCATCGTCGCCGCCTCGAACGCGGCGCTGGAGATGGCGCATGGCGAGTTCGTCGCCCTGCTCGACCACGACGACCTCCTCCACCCCGACGCTCTGGCGCTGGTGAACGCGGCGATCGAGACGAACCCCGAAGCCGACTACGTCTACACCGACGAAGACAAGATGAACGCGGCAGGGCGCCACGGCGGGCCGTTCCTGAAGCCCGGCTGGTCCCCGGAGCGGATGCGAACCCAGATGTACACCTGCCACCTCAGCGTGCTCCGTCGCGAGCTGGTCGAAGAGGTCGGCGGCTTCGATCCCGACTGCGAGGGCGCCCAAGACTGGGACATCGTCCTCAAGGTCACCGAGCGGGCACGCAGGGTGCTGCACGTGCCGCGCGTCCTCTACCACTGGCGCGGGATCGAGGGCTCGACCGCCGACTCCGGCGAGGGCGGCGGCGAGGCGGCGAAGCCGTGGGCCTTCGAGGCGGGGACGCGGGCGATCCAGGCCCACTGCGAGCGGACCGGCGTCCAGGCGAAGGTCGTCCGTGACGCCGACGACCCCGGCGTCTACCACCTCGAGCCCGAGCTGCGCGAGGAGCCGCTGGTCAGCGTCATCATCCCCACCAACGGGCAGCGGCGTGAAATCCGCTATCAGGAGGTGACGCTCGTCAGCCACTGCGTGCGCAGCATCGTCGACACCTCCACCTACCCAAACTACGAGCTCGTCGTCGTCGCCGACGAGGACACCCCGGCGGGCGCGATCGCCGAGCTGGAAGAGGCAGCGGGCGACCGCCTGCGCGTGGTCCCCTTCGACCGTCCCTTCAGCTTCTCCGAGAAGATCAACGCCGGTGCGGTCCACGCCCGCGGCGAGCACCTCGTGCTGCTGAACGACGACATGGAGGTCGGCACGCCGAACTGGATCGAGCGGATGGTCATGTACTCCTCGATCGAGGCGGTCGGCGCTGTCGGCGGCCTGCTCCTGCTCGAAGACGGCCGCATCCAACACGCCGGAGTCGGCTTCGAGGGCGGCCTCCCCGGCCATCCCTACTACGGCTACCACCGCGGCATCCCCGGCTACGCCAACGCCGTCCGCATCGCCCGCGACCTCCTCGCCGTCACCGGCGCCTGCCTGATGACCCGCCGCGACATCTTCGAAGAGGTCGGCGGCCTCTCCACCACCTTCCCGGTCAACTACAACGACGTCGACTACTGCCTCAAGCAGGTCGAGCGCGGCCGCCGCGTCGTCTACGACCCGGACCTCGTCATGACCCACTTCGAGTCCTCCAGCCGCTCCATGGACGTCGAGGAGTGGGAGAAGGACCAGCTCCTCTCCCGCTGGGCCGGGCTGACGATGAACAACCCCTACGGCAACCCCTACGTCCGCAACGAGGTCCCACGCGCGATCTCCGTCTTCCAGTGGGCGAAACGCAGCAAGTACCGGCCGCGCAAGCGCGGACCCGCCGCGGCGCGGCTCTAGTTCAGCGCCCGCACCGTCGCCTCGAGCAGACCCTTGGGAGTCGGGCGGATGCCGTGGATGGTGGTGTCCCCGCGCCGTTCCCAGGCCTCGGCGATACAGAGCTCAGCGTCGCGGAGCGCGTCGTCGAGCAACAGGAACGCGTCCTTCCGCAGATGAGGCGCGACGATCTCGATGGCCGAGAGCCGCGAGGCGCCGGAGTCGAGGGTGGGGCCGTCGACGAAGACCAGCTCCGGCGCGAGGCCGGCGAGGAGCTCGGTCGCCTCGTCACTCAACAGAAAACCCGGCGGGGCGTTCTCGCGCTCTCCAACGGGTAGCTGCATGACATGGGCGGTACCTTCGAGGCCGCGCTCGGCCAGCGCTCCGCGGGTGTGCTCGGCCCAGGCCGGGTCCTGCTCGAAGCTGAGGAGCCGGAGCCCCTCGCCGTGCATCTCGGCGAGCAGCGAGGCGAGGATGACGGTGCTGGTGCCGCTGCCGAATTCGAGGATCGCCGACGGCCTGATCTCGCGAACCACCTCGACCAGCCGATCGATCGCCGGCACGTCGACCGCCCAGGTGCCCACCGACAGCTCGGCGACGAGGGCGGCGACGTGGGAGTCGGCGAGGGCCCGAACGGAGGCGTCCGGGCGGAGCAGCGCGTCGGCCGCACCGACCGCCCGACGCTCCACCATCAACGGCTCCAGCGGGATCAGCGGACCGTGGCGCTCGGTGAGTGTTGCGAGTCGCTGATCGACCGACGGCCCGACTTCGACCGCCGCGGTGAAGGGCTGGTCGAACCAGCGCACGTTCTCGTGGACGAGGTCGAGGACCAACTCCGCGGTGCCGGGCCCGCTCGGACCGGTGAGGAAGACTGGGAAGACCGCGCTCTGCCCCGGGTCGAGCACTTGCGGAAGCATCGTCCGGCCGACATCCTGGCGCGGGCCGTCGGCAGCGGCTTTCCACGCCATCCCCAAGCGGATCTGGGGATGGCGCAAGTCCCCGCCTGGCCAGCGCGCGGTCCCCTCGTTTGTCACCTCGACCCAGACCGGATGCCCCGGACGGCCGGCGCTGAAGGACGGCAGCGGACGGGTGACGGCTACGGACCCACGGTAGGCGTCCTCCGGAAGATTGGCACGCGGCGCGTACCAGGTGACCTCGTCGCGGTCGACGAGGCGCACAGCCCCCGGATCAAGGGTGCGCGACCGGTCTCCCGCCGCATCCATCGCCCGGACGATGCGCTCCGCGTCCGCAGTCGGCACGGGGGCAACCGGCAAGCTCTCCTCGTGTGACTCTGGCAGGTAGAAAGCCCGGTTGAACGGCAGCCCCTCGGGGGTCAACAGGCCGAACGTCTGGTTGTCATAGCGGGCGACCTTTGCCTCCCGCCGGGCACGGTCAGGAAGCAAAAGGTCAAGGTGATAGACGGGCAGCTCGTCCAGATAGCGGATCGGCGGATCCTCGCTGGCCAGCGTGTGCTTGCGCCCGGCGAAGGACAGGCTGGGATCGTTGCGCAGCAGCCGCAGCCGTCGGTCGGACCCCCAAGGGGCGGCGGCAAGTCGCGTCTCTGCCATCGGCCACGGCCAGTGGATCGGAAGCGAATATTGGCGCACGTGGCGGTCGACGACCAGCTCGGGGAGCGCCTCGAGCAGCGCGGTCCCAACCAGCTCGTCGCCGTCGAGCAGCAGCACCCAGTCGCCCGTCGCCTGTGCCGAGAGCCAGGGCCAGTGGCGGTTCGGCCCGACGTGCTCGTAGCGCAGCAAGATGTCCGCGACGCTGGCGTAATAAGCCAGATCCGTCGCCCTCACCCGGGCGTCGGCGGCGATAACGACCTCGTCCACGACCTCGCGAAGAGCGCCGATCGACTCCGCGACCAGTGGACCACGGTGTCCCGTCGGACAGAGCAGGGAGATCGTCGGTCGGCCCATACGCCGCCGATCTACTCGTCGGAATCGAATCGGGGCGCCGTGGCCGCGGCTCGCACGCCGTCCAGACTGAAGGGCGCTTCGTCCTGAGGCAGCTCAATCGATTGAACGCCTTTGGCGAGCGGCTCCATCGTGATCTGCCACTGGAAGCCACGTACGGCGGGCGGCTGTGCGGCGCTGATGACCAGCCCGTTCTCAGCAGCGGTGTCGATTAGCCAATTGCGATCGAAAATCACCGCATTGGTGGGATCGAAGTCGTTGATGAAGAGGGCGTCCTGGAAGTCCTGCATCATCGGGTAGTAAGCCTTGTCGAAAAGGAACCAGGTGCCGTAGAAGATGCCCTCGGGCGTCAGTACCCGAGCAACCTCAGACATGTAGTACTCGGCATGGGCCTGCAACAGATGGGTGAAAACCGACCAGCCAATCACGAGACTGCGCGAGTTGTCACCGGTCGGGAATGGCGCGGTGGGAGGTTTGTCCTCCCCCGGGTTCCACGGGTCGTAGCGAACATCGTGGTGGCCAAATTCGAAGCCCTCCGCATGCGGTGCGAGGTTCTCTTGGGCCCAATCGATCAGCGGCTTGTTCAGATCGACGCCGAGGTATCGGCTGGGCCTCGGACTCTGTTGGATCATCTGCCGCGCCAGCCGCCCACAGCCGCAACCAAAGTCAAAGACCGAGTCGTAGGCCTCAACCGGGAGTTGCGGGAAAACCGGCTGTCCCGTCGGGTTGTCGAAGGCGGCCGGATCGGTGGGCCCCACCGATTCCCTCATCGCCAGTGGCGGAAGCGGAAGATCAGACATGCGCCAATCCTGCCGGCTGCGATGGACAGCCGTCGGCTGCTGCCGTCCAGCGCTTAGATACCGTCCCGGGAATGAACATCTGCACGATCATCGCGAAGAACTACTTGGCACAGGCCAGGGTCTTGGCGCGCTCCTTCAACGAGGTCCACCCCGACGGCGACTGCACCGTCTTGGTGATCGACGACCCGACGGGTTACATCGATCCGGCCGCGGAGCAATTCGAGCTGCTGACGATCCACGACATCGGCCTGCCCGACGCCGAGCAGATGGCCGCCATCTACGACGTGATGGAGCTCTCGACGGCGGTGAAGCCGTGGCTGCTGCGGACTCTGCTGGCGCGCCCCGGGGTCGACGCGGTCGCCTACCTCGATCCCGACATCCAGGTGTTCTCCTCGCTCGCCAAGATCGAGGAAGAGGCGAAGGCCCACGGCATCGTCCTCACCCCCCACTTCAACAAGCCGCTCCCCCGCGACGGCCGCCAGCCGGCCGAAGAGGACATCCTCATCGCCGGGAGCTACAACCTTGGCTTCATCGGCCTCGGCGCGGGCGAGACGGCCGACGAGCTGCTCGACTGGTGGTCGGAGCGCCTCGAGAAAGACTGCGTCAACGATCCTGCCAACGGGCACTTCGTGGACCAGCGCTGGATCGACCTCGCGCCGAGCTTCTGGCCCGGCCTTTTCCTGCTGCGCGGGACGAACTACAACATCGCCTACTGGAACCTGCCTACCCGCACGCTGCAAATCGACGGCGACGGCTACAAGGTCGACGGCGAGCCGCTGCGCTTCTTCCATTTCAGCGGCTACGACCCGCGGCGGCCGAACGACCTCTCCAAGCACCAGAACCGGATCGCGCTGCGCGAGGACGTCGCGCTGGCGCGGATCTGCGACGCCTACGGCAAGGAGCTGATGGAGGCGGACTTCGAGGCGACGCGCGAGTGGCCCTACAGCTGGGACGACGCGGCGAACGGGTTGAAGCTCGACCGGATCAGTCGTGATCTCTACCGCGAGGGCGTCGAGGCCGGGCGCCTCTCCAGCACGCCGTTCGACCAAGCCGGTGCCGGGGAGCTCACCGACTACCTGACCGCGACGATCCACGGGTCCGGCGAGGCGGCGATCAACCGCTACGCAACCAAGGTGTGGGAGCGGCGGCAGGACCTGCGCGACATCTTCCCCGACATCGAAGGGGCGAGCGCGGTCGCCTACCTCGAATGGATGCAGGAGTTCGGGCCGGAAACCGGCGCCTCACTCGACGTTCTGCTGGGCACGCCGGCGGCGAACGGCGACTCGGGCGGGGAGGCCGGCAACGAGGAGTCCCCGGCGGGCCTCCTGCCCGGCGTGAACGTGGTCGGCTACATCTCCGACGAGCGCGGCGTCGGCGAGGTCGCCCGCCAGATCCTCGGCGCGCTCGACTCGCGCGGCATCGGCGCCGCGCCGATCGACACCCCGGCCGAGCCGGGCAAGATCGAGAAAGTCCTCAAGGGCATCCACGACTCCGACCATCCTTACGACATCAACCTGGTCTGCGTCAACGCCGACATGCTGCCCGCAGTCGCCGCAGCGCTCGGCCCGCGTTTCTTTCACGGCCACCGCACCGCAGGTGTCTGGTTCTGGGAGGTCTCCGAGTTCCCTCGCCAGTGGCTGAGCTCCTTCGAACACCTCGACGAGGTCTGGGTCGCCACCGAGTTCATCGCCGAGGCGCTCCGCCCAGTCTCCCCGATCCCGGTGAAGACGCTGCGGGTCCCGGTCACGCCGCTCCCGCCCGCCGACATGACCCGAGCCGAGCTGGGCATGCCGGAAGACAGCTTCACCTTCCTCTTCGTCTTCGACTACCGCAGCGTCTTCCGCCGCAAGAATCCGCTCGGCCTGGTCGAGGCGTTCAAGCGCGCGTTCGAGCCCGGCGAGGGTCCCTCACTGGTGATCAAGTCGATCTTCTCCGAGCAGTTCCCGGAACGCCGCGAGGAACTCGTCGAGGCGGTCGCCGACCGTCCCGAAATCCACCTGCTCGAGGACAACGTCTCGGCCGCCGCGAAGAACGCGATGGTCGCCAACTGCGACTGCTACGTCTCCCTGCACCGCTCCGAGGGGCTGGGGCTGACGATGGCGGAGGCGATGTACTTCGGCAAGCCGGTGATCGCCACGGCTTACTCCGGCAACCTCGACTTCATGACGCCGGACAACAGCTTCCTGGTCTCGGCGCCGTCGACGAAGATCGGCCCGGGCGCCGCTCCCTACGACCCGGAGGGCTGGTGGGCCGACCCCGACCTCGACTTCGCCGCGAGGACGATGCGCGACGTCGTCGCCGACCCGGTGATCCGCGAGGAGCGGGCGCGGCGCGGCGCGAGCGACATCCGCCTCACCCACTCGCCGGAGGCCGCCGCAGACTGGCTCGAGACGCGGATCGCGGAAACCCGCGCCAAAGGCGTGACCGATCACCTGCGGCGGCCCGGCCCGGCCTCCAACCGGGCGTCGAAAGAGGAGCTCGAGCACCTGATCAGCTTCGGCGGCGTACCGCCACTCCCCGCCGGCGGCCAAGTCCGCGACAACGCGCGAAAGGCGTTCGGGCGTTTCATCCTGCCCTACGTCTCCCACCAGTCGAACATCAACTCCAGCATCGACCGCTCCCTCGACGAGCTCCGGGAGGAGCTGAAGGACCTGCGTCAGACCTTTGCCGCGATGATCGACGGGACCACCGCGCGGGAAGGACGGATCAACGCAAACGAAGAGCACCTCCGGGTGCTCTCCCGCCAGACGGCCCACCTGACCGAGAACGCGGCCCGGATGGAGGAGCGGCTGCGCCGCGCGGACGACCTCGTCGACGCGGCCCAGACCGAGCCCTACATGTCCGACGACCGCCTCGCCGAGCACGAGGACCGGGTCCTGGGCAAGACGCTCGGCTTCCGCTCCAAGGGAGTGGCGGCCGAGGGCTACCGCGGCTTCGAGGACCTCTTCCGCGGCTCGGAGGAGATGATCCGCGACCGCCAGAAGATCTACCTCGACGTGATCGGCGATCGCGAGCCGGTCTTCGACGCGGGCTGCGGGCGCGGCGAGTTCCTCGACCTGCTGAACGGGGCCGGAAAGGCATTCGTCGGCGTCGACCTCGACCCGACGATGGTCGAGCGCTGCCGCGAGAAAGGCTACGACACGGTCCGGCTCGGCGACGCCGTCGACGTCCTGGAGGAAACCGAGCCCGGCACCCTCGGCGCCATCTTCAGCGCCCAGGTGATCGAGCACATGCCCTTCGAGACCCTCCAGCGCTTCCTCGAGCTCGGCATCACCCGCCTCAAGCCGGGTGGCCTGATGATCGCCGAGACGGTCAACCCCCACTCCGCCCGCGCCCTCAAGGCCTTCTGGGTCGACCCGACCCACCAGCACCCCCTCTTCCCCGAGGTGATGCTCTCCCTCTGCGAAACGCTCGGCTACGCCAGCGGCGACGTCATCGCCCCCTACGGCACCGGCGACTGGGAGACCGACCGCGTGCGCGAAGGCGAGTACGCCGTGATCGCCGCGGCTCCGGCCGACGAGAAACCAGCGTAGGCCGAAGCCGGCGCCCTTGGCGCGGGACGCAAGGGTTGGCGGCAAGCGCGGCCGTCTCGACCACGGCCCTGGCAGGCTGTGGCCGTGGCCGAGACGGCCGGGGATGTGAGGAGTGACGAGACTCGGAAGTCGTGAGGGAGATGCCGGGAACGTCACGCTTCCGTGCGTGTTGGGCAACACGGACTTTCGCGCTGCGTACCTTGACCGTGCTATAGCAAGGTGAAAGTCCACAACGCGTTTTCGGGCCCTGATCCCAGGGCCGAAAACGGAAGGAAGACGCACGGAAGCGTGGAGTTCCCGGCATCTTCGTCAACGGATGAGGCTCCCGGGGGCTCTTCGTGGCGTCTCACGCACGGGACGTTCACGAGAGTCCGGAAACTTCCCGACCTTCGCCGTACTCCAACGCAGCCCTCACGTCCTGAGCGTCTCATGGAGGTCACAGCCTGCCAGGACCTCCATGAGACGCCCAGGACAGCGCATCCCGGACGGCCGCCCCCCTCAGGCGGTCGAGACCGGGCTGCCTTCCTTCAGCAGCGCCATGTCGGCGTCGATCATGAGTTTCACCAGCTGCTCGAAGTCGACCGTCCGCTCCCAACCGAGCTCCTTCTGGGCCTTGCTGGGGTCGGCGATCAGGAGGTCGACCTCGGCGGGGCGCATGAATTTGGGGTCTTCGCGGACGTAGCGGGACGGGTCGAGACCCAGGTAGTTGAAGGAGATGTCGACGAGCTCACCGACCGAGTGGGTCTCGCCGGTGCCGACGACGTAGTCGTCGGGCTCGTCCTGCTGGAGCATCCACCACATCGCGTCGACGAAGTCGGGGGCGTAGCCCCAGTCGCGCTGCGCCTCGAGGTTGCCGAGCGCCAGCTCGTCGGCGAGGCCGAGTTTGATCGCCGCCGCGGTGTGGGTGATCTTGCGGGTGACGAACTCGAGGCTGCGGCGCGGGCTCTCGTGGTTGAAGAGGATCCCCGAGCAGGCGAAGAGGCCGTAGCTCTCGCGGTAGTTGACGGTGATGAAGTGGGCGTAGACCTTCGCCACCCCGTAGGGGCTGCGCGGGTAGAACGGCGTCAGCTCGTTCTGCGGCGTCTCGCGGACTTTGCCGAACATCTCCGACGAGGAGGCCTGGTAGAAGCGCGCCTCAGGTCGCGCTTCGCGCATCGCCTCGAGCAACCGGGTGACGCCGACGCCGGTGAACTCTGCGGTCAGCGTGGGCTGATTCCAGGAGGCGCCGACGAAGGACATCGCGGCGAGGTTGTAGATCTCGTCCGGCTCGCAGGCGCGGAGGATGTCGCTCATCGAACGCTGATCGAGCAGGTCCCCGGTGTGGAGGTTGACCCGGTCGCGGAACCCCTCCAGCCGGTGGTGGTTCTCGCTCGAGAGGCGGCGCACCATGCCGTGCACCTCGTACCCCTTGTCGAGCAGCTGTTCGGCCAGGTAACTGCCGTCCTGGCCCGTTATTCCGGTGATCAGAGCCGTTTTCGCCATCGGTCAAGCCTAGCGAGGGACGGGGGTGGAACGCCGCCGAGCGTCAGCCCCGCCGCATCGGCCCTTCCGGCCCGAGCACGTCGCGCAGCTCCTTCGGCACCATGCCGACCGCGAGGCCGACGCCGAGGAAGACGATCGCCGCGAGGATCGACGCCGGGATGTCGCCGATCGGGAGGAGGAGCGCGGCGCCGCTCGCCGCCGCAGCGACCGCTACGCGGGCGAGGAAACCGGCCCGCACCGTCACCCGCCCGGTCGAGATGTGGAGGCGCCAGTAGATGAGGCCGGCGAGGACGATGTCGGCGGCGACGCTGGCCATTGCTCCCCCCTTCGCGCCGAGCGGCGGCACCAGCGCCGCGGCGAAGACGGCGACCGCGAGGAGGCCGACGGCGTTGGTGAAGATCAGCTGACGCTGTCGGCCGAGAGCGACCAGCGCCACCGTCCAGATCTGGTAAAGGGCGATGAAGAGCAGGGCGATGACCTGGATCCGGAGGACGTCCCCGGCCGGTTCGAATTCGGCGCCGCCGATCACCCTCATCACCGGGTCGGCGGCCCGGATCGTCACCAGGATGACCAGCATCCCGGCGATCACGGCGCCCTCGCTCAGCCCTTCGATCGCATAGCGCAGGCGGGCGATGTTTTCGTGGGCGGCGGTCGTCATCACCGGCAGGGCGACGCCGGCGACGAGGATCGGCAGGGCGATCAGCGCTTCCATCGCCCGCAGCGAGCCGCCGAAGTAACCGACCTCTTTCGGCGTCGAGATCAGCGACATCAGCACGATCACGAGGCGGAAGTAGATCTGGCCGAGGACCAGCGCGGTGGCGATCGGCAGGGCGGTACGCAGGAGCCCTCGCTGGAGCGCCCGGTCCCAATGCGGGCGGACGACGCCGGCGCGGCCGACCAGCAGCGGGACGACGGAGAGGACGACCAGCCCGACCAGGATCTGGAGGGCGAGGAACGCGTCCAGCCTCGCCCCCGCGATCACCAGCGCGACGACGCCGACCATGACGACGAAGGAGCGCAGCAGTTCCACCATCGCGATGCCGGCGTTGCGCAGGTCGACGGTCAGCGGCACCAGCATCGCGTTGCCGATCGCCACGAGCACGATGCCGAGCCCGGCCAAGGCGGTGCCGACCACCATCTCGTTCGGGTAGCCGGCCAGCAGCGCGAAGGCGACGAGGCAGAGCCAGGCCAGCGCGCCGACGACGATGCGCTGGCCGACCACGTTGGCGAGCAGCTCGCGGCGCTCCTCGCGCGGGCACATCGTCAGGTCTTTGGAGGCGCTGACGTTCAGGCCCTGGTCGACGATCGCCAGGGCGATCCCGGCCAGGGACATGACGGTGACGTAGCGCCCGGACTCTTCGACCCCGAGGTGGCGCAGGAGCAGCGTCGCCGTCGCCAGGGCGAAGACGAGGCTCGCGAGGTTCGCGCCCAGCCGCAGGGCGCTGCCGTGGATGACTTTCTTCCCGGCCCCTTCGCCGGCGCGGAGGACGTCGCCGTCGGGGTGGCCCGGCAAGCTAGGCGGCGCGCCCGGTCCGCGGCTCGCGAATCTGGTAATCGCCGCGGCTCAGCACTTTCTCCAGCCACACGTAGAGCACGATGAAGAGGTAACGACTGCCCATCTCTTTCATCTTCAGCTTCGCCTCGCCGGAGGTGCGGTTGGTCCACGAGGTCGGGACGACGGCGAAGGTGTGGCCGCGGACGACCGCCTTCAGCGGCAGCTCGACGGTGAGGTTGAAGTGCTTGGAGAGCAGCGGCTGGACGGTCTCGATGACCTCGCGCTTGTAGGCCTTGAAGGCGTTCGTGGTGTCGTTGTACCGGTGCCGAAAGAGGAGACGGATGAACTGGTTGGCGAGCCGGTTGATGAAGAGCTTCAGCGGCGGGTAGTCGTAGATCTCGGCGCCGGGCATGAAGCGCGAGCCGAAGGCGCAGTCCCAGCCCTCTTCGAGCAGCTGGTGGTAGCGCAGCAGGTCGCGCGGGTCGTCGGAGGCGTCCGCCATCACGATCGCCACCGCGTCCCCCTCGAAGACGTCCAGGCCGGCCCGGATCGCGTTGCCGAAGCCCCGTTCGTAGTGGGACTTGTGCACCCGCACCCGCGGGTTCTCGGCGCCGATCGCGGCGATCACCGCTTCGGTCCGATCTTCCGAGTCGTCGTTGACGACCACGACCTCGTAATCGATCTCGGCCGCCTCCAGGGTGGAGACGATCCCTTCGACCGTGGCGCCGACCGACCCTTCCTCGTTCTGGGCCGGCATCACCACCGAGAGCCTCATGGTTCTCCTGCTAGCATTGACAGCATCGATGGCAATGCTGGGAGACGGTTGATGTCAGTGCTCACGGTGCGCAATCTGGATGACGATCTGAAGACGCGGCTGCGCATCAGAGCGGCGCAACACGGCCGTTCGATGGAGGCCGAGGCCCGCGAGATCCTACGCGAATCACTTGCGGACCAGCAGGACCGCAAGGTGGGCAGCTGGATCCGCAAACGCTTTGAGGGTCTCGGGCTGGACGAACTCGAGATCCCGCCCCGGACCGAGCTCCCGCGCGCGCCCAACCTGGACTCTTGATCGTCCTTGACACGAACGTGATCTCGGAGCTGGCCCGTCAGGAGCCGAGCCTCCCGGTCCTGGAGTGGGTCGACGCCCGGGACGACGTCGCGATCACGGCGACGACCGCGGCCGAGCTGCTCCACGGCGTGGCGAGACTGCCCGACGGCGTGCGCAAATCCGGGCTCGCGGACGCGATCCGGGAGATGCTCGACGGACCATTGCGAGATCGGGTGCTTCCTTTCGATCGCGCGGCGGCGTCGGAGTATGCGGAGATCGTCGCCGCGCGCGAAGCTGCCGGACGCCCGATCTCGATCGCCGACGCTCAGATTGCCGCGATCTGCCGATCGCGCGGGACGACGCTCGGAACCCGGAACGTGCGCGACTTCGAGTCCGTCGGGATCACCGTGGTCAATCCGTGGGACGAGCCGGCCCCACCGGGTACCTGACTCGTCCGAGAGCCTCATGCGGGGGCCGCCGTCCAGCGCTCGACGTTCTGCTCGTACATCTCCTGGAGGATCTCGTCGATCCCGTAGCGGAGCTTGAAGGCCGGATAGTCGGCTTCGAACGGCGCCAGGTCGGAGATCCACCAGCGGTGGTCGCCGATGCGGGGCTCCTCGCCCATCTCCCAGGAGAGGGTCTTGCCGGAGACGCGCTCGCAGACCTCGATCGCCTCCAGCATCGAGCAGTTGGAGAAGCGGCCGCCGCCGATGTTGTAGACGGCGTGCGCGCGCGGCGCCTTGCGGAACTCGTCGAAGGCGGCGATCAGGTCGGCGCTGTGGATGTTGTCGCGGACCTGCTTGCCCTCGTAGCCGAACACCGTGTAGTGGGTGCCGGTGACGGTGCACTTCATCAGGTAGGCGAGGAAGCCGTGCAGCTT
>Ga0153956_1000757_pt1 | contig 33541 bp, 36 predicted proteins | sample TSFL040MetaG_FD_104704 | JGI IMG/M metagenome (GOLD analysis project Ga0153956, IMG submission 104704) | Attine ant fungus gardens microbial communities from Florida, USA - TSFL040 MetaG | ecosystem: Host-associated > Fungi > Mycelium > Unclassified | place: USA: Florida, Wekiwa Springs... | reverse complement strand
TCTCGTTGAGGCCACCGCCGTTGCGGCCGATGCAGACGCCTTCATAGGCCTGCACGCGGGTGCGGTCGCCTTCCTTGACCTTGACGTTGACGGTCACGGTGTCGCCCGGGCCGAACTCGGGAATGGTCTTCCCGGCGGCGAGCTTCTCGAGCTGCTCTTTCTCGAGCTCTTGAATGAGATTCATAACAAAACTCCATCGGGCAACGCGCCCGGGAAAGGGCTGCGCGGAAATTCGTATCCAGCTTATGCACGGATTGGGCGCTGCTATACGCCAAACCGCAACCGTTGTCACCCGTCCGTCGTGTTTTTTGGTGTCTTCGGGCCTTTTCGGGTAGCCCAGAGGTCCGGACGGCGGCTCCGGGTCAGGGATTCGGCCTCAGCGCGCCGCCAGGCTTCGACCCTGGCGTGATCGCCGGAGGTCAAAACCTCAGGAATTCCATGGCCTTCGAAGGTCTGGGGCCGGGTGTATTGCGGGTATTCCAACAGGCCGTCGGAGAAGCTTTCCTCGGTTCCCGAGGCGAGCTTGCCCATGACCCCCGGTATGAGCCGGACGCAGGCGTCGATCAGCACCATGGCGCCGAGTTCCCCGCCGGACAGCACATAATCGCCGATCGAGACCTCCTCAAGGCCGCGCGCCTCGATCACGCGCTGGTCCACGCCCTCGAATCGGCCGCAGACGATCAACGGACCGGGTCCTTCCGCCAGCTCCATCACCCGTTTCTGGGTCAATGGCCGACCGCGCGGGCTCATCAGCAGGCGCGGGTGGGTTGGATCAAGTCCGGTAGCATCGATGGCGGCCGCGAGAATATCGGCGCGGAGCACCATGCCGGGCCCGCCGCCCGCGGGGGTATCGTCGACACTGCGGTGCTTGTCGGTGGCGGAAGCGCGGATGTCGCGCACGTCGAGCCGCCAGATTTCGGAGGCGAGCGCGCGGCCCGCGAGGCTGATGCCGAGCGGGCCGGGAAACATCTCCGGGAAAAGCGTGAGAACGGTGGCGTGCCAGGTCATGAGGCATCCGGGTCAGCGGCTAGTTTAGATCGTCATACGCGGGCTTGACCCGCGTATCCATCTTCTTTCGAAATGATGGATCGCCGGATCAAGTCCGGCGATGACAGCCCGCAAAAGCCGCGAAGACGTGCATTACCGAGAATTGTCCTCGCCCTCGGTTTCATCCAGCGGTTCGCAGAATCGAATGTGATTTCCGAATGGATCGATGACACCGACTTCAAGCGTGTCCCATGGCATTCGTTCGAGGCCCGGGCGCATATAACGATAGGTTTTCGAGACAAGCTCCGCATGCAGCGCTTCGACGCCGCGCATGGTGACGCGAATGCGTGCGCCGGGGCTGCCGTCGCCGTGATGCTCGCTGAGATGCAGGATCAGTCCGCCGCGGGAAATTTGCCGGTACAGCGGCAGGTCATCCGCAAAGCGGTGATCCCAATCGACGTTGAAGCCGAGGAAGCCGAGATAGAATTCGTCCGCCTTCGGGATGTCGAAAATCCGCAGGATCGGCGTGATGCGCTCGAAGACGATGGCCTGTGTCATGACGTCTCCTCTTGCGGACGATGCCGCAGGTATCAGGCCTGCTGGGTGTCCGGCGCATCGCCGTCGATCTCGCCCGGCAGTTCGATCACGACATGGCCCGCCGCAAGATCGACAGTCGGCACCACGGCGTCGGTGAACGGCAACAGGAGTGACGGACCGCTTTTCGGTGCGATCTCGATGATGTCGCCCGCGCCGAAATTATGGATCGCGGTGACGGTGCCGATGGGTGTGCCTTGTGGATCGATGGCGGCGAGGCCGATCAGGTCGGCGTGGTAGTACTCACCTTCATCGGTGTCGGGCAGCGCGTCGCGCGCGATGTAAAGCTCGATGCCGTTGAGGCGCTCGGCTTCGTCACGGTTGGTGACGCCCTTGATGATCGCGACCAGATGGTCCTTGGCGATCCGGGCGCGCGCCACTTCGAACTGGCGCGTGCCGTCTCTGGTCGAGAGCGGGCCGTAATCGATCACCGCCATCGGGTCTTCGGTGAACGGCCACAGCCGCACCTCGCCGCGCACACCGTGCGCGGCGCCGATCTTTGCAACGCAGATTTTTTGCGCTGCCTTCGTCACGAAAACGCTTAAGCCTTGGCGGCTTCGGCGGCGGCCTTGCGTTCCTTGCGCGGCACGGCCTTCTCGGGGTTGTTGCGCGGGGCGCGCTTCGCGACGCCAGCGGCATCGAGGAAGCGCATCACGCGGTCGGACGGCTGCGCGCCCTTGGCGAGCCAGGCCTTCACCTTCTCCATGTCGAGCTTGAGGCGAAGGTCGCTGTTGTTCGGCAGCAGCGGATTGAAGTGGCCGAGGCGCTCGATGAAGCGGCCGTCGCGCGGAAAGCGCGAGTCGGCAACGACGACGTGATAGACCGGGCGCTTCTTGGTGCCGGCGCGGGCGAGGCGAATGACGACTGACATGGTGTTCTCCGTTCGATTTTAAAAATGCTGGTGTGACTGCGGTTATTTCTTCTTGCCGAGGCCGGGGAATCCACCCAGCCCGGGCAATGTCGGTTTTCCGAGGCCGCCCAATCCTGACGGCAGGCCCGGAAAGTCTTTCGGCAATGACGGCATGCCGCCGGGGCCTTGCGGCAACCCTTGGGGCATCTGGTCCTTCAATTGCTGAATCTGTTCGGGCGAGGGCATGCCGCCGCCAAAGCCCATCATCTGCGTGAGGCCGGCCATCGGCCCGCGCTTGCCAGATCCCATGGCCTTCATCATGTCGGCCATGTTCCGGTGCATCTTGAGAAGCTTGTTGACGTCCTCGACCTTGACGCCCGCGCCCGCGGCGATGCGCTTCTTGCGGCTCGCCTTCAGGAGGTCGGGAGTCTTGCGCTCCGCGCGCGTCATCGAATCGATCACCGCCATCTGCCGCTTGACGATCCTGTCGTCGAGATTGGCGGCGGCAAGCTGGTTCTTCATTTTCGCGACGCCGGGCATCATGCCCATCAGGCCGCCGAGGCCGCCGAGATTCTGCATCTGCGCAAGCTGTTCGCGCAGATCGGCCAAGTCGAACTTGCCCTTGCGCATCTTCTCGGCCGTGCGCGCCGCTTTTTCCGCGTCGATATTGGCGGCGGCCTTCTCGACCAGGGAGACGATGTCGCCCATGCCGAGAATGCGGCTGGCGATGCGCGAGGGATGAAAATCTTCCAGCGCGTCGGTCTTTTCGCCGGTGCCGATCAGCTTGATCGGCTTGCCGGTGACGGCGCGCATCGACAGCGCGGCACCGCCGCGACCGTCGCCATCGACACGGGTGAGCACGATGCCGGTGAGGCCGACGCGCTCATCGAAGGCGCGGGCGAGATTGACGGCATCCTGACCGGTCAGCGAATCCGCGACCAGCAGCACTTCATGCGGATTGGCGGCAGTTTTCACCGCAGCCGCCTCGCGCATCATCTCTTCGTCGAGCGTGGTGCGGCCCGCGGTGTCGAGCAGCACGATGTCGTAGCCGCCGAGCTTGCCCGCCTGCAGCGCGCGCTGCGCGATCTGAACCGGCTGCTGGCCCGCGACGACCGGCAGCGTCTCGACGGAGAGATCGCGGCCAAGCACGGCAAGTTGTTCCTGCGCCGCCGGGCGGTAGACGTCGAGTGACGCCATCAGAACTTTTTTCTTGTCGCGGCTCGTGAGGCGTCGCGCGAGCTTGGCGGTGGTCGTGGTCTTGCCGGAGCCTTGGAGACCGACCATCATGATCGCGACCGGGGCCGGGGCATTGAGGTCGATCAGCTGGCCGTCGGAGCCGAGCGTTTCCACGAGCTGGTCGTGGACGATCTTCACGACCATCTGACCGGGCGTCACCGATTTGACGACGGTGGCGCCGATGGCCTGTTCGCGAACCTTGTCGGTGAACGAGCGCACGACTTCGAGCGCCACGTCCGCTTCCAGAAGCGCACGGCGCACTTCGCGCATCGCGGCATCGACATCGGCCTCCGACAGCGCGCCGCGCCGCGTCAGCTTGTCGAGGATGCCTCCGAGCCTTTCCGACAGATTGTCGAACATCTCAGCGTCGTATCCCGTTGCGCTCCGGATGGGAGCTAATGATCCAAACACGTTTACGCCCGAGGGCGCACAGCGCTGTCGGGCGTTGACCTCCGGCGTCTCGCACCGGGCGGCGGGTCGAAAAGAAAGCCTTTTCGAGAAGTAGCGCGATTAAAGCCTTCCCGGCCCGCAAAGTCAAGAAAAGAGCGGAAAAAGCGGATTTTATGGCCGACAAGCGAGGTTCGCGGAGGCGTTATTTGCCTTTGGACGGCATTTGGGGGCCTATCGCGGCATGAAAATCACCCGCCGCGGCTTTTTTGGAACTCTGACCGGTCTCGTGGCCGTCGCAGGCGGGTCTTCGGCATGGGCATCGCGGATGAAGACCTATGACGGCCCGGTGTCGGACCATTTCGACGGCCTGCATTTTTTCGACCCGCACGGCGCGCCGCCTCGGTCATTGGCCGACATCCTGCGCTGGCGCGCCACCAGCCGCCCGCAAAAATGGCCGGAACGGGCGCCGAGCGGATTTTCAGACGTGCCGCCGCCGAATGTCACCGGCGGCAAGGTCCGCTTCTCCTTCGTCGGCCATGCCAGCTGGCTGATCCAGACGGCGGGGCTGAACATTCTGGTCGATCCGGTGTGGTCGGAGCGGGCCTCGCCGTTCACCTTCGTGGGCCCGAAGCGCGTCAACGATCCGGGCATCGCGTTCGAGGCGCTGCCGCCGATCGACACCGTGCTGGTGTCGCACGGCCATTACGATCACCTCGACATGCGCACGCTCTCGCGCCTTGCGGCAAAGTTCTCGCCGCGCGTGATCACGCTGCTCGGCAACGACGTGACGATCAGGTCAAACGACAGCGCCGTGCGCGCGGAAGCCTATGACTGGAACGATCGCGTCGAGATCGGTAATGGCGTCGCGGTGACATTGGTGCCGACGCGGCACTGGAGCGCGCGCGGCCTGTTCGACCGCAACAAGGTGTTGTGGGCGAGCTTCGTCATCGAGACGCCCGCGGGCAAAATTTATATCGTGGCCGATTCCGGCTATGGCGACGGCGGGCATTTCCGCCGCGTGCGCGAGGCGCACGGCGCATTGCGTCTCGCGATTCTGCCGATCGGCGCTTACGAGCCGCGCTGGTTCATGCGTGACATGCACATGAATCCCTCGGACGCGGTGAAGGCGCTGGTGGATTGCGGCGCGCAACAGGCGCTCGCGCATCATCACGGCACCTTCCAGTTGACGGATGAGGCCATCGACGCGCCCGCGAACGATCTGGCCGCCGCGCTCGACCAGGCGCATGTATCGCGCGACAAATTCGTCGCGCTGAAGCCGGGGCAGGTGTTTGAGATTTAGAATCTGATCTCGCGCGATTGAGACAGGCTCTCTCCCGTCGTTCCCGCGAAAGTGGGAACCCAGGTTTGAAGAATAGGTCCCCGCCGGAGCCTGTCATCGGACGGCGCAATCGCGCCGATCCGTTGGCGGGGACGACCAAATAGCGAACCGATTCAGTTGGATGAATCAGATGTGAGAGCGGGTTCGCCCTCACGGCGCCTTCGGCTTGATCTCGTAAGTCACATGAACCGACACATGCAGCGTCTGTTCGCCGGGCGCGATCGGGGTCGGTGCGGCGGCCATGGCGACTTTTGCGCGGAACGCCACCGGCGGCGATGCGCCGCCTTCCGCAATGCTGAGCGGTCCGCCGAGAGTAACGCCCGCGGATTGGGCATAAATCGCAGCCTTGCGGTGTGCGTCCTCGATTGCCTTGGCGCGGGCGTCGTCGAGCAGTTTCGAGGATTGCGACACTGAAAAGCCGATGCCGCCGATGTCGTTGGCGCCCGATGCGACCAGCGCGTCGATGGCGTCGCCGATCTTGGCGATGTCGCGCAGCGTGACGCTGACGCGGTTGGTGGCGCGATAGCCGGTGATCTGCGGCGGCGCGCTCGAATTGTTGCGGCTCGTTATCTGCGGCTGCAGCGAGATCTGCGCTGTCTGCACATCCTTTTGTGCGATGCCGCTGTTTTTCAATGCGGCGAATACCGCGCTCATCGCCTTGGCGTTAGCGTCGCTTGCGGCGCGTGCGGTTTTCGCCTCCGTGGTCACGCCCGCATCGATTTCCGCGAGATCAGGTGCGGCCGACACAGTGGCCTCACCGTTGACCGAGATCGAAAGCGGCATGGCTTCAGCGAGAGCGGGCGAAGCCAGTGCGAGGCACGTAGCGGCGGCGACGACACAGCGCATGATGATGAACTCCTTACTTCATGGGGACGAAGACATTGATGATGAGCTTGTCTTCTTCGGTCTTGAGCGGATCGGTGACGTATTCCTCGATGAAGCTGTCCTTCGCCTCCAGCTTCTTCTCATCAAGATAGTTGGTGATGGCCTCGTAGGTGTTGTCCATGTTGTCGTAGGAACCGCGATGGACGAACTTCAGCACCTTGCCTTCGGGCGATTGGGCAATGCTCATGGTCTTGGGCAGGTTCTTCGGCTCCTGGTTGACCGGCACTTCAGCCTGGAAGGTGAAACCTGCATCGTCGGTCGAGGTATAGACGATCAGCACCGGGCCCGCGGGCTCGATCTTCTGCTTGGCGAGCAGCGTATTCAGCGCCTTGATCGAATCCGTCAGTGTCTCGAAGGCCGAGTCCCACACCGCCTTGCCCTTGAACGCGACGACCTTTTTCGCGGTCAGCGTGGTTTCCTCGCCGAACGGATCGGCGGGCTGCACCTTGGCCGGAGGCGCGGCTTCGGTCGCGGGTGAGGCAGGCGCGGGCGTGGCCGCCGCCGGTGGTGCGGCAGGCGCGGATGATTCAGGCGGTGTTGCCGGAGCAGGCGCGGCTGCCGGGGCAGGAGAGGTTGCGGGCGTGGTTGCAGGCGCCGGGGTTGCCACAGGGGCGGGAGCAGGCGCAGGCGTGGCGGGAGGCGCGACCGGCTTGTCAGCCGTCGCGGGCGCGGGGGCCGTGGGCGTCGCGGGCGCTTGCGCGGAGACCGGAAGGACCGTCATGGAGGCCGCCGCGAGAGCGATCGGGGCCAGCAGAGCCAGTCGGGTCAGGCGGGACGTCATCCGGAAATCTCCATTTCGCAAGGGTTTGTATCGATCGAGGGTAGCATGGCGCGCGGGCGGCGTCAGGTCACCGAAAAGCGGGTGCTTGGCGGGCTGGTCATTGCCGCCATCCTCGCCATATAAAGCGCCTGGATTTTGACCATGACCGTGCTCGCCAACCATAGCTTCGCCAAGATGAACGGAATCGGAAACGAGATCGTCGTTGTCGATCTGCGTGCATCCGACTCACAACTCACCCCGGCCGAAGCCCGCGCCATCGCCGCGCCGGAGGGCGTGCCTTACGATCAATTGATGGTGCTGCAGAAGCCGAAGCTGCCCGGCACCACGGCCTTCATCCGCATCTATAATAATGACGGCTCCGAAGCGGGCGCCTGCGGCAACGGCATGCGCTGCGTGGCGAAGCGCGTGTTCGGCGCCAGCGGCGAAACGGGCGCGACCTTCGAGACCCGCGCCGGGCTTTTGAACTGCTGGCAGGGGCCGTCACCGGATCTTTACACGGTCGACATGGGCGCACCGAAGTTCGGCTGGCAGGATATCCCTCTGGCCGAGGAATTCCGCGACACCCGCTACATCGAATTGCAGGTCGGGCCGATCGATGCGCCGGTGCTGCATTCGCCCTCCGTCGTCAGCATGGGCAATCCGCACGCGATTTTCTGGGTCGATGACATCGACGCCTACGATCTCGCACGGTTCGGGCCGCTTCTCGAAAACCACCCGATCTTTCCCGAGCGGGCCAACATCACGCTCGCCCATATCGTGGATCGCGATCACATCAGCATGCGGACCTGGGAACGCGGTGCGGGCCTGACCAAGGCGTGTGGCTCGGCGGCGTGTGCTGCGGCGGTCGCGGCGGCGCGGCTGAAGCGCACCAACCGCATCGTGCGGATGAGCCTGCCCGGCGGCGATCTCACCATCGAGTGGCGCGAGCGCGACGATCACGTGCTGATGACGGGTGCGGCCGAGCTCGAATATGAAGGCATGTTCGACCCGAAGCTGTTCGCGGCGCTCGCCTGATGGCGGTCGAACTCGTCACCTTCGGTTGCCGCCTCAACCTCGCTGAATCCGAGACGATGCGCGCCGAGGCGAACGCGGCGGGCGTGCATGATGCGGTGATCGTCAACACCTGCGCGGTGACGAACGAGGCGGTGGCGCAGGCGCGCCAGACCATTCGCCGCCTGCGGCGCGAGCAGCCGTCGCGCAAGATCATCGTTACCGGCTGTGCGGCGCAGACCGATTCCAGAATGTTCGCATCGATGCCGGAAGTCGATCGCGTGCTCGGCAACGACGACAAGATGCGCGCCAATGCCTGGCAGGACACGCGACGCGCGTTCGATGTCGATGATGGCGAGAAGGTCGCGATCGCCGACATCATGGCGGTGCGCGAGATGGCGCCACATCTGGTGGAGGGATTCCACAACGGCCAGCCGCGCGCCTTCGTGCAGGTGCAGAACGGTTGCGATCATCGCTGCACCTTCTGCATCATCCCGTACGGGCGCGGCAATTCGCGGTCGGTGGCGATGGGCGCCGCGGTCGAGCAGGTGCGCAAACTGGTGGAAGGCGGCTGTCCCGAAATCGTGCTCACCGGCGTCGACATCACGAGCTACGGCACAGATTTGCCGGGCGCTCCAAAGCTCGGTGTGCTCGTGAAACAGATCCTCAAGCACGTGCCGGAATTGAAGCGGCTGCGGCTGTCCTCGATCGATTCGGTCGAGGCGGATCGCGATTTGCTCGATGTGATCGCCGATGACGAGCGGCTGATGCCGCATCTGCATCTGTCGTTGCAGGCGGGCGACGATCTTATCCTCAAGCGCATGAAGCGGCGGCATTCGCGTGCCGATGCCGTTGCATTCTGCGAACAGGTACGGCGGCTGCGGCCCGACATGGCATTCGGCGCCGATCTGATCGCGGGCTTTCCGACCGAGACGGAGGAGATGTTTGAACGCTCGCTCGCGCTGGTCGAGGAATGCGATCTCACCTTTCTGCACGTGTTTCCATACTCGAAGCGTCCCGGCACGCCGGCGGCGAAGATGCCGCAGGTCGAAGGCCGCGCCATCAAGGCGCGCGCGAAACGGTTGCGTGCCGCGGGCGAAGCCGCATTGAAGCGCAGGCTTGCGAACGAGCGCGGACAATTGCGTCACGTCCTGATCGAGAGCGCCACGCAGGGCCGCACTGAACACTTCCTGCCGGTCGCAATTGGAGGCGGCATCGCGGGCGATGTGCGGGCCATGACCATCGCGGGCCATGACGGCGCGCGGCTAAGCGTGTGACGCAACCGGCTCCGGCGCGGCGCTCTCTTGCTCGCCATTCCATCCGCAAGCGCGCAGCCGCTCCTGCAAATGCGTGGGCACCGGTGCGGTCACACGCACCGGCGGCTTGTTCTTCGACAGGGGCACGACGATTTCGCGCGAATGCAGATGCAGGCTCGGCTCGCCGAAGCGCGGGCCGTTGCCGTAGATGTTGTCGCCGACGATGGGAAAACCCATCGCAGCGCAATGCACGCGCAATTGATGGGTGCGGCCGGTGATCGGCTCCAGCGCCAGCCATGTCAGGCCGTCGCCGCGCCCCATCACGCGCCAGCGGGATCTGGATGGCAGCCCGTTCGGATCGGGCTTCTGCCACCAGCCGCGTTCCGCATCGAGGCGGCCGAGCGGAATGTCGATCTCGCCTTCGTCTTCCGCAGGACCGCTTTCGACCACGGCCCAATAGGTCTTGCCGATCTTGCCGTGCTTGAACAGAAGTCCGAGCGACGCGGTGGCCTTGCGATGGCGGCCGAGCACGAGGCAACCGGAGGTGTCGCGGTCCAGCCGATGCGCGAGCACCGGCGGGCGCGGCAGGCCGTAGCGCAGCGCGTCGAACGAGGCTTCGAGATTGGGACCGCCCTTCGGGCCTTTATGCACGGCGATGCCCGCCGGCTTGTCGATCACCAGCATCAGCCCGTCGCGATGAAGCACGCGCGCCAGTATCTGTTCGGCGGTCGGTTGTGGCGTATCCATAATGACGTGCGGCTTTCGTTTTTGGTGCGAACCGGGTAACACACCCCCCGATATGTTGACAGCCGACAAATGACAGATACGCCGCAGGATAAACCCAAACAGAGCTGGTGGCAGCGGTTGTCCGCTGGGCTCAAGCGCACGTCCGGCTCGATCGGCGGTGCGCTCTCCGATCTTGTCAGCAAGCGCAAGCTCGACCGCGCGATGCTCGAGGACATCGAGGACGTGCTGCTGCGCGCCGATCTCGGCACCGAAGTCGCGGCGCGGATCGCGGCGAAGGTCGGCGAGGGGCGTTACGACAAGGATGTGTCGGCGCAGGACGTTCAGGAGATCGTCGCCGCCGAGGTGGAGAAGGTGCTTGGGCCGGTGGCGAAGCCGCTGGTGATCGACGAGAGCCAGAAGCCGTTCGTCATTCTCGTCGTCGGCGTCAACGGTTCCGGCAAGACCACGACCATCGGCAAGTTGGCCGCGAAGTTCACGGCGGAAGGCCGCCGCGTGATGCTGGCGGCGGGCGACACGTTCCGCGCCGCCGCCATCGAGCAGTTGAAGATCTGGGGCGAGCGCACCGGCGTGCCGGTGATTGCGCGCAGCCATGGCTCGGATGCGGCAAGCCTGGCGTTCGATGCGGCGAGTGAAGCGCGGGCGGATAACCGTGACGTGCTGCTGATCGATACCGCGGGACGGCTGCAGAACAAGGCCGAACTGATGGTCGAGCTGGAAAAGGTCGCGCGCGTCATCAAAAAGGTCGATGCCAGCGCGCCGCATGCCGTGCTTCTGGTGCTGGACGCGACCGTGGGCCAGAACGCGCTGTCGCAGGTGGAAGCGTTTCGCAAGACGGCAGGCGTCACCGGTCTGGTCATGACCAAGCTGGACGGCACCGCGCGCGGCGGCATCCTGGTGGCGATTTCGGAAAAATATAAGCTGCCGGTGCATTTCATCGGCGTCGGTGAAGGCATCGACGATCTCGCGTCGTTCACCGCGCATGATTTCGCGCTGGCGATCGCGGGCAAGGACACGGGACAGGGATAGTCATGGACAAGCGTGTGCCCCATCCGCTGTTCAAGCTTGCGACCGAGCTCGGCCCGCTGCTGGTGTTCTTCGCCGCCAACGCGAAATTCAATTTATTCGTGGCGACGGGCGCGTTCATGGTCGCGATCGTTGCCGCGATCGTCGCATCCTATGTCGTGGTGCGGCATGTGCCGCTGATGGCGATCGTCACGGCGGTGATCGTGCTGGTGTTCGGCGGCCTGACGCTGGCGCTGCACGACGAGACCTTCATCAAGATCAAGCCGACCATCATCTATGCGTTGTTCGCGCTGACGCTGTTCGTAGGTCTGATGCTGGGGCGTTCGTTCATCGCCGTGCTGTTCGATCAGGTGTTCAACCTGACGCCGCAGGGCTGGCGATTGCTGACGATCCGCTGGGCATTGTTTTTCGCGGCGATGGCAGTGCTGAACGAGATCGTCTGGCGTACCCAGAGCACGGATTTCTGGGTGGCGTTCAAGGCGTTCGGCGTTGTGCCGCTGACGATGATCTTCGCGATGGCGCAGATGCCGCTCGTCAAGCGCTACCACATCGAGGAAGCCACGGCGGAAGCGCCGGACAGCGAGCGCGGCGATCTCACGCCGCGCTGATTCGCTTTCAGCTCAACTGCTTCAGCAGCTTGATCATGGCCGGTGCATTGCGCCGGATTTCCGCCATGTGGATGCCCGACAGCGCCTTCAACGCGGCGTTGGCCTTTGCCGTCAGGGTTAAAAGAACGCGGCGGCGGTCTTCCCGGTCGGTCTTGCGCACGACCAGCTTGGCCCGTACCAGCCGGTCTACCAGTTCGACCGCGGTGTGGTGCTTGAGATGGAGGTGTTCGGCGAGGTCGCCGACCGTCACGCCGCCTTCGTCGTCAAACCCGCGAATCGCCAGAATCGCCTGATGCTGTTTTGGAGTCAGGCCACGTTCTTGCGCCGCCTGCTCGCTGAAATTGAGAAAATTCCGTAATTCGCGGCGGAATGAGGCCAGGATCAGGTAATCCTTATCCTTAATGGCCTCGCTGCGGGGCAGGGCCGATATGCGTTTTTCCGCGGGCATGCGCCGTTGTGCCGATTTTTCAGCTTTTTTCGTTGATTTTGTCATCCCCGACCCCGTTGCTTTCTATCGTATAGCGATATATTGACGTCACCCGTCGAAAGGCCATAGCGCGCGCTTTCGGTAATTTCAATCTTATTCCCGGAGCCTTACGAATATGTCACGTTCCTCCAATGTGGCGCCGAGGCTCGGCGACTTCACCGCCGACAAGCGCGTGCTGGTTCTCGCCGCGATGGCGCTTCTGGTCGGCAGCGGCGGCGCGGCTTCGGCCTGGCTGTTGCTGCACATGATCGCGCTGGTCACAAATCTGGTTTGGTTGCAGACATTTAGTACGGCGAATCTGTCGCTGGCGGGTCTCAAGCCGAGTCTCTGGATGGTGCTGGCGCCGGGGTTGGGCGGGCTCATCATCGGCCTGATGGCGCGTTACGGATCGGAAAAGATTCGCGGCCACGGCATTCCGGAAGCGATCGAAGCCATCCTGATCGGCGGCAGCCGCATGCAGCCAAAAGTCGCAGTCCTGAAGCCGTTGTCGTCGGCGATTTCGATCGGCAGCGGCGGTCCGTTCGGCGCCGAAGGGCCGATCATCATGACCGGCGGGGCGATCGGTTCGTTGTTCGCGCAATGTTTTCATATGAGCGCGGCGGAACGGAAGACGCTGCTGGTGGCGGGTGCGGCGGCCGGCATGACCGCGATCTTCGGCACGCCGATCGCGGCGATGCTGCTGTCGGTCGAACTTCTGCTGTTCGAACTGAAGCCGCGCAGCCTCATTCCGGTGATTACGGCCTGCGTGGCGGCGGCGGCCTGGCGTCCGTTCATCATCGGCCATGGACCGCTGTTTCCGTTCTCCGGCCATCTCGATCTGCCGTGGTGGGGCGTGTTCCTCTATATCGCGGTCGGCATTGTCGGCGGCCTGCAATCGGGGTTGCTCACGGCGTTGCTCTACAAGGCGGAAGACCTGTTCGAGCGGCTGCCGATTCACTGGATGTGGTGGCCGGCGATCGGCGGCCTGCTCGTGGGGTTGGGCGGCCTGATCGAGCCGCGCGCGCTCGGCGTCGGTTACGACATTATCGCGGGCCTGCTGAACGACAAGATCATCGCGTCGCATGTCGTGACGATCCTTATTGTGAAGTCGGTGATCTGGATCATCGCGCTGGCTTCGGGCACCTCCGGCGGCGTGCTGGCGCCGTTGCTGATCTTCGGCGGCAGTCTTGCCTGGCTGGAGGGCCTGGTTCTGCCGGGCGACGCGGGGGCGTGGGCGTTGCTCGGCATGGCGGCGATGATGGGCGGCACGATGCGTTCGCCGCTGACCGGAATCATGTTCGCCGTGGAGCTGACGGGCCATTTCGGCCTGCTCGAACCGCTGCTGGTCTGTACCGGTGCGGCCTATGCCCTGACGGTGCTGCTGCTGAAGCGTTCGATCCTGACGGAGAAGATCGCGCGGCGCGGCCAGCATGTCGTGCGCGAATACAGCATCGATCCGCTCGAATTGCTGCGCGTCTCGGACGTCATGGTGAAGGAGGTCGATACATTGCCGGCGAGCATGCGGGTGGACGAGGCGGTGGACTTCTTCTGCGGCGATACGCCGCCCCGCCACAAATCCTATCCGCTGGTCGATGAAAACGGCGTCGTGGTCGGTGTCGTCGGCCGCCGCGATATTTTGCGCTGGCGTGCGGAGAACCCGGAAACGGACGAAACCCTGTTTGATTGCATCTCGGATTCGTCGGTGGTGACCGGTTATCCCGATGAACAGGTGTCCGTACTCGCCGACCGGATGGTGGCGACGGAAGCGGGCCGCGTGCCGATCGTCGATCGCGCCAGCGGACGGCTGCGCGGATTGATGACGCGGAAGGATCTGATGCGCACGCGTGGCGACGCTCTTTCGGCGGAAACCGACCGGCTGTCATATTTCTTGCGCAGGCGAAAACTGTCTGCGACAACGTAGATAGCTGAGACGCCGCGACCGTACATTCGCAAACATGCTGGCCCAAACGAGATGCGAATGTTGAAATCGGTCCACTAGCCCGATCGACGCCTTCGCAATGTGGAATGACATCAGGAGGTATCTGTCATGGACTTACGCGCAACGCTCGGAAACGCCATCCTGTCTTCGGAATCGGACGCTATCGTCGCGACCGGCAAGGATGGCGCCATCACCTTCTGGAATCCGGGCGCGACGCGGATCTTCGGGTTCGCGGAGAACGAGGCTGTCGGTCAGTCGCTCGACATCATCATTCCTGAAAATCTCCGGGCACGGCACTGGGAAGGCTACGACAAGGTCATGGAAAGCGGACAAAGCCGCTATTCCCATGGCGACCTTCTGGCGGTGCCCGCGCTGACGAAGGACGGCACGCGCATTTCCGTCGAGTTCACCATGGTGGTGTTGACGGGGCCGGACGGCAAGCCTTCCGGCACCGCGGCGGTACTGCGCGACGTGACCAGCAAGTTCGAGGAAAACCGGGCTCTGCGCAAGAAACTGGCCTCGGCGCAGAATGCGGCGAGAGAGAATATCTAGCGCGTGCTGAGCGCCCGTGGAAAGCGGTGGCGGCCGGGGCTTTTCGCGCGACAACGGTGATCAAGAAGGGGAGGGGAGAGGTCGAATATTACGGCCGTTTTCACCTCACCATGAAAGCCCGGATCGATGTCACGAATTGACGCCGGTCAGGAGACGGACGATTCGGCGCGCTTGAAGCGGGCGCCCTTGGCCAGCATCACGCCATTGGCGCCCGCGATTCCGAGTTCGAGGCTTTCGGCGATGCGCCGTGCGCGCTCCATGAAGTGTTCGGCGGCCTTCGGCGTGCAGAGGTCGTTCACGGTGTCCTGGAACAATTGCAGCCAGCGGTCGAAGTGCTGCGCATCGACCGGTAGCGGCAGATGCTTGCGCATCGGCTGGCCGTGATATTCGCCGCTCATCAGCGCGACCGAGGACCAGAACGCCTTCATCTGCCGCAGGTGCGGACCCCAGTCGGCGATGCGCTGGTTGAAAACCGGGCCGATCAGTTCGTCGTCGCGGACGCGGGTGTAGAACTCATCGACCACGCGTGCGATCAGGGTTTCGTCGATTCCCGTCTCGGCGTGGATCATGCTGGTGATCTCGGCACGCCGCTCGGCGGGTGACATGACGGATTCGGACATGGTCGATCCTTGATTTAATGATGCATCCTACATGCATCTTTCATGGGAAATCAACCCGCACGTTAAGGTTCCGCCAGCATGCGGTCGTACAAAATCATGCCCGCAGCCATGGCGACCGCGAAAATGACGGGCGGTACGAGGCCGACCGACAGCGCCGCCACGGCCGGGCCGGGGCAGAATCCGGCCAATCCCCAGCCCATGCCGAAAAGAGCGGAACCGGCAACGAGCCGCCGGTCGATGGCCGTGCTTGTCGGCAGATGAAAGCGCTCGTCGAGCGCGGGTTGCGCCATCCGGCGCTGGATCGCGACGCCGGGAAGCGCAATCAGCAGCGCGCCGCCGAGCACGAAGGCCAGACTCGGGTCCCAATGGCCGCTGGCGACATCGAGAAAGCCGATCACGCGCGCGGGATCGACCATGCCCGACAGCGACAAGCCGAAGCCGAAGATCACGCCTGCCGCGAGCGAGACGAGAACACGCAGCGCTGCGCTCATCGCCATGTTCCCATGAGGGTGGCGGTCACGATGCCGGTTGCAAGGAAGATGGATGTCGCGGCGAGCGAGCGTTTTGAAAATCGCGCGAGGCCGAGGATGCCGTGGCCCGAGGTGCAGCCCGATCCCATCCGCGTGCCGATGCCGACGAGAAGTCCTGCGAGCACGAGAAGCGGAGTCGAGGCGACGAACGTTATCGGCGGCAGGTGCCCGTTCGCGGCCGCGTAGAGCCACGGCCCGCACAAAAGCCCGGCCATGAAAGCAACGTTGGTTCCGATCTGCTGGCCGCCGAGAAGCCGCCCGACGATGCCGCTGATGCCTGCAATCCTGCCGTTGACGAGCAGAAGCAGCACGGCGGAGAGGCCGATCAGCATGCCGCCGATCAGCGAGGGCCAATAAGCGGTCATCGCCGTTTTCCTTTCCGGCAATAGATCGCATGCAGGGCTTCGATCAGTTGTGCCGCCTTGGCTTCCGTCAGCCGATAGAAAATCTGCTTGGCCTCGCGCCGCGTCTTCACCACGCCGGCGTCGCGCAGGATGCCGAGCTGTTGCGACAGACTCGGTTGATGAATGCCAAGCCGCTCCTCGAGCGCACCGACGGAATATTCGCCCTCGGCCAGCGTGCAGGCGAGCGCCAGCCGCGATGGATGACTCAAGGTTTTCAGAAGCGCCGCCGCTTCGATGGCACTGGCTTCGATATCCATCGTTCGCGGGATGGTTCGTGCCGCCGCAGTTGCATGCCTTACCATGCGGAGCCCTCCAGCGCGTCGAGCGGAAATTTCAGGTAGCGCTTGCCGTTGGTTTCCGGCTCCGGCAGGCGGCCGCCGCGAATGTTGACCTGCAGCGCATGCAGAATAAGTTTCGGCATCGGCAGCGTCTTGTCGCGCGTCTCACGCAACTTGACGAAGGCGGCCTCATCGATCCCGGCGATGTGCGGATTCTTTTGTTTCTGTTCGCCGACAGTACTTTCCCAACGCGCGCTGCGTCCGTGGGGTTGATAGTCGTGGCCGGTGAACAGGCGCGTGTCGTCGGGCAGCGCCAGAATTCGCTGGATCGAGGCCCACAATGTTTGCGCGCTGCCGCCGGGAAAATCGGCCCTGGCCGTGCCGGAATCCGGCATGAAGATCGTGTCATGCACGAAGGCGGCGTCGCCGATGACGTAGGTGATCGAGGCAAGCGTATGGCCCGGCGAGAACAGGATGCGGCCTTCGAGCGTGCCGACCCTGAACGTGTCGCCGTGGTTGAACAGCCGGTCCCATTGCGAGCCGTCGGTTTGCAGTTCGGGCCAGTTGTAGATGGCCTTCCAGAGCTTCTGCACGCCGGTGACATGCGCGCCGATCGCGGTCGGTGCGCCGATCTTACCTTTGAGATAGTGCGCGGCGGAGAAATGGTCGGCATGCGGATGGGTGTCGAGAATCCATTCGACGGACAGCCCTTCGCGTTCGATATAGGCCAGCAGGGCATCGGCGTTGGCCGTGCGGGTCGCGCCGGATTTCTCGTCGAAATCGTAAACCGGATCGATGATGGCGCAGCGCCTGGTCGCGGGATCGGAGACGACATATTGAATGCTGCCGGTGCGGGCGTCGTAAAATCCCTTCACCGCCGGCTTGCAGGCGTCCTGCCGCGCGAGCCAGCGCACCGCGCCGGCCAGATCGAAGCCGCGCTCCTTGCCGAATGTCTCGATCTCCTCGCGCCGCATCCGTCCGTCGAGCACCTCGCCGAGCACATAGAGCGTGATGGCGCGCGTGCCGCCCTTGCAATGCGCATAAACCGGGCCATCGGCCTGGTTCATCGCCTGCTGGAAAGCGCGAATGTCGGCTTCCGTGACCGTGGCGCCGGTGACCGGCACGAATGCGTAATCGAGCCCGGCAGCCGTTGCCGCCGCGCGCTCCGCCGCGTTGCCGGGCTGTGCCGCCTCCTCGCCGTCGGGGCGGAGATTGATCAGGGCCGCGTAATCCGTCGCCAGAGCGGCGATGGCATCGGCGTCAGGCTGGCTTGCGACCGTCAGGCGGTCGGTGACTTTCACGGCGCTCATGGACCCTCATGGAATTCATCAATATACAATCTATTAAATCATATATTGTTGAAGGCCAAAGGATTCCATGGGCGTCGGGTAGAAGCGCCGGGGCTATTTGACGAGTGAGATGACCTTGCGAAACGCCGGATGATCGGATGTCGCGAGCCATTCGAACACCACCATCTCGGTGGTGACGATATCGGCCCCGTGCCTGGCCATGCGGCAGATCGCGGTCTCTTTGTCTTCGGGGCGGCGGGACCCGAGCGCGTCGCGCACGAGATGAACCTTGCGCCCGGCGTCGAGCAGGCCAAGAACGGTCTGCTGAACGCAGACATGGGCTTCGCATCCCGCGACGACAATCGCGGCATCCTCGGGAATTTTTGCAAGGAAGCCATCTTCGCGGCAGGCATCGAAGTACAGTTTGTGGAGCAGCCTGCCGGGCTCAACCGGGATCGTGTCCACGGTTGGCCCGAGCCCTTTTGCGTTCTGCTCGGTGAACAGCCGGGGAATGTCCAGCAATTGGGCCGTCTCAAGAAGGCGGTTGGCGTTCGCGATGGCGGCGTTGGCTTGATTGATCGCAGGCATGAGGCGTGACTGGAAGTCGATCACCAACAGCAGGGATGTTTGCGGGTCGATGGTCAGCATGGGATTTATCCCTCCAGGAGGTGAGCGATCTGGCCTTTCACAAATCGCTCCATGAGATCCGGCGCCGATGCATCGAACATGCGAATCCGGCCGGTATGCAGAAGCAGCAGCAGCCCGGTGGCGTGGGCGAAACAATCCACCATCAGAAGGTTGGCTTTCGGCCTGGACGCGCCGAGCGCGATCGCGGCCTCCGCGATCGGCCGCAGCGCGGCTTCAAGTTCGGCGTTGAGCCGTTCATCGCGGTCCCGCCCGAGACCCGCGCGTTTCATGCCGCCGCGAAACAGATAGAAGCCAAGGTCGAGATCGCGCGGGTTGTCGGCGTAGAAGCGAAAGAACGACATTGCCGCCGCCCTCAGCCGTTGCTGCGGAGCCCTCGTCCGGTGGACGGCGTCCGCGACCGCGGCGCCGAGCGATCCCAGCGAGGCGCTCAACACCTCGGCATAAATGTCTTCCTTGGATTCGAAATGGAAATAGAGCGCCGCCGGGGTATATCCGGCGCGCACCGCGATGGCTCGCAGGCTTGCGCCCTCAAGCCCCTCTTCGGCAAAGACTTGCTTTGCCGCGTCGAGGATCAATTCGCGCTTGTGGTCACTGACGGCCTTCGGCCGGGAGTGCGGTTTCTGGGTCAATTCCAGTTCCGGCTTGACAAAATTCTAACGGCGTTCAAAAATCTAACACCGTTTAATTCGCGAAACAAGCGGAAGGTTCGCCATGTTGATGTCGGCAGATGACTATCGCGATTCGTTGCGGGCCTATAAGCCGCGCGTGTTCGTCAACGGCAATGCGGTCGAGAGCGTCGCCGACGAGCCTTTGCTCGCGCCGGGGATCGCGGGCGTCGGCGTGACCTACGACTTCGCGTTGCGCGCGGAGCATGCGCCGATCATGACGGCGCGGCAGGGGACATCCGGCAAGACGGTCAACCGGATGCTTCATATCAACGAGAACTCGCAGGATCTGCTCTACAAGCTGGAGGCCGTCCGTCTTGTCTGCAAGACATCCGGCTGTGCGCAGCGTTATCTCACCCACGACGCGCTGAACGGACTCTACCAATCGACGCGGCTGACCGACGACCGCCATGGCACCGACTACAGCGACCGTTTTCTGGCATATCTGCACGACGTGCAGGACCGGGATCTTACCTTGGGGATCGCGATGACGGACGCCAAGGGTGATCGCTCCAAGCGCCCGGGCAAACAGCTCAACCCGGACGTATACGTGCATATCAAGGAACGCCGGAAGGATGGTATCGTCATTCGCGGCACCAAGGCGATCGTAACGGGCGCGCCTTACATGCACGAATTTCTGGTCATGCCGTGCAGGACTCATGCGCCGGAGGACAAGGATTTTGCCGTCTGCTGCGCCGTGCCGGTGGATGCGCCGGGCGTCACCATCATTGCGCGCCCCGCCGGCCGGCCAGGCGAAGCCTCGGCCAAGTTTTCCGCCAAATATGGCCAATCGGTCGGTGTGGTCGTCTTTGATGACGTGTTCATTCCGCACGACCGCGTCTTCCTTGCGGGCGAAACCGAAGAAGGCGGTTTCCTCACGACTTCCTACGCCACGCATCACCGCCATTCCTGCATCGGCGCGCGCGCGGGGTTCGGCGATCTTCTGATCGGGACGGGGGCCTTGATGATCGAGGCCAACGGCCTCGACGTTGAGCGTCACGCGCATATCCGCGAAGCCATGGTCGAGCTCATCACGATCACCGAAAGCTTTTATGCCTGCGGTGTCGCCTCGTCGGTTTACTGCACGAAGGACCCGGCGGGCTCGGTGATGCCGGATGCGGTGTTCTCGAACATTGGCAAGCTGCTGCTCGCCACCAAGATCTACGACATGCATCGGGTCGCGCATTACGTTTCAGGCGGCCTGATCGTCGCCCTGCCGGGGCCTGATGAAGATCATAATCCCGAGACCAAGGCGTCGATCGCCGCCGTCATGGGAGGGCGTCCGGACATTTCCGCCGAACAGCGCGCCGATGTGGCGCGCCTGCTCGAAGACCTCACGGTGTCGCACGAAGCGGGCTGGTATTCGGTCATCTCCCTGCACGGCGGTGGTTCGCCGGAAGCGATGAAGCGCGAGATTTGGCGCAACTATCCGGTGATGGAGAAGGTTGAACTCGTCGAAGGTTTGCTTGATCGCGGCATTCTGGACGAGGGGCGCCGGGTTTCGAACCAGCCCGGCCGTTGCTGCGCGACAGGCTGCCAGGTGCCCGAGCCGTCTCAGCCTGTCTGCCCCGCCATCGAAGACGCGGCGGAATAAAACGGCTCCGAAGCGATGCCGAAGGCCGCGGGGCTGGGGTGTTGAGCGACGTGGTGGGGTCCATCCAATAGCGGTGCACCGAAGGCACAAAGTGTTCGGTGCAGTTCGCCTAAATTTATTTAAGCCGATTGCGGTTTAAAAGTGGTTAAGCAGCCAGTTGGGCCGCGCTGACCGGTGTTGCTATCGTTGCAGGTGAGTAATTCGATTTGTCGTGCCGATTGCCGTGACGGCCAGTTGTCCTGTCATGACAGCGCGCGAGAGTGAATTTGATCACCTGTGAAGGATGACGCGGTGTATTGCGCCGGGACGATTGAGAAGACGTTTTCTGGCCTGCCCGCAATGAAGGCTTTCTCTTCTCGATGCTTATCTGTGCGTTCCTTGGCGCGGGCCGGTGACAGGCTGCGCAGGATGTCCGGTGAGTTCAATCAATTGATCATTCTTGCGTGCGGGACCACCGTTCGACGCCATCGCCGCTACGTCAGATTTTTTTCCAACATGTTTTATCTATAGGGGGTACCATGTCTTTTTTGTCGCGTTTTAAAATTCTCACCAAAATTCTCGCAGTCATTCTATTGCTGTCGACGATCACCGGTGGCGTGGCCGTCCTCGGGATCAATGCTCTGAAATCGCTGAGCCATGCTACCGACCGCATGGAAGCCAGCGCATCGCGCGCCATGCTGGCGCAGCAGCTTGCGGTGAACCTCGTCACGATGAGCCGTGCCGAATTCCAGATGTCCACCGATCCGCGCGAGGAGAGCCGCGCTGCCGCTCGGCGGACCATCGATAACGAAACAAAACTCTTCCGGGAGCGGCTGCAGGCATTCGGCAGCAGGAGCACGGCCGATACACAGCACTACGTGACCGAGCTTGAAGAAGGTTGGGGCCATTATCAGAAGGGTCTGGAGGGGACCTATCGCGCGGCTGAAGCCGTGACCGATTTTAAGATGGGCGAACAAATGGAACGCCTGCGCGACGCCACGGAAGCAAGCGCGAAGGTGGCCAACAAGCTTCGTGCGCGGTTGCGGGAGTTTTCGGAAACGCTGCAAAAGCATGTGCAGGATGAATCCGTGGCCGCCACCGATGAGTATGTCCAGACGTCGCGCCTGATGATCATCCTCACGGTTGTAGGCATCGTTTTCGGGTTGCTGATTGGCTTCCTCATCGGCCAGTTCGGAATTTCCAAGCCGATCCGGCTCATCGTCGGCCTGTTGCAGCAGCTGGCGGGTGGCCACTATGAGGTGGAAGTCACCGGCACCGAGCGTAAGGACGAAGTCGGTGACATCGCCAAAACCGCTCTTGTCTTCAAGGAAAACGGTCTCGAGAAAATCCGGCTGGAGGCTGCGCAGAAGGAAGCGGATGCTCGCGCGGTGGAGCAACGCAAGGCCGACATGCATCGTCTTGCGGATGAATTCGAGAAATCGGTTGGCGGAATCGTCAATGTGCTGGCTTCCGCCGCGACCGAAATGCAGGCGACGGCGGTCCAGTTGACGGCGTCGGCCCAGGAAACGTCGGCGCAATCGGGCTCGGTGACGACCGCGGCCGAACTCGCCTCGTCCAATGTCACCTCGGTCGCCGGATCGGCAGAGGAGCTTGGTGCTTCCGTCAGGGAGATCGGCCGGCAGGCCGAGCGTTCCTCGCAAATGACGCGGTCGGCCGTCGAAGAGATCGAGGACGCCGCCAAGACGGTCAGCGATCTGAGTGAATCTGCGGCGCGTATCGACAGCATTGCCGAGATCATTTCGGCCATCGCGGCGCAGACCAACCTGCTCGCGTTGAACGCGACCATTGAGGCTGCGCGTGCCGGTGAGGCTGGGCGTGGTTTCGCGGTCGTGGCGGCCGAGGTCAAGGAACTGGCGACCCAGACCGCCAAGGCGACGGCGGAAATCAGCCAGCAGCTGACGGGCATTCAGTCGTCGTCCGGCAAGGCCGTGGCTGCGATCGAGGGGCTCACCAATACGGTGCGCGACATCGACACCAGCGCGGCGGCGATTTCCGCAGCTGTCGAACAGCAGGGCGCTGCGACGCGGGAAATCGTCAACGCTGTGAGCCAGGCATCGGTCGGCACCGGAGAAGTGACTTCGAACATTTCGGGCGTTGCGGCCGCCGCCGAGCAGACCGGCGTTGCTGCGAATCAGGTGCAGACATCGTCGGCGGATCTCGCAACCCAGGCGGAGCAGCTCCGCTATCAGGTCAACGTGTTCCTCTCGAACGTGCGGGCGGCGTAACACTACAGGGCGGTCGCCGTTCATTGAAATGATGTTGGCAGGGCCGCGAGGCCCTGCCATTTTTTTCGGCGAGGGGGATGGTGCGATTCAGGGCGGATGTCTGCCGGGTATTAAGCGGCGCCGCGTTTTTGGTGGATCGCTGCGGCCTGCATACGCGTCGCAACCCCGAGCTTTCGCAGGATTTCCGTGACGTGATAGCGAATGGTTCTCTCGTTCAGGCCGACGATCGTGGCGATGTCGAGGTTCGACTTCCCTTCCGCGATCCAGTTCAGAATTTCGGTTTGAACCGTCGATAGCGCCTGCGTCGCTTTGGCCGCGTCGATTGAGACTTCGTTGTGCAAGCCCAGAATCTCGGCCTTGGCCATCGCGGCGTTCGCCATGATATTCGCAGCCTCGATCATGCCTGTCTCCGAGGCTTTGTCGGTTGCGCCGCAGAGCGTGAATGCGCTTGCCGAGCCGGTTCGGTGTTTTAAGGGGACGATGACACCCGAAAGAAGCTCATTGGCATGAATGAAGTCGAGGTAGTTCTGTTTGCGGATATCGCCATGCCGAAGCTGCGACGTGTCCCACACCAAGGGCTGTCTCGTCTCAAGGGCGGCATCAAGGATGAAATCGTCTTCCGTCCATTCGAACCGCTCATAATCTGCCAGAAACGCTTCCGAGAAGTTGGTCAGCGTTGCGTTCAGGATCATCTCCTGCTTTGTGGGCTTGTGGCAGGATAGCAGGAAGCCGTTGAAGCCGAACGCGGCGGCGCCTTCTTCGAGGGCCTTGAAAAGGCTGTCCCGGTCATTGGCCAGATAGATCGCGTTTGTCACGTCGACCAGTCTTTTCAGCACCGCGCGCTCCGATCCCCCAAGTCACGGTCTCTCTGCACTGTATTGCCCCGCAGAAGGGTCCCGCTGACTTTGCGCTCGTTCTGATTCGTCATTTTATCATGGTCGAATTTTGTTTTTGGGCAATTGGGAGAATTGTCCATTGTACCGTATCGGATAATGATCCCCGGGCCTTGAGGGAGGTCAAATATATCGGACGCTCCGCGAGCCATGACGTCTGACGCCGATGCGAGCCGGTCTGCAGGCCAAACGATGAAGTATCTGCTCAAAAGTTTGCGGCCGTGACCCCGGATCGGGTCATCGTGGTGAGGAAGCCCGGGTGGATGGCCGGCGGTAAAATTCTGCCGACGCAATCATGGATCGGAGATTCCGGCCAGATATGACTTGTGTGATTTTGATGGCTTGGCGCACCCGACACGATTCGAACGTGTGACCTTTGCCTTCGGAGGGCAACGCTCTATCCAGCTGAGCTACGGGTGCCTGCTGTTGCTGTAGCGGATCGCGCCGCTTTCGGCAACGCGAACCTGAGGGGTCAGGCCGGAACGATGGTCTTGCCGATCGGCCACAGCGCGATCCCGGCGAGCTTGAGATGCGCCCATGCGAACGGCAGGCCGACGATGGTGATGGCCATCAGCAACGCCGTTCCGAGATGGCCGAGCGCCAGCCACCAGCCCGCGAGGATGAACCAGATGATATTGCCGATCACGCCGAGCGGCCCGGTGCCGACGTCGGAGCGCCCGGTGACCAGTTCGCGCGACATCGCGCGCTGGCCAAATGGAAACAGCGTGTAGCCCGCGATGGTCATCGCCGCGCGCCCATGGAATGCCGATGATGGTGATCGCCATCAGCACGGCGGCGATCATCCAGCCGACCGCCATCCAGAAGCCGCCGAGCACGATCCAGAGAATGTTCAGGAGCAGTGAAACCGGAGACATATGATCCTCGTGGCTTGTGGTGGCGCGCGTCAGGTCATCCGTGCGCGCCATGCCCGATATTGGGTCGGCAGGCAGACCGCGCAAGGACGGTATCCTGCCGCAATCGCGTTGGCTTCGTCGGCGAAGAATACGCGATGCCGCCGGTAGGTCTCGCCCTTGGCCAGCGCGCGGGCGGCGGCGCGGCAATCGAGGCGGCCATAGATGCGTTGCCGCGCATGGCCACCGAACAGGCCGGGCGTGGCGCTGTCATAACACGCGCCGTCGCTGCCGAGCAGGCGATAGGTCTTGCCGCCTGCGTCGGTCTTGTGATTCATGGCCGTCCTCCGTCGCGCGGCGGATATTTCACGGCGCGCCGAACAAATCCGAATGGCCGTGCGGCGCGCAGCGCAGATATTGCGGGGCTGCGTGAACATGGTCGCCCAGCTCGGCGGCGGCGTGCCACGGCCAGCGCGGATCGTACAGTGCGGCACGGGCGAGCGCGATCGCATCGGCCTGGCCCTTGGCGAGGATGTCCTCCGCCTGCTTTGGCTCGGTGATGAGGCCGACCGCGATGGTGGGAATGCCGGATTCCGCGCGGATGCGCTCGGAGAACGCGACCTGATAGCCGGGCTTGAGCTTGATCTGCTGCGCCGGTGTCAGCCCGCCGCTGGAGACATGGATCGCGGGGCAGCCGCGCGCCTTCAATTCCTTCGCGAAGGCGATGGAGCCCTCGACATCCCATCCGCCGTCCGCCCAATCGGTCGCGGACAGGCGCACCCACACCGGTCTGTCCGCCGGAAATGCCGCGCGTACCGCCTCAAAGATTTCGAGCGGAAACCGCATCCGGTTTTCCAGGCTGCCGCCATATTGATCGGTGCGTGTGTTGGACAGCGGCGAGAGGAACTGGTGCAGCAGATAGCCGTGCGCGGCATGCAGTTCGATGCCGTCGAGGCCGAGAGTGGCGGCGCGTTTCGCCGCGTGAACGAAGTCATCACGCACGCGCGCAAGTCCCTGCGCATCAAGTGCTGTCGGCGGGTTTTCGCCCGCCGCGAAGGGCAGCGCGGACGGCGCCTCGGTCTGCCAGCCGTCTTTTCCGCCCGGCGCGATCTGCCCGCCGCCTTGCCACGGCACGCTCGTCGAGGCCTTGCGCCCGGCATGCGCCAGTTGAATGGCGATTTTGATCGGCGAATAGGTGCGCACCGCGCCGAGCACGCGCGCCAGCGCGGTTTCGTTGGCATCGGAATAAAGCCCAAGGTCCTGCGGCGAAATACGGCCCTCGGGCGATACGCCTGTGGCTTCCAGAATGAGGAGTCCTGCGCCGGACAGCGCCAGATGGCCAAGGTGGATCATGTGCCAGTCGGTGGCGCTGCCGTCCTCGGCGGAGTATTGGCACATCGGCGCAATGATAATGCGGTTGGATAGGTCAAGCTGACCCAGCTGCCAGGGTGCGAACAGTTCACTCACGCGTGATCTCACTATCGTTGTTGCAGCGGATTTGGTAGCAGACTGGGCTGCTTGATCCAAATGCGACGCAAGTGTGAGTGGAGCAAATTGAAATGAGTCGGGAGAACGACGCGGCGTTTTATTCCGCCGTTCCGACATTCGATGATTTCGGCCAGTTGATGGAGCCGTCGCTGTATCGTCCGTTGCCGGATGGCTGGCTGATCGGCACGGCCGATATCGTGCGCTCGACGGATGCGATCGCCAATCAACGCTACAAGGCCGTCAACATGGCGGGTGCGGCGGTGATCGCGGCGATGACCAATGCGATGGAGCTGCGAAATTTTCCATTTGTGTTCGGCGGCGATGGCGCGAGCTTCGCGGTGGCCGCGGCCGATCGCGATATCGCCATCGAGGCGCTGGCTGCGACGGCGACCTGGGTGGGGGAGGCGCTGGGGCTGACGATGCGTGTCGCGCTCGTGCCGGTGGAGGCGATCCGCGCGGCGGGTTTCGATGTGCGCGTGGCGCGTTATGCGCCGTCGCCTCATGTTTCTTACGCGATGTTCGAGGGCGGCGGTTTGAAATGGGCCGATGCCGCGATGAAGCGCGGCGCATTCGCGGTGCCGAAAGCGCCGCGCGGCGCGCATCCCGACCTCACCGGCCTGTCATGTCATTTCGCCGAGATCGTGTCGGCGCGTGGCGTGATGCTGTCGATTCTCGTGGTGCCGCATGGCGAGGACAGATCTGCCTTCCGTGCGGTGATCGAGAAGATGCTGGCGCTGGTGGAGATGAGCCCGGAGGGCGGCCGTCCGATCCCGCCGCAAGGCCCGCCGCGCCGCTGGCCGTCGCAAGGTGCGCGTTATGTCGCGCGCGCCCGGCGTCGCGGGCCGTTGTGGTGGCGCCGCAGTGTGGCGTCGCTGGGCGCGCTCTGGCTTTTCACGATGGCGCGCTCTCCGATCCGTATCGGCAAGTACGCGGCCTATATGCGGCAGGCGGTGGAGAATTCGGACTTCCGCAAATACGATGACGGTTTGCGAATGGTGATCGATTGCACGGCGCAGACCGCAGGCGTGATCGAGAAACTGCTGGCGCGCGCGGCGGATGCGGACACGGTCCGCTACGGCCTGCACCGGCAGGACGCGGCGTTAATGACATGCTTCACGCTGGCGGCGATAGGGCCCGGCCATTTTCATTTCGTCGATGGCGCGCGCGGAGGCTATGCCTCCGCGGCGGTCGCGCTCAAGGCCGCGATGGTCTGAAGCGCGATCACGCCATGCCGGCGAGGAACGGATTGGTCAGCCGTTCCTGACCGATGGTCGAGCCCGGACCATGGCCGCAGACGAAGCCGACCTCGTCGCCGAGCGGCAGCACCTTGTCGCGGATCGAGGCCAGCAGCGTGGCGTGGTCGCCGCCGGGCAGGTCGGTGCGGCCGATCGAGCCGTTGAACAGCACGTCGCCCATGATCGCGAATTTCATGTCCGGATTGAAGAACACCATGCTGCCCGGCGAGTGGCCGGGGCAATGCAACAGATCGAACGTCAGTTCGCCGATGCTGACCTTGCCGCCTTCGTTGAGCCAGGTGTCGGGCTCCACGTTGCGCAGGCCGGTGAGGCCGTAACGCCGCGCGCTGTCCACGACATGATCGAGCAGGAATTTGTCGGCGATGTGCGGGCCGGTGATCGGCACCTTGAGATGCTCGCGCAGTTCGTCGGCGCCGCCCACATGATCGACATGGCCGTGGGTGAGCCAGATGTGCTCGACGCTGACGCCCGCCTGCTTGATCGCATTGAGAATGTCGAGCACGTCGCCACCGGGATCGATCACCACGGCCTTTTTGGTTTGCTCGCACCACAGCAGCATGCAGTTCTGCTGGAACGGCGTGACGGGAATGATGGTTGCGCCAGCCTTCGGCGCCGCGTTGTTCTGCTCGGTCATGGGGTCAGAAAGCGTATTTTGCGCCTCCAGCCAAGTGATTTTTGGGTCAAATAAGTTCGCGCCAATTTGATTGATAATTATTCGGCCGCAGTGCTGACGATCGGCACCAGCGCGCTCTCGAACATGCCGAACGCGATTTCCGCGCCCTGCACCACCGCGCGCGGATCGCTCCGGGCCGCGGGATGGGTTTCGAGCACGTTCAGGAAAGTTGGCCACAGCCGCTGGCCGAAACCGTGCCGCAGATATTTGGTGGCGCCGATCGAACAGGAATCGGGAGACTGCGCGAGGCGCGACAGCATCACCCGGGCGCCCATGCGGGTCGCTTCCAGCACATAGACGGTGCCGAGCATCTGCGCGGCGTTGTCGAGATGCGGCATCGGCAGGGGATCGCAGGATGCATCCATCACGATCAGGTCGTGTTCGAGCGCCTGGGTGCGTGCGCGCTGCGGCCAGTCCGGCAGGATCCGCTCGATGGCGTTGTGCGCGAGGGCGGCTTCGATGGGAAACAGCGCCTCCGCTTGTCCGCGCAGGAAGCTCGCGTAATAGCGAGGCTTGCTGAGGTCGAGCCAGGACAGCGCGAGGTCGAGCCGCCGATGAGAGGTGTGGGTCGCTTCGCGGATAAGATCATGGATCATGGTTGGCCCGCTCGCGTGTTGCCTCAATGTCTGGAGGATCGTGTGACGACAATCTCGCGCGCGGGTACCCATTCGGCGAGAAGGTCGGCAATATAGTTCTTGGTGATCTGCGCAGGACAGGCCGGACGCCCGCGCACGGTGACCCGGGGGGCGCCGAGCGGTCTGTCCCAATCCACCCGGTAGTCTTCAAGCAGGCCGAGGCGCTTGGTGGCTTCGAGTCGTGTCGAGATGTCGATGTGGCGGGCTTTTCTCATCGGGTCGCGCAGCGAACTGCTCTCCGTTTGGTTCGCCCATGCAACGCCCACTCGCCCCAAAAAGTTCCGGCCCGCTTGGGGCGGGCCGGACGCAAAATTGGAATTTGAAGGGTCGGCTTCAGCGCGGCGCGCGCTTGGCCAGAATGCGCTGGAGCGTGCGGCGGTGCATGTTGAGCCGCCGTGCCGTTTCGGAGACGTTGCGGTCGCACATTTCATAGATGCGCTGGATATGCTCCCACCGCACCCGGTCGGCCGACATCGGGTTTTGCGGCAGTTCCGACTTGGTGCCGCCGACCGAGAGCAGCGCGGCCGCGACCTCGTCGGCGTCCGCCGGTTTGGCAAGGTAGTCCACCGCGCCGAGCTTCACCGCCGTGACGGCGGTGGCGATGTTGCCGTAGCCCGTCAGCACGATGGCGCGTGCGTCCGGCCGCTTGCCTTGCAGCGCGGCCACGACGTCGAGCCCGTTGCCGTCGCCGACGCGCAGATCGACCACGGCGAAAGCCGGCGGCGCCTGCTCGATCGCGGCCAGACCTTCGGGGACGTTGTCGCAACTCGTGACGGTAAACCCACGGGTTTCCATCGCGCGCGACAGGCGTTCGAGAAACGCCTTGTCGTCTTCGACGATCAACAGGGTGCGGGGGGCAGGTTCGACAGGCAATTGATAGGACGACTGAGTGGCTGCGTACATGGCTTTTCCTTTATCCATGCTGATCCTATTCCAAATTGATCCGGCAATATGTCGAGGCCATGCGTCAGAACGCCTCACCCGGAGCCGGGTTCTTAAGTAGGGCCGCTGACACCGGTTTCAAAGCGCTCGCGCGGCCATGAAATGGTGACGATCGCGCCATGGTCCGGGAACGGCCGGTTGGAGAAACCGACTTTGGCGCCTGTTCGTTCCAACAGGGTGCGGGCGATGAAAACGCCGAGGCCGAGTCCGCGATGGCCGCTCCGGCTGTCGCCGATCGCCCGGCGGGAGAGATAGGGTTCGCCGATCTTCTTTAAGAGGTCGGGGGGAATGCCGGGGCCGTCGTCGGAGATCACAATATCGACCTGCTCCTTGTTCCACCAGGCGTCGATCTCGACCGAGTCACGCGCAAAATCGACGGCGTTCTCGACGAGGTTTCCGATGCCATAGAGCACTGCCGGATTGCGCAGGCCGACGGGTTCGGGCGGGCTGCCGTCCGCGATGCGGATCTTCAGGTCGATGCCGAATTCGCGATGCGGCGCCACCACTTCCTCGATCAGGTTGGTCAGCGGCATGCGGTCGAACGGCGCGCCGCTCGACGAGAGCTGGGTGATCTTGGCGAGGATGTCGCGGCAGCGCTTGGCCTGCTCGCGAATGGCCGCGACATCGGCGATCAGCGGATCGTCCGGCGCGCGACCCTTCGCGGCGTTCCGCAATTCGTTGGCGATCAGGAAGATGGTCGAAAGCGGCGTGCCAAGCTCGTGCGCGGCGGCGGCGGCGAGGCCGTCGATCTGGGTCAGGTGTTGCTCGCGGGTGAGAACGAGTTCTGTCGCGGCGAGTGCGTCGGACAGCTTGCGGGCTTCCTCGGTCACCTGGAAGGCGTAGAGGCTCGTCACCACCAGCGCCATGATGATCGAAAACCAGACGCCGATCATGTAGGTCGGCGGCAGCACCAGCGGTTCGTCGCCGTTCCACGGCAGCGGCAGATGGAAGAAGCCGAGAATGGTGGCGCAGGTCGCGGCCAGAAGTCCCAGCGTAATGGTGTAGCGGGTCGGCAGCGCCGTCGCCGAGATCAGTACCGGGGCGAGGAACAGGAACGAGAACGGGTTTTGCAGCCCGCCGGTCAGCATCAGCAGCGCTGCGAGTTCGATGATGTTCATGGCCAGCAATGCTGCGGCGAACACCGGATCGAGCCGGTGGGTCGGCGCGAAGGTGATCTGCAAGGCCAGGTTCAGGCCTGCTGAAAGGCCGATGACGATGAGGCAGGGCAGGATCGGCACTTCGAAATCGAAACCCTGCGCGACGATGAAGATCGCGCTGAGTTGCCCCAGAACCGCCAGCCAGCGCAGCCGCAGGATGGTGTGCAGGCGCACGTCCGGCCGGGGATGCCGGAAATCCGATTGAAGGGTGTCGCTCATGACCGACATTTATATGTCATCCCAGGATTGCGGGGAATTTTCGGGCCTGGCAGCCTAAGATGAGGGGTAAGAAAGCGCTCCGACGCGCCATAGGGCGGATTGACGCGGCAAAATACCGATTCCATGCTGCTGCAGCGCAAAACCGAAAGGATTCGTGATGCCGATTGGAGAATTTGGGCGGCCGCCGTCTTTGCCAGAGGATGTGGGCGCGCCCGTCGTCTCCCCGATGTACTGGATGTACGAAATGGGGCAGGCGTCTCTGAGCCCGGCACGCGCTTTCGCCGATGCCACTAAACTCATGTTCCAAAGCCCGCTGAATCCGATGGCGAGCACCGGGATCGGCAAATCGATCGCGGCGGGCTGCGAAGTGTTCGAGCGCACCACGCGCCGCTACGGCAAGCCGGAATGGCACATCGACCATACCGACGTGCTGGGTGTCTCCACGCCCGTCGAGATCAGGACGGTGTGGGAAAAACCGTTCTGCCGTCTGCTGCACTTCCGGCGCAAATTGCTTCGCCCGCTGCGTGAACCGCAGCCGCGCGTGCTGCTGGTGGCCCCGATGTCGGGCCATTACGCGACGCTGCTGCGCGGCACGGTGGAAGCCTTCCTTCCCAACCACGAGGTTTACATCACCGACTGGGTTGATGCCCGCATGGTGCCGTTGGCGATGGGGCGGTTCGATCTGGACGATTATGTCGATTACGTCGTCGAAATGCTGCATGCGCTGGGCGGAAACGTGCATGTCGTCGCGGTGTGCCAGCCTTCGGTGCCGGTCTTGGCCGCGGTTTCGGTGATGGAAGCGCGCAACGATCCTTTCGTGCCGGCTTCCATGATCCTGATGGGCGGGCCGATCGACACGCGGCGCAGTCCGACGGCCGTGAACGATCTCGCGGCTGAAAAGGGCATGGATTGGTTCCGCAGCCATGTCATCAGCAAGGTGCCGTTTCCGCATCCCGGCTTCATGCGCGATGTCTATCCGGGCTTCTTGCAACTGACCGGCTTCGTCAGCATGAATTTCGACCGCCATCTCGAGGCGCACAAGAAGCTGTTCGACAATCTGGTCAAAGGCGACGGCGATCTGGTCGACAAGCACCGCGAGTTCTACGACGAATATCTCGCGGTGATGGATCTCACCGCGGAATTCTATCTCCGGACCGTCGATGAGGTGTTCGTGAAGCATTCCCTGCCCAAGGGCGAGTTGATGCATCGCGGTGCTCTTGTCGATCCGTCCAAAATCCATCGTGTCGCGCTGATGACGGTGGAGGGCGAGAACGACGACATCTCGGGACTCGGCCAGACCGAGGCTGCGCATGACCTGTGCACGTCGATTCCCGCCGAGCAGCGGGTGCATTACATGCAAAAGGGCGTCGGCCATTACGGCGTGTTCAACGGCTCGCGCTTCCGTGCCGAGATCTTGCCGCGCATCGCCGATTTCATGGCTTCGGTTCCCGTCGCCGCGGGTTCCAGGGCGGCCGCCGAATAGCCAAGTTGCGAGCAGGATTCGCAAGAAGTGCCCGATTGACGGCCTTTTCTGGCCGCGGCACGGGCTTGGATGCCGGGCGTCTTGCGTAGCTTATTGAATCATAAGAAGTTTTTGCGTTTAAAATCTGTGGCGGCAAAGTGACGAATTCGAAGAAGCCGGATTCCGGATTTTCTGATAAAAGTGAATCATGAATCTCTGTTCCTTGCCCCCTGATATAGAACAGGATCGCTTAAGCCCCACGAGATATTGGGCAAATGATTTGTTTTAGCCAAAGCGGATTTCCCTGGCGGCGGATATGGCAAAATCCGGGCTTACTTTTCGCCCCCGGATCTCCTGACATGGCTTTTCGCGCCCTTCTTTATCGCCGTCCCACCGAACCTCGCACGCTCGCCGTCAAAATCGGCGCCGCGATCTATGCAGTTCAGTTGCGAAGGCACCGGCGCGCGAGGCGATATACCTTGCGCATCCATCCGAGCCGCCGCGAAGCCATCCTGACCATGCCGCCGCGCGGCAATCTGGCCGATGCGAAGGATTTCGCACAGCGTCACGGCGCCTGGATCGCGGCGCGTCTGGGCGGATTGCCCAAGGCCGCGCCGTTCGCGCCCGGGACTTTGCTGCCACTGCGTCATGTCGCGCACAAGATCGTGCATCGCGCGGGCGAGCGCGGCACGGTTTGGGTGGAGACGCGCGACAGCGGCGAGAAGATTTTGTGCGTGGCCGGCGGCGTCGAGCATGTCGAACGCCGCGTGCTTGATTTCCTCAAGCGCGAGGCGCGGCGCGAGTTGACACGAGCCTCCAACCACTATGCCGAAATTCTCGGTGTGAAGGTGAAGCGCATCTCGATCCGCGATCAGTCGAGCCGTTGGGGCTCATGCACCTCGGCGGGGGCGCTGTCCTATTCCTGGCGGCTGATCCTTGCGCCGCCTTACGTACTGGAGTATCTCGCCGCGCATGAAGTCGCGCAGCTGGGCGAGAGGAACCACGCGGCGCGATTCTGGAAGGTGGTCGCGAAAATCTGCCCGCAGACCGTGCGTGCCACGAAGTGGCT
>Ga0153956_1000755_pt1 | contig 33590 bp, 37 predicted proteins | sample TSFL040MetaG_FD_104704 | JGI IMG/M metagenome (GOLD analysis project Ga0153956, IMG submission 104704) | Attine ant fungus gardens microbial communities from Florida, USA - TSFL040 MetaG | ecosystem: Host-associated > Fungi > Mycelium > Unclassified | place: USA: Florida, Wekiwa Springs... | reverse complement strand
GCCCAGCTGGCTCGCCCACTACAATGACGTGCATCCGCACCGCGCTCTGGGCTATCGTTCACCCCGCGAGTACATCGCGCAAACCCGCGAGGCTCCGTCAGGCCTTTAGGGGGCAACAACAGTCGCTCAGCATCTGTCAGCCCCGCCCGTATCCGCGAAGAAGCACCTGCTGCCACCAAATGGAGATTTGTTCGCCATGGTAACAGGTCAGTCTGCAAGGCTTCCCAAGCGGCATCGATTGCGGCCAACTGATCATGTCTTGGCGAGCCCAAGACCGTGTCTATTTCGCTCGCACGAACCACGCGGTCGAACTTCGTCGTATAGGCTCGATAGCCTGTTCCGTGCTCGGGGGACGAAGCCATGCACTAACAATGCGAGTCATCGTTAGATCGGTCAACGGCGTCTTATGCAGGGTTGCGACCCAATATTTGACCGTCCGCTTTCCACCCTATTCTGTTGAAAAACTGCCCTTGCGACGAGGCTGGTGCCCTGATTCAGTGATCCCATTGTTGGGAGATTTGCTGATGATGGGCGAGCGAACGGTGATGCGGGAAGCGCTGTTCTACAGCTTCAGCATCGAGGATCACGTGCCAGCGGATCACCTGCTGCGATCTATCGACCGGTTCGTCGATCTTGCTGGCCTGCGCGAGCACCTGCGGCCCTATTATAGCGAGACCGGGCGCCCCTCGATCGATCCCGAGTTGATGATCCGGATGCTGATCATTCTACTGCTGGGCATCCGCTCCGAGCGATGGCTGTGCGAGGAGGTGCATCTGAACCTTGCCTATCGCTGGTTCTGTCGGCTTGGTCTTGAGGGCACGGTGCCTGATCACTCGACCTTCTCGAAGAACCGGCATGGCCGCTTTCGCGACAGCGATCTGCTGCGCCGATTGTTCGAGATGACCGTCGAGCGCTGCATGGCTGAAGGACTGGTTGGCGGCGAAGGCTTCGCTGTCGATGCAAGCCTCATCCGCGCCGATGTTCACCGCCAACGTTCGGTGCCCGGCGAAGAAGGTCTGCCGCCCGAGGCGGTCGGCCGCGCCGTGCGCGAGTATCTGGACGTGCTGGACGATGCCGCGTTCGGGGGCGCGACGCCGGTGACCCCAAAGCGGATCAACCTCACCGATCCTGCGTCGCGCTGGACCGCGGCAACCCGTGAGGCGGCTTTCTACTCCTACAGCACCAACTACCTGATCGATCTCGATCATGCGGTGATCGTCGACGTCGAGGCCACGACATCGGTCCGTCAGGCCGAGGTGACCGCCCAGCGCAGGATGTTAGAGCGAACACAGGAGCGCTTCGGCCTCTGGCCCGAGCGCCTTGTGGCCGACGCGGCATATGGATCCGCCCCCAACCTGGCCTGGCTGGTGGAGGATAGGAGTATCGAGCCGCACATCCCAGTGTTCGACAAATCCGCCCGGAACGACGGCAGCTTCGAGCGCGCCGACTTCGCCTATGATCATGAAGACGACAGCTACATCTGCCCCGCCGGCAACCGCCTGCGGCGTTCCAATCGCAACTTCAGCACGCCGCGCCCTGGCGTCGATAAGGACGGGTCGATCCGCTATCGCGCACGCCAGCAGGACTGCCAGAGCTGCACCTTCCGACAGCGATGCACGCCTAACATGCCCGCCCGAAAGGTCACCCGATCGATCCACGAAGGCGCGCGCGACATGGCCCGCGATATCGCCACCACCGACGCATATCTCGTGTCACGCCGCCAGCGGAAGAAGGTCGAGATGCTGTTCGCTCATCTCAAGCGCATCCTGAAGCTGGATCGCTTGCGCCTGCGAGGTCCCAACGGAGCAAGAGACGAATTCCACCTGGCCGCCGCCGCTCAAAACCTCCGGAAGATGACGAAGATGACACCGATGCGGCGGCTCGCGCTCGCCTGACCCGAAGCGAGAGACCGACCGCCTGCGATCCGAACGGCAGATCAATCGTCGCCGAAGGTGACTTCTTCAACAGAATACACCCAAAGACGGACGTTCACGGAAAATCGGCTGGAGCCGGGATCGCGGAGGCGCCGCCCGCAGCGGCGAAGCCGCGTCGTCGGACGGGTCGCTTCGCGCCCGCCGGCCGTGCGCGTTGCCCGGCGCTTGCGCCGGACGCGGATTAGCGTTCGCTAATCCGCTACAACGCGCATGAAAAAGGGGGCCGGTTTCCCGACCCCCAATTTCCTGATCGTCTGGAAAGACTTACTGACCCGAACCCGGACCGTAATTGATTTCCACGCGACGGTTCTGGACTTCGCGAACGCCGTCGGCGGTCTGCACGCGCAGGCGCGACGGGTCTTCGCCCCATGCCTGCTCCGTGATCACGCCATCGGGGATCGAATGCGCCACCATATAGGCCTTCACCGCGTCGGCACGACGCTGCGACAGGCCGATATTGTACTTCGGCGTACCCGAACGGTCGGTATAGCCCGCCAGCATGACGTTCGCGTTGCCGCAATTCGCATACTGAGCAACCGCGTTGTCGAGGATCGACGCCGCTTCCGGCGTGATATCCGACTTGTCCCATTCGAAGAACACGATGAACGGGCCAGGCGAACAGACCGGCGGCGGCGGCGGAGCGACGGGCTCCGGTGCCGGCGGCGGCGGCGCGACAGGCTCGGGCACCGGCGCGGGCGGCGGTGCCGGCGGCTCGCCGAAGTTGAAGGTCACGCCGCCGAGCAGGCTGTGCGACCGGAAGCGGCCTTCGACAGTGCGGCCGACGACATCGACCAGCTTGACGTTGTCGGCGTTGAAGAAGCGATACTTCAACGTCGCGTCGATGCGATCGGTGATCGGCGCGCGAATACCGGCGATTGCCTGCCACGCGAACACGGTGTCCGAATCGTCGAGGAAACTGCCAGCCTGGCTCAGGGCATATTTCTCGGCCTTGACCCGTGCAACACCGACACCACCGCCAACGAAGCCCTGAAGGCCGTCATCGTCGCCGAAATCGAGCATGCCGTTGAGCATGAAGCTGAGCGCGGTGGTTTTACCCCCCGGACCACCGTAATAGGCCGCAGGCGCGCCCAGAGTGGATCCGACCAACGGAGTCCGCAGCGACGAGCGCCACGTATCGAGGGCGGCTCCCTTGTACGAGACTTCCGCCTCGATCCGGAACATGCCGAAATCATAGCCGACGTTGCCGCCGACATCATAACCGTAGTCGTGTCCCGCCGTAGCGGCATCGACGGTCTTCGTGGTGCCGCTGGTGATGTCGAAGTGAATGTCTTCGACAATCATCGCGCCGCCTTCGACGCCAACATACCACGCCTTGTCACGCGCGAGCGCGGGCGTCGCAAGTGCGGTTGAAGCGAGCGCCACGGCAATGGCAAGCTTGCGCATCTGTATCCCCTTTCACAATGTCACTACGGACAGCGCAAACTCACTAGCCAATCGATAGTTTCCGCGCAAGCGAAACAAAACCGGTCAGCTGTGGCGTCGAGGCAACACTTTTTCCGCGCTTTTCCGCCGCTTTCCCGTCATGTCGCGATCAGTCCATGGCTACGCAGCGCAGCAAGGATCGCGGCGAGCGCGGCGCGGGATTCGACGTCGATCACCGTCCCGCCGGCGGGAGTGGCGACCGCGGCCTGCCGAGGTCCGACGACCCGATCGCCCCCGACGATCAGGTGCGCGGCGCTTTCCTCGCCCAGCACCCAGCCGCCGCTCGTGTACCGCGCGGTCAGCGCATCGGCGATCACGCGCACCGTCATGCCCTCGACCGGCGCCGCGAACCGCCAGCCGCCGTCGGACCAGCCCGCCAGATGGTCCGCCTTTCCCGCCCAGGACCCGGTGGGTGCTCCCCCGACGATCCAGGATTGGCCCGATTCGGGCGCGGTCGGCGGCATATCGGTGCCGATCGACTCGACGGCCGGCTGGACGATCAGGTCGAGCACGGCGATCGCCTCGTTGTGCCACATCTCCTTCTGGGCCTGGCCCGGCTGGAGCAGCGGAAGCGCGAAACGGTCGGTCTGGGTATCGCTCATGATTATGGCCTTCGATCAGGAGAAAATGAGGGTCGCCGGTCGCGATTCGCCGAACGTGCCGATCTGGCGAACCTCGACGATCGTGCCGCCGACCACCTCGCCCGGATCAAGCGCGCAGGCGCGATCCGCCAGCGTCACGACGCGGGACTCGCCCGCCGCCGGGGTGATCGTGACGCGATAGGCTTCGCTCTCCTCGGCGAGCGGAACATCGCCGCCGTCGATCCAGCGGAACCCGGCGCGACTGCGGCGCACCCAGGTCACGGCCGGCATACCGGCGACCACGATCAGTTGCAGGTGCGCGGGGCTGGGTGGTCGGACCGACGCGCCCTCGACCATGCAGATCGCTTCGACCGGCCCGCCGGGGTCGCCGATCCCGCTCGCCAGCACGCGCACGGTCGATCCGATCGCCGCGACAGGCAGGTCGATCGCGGCGACGGCGTCGGGAGCCAGCAAAGCGAATCGGTCGCCGACCACCTGCATCCCCGCCGCCGCCTCGGTCCCGCACCGCCCGCGCCACAGATGCGACAGCCGCCAGCGCACGGCCCCGATCTGCTCGGCCCGGCCGAATTGGAGCAATTCGCCCCCGGCCAGCGCCAGGTTACCCCCGTGATCGAGCGCGGCGTCGTCGGCGTCGCCCAACACCATGTCGGCGCGCGCCAGATCGACCTCGAAGCCGGTCGCCAGATCGGCCAGCGTCGCCGGCGCGGGCGGGGGAACACTGGCGATCGTGCCGATGATCGCGGGCGCGGCGGTCTCCCCGCCATCGCGCCAGCTCGCCCCGTCGTCGAGACTGTACAGCAACGCCGCCCGCCGCCACCCCGCTCCGGTCCCATTGGCCAGCACCGACAGCCGGGGCGCGGCCAGCGGCGCGTCGCCCAGCGCGGGCAGGTCGGCGACACACAGGATCGTCGCGCCCGCCACGCGATCGGGCGCGGGCAGCGCGCGGCCCGGCGACGCGCTCGCGACCGGCATCGGCGGCGCGACGCGCACGCAGGTCAGGGTCGTCACCATCGCCTCCAGCGCCGCCGCGGTCACGCGCCAGGTTCCGCCCTCGCCGTCGATCTCCACCAACGCGCCCGGCGCGATGCCCGCCGCCGTGGCGGGCAGGGCGACCGTCCGCTGCTCGCGCTCGGTCGCGGCGCGCTGCACCAGCGTCTCGGCCAGCGCTTTCGCCGCGCCAGCGCCCAGCGCGGCGGGCAGGTCGATCCGGTCGTCGCGCGTCCCCGCCCCCGGCCGCCGCGCGCGCTGCACGCCGGTCTGATAGTCGCGTGACGGATCGTAATAGGCGACGCTCAGCGTCTTCGGCGTGCGCTCGATCGCGGCGATCGTCCGGCGCGCCGTCCGTTCGCCCGACACCGCATAGCCGCCATCGGACACCGCCAGCACCGGGCCGTCCACATCGCGCATCGCCAGCGCGCCGCCATCGGCCGCGAACCGCGCGCCGCTCGCGGTCGCCAGCATCTCCGCCACCGCCCGCGCCGATCCGCCATAGGCCGAAAAGCCATCGAGCGTCGCCGCCACGCCACCATCGACGATCGCGCCGCCCGAAACCGCCGCCGCGATCCTCCCCACGCCGACCGCGCCCGCATCGGCGATCAACTCGAAGGTCAGCGACGGGATGCGGTTGCCGAAATCGCCGAGCGGCATGTTCTCGAACACCGCATAGGCCGCGCCGCGATGCGCCGGGGTCAGGCCGGCGCCCTCGATCGACGCGATTAGCGGATCGGCCGGCTGATCCTCCCCGCCCGGATGCAGCCGGAACCCGGTCGCCACCTTGAAGTCCCCGGCGGCCCCGCGCAGCAAGTTGCCGTCCGCCCAGATCCGCCCGACGCCCTGCACCGCCCGCCCCGACAGCAGCACCGCGAACGACGCCGAATAGCTGTAGGTCGTGGCCGAAGGCTGGCCCTTGTGATGGCTCGTGCTGCGGCTCTCGATCAGGTCGGTCGACCAGATCACGCAGCCCGCGACGCGCATCGTCCCGAACACGCGCGGGATCTGGCTGTCATAGCTCGACGTCTGGAGCTTGAGGTCGGTCAGTCGCGGGCCTTCGCGGCCCTTGGGCTTGAACAATTCGCCGTCGATCCGCTGGCCGATCAGCGCGCCGATCGCGCCGCCCACGGGTCCGCCGACCAATGTGCCGACAGTGGTCAGGACCAGGGTCGCCATTCAATCCTCCCGAATCCAGGTGGCCAGGACAGGCCAGGGCAAGGGCGCGGTGCGCTCGACCACGCGGCGCGCGATCGCGTCGGCGTGGATCAGCCCGTCACCCGTCGAAATGCCGAGATGCAATTGCCCCGGCCCCGGCGCGGCCAGCACGATCGCACCCGCGCCCTCACCCCGGACGAAGCCCAACGCCGCTAGGTCCCGCGCGATCCGCGCAGCGGGCGACGCCCGCAACGCATAGCCGGTCGGCGCCGCCACCTCCCACGCCCAGGCGACCAGCCCGACGCAATCCATCCCGCGCAGATCGCGCCCGTGCAGCCGGAACGGCACCCCCACCGCCCCGCGCGCCCGCGTGAGCGCGCGTGAAGAAGGCGTCGATGATACTCCCCTCCCTGCAAGGGAGGGGTCGGGGGTGGGTGGAAGGATCGCGATACGGCGCCGCCAATCCGGTGGCTGCCGTCTCGCCAGGTCTCCACCCACCCCTAGCCCCTCCCTTCCAGGGAGGGGAACAGGCCCATCCCTCACGCCCCCGGATACCGCGTCAGCAGGTCGATCCCCGGCAGATACGGCTCGCCCCGGAAATTGGCGGCGTTGGCGAAGCGCGCGGCGCAGGTCGCCAGGCTCTTGTCGCATCCCTCGACCAGTTCGACCAACGCACCGGCGGGCTCGAATCGCGGCGGCGCGCACAAGGTCAGGGTCGCGCCGTCCGACGCCGCGATCGCGCTCTCCAGTCCCGAATTGCCCCCGCCGATCCAGCGCAACAGGCCGCCGCCATACGCATTGGCCGACGGCTCGACGGCATCGACCGTCAGCAGCGTATCGTCCGCCGCCGTCACCCGCGCGACCCTTCGCCGCCCCGCCATCGCCACGCGGCACCGCGCATCGCCCAGCTCGGCGCGGCATTCGGGCGAGGTCGCCTCGCACACCGGCCGGTCGAGCAGCGCGCCGATCCCGGCCAGTTCGGCGGTGAACGTGCCGTCGCGCAACTCGACCTGCCCGATCCGTCCCTCGCCCAGCTCGGCGATCACCGCGCCCGACGCCCAATCGACCGCGCGCACCACCACGCGCGCGCCGTCCCAGCGCCCCGCGATCAGGTCGCGCTCGCCGATCGCCGCCCCACCCAGCGCGCCGCCGACGTCCATCGTATCCGCGTCGAGGTCGGCCGACCGCCGGATCGCCGACGGCGTCATCCCCGGCGCGGCGCGATAGGCGAACCCGTCGATCGCCAGATCGCGGTCATGGCCGGTCAGCCCGATCGCGATCCCGTCGCGCCGCTCGATCCGCCAGGTAAGGGCGATGGTGGAGAGGGTGTCCATGTGTGCCTCCTGCTAAGCCCCTCCCCTTCAGGGGAGGGGTTGGGGGTGGGGGCGTGCCGTCTCACCGAGCCTGTCGCCTGTGGATAGCCCCCACCCCAACCCCTCCCCTGAAGGGGAGGGGCTATGAGTTCTCCAACGCCGCCCGCACCGCCCGCGCCACCTGCCGGCTCGACCGTTGCAGCACTTGCGGCGCATCCCCCGCCGCCGCATTCACCGTGATCGCGACCCGCACGTCGCGCGCCACGCCGCCCGTCTCGACCCGCCCGCTGGCGGTCGGCACGAACAGTTCCGGCCCGCGCTCGCCGACCCAATAGGGCCGCCCCGGCGACACCGGCCCGCCGGTCGCGCGGCCCGGCGATCCGCCGAGCAACCCGGCCAGCAGCGACGCCAATCCCAACCCGCCGCCCGATCCGCCGCCGGCCGCCTGCACCCCGCCGCGCAACGCCGAAGCGGCGACCGCGCTCGTCACCGACAGGATGGTCGCCTTCAGGTCCTCGAACCCCAATTTGCCGGACCGGACCGCGCGCAGCAGCGACGCTTCGATCGCCCGCCCGGCACGATCGGCCCCGGCGGCCAGCGGCCCGTCCAGCTCGCCGCGCATCGCCGCGACATCGCGCGCGAACCCGGCGGTGTCGGCGCGCACGCCGATCACCAGCCGCTCGATTTCCTCATCCATCGGGAAACATCTCCATCAGGCCGGCCAGGTCGACCGGCGCGGGCCGCTCGCCCGCCGCCGCCGCGACCAACGCCGCCAGCTCGGCCGGCGTCGCGGCCCAAAAGGTGTCGGGACTCCAGCCGAACATCAGCCCGGCCAAGCCGGCAAGGCGGGTGGCAGCCCCAACGAATTCCCCTCCCTGGTCAAGGGAGGGGTTAGGGGTGGGTGGGTAAGCGCCCAGGCCTGCCAATGTGTGTCGAGATGCACCTTCCCCTCGAGGCCCAGCCCCCGCATCACCTGCTCGCGATAGACGGGCGGCAGCTTGGCGAGCCGGGCGATGACCGTCCTGGGGTCGACCGGACCGCGCTCAGCCCGCGCCATCGCGCTTCATCCGCCGCTCGACGCGATCGAGCTTGGCGCTGATCGACGCGAACACCTCGTCCGCGGTGCGGGCCAGCGGCCGGGGCTGGCGCCAGCTCGCCCGGCCCTGCCGCCCCTCCGTGGACGCGCGGCAGATCTGCAGGACCTTCAGCCGCATCTCGTCGTCCATCGGCGCCGGGTCGGGCGTCGGCAGGTCGTCGGGCAAGGCATTGTCGGCGACCAGTTCGGCATCGGCGGTCCCCAGCGCGCGCGACAGCATCAGCCCGCGCAGCGAGTCGCAGCCGCGATCGAGCGCCGCCGCCCATGCCGCCGCGAACACCGGGTCGCGCTTGCGCAGCCCATAAGCGGCATCCTTGCCGATCCCCGCCGCGCGGCAGGCGCGCGTGACGTTGCAGCTCGCCTCCAGCTCGGTGAGGAAAGCGCCGCGCTTGGCCTTGGTCCAGCCGTCCCGCCGCGCCGCGCGCCGTTGCAGCCCGACATTCGGATTACCGGCGATCGAATCCGCCATGATTCCCTCCCGACAAGAAAAAGGGCCGGAAGGCGTTGCCGCCCCGGCCCGAATCGCAATTCTTCAACGTTCCTGATATGTACCTAAACAGCGTTACGCTGTCAAGAACAATTTACCGATTTGGTTATTTATCCGCGATCGGACGAGGACAGGCGCAGCCTGAGGTCGGCGATCCTGTCCGTTTCCGCGATCAGCCGGTCATAGGATTCGGCCAGCTTTTCCAGCAACGCGCGCGCCTCCGGATCGCGCGCCGCGTGCAGCATCGCTTTGACCTCCCTCGCGCGCTGTACATAACGGTCATGGTCTTTCGCTGTCGGCATTCGCGTGTTCCTGCGTCGATCCTGATGCCCCGATACGAGTCCGTGGCCGACCGCGCGTTGATGTCGATCAGCCCATTATCGGGCGCAAGAGGATTCCACCGGAACGCCACCGGGACGGACCAATCTCCAGCCCCTCCCGTTGGTCCGCCCTACCTCAGGACATACGGCGTGCCCGGTCCCGGCGCGGCGGGGCGGCCATGCCAGGCGCGGACCGGCGGCCGATTGCGCGCCGGGCGCTCACCGAGGGCGCGGCAAGCACGCCGATCCCGGCCAACGCCGCGACTTCTCGCCTGTTCGGAGTCATCACCTCGCCTCCCGCCGTCGTCGATGCCCATTGTTGGAAAGCGACAGGACACCGTGTCGACGCGGGAGGCGGGGGATGGGCCGTGCCAACGCCTGCTCGTCGAATACCGGCCGGCGGGTCGGCAGAGCCGAACCCGTCCGATGGCGCGGGATTTACTCCCGCACCGGCGTGCCGATTGTATTTCAAACCGTCGGCTTTTGCCCCCGCGCGATGGGCACCAGTAATTTCCTCAGCACCAGCGCAATCGCGCCGTCGACGACGTCCGCGTCGATCGTTCGGTTTGCGACAAGCTCGCTCACTTTCCGTGAACGCGCACGAGCCAAGGTCTGCAATTCGCTCGTCAACTCTCTCGCCCTCGGCCCTTCACGCGGCACGAACACATTGCGTCCTCTCGGCCCGACTGACGCGATCGCCATCACCAACTCGGCTTGTTCCAGCGCGCGCGTGGTCACCAACCGTCCACCCTTCTCGCCGAACCGCACACCCACCGTGACAAGATCGTCAACCAATTTCGGGTCGCCAGCGGCCGGAATGGCGATACCATCGCCATCGGCACTGCCACGCGTCAGATCGAGATAGGTACGCCGTAGCGCCGGATAATCCCGCTCGATCTCCTGAAACACATCAGTGGCGACTTGTTCAGGCCCCAGCGTACGGGCTGCGGCCGTGCGCCGCCTGTTATCGATCGCCTCCTCTTCCCGGACACGCTTGTCCTCGAAATACCGACGAAGAAAGGCATAGAGCCGATCGCGCACGGCGCGGTCGCGCACGCCGAGGAGTTCGAGCACCGCGTCGTCGAGCGCCTGTCGGTCCGACTGATCCAGCTCCGTTTCGTCGGAAAATTCGTCCAACCGGTCGCCGCGCCCGCGTTCCAGAAACGATTTGCGGCGCAGACGACGTTCCGAGAGAAATCCCTTTATCTCACGCTGCGTCATGCGATCATGAGCGTCGATCAAACGCTTTCGCACCTTGGCGTCGATCCCGTCCGCCGCGGGTACGAAAAGCATGTTCGCGTCGAGCACCATCGTGCTCCAGTTTCCTTCGACGCCGACCGGGCGACCGTACATCAGCGTCGATAATACGGCGAGTGACGAATTGAGTATGGCCGCCTGCGCGGTGGCATCCACACCGGCCCGAAACATGACCGTATAAAGGCGGCAATTCGCAATAAATCCTTCCGGATTGTGAAGAGCGGCGAAACGATATTGGCGCTCCTTGACCCATAATGCCCCGGCTGCTTCGGCATCCGGAGTAAGATCGTACCAGGCGCGCCGCATCGAGGCACGTTGAACGCACGTGGCCCCTTTGTCGTAGCCTTGACGCTCTCCCCACGCGATATAATGCGACAGATAAGCCGATTGCGCCTCGGTCGGCGTCATCAGCGCCAGTTTGGCGCAATGGCGGCGCTCGATCCGATAAGAGTCTATCGCCATGATGCTATGGACGATCGGCTTTAGATATCGGGGCTCGATCGGATGCACCTCGCCGGTGCCCGTGCGCACGAGCGCCACTTCGCCGCTTGCGACTTTCGCCCGCGATACGCCGTAATGTTCGATGAAAATGTCGGGATCAGCGAACTCGGCCAACCCCCGCTCGCTCCATTCCTCGAGATAGAAGAAGTCGTCCGCGCCCGACTTGATACCAAACCGCACCTCCGCCAGATCGGACAGCGGCCGCCAACGGTCCCTTCCCAACGCAACCAGCTCATGCCAGATTTGGGGAGCGCGCAGGGGAATTCCCCATTTGTCGCCGGCATAGACCGGCTTGCCCTTCGTCCGCTCACCCAGCTGGACGCCCCGTGCGCGGATATCCCCCTGTCGCTCGACGCGGACTCTCCAGCCGTGGAAATCCGCATTGTCTGATTGATTGAGTATCAAGTCGCGGAAATTTTCGGCCGCCTCCAGCGCGCCGCCGGGCGTGCCGTCATGCGCCAGCAGGCTGGCGATCGGCCGGTCGAGCTCGATGAAGCGAACGAGATTCGCGTCGCGGCTTTCCGGGTCCGGATCGCGCGTCGCCATCGTCGCGACGGTCGCGACGCGCGCGCCGACGAACCAGGGTTCGTTGCGGCTTTCCACGATCGCATCGATCCTGAAATTCTCGAGCAAAAACGACTGGAGCGCAAATCCGTACTCGGCATCGAGCCACTGACTCGACGCCAGAAATCCCAACCGGCCGTCGTGCTGCAATAACGATAAGGCATGACCCCAGAAATATACGTGCAGGTCGGACCGGCCGTTGGCATGCAGCCCGCCGGTTCGCGCAACCGCGCGATATCGCTGCTTTTGCCCGTCCTCAACGTCCTCCTGCCGGACGTATGGCGGGTTGCCGACGATCGCGCGAAGCGCGGCATCGCCACCGGTTCCGCCCCGTGCGGACCGGGCAGCTTCATGAGCGTCATCCCCGTCGCCGTATCGAAGAAATCCGTTCGCGCCACGCGCGGATAATTGGCGTCCTCGATCAGGTCGCGCGTCGCGAGATTGATCGTGCTGAGATTGGCCGCGAAGGGCGATATGTCCGTTCCATAGACGCTTTTCAGCAGCGTGGCATGACCCAACCGGGGTGCGAGCCAGCGCTTGCGCGCATAGGCGCGCACCAGGAACGTGCCGCCGCCACATCCGGGATCCAGTATGACGTCATCGCCCTTGCGGATCGAAAACGCGTTGATCAGATCCACTACTTCCGGCCGGGTATAATATTGGCCGTATTTGTGGCGTTCCGCGGGATCGATCAGTCTTTCGAAGATACGACCGATGACGTCGTAGTCGAGCCGGGAGAGATCGAACCTGTCGATCTGTTCGGCGAACTGCCGCCATCCGGGTACGACCAATTTGTCGTAAAAAGGAATGCGCGTGCCGATCCCGCCGCCTGCTTCGCCGAAAATGGTTTCGTAGTCGCCGGTCTCGGCCCGTGCGGTATCGAAAAACGTCGCAAGCTTATCGATCAGCGCGTCGCCCGTATCGACGTTATCGTCGATCACCAGCGGTGGAAGGCCGGAAAAACGCTTCCGCAGAGCATCGTAGAATACGAGCTTGTTGGCGACGCCGTAGACGGCAAATTTCGCGGCGCGCCCAAGCAAATCGGCACGGTCGCCGACCAGGGTCCAGCCCTGTTCATTGCGCATCCATTGGTCGAGTGCCGCGCGGACGGCAGGCGTCTTGTCCCGGTCGATCAGTGCGCGCCGCGCATTCAGGATCGGGACCGTCAGGAAGCTATCAAATGCGTGAACGAAATAATCGTCCGGCGGCCGCCGCTGGACTTCGACCGCTCCGGTAAAGATCTTGATGAAATCGAGCAGGAAGGTTTCAAACCCCGCGCGCATCGCCAGTTGGACGTGCGGACTGTCCAGATCCTCGCGCCGATGAATGTCGGTCACGCGATAGGTCTTGAAACCACGATCCCCGCCCAGTTCGCTCACGCTATCGGTTTTCCAAAGCACCAGCTCGTTGAGGTTCCAGGTGAAAAACCAGGGCGCGTGCGCGGCGATCGCCTTCTTGCGGGCGTCGACAACCGTCGACTCCACAAACGGCGACGCGCCGTCGTGAGCATAAGGGACTTTGACTTCGCCGGTGAGGGCGACGTCGCCCTGGCGGTCCAGGATCGTCAGGTCGTGCCGTTTTAAGCTTCCCGCGGTACGCGTCTCCAGCTTGACCCTGGAAAACGGCGCGGCTGCACCATGGCTGTCGAGCAGCGCATCCATCCACGATTTGGCGTCACCGACGATCGTCCATTCAGTTTCCAGCTGAACAACCAGGTCTCGCCCTTATTCCTTGAAAAGCAGCCGCTACATGCCCGCCAGTACCGGCAAACGCATTACCCTACGCGACCCTACTCGCGAAAATGTTGAGGGGGGAACCCCTTATGGGACGTCCGCCGCGGCAAAGCCGCGTCGTCGGACGGGTTCGGCCTTGCCGACCCGCCGGCCGGCCCGCCGGCCGGAGCGCGGGACGCCTTTCGGCGCCGGCGGATAGCACGCTATCCGCGTCCCGGCGCTGCGAATACGACGAACCGTTGCAACTTCCGGCGGCGAACGCTGTTTACAACGCGCTTGCCGAGCCCGTGCCCTTTTTGGCATAGGGCGCTCAGCGGCGGGCTATGCAACCGTCCGCCCAACCCAGGGGATGCCCAAATATGAAGAAGCTTCTGATCGTCGCCGCCTCCGTTGGCCTGTTCTCGCTCGCCGCCTGCGGCCAGCAGACCCCGGCCGCTGACAACGTCATCGCCAACGCCGATGCAGCCGCCGACGCGATCGTCGACAACGCGTCCAACACGGCCGACGCCGTGGTCGACAACGCCGCCAACACCGCTGACGCGATCAAGGCCGACGCCTCGAACGCCGCCGACGCGATCAAGGCGAACGCCGCCGACGCGATCGACGCCGCAACCAAGAAGTAAGCCTGGCTTGGACCGCTGCCGATGGCTTGGCCGGCGGCAGCGTCCGAAGGAAAAGGAAAGCGGCGGAGGGAAACCTTCGCCGCTTTTCTTACAGGCTTGGCGTCGCGGTGAAGCATATCCCGGGCGCCTGTACAGTTGCGGGCAAGGGAGGGGTGACGCACGAAATCCAACATTGCAAGCAACAGTTGTTCCGGATGGGCGGCATGTGATCCATCTGAATGGATTTGCGCCGCCCCGGCGAGTCGAATCCGACCCTGACCGACCGGGGGCGATCGATGTGCCGGCGAATAGCTTACATCATACCCCTTCGATCGCCCGGCCCCAGGCGGCGATCTCGTCATTGAAGTGCCGGGCGATCCGCACGTCCCCCGCCAGCGCGCGGTCGAGGTCGATTGCGGCCGATCCCTCCCACTCGTACGTCGCGTTGCCCGACAGCCGCACCATCCCGTCGGGCGCGGCGCGCCCGCGCACCAGCCCGCCGCGGTTGAACACCGTCACCTCGGCGTCGAACGCCGCGCGCTCGGTCAGGCAGGCCGCGAACAGCGACGCCGCCATCGCGCTGCCGCAACTGTCGGTCAGCCCGACCCCGCGCTCGCGCGTTCGCACATACAAAGCATCTGATCCTCGAACCTCGACGAACGATACGTTGGCACGGTTGGGCAACCAGCCGGGCGCCGCCTCGCACGCCTCGCCGACCGCGACCAGCTCGGCCTCGTCGGTCGCCTCGACGAACGCGATCAGATGCGGGTTGGGGATCGCGACCGCGGTGAAGGGCCGCGCGCTCGGTAGGCCGGAAATCGGCATCTGCACGTTCTGGTGCCGCCCGATCGTCATCGGCCATTCGTCGAGATCAAGGCTCGCCGGTCCCGCCAGTTCGCCGATCGTCACCACGCCGGGCGCGAGATCGGGGTCGCGCCGCGCCTCCGCCCCGCTGGTCTTCAGCCGCACCAGCGCCTGGTCGATCCCCAACGCCTCGAATCCCGCCCGCGCGACGCAGCGCAGGCCGTTGAGGCACGTCTCTGCCTCCGACCCGTCGCTGTTGAACATCCGCATCCCGAACGCGTGTTGTCCATCGCCATCGGTCAGCAGCAACAGCCCGTCGCTGCCCACCGCGCCGCGCCGGTCGGCCAGCGCCCGCGCGATGGCCCCCCATTCGGCATCGCTCCGCTCGACCCCGCGCGCATCGACCAGCGCGAAGTCGTTGCCCGATCCGTGGCACTTGATGAAGTCGATCCGCATGGCGGTCATGTAGCGCCCCGCGCCCGCCGGTTCAAACCGCCCCGCCGCCTTAACCGTATCGTCAACCAATAGCCGCTATGTCCCGCGCCATGCCGCCCTGGGCCAAGATCCTTTCCGCCACGATATTTTCAGTCGTCGCCAGCGAAGTGCTGATGGCCGTGGTGGAGTTCGCTTCCGGCGAGCCGATCCCGCGCCTCTATTGGGCCTTCGGCGCCTTATGCCCGCTCGTCATTTCGGCGCCGATCGCGGCCATCCTGGTCCGGCAGAGCGAGCGCAACCGCCTGCTCGGCGTCAAGCTGGCGCGCGCTTATGAACAGATGAAGCAATTGGCCGAGGTCGACCAGATGACCGGCGCGCTCAACCGCGCGGCCTTCATCGATCGCGCAGCCGCCGCTTTGGCGCGCGGCCCGGGCCATGTCGTGCTGTTCGATATCGACCGGTTCAAGGCGATCAACGACCGGCACGGCCATGCGGCCGGCGACGACGCGCTGCGGTCGCTCGCGGCCCAGGTCCGCGCGCTGATCGGATCGGGCGATCTGTTCGGACGGATCGGCGGCGAGGAATTCGCTTTGTACCTGCCGGCGGCGGATCAGATGCTCGCGCTCGCCGCCGCCGAACGCATCCGCGCCGCGGTCGAATTGCTGATCGTGCTCGACCGCGACGGCGCCCCGATCCCGCTCACGATCAGCGCGGGCGTAGCCGGCGGCGCTGCCATGCGCGATATCGACGAGGCGCTGCACCTGGCCGACAGCGCGATGTACGACGCCAAGCGCGACGGGCGGAACCGCGTGCGGCTGGCGGCGTGAGGGGTCAGGGCGCTCGCACCGGGCCGCCGATCGCCCCGTCACGACCATTGCCAGCCAGGGGTCTGGACCCTAGGGGACGGGCAACGTCCCCGGGAGCCTCGTCATCCGCCAGATCGCCGCCCTTCCCTACCGCACCGAAGGTAACGCGATCGACGCGCCGGTCCGCGTCCTGCTGGTCACCTCGCGCGGCACGCGGCGCTGGGTGATCCCGAAGGGCAACCCGGCCCCCGGCCTCGTCCCGCACGCGGCGGCCGCGCAGGAGGCCGAGGAGGAAGCGGGCGTGCGCGGGCTGGTCTGCCCGATCCCGCTCGGCGCGTATCGCTATCGCAAGAAGCGCGGCAACGGCGCGTCGCTGATGGTCGACGTCGACGTCTTCCCGCTGGCGGTCAATCGTGAGCTCGACATCTGGAAGGAGCGGGACGAGCGCGAACGCCGCTGGTTCTCGTTGCCCGAAGCCGCCGAGGCCGTGGACGAGAGCGACCTCAGCGATCTCATCCGCTCGTTCGGCCCGTCGGAATTCAAGGCCATCGCCCGGCGTACGGGGATGCTGGCCAACGTCGCCCAGAAATCGAAAGTCAGCTCCATGTTCGCCTGGTTCCAGCGCCTCCTGCCCCGCACCGGCAATTTCTTCGAACAGTTCGAAGCGCATGCCCTCACGATCGTGGCCGCCGCCGACGCCCTGGCGCGGCTGCTCCAGGGCGGGCCGGCCGCCGCCGACCATATCCGCGAAGTGATCGAGCGCGAGCATGACGCCGACGAGATCACCCGCGACGTGCTGGCGACGGTGCGCAAGACCTTCCTGACGCCGTTCGATCGCGGCGCGATCACCTCGCTGGTCGGATCGATGGACGATTCGATCGACGAGATGCAGGCGGCGGTCCAGGCGATCGACCTGTACGAGGTCCGCACCTTCGAACAGGAAATGAAGGACATGGCCGGGATCGTCGTCGACGCCGCGCGGCTGACGGCGGAGGCGATGCCGCTGCTGCGCGACGTCGGGCGCAACGGCGCGCGGCTGCATGAACTGACCGAGCGGATGGTGCGGATGGAAAGCCACGCCGACGAGATCCACACCGCCGGCGTGAAGCGCGCGTTCAAGGAATTCGGCGGCACCGACACGACCCGGTTCGTCGTCCAGCGCGAAATCTACAAGCATCTCGAACGGATCGTCGACGCGTTCGAGGATGTCGCGAACGAGATCGACGGCATCGTCATCGACCACGCCTGATCGCCGTAGGCACCGATGCACGATCTTGCCTTGCCCCTGCTGATCGGCCTGATCGCCGTCGCGCTCGCGTTCGATTTCCTGAACGGGCTGCACGACGCCGCCAATTCGATCGCGACGGTGGTGTCGACGCGGCTGCTCAAGCCGGTCCATGCGGTGCTGTTCGCGGGCTTCTTCAACTTCGCCGCCTATTTCCTGACGATCACCTTTCCCTCGCTGCACAAGGTTGCGGAGACGATGGGCAAGGGCCTGATCGATGCGAATCTGGTGACGCCCGGCGTGGTGTTCGGGGCGCTGGTCGGGGCGATGTTCTGGAACGTCGTGACGTGGTTCAAGGGTATTCCGTCATCGTCGAGCCACGCACTTGTCGGCGGCGTGATCGGGGCGGGCGTGGCGCATGCCGGATTCGGCGCGATCCAATGGGCCGGGCTCAACAAGACGTTGCTGTTCATCGTGCTGTCGCCGTTGCTCGGCATGGCGATCGCGATGCTGGTCATGCTGGTCAGCAGCTGGGCGTTCCGCCGCGCCACCAGCAAGACCGCCGAACGCAGCTTCCGTGGGCTGCACCTGATATCCTCCGCCGCCTTTTCGCTCAGCCACGGGCTCAACGATGCGCAGAAGACGATGGGGATCATCACCGTCCTGCTGTTCTCGACCGGACACATCACCAGGTTCGAGATACCGCACTGGGTCGCGATCAGTTGCTACATCGCGATGGGCCTGGGCACGCTGTCGGGCGGGTGGAAGATCATCGAGACGATGGGCAGCCGCATCACCAAGCTGTCGCAGCATCAGGGGTTCAGCGCCTCGCTGGGCGGATCGATCACCATCTTCGGCGCCAGCCTGCTCGGCATCCCGGTATCGACCACGCACACCATCACCGGCGCGGTGATCGGCGCCGGCGTCGCGCGACGCGCCTCGGCGGTGCGCTGGGGCGTCGCACAGAACGTGGTGATCGCCTGGATCGTCACCATCCCGGCATCGGCGGCGGTCGGCGCGCTGTTCTACCTCCTGACGACATTGTTCTAGGTACAGCGCCCAGTCATATAGTCGCCGGGGCAGGAGATTGGCGCTTTCTCTCTCCTCCGTGAGGTTGAACGATTAACCGCGTTCCCGCGCGGCGGCGCGCGCGTCGGACGGTGTCTGCCCGAAATGCCGGCGGAAGGCGCGGTTGAAGGTGCCCACGTCGCCGAAGCCGGTCTCCAGCGCGATGTCGATGATGCGGCGGCCGTGCTGGCGCGGGTCGATCAATGCCCGGAAGGCCCGGGCCAGGCGCTGCTCCTTGACGAACGCGCCGTAGGTGCGCCCATCCTCCTCGAACAGCATATGCAGATAGCGCGACGATACCCCAAGCCTCGCGGCGACAAGGGCGGCTGAAAGATCGGGCCGGTCCAGCATGGCGAGAATCGTCGACTTGGCCGCCGCAAGCCGGGCGGCGCGCAAGCCGCCAAGCGCCGACGCTTCCCGCCGGTCCGTCTCCGCGCCGATGACCAGGGCGGCGAGTTCGGACAGATGACGGGCGGCGAGCGCCGGCATGGCCGGGGCGAGGGCGGATTGGTCGAACAGACCGGCGGCATAGTGAAACAACAGGCCCAGTCCGGTCGCCGCCACCGTGGGCGAGGCCGAGATCCGGTCGTCGAGCGCCGGAACCAGCGTCGCCAGCGTCTCGCGCGCCATCTGCAAGGTCAGCATGTCATTGGCCGGCGCGGTGACCGTTATCGCCATCGGGCGATCGAGCGAGGACAACAGCGCCTCGTCCGCCCCGGTGCGGACCTCGCCCCTCCCGCGCTCGTGATAGATATAACCCTATTTGCAGACGCTGAGCAGGATGTCGGAATTGCCGTCGCCGCGCATCCGGGATGAGCGATCGCTCGCCATGGCGCCGACGCGTCCCTTCGTGATGCGTATGTCGGGAAGGAAAATGGTGCTTCCGTGAATGGCGAGCGGATCGCCGCCGACCGGCTCAAGCTCGAACCGCATCGCGATCTTGCCGTAATAGTCCCGGATCGCCGCGTCGCGATCCTGCGCCGGCAGATCGTCCGTCGAAACCGTCATGGGATGGCAGTCCATGGAGCCGGATTAGCAGAAAGGCCGCGCGGCGTCCCCTCATCCTGCGTGGCCCCATAACGCCTGCCCCAAAGCGGCACAGGTGGAGGGGGACTTCGCAAAACGCCGATTCCGGGTTCGCCTCGCGCCAAGACGCACGCCTCCCGCTCGTCATAGGCTCACCCTGAAACGCGTACGTCTGGGGGCGATATGATCAAGAAACTAATCCTGAGCGCGGCCGCCGCGCTTTTGTGTGTCGAGCCGGCAGCGGCGTCGGACCTCTGGGGAGCCGTCCGCAACAACTTCGGCAATGTGTCGATCGCCCGCTACGACACCGCCACCGGCAACATGATCAGCGGGTCCAATGTCTTCATGGATACCGCGTTCAGCGGTCAAAGCCCGAACCTCGTCGATTTCAACGAGCTGGGCGCCCTGGCCTTCGACGGTGCCGGCAACCTCTGGGGGGCCACCAACAACGGCTTCGGCGTCTCGATCGCCCGCTACGACACCGCCACCGGCAATATGATCAGCGGGTCCAATATCTTCATGGATACCGCGTTCAGTGGCCAAAGCCCGAATCTCGTCGATTTCAGCGAGCTGGGCGCCATGGTGTTCGCCCCGGACAGCACGGCGATCGGCAGCGTCCCGGAGCCTTCCACCTGGGCCATGATGATCGCGGGATTTTTCCTGACCGGCGCCGCAAGCCGCCGGCGTCGGTCCCGGCCGCAGGAGACCGCCGCATAACGCCGGCCCACCATCATTCGAGGGGAAGAACCATGCGCACTATCATGTCGGCCGTCATCGGCATCGGGCTGCTCGCGACGCCCGCGCACGCAACCGACTATCACGTCGATTTCTCGGATCTCACGGTGGGCGATATCGCCCCTTCCACGTTGAGCTATCCCGGCGTCACCATCTCCGGCGGCTTCGGGTTCCTCGTCGACGAAGGGCCTTCGATTTGCGCCTACCTCTTCAGCAGTTGCGACGGCGGCATCGCGCTCGATTTCGACACGCCGGCCACCAACATCCGTTTCAGCACCTTGTTCGACGGGGCCGGCTACAAGGGCGTATCCTATGGCTATCTGTATCAGGGTAGCCAGTTCGGCGGATACAGTCCGGTGGATGGCGACCCGAACACCGTCGATTACCACGACCTCACCGGGTTGCCCCCCATCACGCGCCTGCTCCTGAGCTTCGACGGCGGCGGCCTCGGGATCGCCTTTGACGACCTCTACTTCACGCTCGACGGCGATGAGCCTCCCGCAGCCGGCGTCCCGGAGCCGTCCGCTTGGATGACGATGATCCTCGGCCTGGGCGCGATCGGGGGCGCCATGCGCTATCGCCGTCGCAGGACGACGGTTCATTACGCCTAGAGTTTGATCCATCTGAATGGACACACGCCACCCCGGCGAAGGCCGGGGCCCAGTCGCGATGGTTTCTCGACGGCGGGATACCATCGGCAGTTCGCCGACACTGGGCCCCGGCCTTCGCCGGGGAAGCGTGATTCCGTTCCGCCGAATCCGACTCTAGAACGCCTTCGGCATTGCGTGCCCGATCGCTGCCCACCGCGTGCTACGCCAGCCCGTAATGATCCGCCAGCCGGTCGAGCACCAAGCCGAGCACCAGCCGCCCGGCGCGGCCGGGCCAGCCGAGCGCGCGTTCGGCGGCGGGGATCGCTTCGCCGGCGCAGATGACGCGCCACAGGATATCGCTCAGGCCGCGCCCGACGGCGGCGATCGCGGCGTCGAAGCGGCGCTTTGCCGCGACCTGCGCCAGTGTAGGGTCGACGCCGTCGCCCCCACCGCCGTCGACGCGCTGCACGCCCCATTGCATCGTCACGCGCGGGCCAAGCTGCGCGATTTCGTAATCGCGGCGCAGGCGCTCGCCCGCCTCGACCTGGCGCGCGTCGACCAGCCCACGTGCGGCGAGCCAGCTTAGCGGCGATTCGGCGCGGTTGATCGTGACGGTGCGCCGGCGGCGCCCCTTGGCGGCCTTGCGCCCGGGCGTGACGGCGATATCCGCGGGATCGAATGCCACTTCCACCAGATCGCGCAATCCATTCTCCATCCTTCGAGTCACGCGACCCTTGTCATGTGGTTCGTTATGTAGGAAAGTGGATAACCTATCTGGCAAACTGGAGATCGCCATGATCACCGCCATCCGCGAAGTCCGCCGCGCCAAGGGCATGACGCTCGACGACGTCGCGCGGGCATGCGTGCCGCCGACCACCGCGCAGACGATCGGCCGGCTGGAAACGGGCACGCGCACGGTGTCGGTCGGCTGGCTCAACCGGATCGCGGCGGCGCTGGGGGTCGAGGCGGCGGACCTGGTCAAATTGCCCGACCATGCCGACTTGCCGGTCGCGGCGATGCTCGGCGCCGATGGGGCGCACGCGCCGGCGCGGCCGATCCTGCTGCCGCCGCCGCGCGCCGCCGCCGGCACGGTCGGGATCGCGGTGACCGGCGGGATCGGCGACTATCGCAGCGGCGACACGATCTGGTGCGAACCGCTCGCGCCCGAAGCGTTCGCGGGCGCGCTCAACCGTGATGTGCTGGTGCCGCGGCCCGGCGGGCGCTTCCTGTTCGGGCGGCTGATCGGGCGCGAAGGCGACCGGCTCCAGCTACTCCCGCTCGGCGCGGGGCAACGGCAACAAGTGATCAGCGACCCGCCCTGGATCGCCCGCGCGGTGACGCTGATCCGGGGACTGTAAATACCGGCTGTTTGGGGGGAGGGAGCCGGACCATGGTGGGCGCTGACGGGCTCGAACCGCCGACCCTCTCGGTGTAAACGAGATGCTCTACCAACTGAGCTAAGCGCCCGCGCAGCAGCGTTTGACGCGAGAATCCCAACAACGCAAGCTGGATCAGAACGCGTCCAGGCCACTTTGTCGCAAGGCGGCGAGATAGCGCTCCATCTTCGCCCGCGCATCCTCGCTCAGGCCCAGATAGGCGCGGCGGCGGTCGAACGGATCGGGCTGGCGGACGAACAGCCCGGCATCGGTCATCCGCCCGATCCAGCGCAGCGCGGTGGTCGGCGCGACCGCCGCCGCGATGCACAGGCTCGATACCGACACTTGCGCGCCCTCCAGTTCGGCCGCGTAGAGGTCGAGCAGCATGTCCCAGGCGGGATCTTCGAACAGGCCGTCGGCGAAGAACTGATCGCGCAACCGCCGCCCGCGGATGATCTTGCGAATGTCGGCGGCGGTCGCCGGCGGCGCGGCGGGCGCGGCCGGCGGCGGATTGAAGGCGAGCGAACGCTCCCCGACGCCACCGGGTCTTCTGTCTTCGCTCGCCAACCGCGACAGCACGCGTGAGATTCGCGCGACTTCTTCGTGCAACTGGCGCAGTTGCGCCGATTCGCTATCACCGCCGCGATCGTGCAGCGCATCGCGCGCAACCGTGCTGAGCCCGACCGCGAACGCCCCGACGCGATCGCCGAGCGTCGGCGCGCACAGCAATTCGACGCGATCGCCGAGCAAGACATCGGCGACCAGGTCGATCTGCTCGGCGTCGATCGCGACAACGAAGCGAGCGCCGGTGTCGGCGCGCAACGCCGCAAGCCGCGGCAACGCAGCAGTCAGAACCTCGTCCGGCACGCCCTGCGCCTCGGCCACGACGAGTTCGATCGGGCCAGCATGGTCGAACCGCCCGTCGATCGCGCCGCGCCAATCGGTCCGGCCGCGAAACGCGGCGTCGGCCAGGCCGATCGCCCGATCGGCATCGACCGCGCCAGGCCCGCCGTCCGCAACGATCAGCGCCAAGGAATGATCGCCTTTGCCATAATCGGTCGCTCGCCGCATCGACGCGTCCCACGCGAACCCGCCGCCCCCCGGCCGGATTTCCGTGAAATACGCAGTTTACATATCGTTATCAGGGCTTTCCTCCGAAGCGGCGGCATTCGGCGCGCGATTTACCTCCATTTCGGAGATATCATCATTCGAACGTCGCAGCGTAATCGGTCGCGGTGAGGCCGAGCAACTCCTGCGTCGCGGTGCTCACCGATCCGGCCCACATCGCATAGCTCACGGCGCCATAGGCAGCGCTGAGCAGCCAGCCGAGAATCGTGAACGGCGTGACGGCGGACATCTGCGCCAGGCGATACTGGTTCGCGGCGTCGATCGATTGCGGCGTGAATCCGCCGCTCGTCAGCATGGTGAAATACCCGCCCATCGTGACCGCCGCCACCAGCAGATAGGCCAGCACCAGCATCAGCACGACGATCAGATAGCCGGTGAACAATACCCAAAAGTGCCCCCTGGTCAGCCGCCAGGCGTCGCCGATGATGATTTTTCTCCGCAGCAGGGTGAGCGGGATAGCCGGCGACAGGCGGATGTGGACGAAGATCATCAGGCAGAGGACGGGCAGCGCGATGACGACGCCGAAGAGCAGCGCAATACCCGCCGACGATCCGTTCGACCCGGCCATGATCCCGGCGACGGTCACCCCAAGAAGTATGGCCATGAAGTACAGCACCAGATTGATCACCAACCAGACGATCGCCAGCACCAATAGCCGCAACTCGTCGCCGCCGAACCGCAGGAACGCCGCCGCGCTCGCTTCCGGCCGCATCACCGCCCGGAAAGCGGCCACCGTCATCACCAGCGCGACCACGATCATCGCGAGGTAGAACGGGATCATCCATTGCAGCAACGCGCCAGGCGAACCGCCGCCCGCCGCCGCCAATTGCATCCGCATCATGGCCGGCAGCCACATCATGCTGGCCACGGTCAACGCGCCGTAGATGACGCCCCAGACCAGAACCGCCAGCGGCTGTTCGCGAAACAGCCGGAACCCGCCGCCGATGATCGAACCGACCGATACCATGCCCACCCCCCGATCGCGCTCACCCCAGCGCCTTGACGATCTCCTCGACCATCTTCTTGGCGTCGGCGAGCAGCATCATCGTATTGTCCTGATAGAAGACGTCGTTGTCCACGCCCGCATAACCCACGCCGCCCATCGAGCGCTTGATGAACAGCACGGTCTTGGCCTTGTTCACGTCGAACACCGGCATGCCATAGATCGGCGAGGACTTGTCGGTCTTGGCCGCCGGATTGACCACGTCGTTCGCGCCGATGATGAACGCGACGTCGGTCTGGGCGAACTCGGAGTTGATGTCCTCCAGCTCGAACACCTCGTCATAGGGCACGTTCGCCTCGGCCAGCAGCACATTCATGTGCCCCGGCATGCGACCCGCCACGGGGTGGATCGCATACTTCACCTTGACGCCCTCTTCCTTGAGCTTGTCGGCCATCTCGCGGAGCACATGCTGCGCCTGGCTGACCGCCATGCCGTAGCCGGGGACGATGATGACCTGATCGGCCTGGCTCATCAGGAACGCGGCGTCCTCGGCCGAGCCGCGCTTCCACGGCCGCTGTTCCTTCGCCTCGCCGCCCCCGCCGCCGCTGTCGCCGCCGAAGCCGCCGGCGATCACGCTGACGAAGCTGCGGTTCATCGCGCGGCACATGATGTAGCTCAGGATCGCGCCCGACGACCCGACCAGCGCGCCGGTGATGATCATCGCGGTGTTATGCAGCGTAAACCCCATCGCCGCCGCCGCCCAGCCCGAATAGCTGTTGAGCATGCTGACCACGACCGGCATGTCCGCGCCGCCGATCGGGATGATCAGCAGGAAGCCGATCGCGAAGGACAGGCCAGTGATCGTCCAGAAGATCCAGGGTGCCTGATCCTGGGTGAAATAGGCGATCAGGCCGAGGATGCCCGCCAGCACCGCGAGATTGATGATGTGCCGCCCCGGCAGCAGGATCGGCTTGCCGCCCATATTGCCGTTGAGTTTCAAGAAGGCGATCACCGAGCCGGAGAAGGTGATCGCACCGATCGCAACGCCCAGGCCCATCTCGATCCGGCTCTGCTGGTGGATCGCCATGAACGGCTCGCCGATCAGCGGGTGCACCATGTCGGCGATCCCGAATGCGCCGGGGTTGAGGAACGCGGCCGCCGCGACCAGCACCGCGGCGAGACCGACCAGCGAGTGGAACGCCGCGACCAACTGCGGCATCGCGGTCATCGCGATGCGGCGCGCGGTGACGACGCCGATCGCGGCGCCGATGCCGATCGCGGCGAGGATTTCGGCGGCTGTGACAAAGTCCAGAATGCCGAAGAACGTCGGCGTCCCGTCGTTCATGGGTGTACCGGCTAAGACCAACGTCGGCGCATGCGTGACCAACGTCGTCACCACCGCGATCGTCATGCCGATCATGCCGAAGCGGTTGCCGCGCTGGCTCGACGTCGGGCTCGACAGGCCGCGCAGAGCGAGGATGAAGCACACGCCCGCGACCAGATAGGCCAGCGCCGCCCAGGGATTTACCGCGACTTCTTCCACCAACCTCTACCCCTCTTTCGTCACTCCGGACTTGATCCGGGGTCCCGCTTTCATCCCCGCTCAAGAAAAAGCGGGACCCCGGCTCGGGGGCCGGGGTGACGTGATCTTAGTGCTTGGCCGGAGCCGCCGGCCGATCCTTCTTCTTGTACATCGCCAGCATCCGCGCGGTGACCGCGAAGCCGCCGAAGATATTGACGCTGGCCAGCACCACCGCGAGCAGCCCGAGCCATTTCGACGCCGCCCCCGTCGCGCCCAGCCCACCGGCCGCCGCCGCGATCAGCGCGCCGACGATGATCACCGACGAAATCGCATTGGTCACCGCCATCAGCGGCGTGTGCAACGCCGGGGTCACCGACCAGACGACGTAATAACCGACGAAGCAGGCCATCACGAAGATCGACAGGATCGAGATGAAGTCCATGGCTATCCTTCCTGTGCTTCGACCTGGCGCGCGGCGCGATCGACCATGCCCCGCTCGACGGCATCTTGTGACGAAGGGCTCCATCGCAAACGGCGGCACCCCTCCGTCGCGCCGGCGCGCGCCACCTCCCCTTGCAGGGGAGGATTGATCATGCCTGCAACCTCGCGTTCACGACCTTGCCATCCCGGGTCAGCCGCACCGCGTCGCCGATCTCCTCGTCGAGCACGGGCCTGCCCGCATCCTTGTCCCAGAAGGTCGAGAGGAAGTTGTAGAGGTTGCGCGCGAACAGCGCCGAGGCGTCCGACGCCAGGCGGCTGGCGACGTTCCTGTGACCGACGATCCTGACGCCGTGACGTTCGACGACCTTTCCCGCCACCGCCCCCTCGACATTGCCGCCGGACTCGACCGCCAGGTCGACGATCACGCTGCCCGGCCGCATCGTCGCGATCTGCGCGTCGCTGATCAGGCGCGGCGCGGGGCGGCCGGGGATCAGCGCCGTGGTGATGACGATGTCCTGCTTGGCGATATGGCTCGACACCAGTTCGGCCTGCGCCTTCTGGTATTCCTCGCTCATCTCGGTCGCATAGCCACCCGAGCCTTCGCCCTCGATCCCGGCGACGTTCTCGACGAAGATCGGCTTCGCGCCGAGCGACAGGATCTGCTCCCTGGTCGCCGAGCGCACATCGGTCGCCGACACTTGCGCGCCCAGCCGCCGCGCGGTGGCGATCGCCTGGAGCCCCGCGACGCCGACGCCCATGACGAAGCATTTGGCGGCGCTGACCGTGCCGGCGGCGGTCATCATCATCGGGAAGGCGCGGCCATATTCGGCGGCCGCGTCGAGCACCGCCTTGTAGCCGGCGAGGTTCGCCTGGCTCGACAGGATATCCATCGACTGCGCGCGGGTGATGCGCGGCATGAATTCCATCGCCAGCGCCTCGTACCCGGCGGCGGCATAGGCATCGACCCGCGCGCGCTCCCCGAACGGGTTGAGCCCGGCGACGATCCACGCGCCGGCATTGGCGCCCTTCAGGCTTGCGGGGTCAGGGCCTTGCACACCCAGCACGATATCCGCGCCCTTCAACGTCGCCGCCCGCGTGCCCACGCTGGCGCCCGCCGCCGCATAATCGGCATCGGCGATGCTGGCCGTGTCGCCCGCCCCGGCCTCGACCGCGACTTCCGCGCCCAGCGCGATGAATTTCTTGACGGTTTCCGGCGTGGCGGCGACGCGGCGTTCGCCCTCGGCGGTTTCCTTGAGGACGGCGATCCGCACCTGCGGCTTACTTATGAGCGCCGGAGGAGATCAGCCAGATCACGGTCGCCGCGACGATGATGCAGCCGACCGCGCCCCATTTCAGCAACGCGATCACCGAATGATACGTCTGCTCGTGCGGTTTCATGTCGGTGTGGCCGGCCATGGTGCTGGATTCTCCCGTGTTGCGCCGGCGGTCTTAACCGGCGTCATCGCCACCCTCAACCCCCACAAGGAAGTCTATCCGGCTGCTTAATCCTGCCTTTACCTTGCGTCCTTATACGGGACGCCTGTACGAAACGAACAAGAGGGCGGGATGACGCGCAACGGACAGCGCCTCCTGATGTTGATCGACGACGAACCGGCGCAGCGGCGACTGGTTTCGGCGATCGCGGCACGGCGTGACTGGCGGTCGATATTCGCCGCCGACGGCGAGACGGCGATCGCCATGCTCGGCACGCAGGACGGCATGCAACTCGACGCGATTCTGCTCGACAGCATCGGGCCGGAAGCGGACGCCGACCGGCTGATCACAGAATTGCGCCTGCGCCGCCCGCAGCTGCCGATCCTGATGCTGACCGCCAACGGATCGGTCGCCGACGCGGTGTCGGCGATGCGCGCGGGCGCGACCGACTTCCTGGTCAAGCCGTTCGCCGCCGAACGCCTGCTCGCCGCGCTCGACACGGTGGCGGCCGGGACCGATGCGGGCGAATTGCGGCCACTGACCGAGAAGATTCCCGCCTTGCTCGGCTTCGACGAGATCGTCGGGGCAGCACCCGATTTCCGCGCCGCGCTGGCGATCGCCGCCAAGGCAGCGCGCGCTCGCGTCCCCGTCCTGATCGAGGGCGAGAGCGGGGTCGGCAAGGAAGTCGTCGCCGAGGCGATCCACGCCGCCTCCACTCGCGGCAAGAAGCCGATGATCGCGATCAATTGCGGCGCGATCCCCGCCAACCTGGTCGAAAGCGAATTGTTCGGCCACGAAAAGGGTGCGTTCACCGGCGCGTTCGAACGCAAGATCGGCCGGTTTCAGGATGCGGACGGTGGCACACTCTTCCTGGACGAGATCGGCGAGATGCCGCTCGACGCGCAGGTCAAATTGCTTCGCGTGCTGCAATCGGGCGAGGTCCAGCCGATCGGCGCGCGGCATGTGCGCGAAGTCGACGTCCGCGTGATCGCGGCAACCAACAAGCGCCTGATCGAGGAAGTCGAAGCGGGCCGGTTCCGCGAAGACCTCTATTACCGGCTCAACGTCGTCCAGGTGACGATCCCGCCGTTGCGCGAGCGTACCGGCGACATTCCGGCGCTCGCCCGCCACCTGCTCGCGCGGATCGCCGACCAGCCCGGCCTGCGTCCGCTCGGCATCACCGACGACGCGCTCGCGCTGCTCGGCCGCTATGACTGGCCGGGCAATGTCCGCCAGCTCCAGAACGCGCTGTTCCGCGCCGCGGTGCTGTGCGACGGCGACGCGTTGACGCTGCACGATTTCCCGCAGATCGCCGCGCTCGGCTCGGGCCGCGTGGCCGCGCCGATCGGCCAGATGGCGACCAGCGGCGGCGTGACCCTGTTCCGCGCCGACGGGCATCTGCGCGCGCTGGAAGACATCGAGGCCGACGTCATCCGCCTCGCGATCGGCCATTATCGCGGCCGCATGACCGAGGTCGCACGGCGGCTCGGGATCGGGCGGTCGACGCTTTACCGGAAGCTGGGCGAGCTGGGCATCGATAACGCGGCGTAGCGCAGGTGCGGCCACATCCGCACCGATGCGCGCCAGCGCAACGCAAGCCCGGCCGGTGGACGGCATCGCCGATCCGGCCGACGACGGCTTTGCCGGCGTCGCTTCAGCGCCCCACCAAAGCCTGGTCGCGTAACCCCCGCCAGACCTTGAGCGCCTGCACCGTCTCCGCGACATCGTGGACGCGGAGCAATTGCACGCCAGCTTCCGCGCCCTTCAGCGCCAGCGCGAGCGAGCCCGCCAGCCGTCGATCGGCCGGCGCTTCATTCGACAGCGCGCCGATCATCCGCTTGCGGCTCGCGCCGAGCATCACCGGACAGCCGAGGCCGTGGAACATCGCCAGGCCGTTGAGCAGCGACAAATTCTCCTGGAGCGACTTGCCGAAGCCGATGCCGGGATCGACGATGATCCTCGCCCGATCGACCCCGCCCGCGACCGCCGCCGCGACCCGCGCCTCCAGCCAGTCGAACACCTCGGTCAGCACGTTGCCGTAAGCGCCGCTCTCGTGCGGCCCCTTGGCGGGGTCGGGCGAGTGCATCAGCACCACGGGGCATCCGGCCTTCGCCACCACCTCCAGCGCGCGCTCGTCCCACAATAGCGCCGCGACGTCGTTGACGATCGCCGCCCCCGCCGCCAGCGCCGCTTCCATCACCACGGCCTTGCGCGTGTCGATCGACACCAATGTCCCCGCCGCCGCGAGGCCGCGCACGACGGGTTCGACTCGCGGGACCTCATCGCCTTCCCAGACGATCGCCGCGCCGGGCCGGGTCGATTCGCCGCCGACATCGACCAGCGCCGCGCCGGCCGCCGCCATCGCGACGCCGGCCGCGACCGGGTCTTCCGGCGCACTACCGGAAAAGCTGTCGGGCGTGACGTTGAGGATGCCGGCGACCTGCGGCTGGTCGAAGCGCAAGGTGCGCTCCCCGAGCACCAGCGGCGCGCGCGGCGCGGTGATCGCGGCGTGGAGCCTGGCGGCGCGCTCATCGTTCGCGCCCAGCGTCCGGTCGAACTCGGCGATGGAGATCGTGCGCCGCGCGCCGTCCGCGATCACCTCATAGGCGGCGAACCACTGCATCCCGCCCGCGATCCGCGCGACCTCGCCGTCGCGATCGATCGGCGTGTCGGCGAACTGGACGGGGCGGAGGTGGAGGCTCACTTTCCCTCTCCCATCGGGAGAGGGAGGGAGACGCGCGAAGCGCGGCGGAAGGGTGAGGGCCGAAATCGGAGGCTGCCCTCACCTTCCCACTCGGCTTCGCCGAGTGGGCCCCTTCCTCTCCCAAGGGGAGAGGAGAAGGGTGTCACGGCTGCGTGGCCAGCAAATACGTCTGCCTGAGCGCGTCGATCGGTTTCAGGCCGTCCGGCGCTTCATAATGCCAGAAGGTCCAGCCGTTGCACGCCGGCGCGTTCTGCAGGAGCGACCCGAGCTTGTGGATCGACCCCGCCTGGCCGCAGCGCGACTTGAGCGAGCCGTCCGCGCCGACGGTCGCCGACCAGCGGCGCCTGGCGTCGGTCAGCACCGCACCCGGCGCCAGCATCCCGTTTTCGACCAGCGCGCCGAACGCGACGCGCGGGGCGGCCTTGGGGCTCTGCATCGTGGTCAGCGCCGATTCGTCGAGCGGCAAGGCGGCGGCGATCCGTTCCTCCGCCGCTTCGATATAGACCGGCTCGCGCTCGATCCCGATCCAGCGCCGGCCCAGCCGCTTGGCCACCGCGCCGGTCGTGCCGGTGCCGAAGAACGGGTCGAGCACCACGTCGCCCGGCCTGGTGCAGGCGAGGAGGATGCGATAGATCAGCGCCTCGGGCTTCTGCGTCGGGTGGACCTTGACGCCGCCGCGCTTCAGCCGCTCCTGCCCGCCGCAGATCGGGAATTCCCAGTCGCTACGCATCTGAAGCTCGTCGTTGAGCGTCTTCATGCTGCGATAGTTGAAGGTGTATTTCGCCTTCTCAGCCTTCGACGCCCAGATCAGCGTCTCATGCGCGTTGGTGAAGCGCGTGCCCTTGAAATTGGGCATCGGATTGGCTTTCCGCCAGACGATGTCGTTGAGGATCCAATAGCCAAGATCCTGGATCGCCGAGCCGACCTTGAAGATGTTGTGATAGCTGCCGATCACCCAGATCGCGCCATTGTCCTTCAGGATGCGCCGCGCCTCGGCCAGCCATTCGCGGGTGAAGCGGTCATAGGCGTTCAGCGAATCGAACTTGTCCCAATCGTCGGTCACGGCATCGACATGGCTGCCGTCCGGGCGCGACAGGTCGCCGCCGAGTTGCAGGTTATAGGGCGGATCGGCGAAGATCAGGTCGACCGATTTCGCCGGCAGGCCGCGCATCGTCTCGATGCAATCGCCCATCAGGATCTGGTCGAGCGGCAGGTCGCCGTCGACGACAACCGGCGCGCGCTTGACCTTCTCGATGACCCCCATCGTTCCCCTTCCCGTTTGCTCGCGCCCACGAAGAACGGCGCTGCGGACTCCGGTCAAGCAAAGTTTAGTTAACGAGGAAGATGACCAAATCGTTAAGATTCCGGAACATTTCGCGACGCCGACCAGATGTTGAGTCCCGACTTATCCACAGCCCCAAGCGATGGGGTGTGGCGCAAAAGACTCAAAGCGGCGGAACCGCCGATTCCTGTCGAAACAAGCGCGCGACCGGCGCGAAACTCCTGCGGTGGAGCGGGCAGGGCCCATGTTCGCGCAGCGCGCGGAGGTGGTCGGGCGCGGGATAACCCTTGTTCGAGTGCCAGCCATAGTGCGGATATGATTCGGCATGGGCCAGCATGATCGTGTCGCGGGTGTGCTTGGCGACGATCGAGGCGGCGGCGATCGACAGGCTGATTGCATCGCCCTTGACGATCGCGGTCGCCTGATACGGCCAGCGCGGCAGGCGGTTGCCGTCGACCAGCACGTGGCCGGGGTGGCAGCCGCCAATCTCAACCAGATTCTCCACGGCCAGCGTCATCGCCTTCATCGTCGCCCAATGGATGTTGAGCGTGTCGATCTCCGGCGCTTCGACGATGCCGATCCCGACGATCGCCCGGTCGATGATCCGGTCGTGCAGCGTGGCGCGCGCCGCCGCGGTCAGCTTCTTCGAATCGTCGATCCCGCGCGGCACGCCTTTGGCGGGCAGGATGACGGCGGCGGCGACCACCGGCCCGGCCAGCGGCCCGCGCCCCGCCTCATCGACCCCGGCGACGGGGGCGAGGCAAAGCTTTTCGTGGCGGAGGCTTGGCATTGCCTAACCCTCTATCTCGTCGAACGGCACGACGCCCAGCGCATGCCCCATCGGTCCATGCCCGCCGCCAAGTCCGGGTGCCGACAGGATCGCGGTGCGGACGAAGCGCCGCGCATGAGCGACCGCAACGTCTAGCGGCTTGCCAAAGGCGAGACTGGTCGCGATTGCCGAGGCCAGAGTGCAGCCGGTGCCGTGCGTGCTGGTGGTGTTGATCCGCTCCGACTCCCAATGGGTTTGGGACCCATTGGCTTCGACCAGACGATCGATGAGCCGCTCGCCTTCGATGTGGCCGCCCTTCACCAACACGGCACAACCAAATCGTCTCGCAATCGCTATCGCCAAATCCGTTCGTGCCGAGCTTGTCGAAGCACTGCCTTCTGTCCTGCTCGCCGAAGAGAAAGACAACCCTTCGACAAGCTCAGGGCGAACGGGAAGGGTTTGGGTCAGCGCCTCAAGCTCGGGTATGTTGGGCGTCACCACCGTCGCCAGTTTCATCAACCGCTCGAACGCCGCGATCGTCTCGGTATCCGCCAGCGTGTCGCCGCTGGTCGCGACCATGACGGGATCGAACACGATCGGTATTCTTTTGCCCCTCCCCTTCAGGGGAGGGGTTGGGGTGGGGGATGTCTCACCGAGCCCATCGCCTGCGGCACTCCCCCACCCCAACCCCTCCCCTGAAGGGGAGGGGCTAGAGAGATGCTCCAGAACATCCGCCACCGCGTTGGCGGTCTCCGCCGATCCGATCATGCCGATCTTGACCGCGTCGACGCCGATATCGGTCACCACCGAATTGATCTGGGCGACAACCATGCCGGCGGGCACCGGCAGCACCGCCTGCACGCCCAACGTGTTCTGCGCGGTGATCGCGGTGATCGCGGTCATGGCGTGGCCGCCGAGCATCGTCACCGTCTTGATGTCGGCCTGGATGCCCGCACCGCCGCCCGAATCGCTGCCGGCGATGATAAGGATGCGGGGGGTCATGTCGGTCGAAAGGTCACACTTGGGTCACACTAGGGTCTGAACTCGATTGGAACGCGGATCGTGATCACCCGGAGAAGCCCGTTGGCAAGGAACGCAGCGCCGTCGCGTAGCCATAGCTACGCGCCAGCAAGTGACGTAGTCCAGCGGGCTTCTCCGGGTGACCGCGCAGCGGCGGGCCGATTTTGGCGCCGGGCAGCGTCGCTCGTCGGTCACGATGCACAAGGCATCGCTCCCTCCTCGCTTCTTGCCCAACACCAAAATCGGCTCCGTCACGACCGCGTTCCAATCGAGTTCAGACCCTAG
>Ga0153956_1000754_pt1 | contig 33593 bp, 30 predicted proteins | sample TSFL040MetaG_FD_104704 | JGI IMG/M metagenome (GOLD analysis project Ga0153956, IMG submission 104704) | Attine ant fungus gardens microbial communities from Florida, USA - TSFL040 MetaG | ecosystem: Host-associated > Fungi > Mycelium > Unclassified | place: USA: Florida, Wekiwa Springs... | reverse complement strand
GTTCTGCTCCTGCTGATCGTGGTCTGGCTGGCCCTGATCGTCTACACGTTCCTCGACGCGCGCCGGCGGATCGCCGATCCGTTCCTGGTCGCCTGCGCGACGATCGCCTCGTTCTTCCCCTACATCGGCACGATCGTCTACATGATCGTCCGCCCGCCGGAGTACCTCGAGGACGCCCACGAGCGCGAGCTGGAGATCAAGGCCGCCGAGCTGCGCGTGCGCCATCTGCGCGAGGAAAGCTGTTCGAACTGCGAATACCCGGTGGAGAAAAACTACCTGCGCTGCCCCAACTGCCAGCGTCGGCTGAAGGATCCCTGCCCGACCTGCAACGAACCGGTGGACCCGCGCTGGAGCCTCTGCCCGTACTGCGAGACCGCGCTCGCCGGCGAACGCTCGCCGCAGCCGCGCCGCCGCGCCCGTCGCCCCGACGGGGAGCGCGAACGCGAACGCGGACGCGAGCTGGAGGAAACCGGGACGCCGAAACCGCGTCCGCGCAGCTCCGGGAAACAGCCCAAATCTTCGGGCACCCGCAAAGGGAGCGCCCGCAGTGCCTCCGCCAAAAAAGAGGCGCCGACCACCGAACAAAAACAAAGGAGCCCACGCCGTGAGCCGGACCCTGATCCTCGTCAAGCCTGACGCCTTCGAGCGCAACCTGACCGGCGAGGTGATCGCCCGCTTCGAGCGCAAGGGTCTGAAGATCACCGCCTTGAAGCTGCTCACGGCAACCGAGGAGATCGCCAACCGGCACTACGCCGAGCACACCGAGAAGCCGTTCTTCGGCGAGCTGGTCAGCTTCATCACCGGCGGCCCGCTGGTGGCGATGGTGCTGGCGGGTGCCGAGGCGGTCCCGGCGGCGCGCCAGCTGATCGGCGCCACCAACCCGGTCGAGGCGGCCCCCGGCTCGATCCGCGGCGATTTCGCCCTCGAGGTGACCTTCAACATGGTCCACGGCTCCGATTCCGACGAGTCGGCCGAGCGCGAGATCGGCATCTGGTTCCCCGAGTTGTCCTAGCGTCGGGCTCGCCCCAGCGCCGCGAGATCCTCGCCAAGCTGGGCTTCGAGTTCGAGGTCGTCGTCCCCGGAGTCGAGGAGCTCGACCGCGGGGACCCCGAATTCCTGGTGATCGAGAACGCGCGCCGCAAGGCGGGCGCGATCGAGCGGCCGCCCGGCGTCCTGGTGATCGCCTGCGACACCGACGTCGTCCTCGACGGCGAGGTGCTGGGCAAGCCCGCCGACGCCGCCGACGCCCGCCGTTATCTCGACCGCATGTCGGGACGCGGCCACACGGTGATGAGCGGCCTGGTCGTCCTCGACGAGCACGGGAAGGAGCGGTCGGGTCTCGAACGCTCTGAGGTCGTCTTCAAGCACATCCCCGACGAGGAGAAGCAGCGCTACGTCGACTTCGGCGAGTGGCAGGGCCGCTCCGGCGGCTACGCGATCCAGACCCTCGGCTCCAGCCTGGTCGAGCGTCTCGAGGGCAGCGTCTCCAACGTAGTCGGCCTCCCCGTCGGCCTCCTGGCCAAACTGGCCCCCGCCCTGTTCGAACGCCCCTGACCCCCTCCGACGTCGATGGGCCGAAAACCGGACACATAGGCAGGTTTTCGGCCCGTCGACATGGGGGTGTGACGGAATGCCGGCTGGCGCCTCGGGGCGGCTCATAGGAGGTCCGGGCAGGCTGTGACCTCCCATGAGCCGCCCGGGTCGGAAGGTCCTCGGGGGCGGTCACTCCGGGGCGCGGTCAAGGGACGAAGGCGTGAGTCTCGTGACGGAGACGTGAACCTTCCGCCTCCTGTCCCGAGCGCCGGGGGCAACCTTTAGACCTTTGTAGCCCTGTGGGCTACAAAGGTCTAAAGGTTGCGGGACGGAGGCCGGGTGGCCGGCGGGCGTCCGGCCCGCCGGCCACCTCGGGCGCAGGACGCGCGGAGCTCGCGCGCAAGCGTGACCTGCCCCGCCTTCCGTGCGCTTCTCCACGCCCCCGTGCGCCTTTCGTGACGCTGGATCCGTCGCTCGCTGAGTTATGGGCGCCATCGCGCCCTCAACTCAGCGAGCGTCACGGGACCTGACAGGGAAGTGGGTCGTCCTCGCCGCCCGGGACTTCCGGCCCGGCGCCGAGTGGGACCGCGGGGGTGACCCTGGACGAACGTCCCCGCTGTTGTGAGGGAAGGGTCACCCCCGCGGTCCCCCGCAAGCCCGTCCCTTGCCGTCCCCTGGACCCCCAGAAAGTGCCGTCTGCGACCCGCTTCTTAGCGGCCTGTTAGCGCTCCACAAGCGGAAATTAATCCTGCAAGCGACGGATTTTCTGCGCCGTGTGACCCGAGTCCGGTTCGACTTGTCACGTTTGGGATCATGGTTCGTTCTGGCCACTGGATGGACTGAAATATGAGCTGGTTCACCCGCCTGTTTCGGCTTGGCGGTCGCGACATGGCGGTCGACCTAGGCACCGCCAACACGCTCGTCTACGTGCGCGGTCGCGGGATCGTGCTCTCCGAGCCCTCGGTGGTGGCGATCGACACGAGCACCGGGCAGGTGCACGCGGTCGGGGTCGAGGCGAAGCGGATGATCGGGCGGACGCCGGGGAACATCACCGCGATCAGGCCGCTGAAGGACGGCGTGATCGCCGACTTCGAGGTGACCGAACAGATGTTGCGCCACTTCATCCAGTCGGTCCACTCAAACCGCTTCGCGCACCCGCGGGTCGTCGTCTGCGTGCCTTCCGGGGTCACCGGGGTCGAGAAGCGCGCGGTCGAGGAGGCCTGCCTCTCGGCGGGCGCCCGCCAGGCCTACCTGATCGAGGAGCCGATGGCGGCGGCGATCGGCGCCGGCCTGCCGGTGGCCGAGCCGACCGGGTCGATGATCGTCGACATCGGCGGCGGTACCAGCGAGGTCGCGGTGATCAGCCTCGGCGGCATCGTCGTCTCCCAGTCGATCCGGGTCGGCGGCGACGAGCTCGACGAGGCGATCGTCGCCCACTGCAAGAACAACTACAAACTGGCGATCGGCGCGCAGACCGCCGAGGAGGTCAAGCTCGAGGCGGGCTCGGCGGCGCCGCTGCCGACCGAGGTCCGCACCGAGATCCGCGGCCGTGACCTGGTCAGCGGGCTGCCGAAGACGATCGAACTGACCTCCGAGGAGGTCCGCGAGGCGCTCGAAGAGCCGGTCGGCCACATCGTCGCCGCGGTCAAGGAGACGCTCGACCAGACGCCGCCCGAGCTGGCCGGGGACATCATGGACCGCGGCATCACCCTGGCGGGGGGCGGCGCGCTGCTGCAAGGCCTGGAACAGCGCCTCCACGACGAGTGCCAGATGCCCTGCCAGCTGGCAGAGTCGCCGCTCACCTGCGTGGCGGTCGGCTCAGGCATCTCGCTGGAGGAGTTCGAGACGATCCACCGCAGCGGCAGGCCCGGCCCGGGAGCGCGCCAGCGTGTCTGACCCGGCGGCGTTCATCCGAGCTTCACGCAGAACCAAGAACCTGGACCGACACCGTGTATCGCAAGCAAGTACGCCGCCGTAGGGCGGTGCTCGCACTCCTGGTCGTCGGCAGCTTCGCCCTGCTGACGCTCACCTACGGCCAGGGGTCGAACGGCCTGCAGCGCGGCGTCACCGCGATCTTCGCCCCGGCCTCCTCGGTCCTCGACCGGGCGCTGAAGCCCGCCCGCGACCTGATCAACTGGGTCGACGAAACCTTCGACGCGCGCGGCAAGAACCACCAGCTCGAAGAAGAACTGCGGGTCGAACGCAAGGCTGCGGTCGGCGGCAAGGCGGCGCTCGCCGAAAACGCCGAATTCCGCAAGCTCCTGAAGTTCGACAAGTCGGGGGCGATCCCGGCAGGGACCAAACCGGTGACCGGCCGCGTGATCGGGCTCTCGCCGACGGTCTGGTTCAGCGACGTGATGATCGACGTCGGCTCCGGCGAAGGGGTCGCGGTGAACGACCCGGTCGTCAACGGCGACGGCCTGATCGGCCGGGTGACCGCGGTGACCGGCTCGGCCGCGAAGGTGATGCTGATCTCCGACCACTCCAGCAGGGTCGGGGTGCGGATCGTCCCCGCCGGGGTACAGGGGATCGTCAAGGCGACGGTCGGGGAACCGGAACGCCTCGTGCTCAGCTTCCTCAACTCCGACAAGAACATCCACAGGGGCGAAGCGGTGGTCACCTCCGGTTGGCACAGCGAAGAAATCGAATCGCGCTTCCCGCCCAACATCCCGGTCGGCGAAGTGATCAAGGCGACGCTGGTCGAACAGGAGGCCCAGGAACGCTCGATCGTGCGTCCCTACGCCGACCTGCGCAACCTCAGCACGGTTCAGGTGCTGACTGGGGGAGCCCCCTAGTGATCCTGACCCCGAAAATCGTCGTCCGGCTGCTGCTCGTCGGGCTGCTCGGCGTGCTGCTGCAGCTGACCTTCTTCTCCCAGGTCGAGCTCTTCCACGTCAGCCCCGACGTGCTGCCCGCGCTGGTCGTCTGCTTCGGCCTCCTGGGCGGGACGATGACCGGCGCCGTCGCCGGCTTCGCGCTCGGCTTCCTGCTCGACTGCCTGCTGATCCAGCCGCTCGGCGGCGCCTCGCTGGTGCTGATCGCGGTCGGCTACGCGGCCGGCACCTTCCGCGAGCGCTTCGAGATCCACAGCCGGCTGGTCGCGCCGTTGTTGTGCGCGATCCTCACCCTGCTCGCCGAGCTCGGCTTCGGCGCGATCGAGGCGATGTTCGGGATCGACACCGAGGTCAGCCCGCTGGTCGTCCGCGACATGCTGATCAAGAGCATCTTCGCCTTCTTCCTCGGCTGGGCGATCTACGTCGGCATGCGGCGCCTGGTGCGTCCGGCGCTGGTCGACGAGGCGACGGTGCGGCGCACGCGCCGACCGACGGTGCTGGGAGCGTAGGGGCGTGTACCTGCGACCCGAGGACAGGGCGCGACCGAACCGGATGGCGCTGCGGATCGCCGTCGTCGGCGGCGTCTGCGTGACCCTCTTCGCGATCCTCTTCTTCCGCCTCTGGTCCCTGCAGGTCATCGACGGCGCCGGCAACCTCGCCCAGGCGAAGGACAACCGCATGCGCTCGACCAAGATCGTCGCCCCGCGGGGGAAGATCCTCGCCCGCAACGGGCAGGTCCTGGTCGACAACCGGACCAGCCTGGCGCTCCAGGTCGACCCCGCGAAGCTGCCGGAAGAGGAAGCGGCGCGCAATGCCGAGCTCAGGGAGATCGGCGGGCTCGTCCACATGAAGCTGCCGCGGGTGCTGAAGCGGATCGAAGAAGAACAGAAGGTGGTCGCGGCCGGGGCGCCGATCACGGTGCGCCGTGACGTCGGCTACCACCTCATCTACTACATCGAAGAACACCCCGGGAAGTTCCCCGGCGTCGCCGTGGAAAAGGTCTTCGTCCGCAACTACCCGAACGAAGACGAGGCCGCCCAGATCGTCGGCCACGCCGGCGAGGTCTCCGAAAAGGAACTCGAAGGAGGTCCTTACAAGGGGTTCGAACCGGGGGAAGTGGTGGGCAAGGAAGGGCTCGAGTACAGCTACAACAAGGTGCTGAGCGGCACGCCGGGGATCTCGCGCTACCAGGTGAACGCGATGGGGGAGCCGACGCCGGGCGGCAAGCTCACCTCGACCCCGCCGGTCCCGGGCAAGAACCTGAAGCTGACGATCAACCCGACGATGCAGCAAGCGGGCGAAGCGGCGCTGGCCGAACGCGGCCTGCCCGGCGCCTTCGTCTCGATGAACATCCACACCGGCGAAATCCTCGCCATGGGCTCCTACCCAACCTTCGACCCGGGCATCTGGACCAACATCAGCCAGAAGCAACTGGAAGCGCTCTTCTCCAAGGAAAATGGCGAACCGATCTTCAACCGGGCGACCGAATCGGCCTACCCGACCGGGTCGACCTACAAGCTCATGACCGCGCTGGCGGGGCTCGAAGACGGTTACGTCACCGGTTCGACGGTGGTCGAAGACAACGGCTACATCGAACTCGCCGGGCTGAAATTCGAAAACTCCGAAGGCGCGGTCAACGGCCCGATCTCGCTCACCCACGCGATCGAAGTGTCCTCGGACGTCTACTTCTACAAGCTCGGCGCGCGCATGTGGGACACCAACCACCTGCAGGACTGGTCCCACAAGATGGGGATCGGCGATCCGACCGGGATCGACATCCCGGACAACTTCGACGGCCTCGTGCCGAGCAAGAAGTGGCGCGACGAGCTGTTCGAAGAAGAACTGACCGACCGCCCGTGGTCGCAGGGCGACGACGTCCAGCTCGCGGTCGGCCAGGGCGACCTGCAGACCGACCCGCTGCAGATGGCGATCGCCTACTCGACGCTGGGCAACGGCGGCACCGTCGTCACCCCGCACCTCGGCAAGGAAGTGCTGGATCCGTTCGGGCGGGTGGTGCGGGAAATCGACCCGGGGCCGCGCCGCCACGTCGAGATCAAACCCGAAACGCGGCAGCTGATCATGGAAGGGCTGCACTTGGCGACGTCCGGGCCGGGGGGGACGGCGACCCCCGTCTTCGGTGAATTCCCGATCCCGATCGCGGGCAAGACCGGCACCGCAGAACGCGTCGGCTACGGGAACAACCAGGCCTGGTTCATCTCGCTGGCGCCCTACCCGAACCCGAGCATCGTCACCGTTGTGACGATCGAGGAAGGCGGCTTCGGGGCCGAATCGGCGGCGCCCGCCAACCGGGAAATCCTCAAAGCGTATTTCCACCACGACCTCGAAAAGGAAGCCAAGGAAGCGACCGAAGAAGCCGAAGAAGGCTACGAAGAAGAAATCCCGCTGGAAGAAACCGGGACGGGTGAAGGCGGATGATGTACGCGACGCGGGCGCGGCAGGCGCGGCCCGAGCTCTTCGACGACCGCCCCTCGATCGGCGAACGCCTCGGCCTCGCCCAGATGGACTGGGCACTCACCTTCGCCGCCGTCGCCCTGATCGCCTTCAGCGTCTTCACCCTCGGCCAGGCCACCACCCACGACGTCCCCGGCAACCCCCACTACTACTTCAACCGGCAGGCGATCTACGGGGTCATCGGCGTCATCGCGATGCTGGTCCTCAGCCGCATCGACTATTCCCGCTTCCGCGAGCTGCGGGTCGGGATCTACTCCTTCGTCTGCGTCTCGATCGCCCTGGTGTTCGTCTTCGGCTATGCCGCGCTCGGCTCGCGGCGCTCCTTCGAACTCCCGTTCTTCTCCTTCCAGCCCTCCGAGCTGGCCAAGCTCCTGCTCGTGCTGGCCCTCGCGGGCTTCGTCATCGACGGCGCCAGGCGCGGCTCGCCGATCCGCCGAACCCTCCGATATTTGGCTCTGGGACTGGCCCCAGCGGCCCTCGTCTTCCTCCAGCCGGACCTCGGCACCTCACTGGTGCTGGTCGTCGGGACCCTCGCCGTGATGTACTTCGGGGGCGTCCCATGGACCCACTTCGCCGTAATCGGCGGCGTCATCGCCGCACTCATAGCTTTAGTCCTCGTCGTGGCCCCTGCCGTCGGCCACCCCGTGCTCAAGGAATACCAGGAACAGAGGCTCACCTCATTCCTGCATCCGAGCTCGGATCCGGCGGGTGCGGGTTACCAGCAGGACCAATCGATGGTTGCCATCGGCGCCGGTCAGACGACCGGGCGCGGCAACCAAGCCACCCAGACGCGGCTCGACTTCGTGCCCGAGCGCTCGACCGACTTCATCTTCGCGGTGATCGGGGAGCGTTACGGGTTTGCGGGCGCCGCGTTAGTCCTATCCCTTTACGCCCTTCTCATCTGGCGGGCGCTGCGGATCGTGACGCTCTCAAAGAACTCCTACGGGATCTTGGTCGCCGGCGGGATAGCCGTCGAGCTCTTGTTCCAGGTGTTCGTCAACGTCGGGATGAACCTCGGCATCATGCCCATCACGGGCATCCCCTTGCCGATGATGAGCTACGGAGGGTCCTCCGTGCTCGCTACCTTCTTGGCGGTCGGAGTCCTTCAGAGCATCCACGTCCAGGCGCGTCTCAGCCGGCAGGGAAGGTTCGCGTGGTGACGCCTCTGTAAGAGGGCCCGCGCATGCGTACCTAACCGAACTGAGCTGAACAAATGAAGAAAACGATTCTGGTGTCCGCCGAGCGAGGCGAGACCCGCGTTGCCGTACTCGAGGCGAAATCGAAAGGCGCCAAGACCAACGTCGCCGAGCTCTACATGGAGCGCCGCGGTCGCCGCTCGATCGTCGGCAACATCTACAAGGGCAAGGTCGACAACGTCCTGCCCGGCATGGAGGCCGCCTTCGTCGACATCGGCCTCGAGCGCAACGGCTTCCTCCACGTCGACGAGATCGTCCTGCCCGACGGCCAGCAGGCCCCGCGGCGCGGCCGCGGCAGCGGCAAGGGCGCGCGGATCAACGAGCTGATCAAGCCGGGCCAGGAGATCCTGGTCCAGGTGGTCAAGGACCCGCTGAAGACGAAGGGCGCGCGGCTCTCGATGAACGTGTCGATCGCCGGGCGTTACCTGGTGTTCGCGCCGCAGGGCGCCGGCGTCGGCGTCAGTCGCCGGCTCTCCGACAAAGAGCGCGACCGGCTGCGCAAGATGGTCGACCGCACCTACAAGGGGCCGGGCGGGCTGATCGTCCGAACCGCCGCGCACGGGGCGAAAAAATCCGACTTCGTGCGGGAGATCTCCTACCTGCAGAAGCTCAGCGAGGTGCTGGAGCGGCGGGCCGCCGACACGAAGGCGCCGTCGATGGTGTTCCAGGAGGCCGACCTCTCGGTCCGCGTCCTGCGTGACGTCTTCCTCAACGAGTTCGAAAAGGCGATCATCGACTCGGAGAAGCAGTTCGAGCGGGTGACCAGCTTCTTCCAGCGGACCGCGCCGGAGCTGGTCGACGGGGTCGAGCTCTACAAAGGCGAGAAGAAGTCCCTGTTCGAAAAATATGGGATCGACAAGGAGATCGAGTCGACCCTGAACCGGCGGGTCGACCTGCCGAGCGGCGGTTACCTGGTGATCGACTATGCCGAGGCCTTGACGGTGATCGACGTCAACTCCGGCAGCTTCACCGGGCGCGGCAAAGGCGGCCTGGAGGAGACGATCACCAAGGTCAACACCGAGGCCGCCGAGGAGGCGGTGCGGCAGCTGCGCCTGCGCGACATCGGCGGGATCATCGTCGTCGACTTCATCGACATGGCGCGCGCCTCGAACCGGGACAAAGTCCTGAAGACGATGCGCAAGGCGCTCGACGCCGACAAGTCGAAGAGCTATGTGGTCGAGGTCTCGCCGCTGGGCCTGGTCGAGATGACGCGGCAGAACGTCACCGACGGGGTGCGCGAGATCCTCACCGAGATCTGCCCGACCTGTCAGGGCGAGGGGGTCGTCCTCTCGGCCGAGACGGTGGCGCTGGACGGGTTGCGGAAGATGCGCGAAATCGCGATGGAAAGGGCCGACGAGGCGTTCCTCATCCGGGTCAACCCGAAGGTCGCCGCGGCGCTGACCGACGCCGACAGCGGGCTGGCCGAGCTGGAGGAGGAGACCGGCAAGCGCTTCCACTTCGAGGGCGGCGACGCCAACGCGATCGACACCTTCGAACTGGCCGAGTTGGGGACGCGGGCGAAGATCGAGGAGCGGGCGCTGCCGTTCAAGGTCGGCGAGGAGGTGCTGGTCAAGATCGACGAGCCCCACATGTACAACGACGCCGACGCGGTCGCCCGGATCGACTCCTACATCGTCAGCGTCACCGGCGGCGGGCCCTACGTGGGGGAGCGCAAGCTGGTGCGGATCGAGGAGGTCGAGCGGGCGGCGGCGATCGCCTCGCTGCTGGGCGGTGAGACCCCGAACGGCAACGGCAACGGCGCTTCGGGCGACGACGGGCTAGACTCCGACGCTCCCGCGCGCAAACGCAGTCGCGGCCGCCGAGGCGGTCGGGGACGGTCGCGCGCCAAACAAGGTTCGACGGACGAGTAGTCGGAAGAGGAACGAGACAGCATGTACGCGGTGATCGAGAGCGGTGGAAAGCAGTACAAGGTCGAAGAGGGCACGTCGCTGCTCGTCGATCGGCTGGACGCCAAGGACGGCGACAAAGTCTCGCTGCGCCCGGTGCTCTTCCGTGACGGTGACGTGATCGTCGGGGCGAAAGACCTGGCGAAGGTCAAGGTCGAGGCCAAGGTGGCCGAGCACCTGCGCGGGCCGAAGGTCAAAGTCTTCAAATACAAGGCGAAGAAGGGCTACCGCAAACGCGCCGGCCACCGCTCCGAGCTGACCCGGCTCGAGGTGACCAGCCTCAAAGGTGCCGCCAAAGCCAAAGCCGCGAAAGAGGATTCGTAATGGCTCATAAGAAAGGCCTCGGTTCGTCCCGCAACGGCCGCGAATCGAACCCCAACATGCTCGGCGTCAAGGTGTTCGCCGGCCAGCAGGTGACCGGCGGCGAGATCATCGTCCGCCAGCGCGGCACCCGCTTCTGGCCCGGCGAGGGCGTCGGCATCGGTCGCGACCACACGATCTTCGCGACCCGCGAAGGCAAGGTCTCCTTCCACTCCGCCCGCAAGGGCCGCACGATCAGCGTCCTCGCCGAGGACTGATCGCCCGGCGCCCGCGGCGCCACCCAGATTCGATTGTCCTTTCGTCCGGCGCCCATTTGGGCGCCGGATCCTCATCTAGGGTGGGCTCCTCGTCCGGTCGCTTCTCCTTGGCGACGGACTGTCCAGTCGTCTAAGGGAAAGGACCCTGAGTGAAGTTCTCATCCGAGCCGCTCAGCGGCGGGCGTCGTCTCGCCCTGCCTGCCGGCGCAGTCACCTTCGCGATCGTGGCCGTGCTGTCGATCGCGGCCCGCGCGCAAGCCACGGAAACGATCTACTGGAACAACTACGAGGAGGGCTCGATCGGGTTCGCCAACCCGGATGGGACCGGCGGTGGTGAACTGAACCTTGACGGGGCCGAACTCAAGTACCCCGAAGGCGACGCCTACGACACGGTCACCAACCGGCTCTTCGTCGCCAGCTCCGGGAACGAGAAGATCATCGCGATCAACCTCGACGGCAGCGGTGCCGCCGACTTCAGCGCCCCCGGAGCGCCGGTGGAAGATCCCGAGGGGCTGGTCATCGACCCTGACAGCCGCACGGTGTTCTGGATCAACCGCACCTCGGACACGATCTCCTGGGCGCGCCTCGACGGCAGCGCCGGCGGGGTGGTCGACACCGAAGGCGTCGAAGTCGCCGCCTACCGCCTCACCCTCGACCCGGTCGCGAAGCGGCTCTACTGGTTCGACGAAGAAGTGAACGACGTCGTCTCCGTCAGCTTCAGCGGTGGCGAGGTCACGGTCCTCAACACCGCCGGGGCGACCCCCGGGACCTACACCGGCGGCATCGCGGTCGAACCCGACCTCGGGAAAGTGTTCTGGATCAACGGCGACGAACGCGCCGTTTCCTGGGCCAGTCTCGCGGGCACCGGCGGAGGCGACATCGCAATCGACGAATCCGCCATCAACGACGGCTACGGCCTCGTGGTCGACGCTGCCGCGGGGCGCTTCTACTGGGCCAACTACAGTGCCGCGGCCGACCGGACCATGGCGCTCGGACTCCTCACCCTGGGGGTCGGCTCCGGCCCGATCGACGTCCTCACCGCCCCCGTCAACGGCCCGCAGGATGCGTTGATCCTGAAGAGCCCGCAGGGCGCCGGTGCGCCGGTGGTGAGCGGCAGCGGTGACCTCCCTGCCACGCTCAGCTGCTCCCAGGGCAACTGGGGAGCCGACCAGGCCGGTGCCTTCCTCTACCAGGCGCCCCGTTCCTACGCCTACCAGTGGGCGCTCAACGGGTCCGCCATCCCGGGCGCCACGGCGGCCACGCTGACCGCGACCGAGACCGGCAATTACTCCTGCACGGTCACGGCGACGAACCAGACCGGCTCCGCGAGCCAGACCAGCGCCGAGTTCAAGGCGTCCCCGGCGGCCTCGACCTCGTCGCCGACCTCGACGACGGTCGCCCCGGCGTCGCTGACCGCCACGCTGAAGACGAAGAAGCCGGGGGCCAAGGCGGGCAAGACGGCGGTGGTGAAGGTGCAGATCGCCAACAAGGGCGGTGCCTCCTCGGCGCCGATCTCGCTCTGCGGGACGCTCGCCAAGAAGGCGAAGAAGGGCCTCGTGGCGCCGAAGTGCGTCTCGGTCGGGGCTGTCGCCGGCGGCGGCTCCACGGTCGCGACCCTTCGCGTCCAGACGAAGAAGTCCGCCAAGGGCACCTACAAGCTCACCACCAAGGTGAAGGGCGCGACGGTCGCGCCGCTCACCGTGAGCGTGAAGGTGACCGCGCCGAAGCAGAACCAGAAGGGGCAGCACCGGGGGGCGCCGTGAGCCCCTTGTAGATCAGGAGGATCGTCTCGCCCAGCAGGTCGTCGGGGACCGCCCCCGGATCGACGAGTGCCTGCTGGGCGAGCCCGACGGTGAGCGCCATGAACGCGGTGGCGATCCGTTCCGGCTCGACCGCGAGCGGCCCGGCGCCGAGGGTTTCCATCCGCCGCGCGAGCGCGCCGCCGAGGGCGGCGCGCAGCTCGCGTCGACGCTCGGCGTAGCGTCGGCGCAGCTCCGGGTCGCGCATGGCCCGCAGCCAGTACTCGTTGTCGAGGAGGACCCAGTCGTGCTGCGCGGTGAGCAGCTCGGTGAACCGCCGGCTCGCCTCGGGTGCCATGTCCCGCTCCGCGGGAGCGGATTCGAGCAGCTCGACCATCTCCCGCAGCGGGCGGTCGACGTGCTCCTCGATCAGCGCGAGGAAGAGGTCGTCCTTGCCGGCGAAGTGCCAGTAGACGGCGCCCTTGGAGTAGCCGGCGCGGGCGGCCACTTCGTCGATGGAGGCGTGGTGGAAACCGCGTGCGGAGAAGACGTCGGCGGCGGCCGAGAGCAGCTCCTGCCTGGCGTCGTGCGGCTCCGCGCGGGCGCCGCGACCGCGCCGATCGACGCGCTTTCCGGGCTTTCGTCCTGGTCGGCCGTGAGTGGTCATGTCGTCCATGGTACGGTACCGACCGACCAGTCAGTATGCGAACCGACAAGCAACCCATCCTCTGGCACATCACGGTCTCGCACTACAGCGAGAAGGTGCGCTGGGCGCTCGACTGCAAGGGGATCCCATACGCGGGGCGGACGCCGCTCCCCGGCGCGCACATGCCGCTCGCCCTGTGGCTCACCCGCGGCCGCCACTACACGCTCCCGGTGCTCGAGCTCGACGGGGAGCGGATCGGCGACTCGACCGCGATCATCGCGGCGTTGGAGGAGCGTCACCCGCAGCCACCCCTCTACCCGGAGGCACCGGCACTCCGTCACCGGGTGCTCGCCCTGGAGGAGTGGTTCGACGAGGAGCTTGGTCCCTACGTGAGGCGCTTCGTCTTCCACGCGCTGATGAACGACCCCGATTGCTTCGCGGAAATCGGCGCGCAGATCGCCCCGCGCGCGTTCGAGCTGATCGGGCCGGTCGGCCGCCGCGGCGTCCAGGCGATGATCGTCAGGCGGTATCGCGCGCAGGACGACGCGGCGGCGGAGGCCGCCCTGGCGAGGATCCTGGCCGGCTTCGATCGCCTCGAGGCCGAGCTCGACGCGGGCGACTACCTGGCGGGAGACGCGTTCAGCGTCGCCGACCTGACCGCCGCCGCGCTCCTGTACCCGCTCGTGCGCCCACCCGAGGCGACCATGACCATCGCGCGGATGCCCGCGCCGGTGGAACGGCTGCAGGCCCAGCTGCGCACCCGGCGGGGCTATCGCTGGGTCGAGGAGATGTTCCATCGCCATCGCCATCCCATCGTCCTTTCGTCCAGCGCTTGATTCCGGCGCTGGGTGTGCCGATCAATTAGGACGCCCGTTCATGGCTCCCTGTCTGGGGAGATCGGCACCTGACGGAAGGACCCGCAGTGAAGCTCTTCGCGCGAAGGCCGATCAGGTCGAGCCATAGGTAGCGCGGCGCCGTCGTTCATCCTGTGGTGATGGATGACACGGCGAAGATCTGGGTGGAGGGCGGCGGCGGCGGCAACGGCTGCATCTCCTTCCGCCGCGAAGCGCACGTGCCGCGGGGCGGGCCGGACGGCGGCGACGGCGGGCACGGTGGCGACGTCGTGCTGGTCTGCGATCCGTCGCGGCGCGACCTCGGGGCGCTGCGGGGCTCGAAGCACTTCCGGGCGCAGCGCGGTCGTCACGGCGAAGGCGCCAACCGGCACGGGGCGCGCGGCGAGAGCCTTGAGATCCCGGTGCCGCCCGGCACCCAGGCGGTGACGGTCGAGGGGGCCGACGTCGACCTGGTCGAGCCGGGACAGCAGGCGGTGGTCGCGCGCGGCGGGCGCGGCGGGCACGGCAACCGCCGCTTCACCAGCTCCACGCGGCAGGCGCCGCGCTTCGCCGAGAAAGGCACCAAGGGGGAAGCGGACTGGATCGAGCTGCGGCTGAAGCTGCTCGCCGACGTCGGCCTGGTCGGGCTGCCGAACGCGGGCAAGAGCTCGTTGCTCGGGCGGCTGACCCGGGCGACGCCGAAAGTCGCCGACTACCCCTTCACGACCCTGTCGCCGGCGCTGGGGACGATCGAGGGGGAGGATCGCCAGGCGGTGGTCGCCGACATCCCCGGGCTGATCGAGGGCGCGGCGGCCGGGGCCGGGCTGGGCCACGAGTTCCTCGCCCACGTGGAGCGCTGCTCGATGCTGGTGCACCTCGTCGAGCTGGCGCCGTTGGCGGGGGACCCGGTCGGCAACTACGAGCTGGTGCGGGGGGAGCTGGAGGCCTACGGGGCGGGCCTGGAGCGCCTGCCGGAGCTGGTCGTCCTCTCGAAGCGCGACCTGATCGAGGCGGGCGCGGTCGAGGCGGCGGTGGCGGAGTGGACGGCGCGCCTCGGCGACGCGGTCCTCGGCGTCGTGTCGGTGAGCTCGGCGACCGGCGAGGGCCTTGACGACCTGCGCCGCCGCATCCTGGCGGAGCTGGCGACGGTCCAGCCGCTGGCGGCGGTCCCCGCGGCCGGCCCGGCGGGCGACTTCGAGTCCGAGCACCGCGTCTACCGCCCCGCCGGCGAGGGTGGCTACTGGGTCGAGCGCGAGGACGACGGCGGCTTCCGCATCGGCGGCCGCGGCGTCGAGCTCCTCTTCGAACGCCACGACACGAACAACGAAGAAGCCCTCGCCTACCTCGAGCAGCGCCTCACCGAGATCGGCGTGATCGCCGCCCTGACGAAGGCCGGCTTCGAGCCCGGCGACGACGTCCGCATCGGCGAGCACGAGTTCGAGCTGCACATCTAGCGCCTCGACTGGGGAGCGTGGCCGGACGGGACGGGACCCCGCGGACGACCGAGGGACGGGCCCTCCCGTCCACGGCCCGGGCGGGCCGGGAGGGCCGGGACGGCGGGGGTGACCCTTCCCTCACGAACTGCGGGGAGGTTCGTCCAGGGTCACCCCCGCCGTCCCTCCCGGGCGCCCCCGGGGCGTCCTGCGGCCACGGATGCGTCACGAGAGCGGCACGGATCCGTCACGGATGCGTGCCGCCGTGACGAAGACGCCGGGAAGGTCACGCCTCCTCCCGTCTTCCCCAGACGTCGCGGGTCACGCCAGGAGGCGCGTTCGCAGTTAGCGACAACATGTGTCGCTGACTGCGAACTCGGTCCGGGCCGGGGACCCTCAGGGGCCGGGAAGTGTGACGTCCCCGGCATCCTCCTCACGACCTGTGACGTCTTCCCGCGGGGACCCTCACGTCCCGGGGATCTCTGAACGGTCAGCGATCTCCGCTGTTCCTTATGCGCCTATGAGGCGCATAAGGAACAGCCCAGGGTCCTGGCCGCGCGGATCCCCTGGAGGACGTGACGAACCCTTGACGCCTTCCCCCCGCGAAGCCTCGCGTCCTGGGCGCCTCATGGGGGTCACAGCCTGCCAGGACCCCCATGAGGCGCCCAGGACGCCCAGGCCACCCGGGACCACCTCGGACGGCCGCGTCAGTCCAGCAGCAGCGGCTCGAGGCCCTGGCGGACCGCCTCGGGGATCGGGGCCTTCCGCCAGTTCTCCAGGTCGACGAAGACGTAACGGATGTCGGCTTCGACCAGGAGGTCGGCGCCGCGGCGGAACCAGAGGCGGAGGGTCGTGCTCGTCGTCCCCAGGCCGTCGAAGCCGCCCTCGATGCGGAGGAGGTCGTCGAAGCGGGCGGGGGAGAGGAAGCGCAGGTTGGCCTCGCCGACCACGGTGTCGACGCCGGTCTTCAGCAGGAGGTCATAGGAGCCCATCGACTGGCGCCAGATCTCGGTGAGGGTGACGTCCACGTAGGCGAGGAAGTTGGCGTTGAAGACGATGCCCTGGGCGTCGCACTCCCCGTACCGCACGCGCAGCTCGTGGCTGAAGGGCGGGCGCTCGCTTTTAGACTTGCCGGCCATGACGCTGGTGGTGAAGCTGGGCTCCTCGGTCGTAGTCAACGATCGCGGCACCCTACGCGAGAAGGTGATGGCCTCGATCTGCGAGCAGGTCGGGGAGCTGACGGGCGGGGGCGAGTCGATCGTCCTGGTGACCTCGGGCGCGATCGCGCGCGGGGCGCAGCTCCTGGAGCTGGAGCGCAGGCCGAGGGCGATGGACGAACTCCAGGCGGCCTCGGCGGTCGGCCAGGCGGACATCTTCCGCGCCTACGCGAACCGGCTCCGGCGGCGCGACATCAAGGCCGCCCAGATCCTGCTCGCCCGCTCCGACATCGAAAACCGGGCGAACTATCGGAACATCCACCAGACGATCCGGCGGCTGTTGAAGTGGGGGGTCGTGCCGATCGTCAACGAGAACGACACCACCGCCACCGACGAAATCACCTTCGGCGACAACGACTTCCTGGCGGCCCAGATCGCGGTGCTCCTCCGCGCTCGTTCGCTGATCCTGCTGACCAACACCGACGGCCTGTTCGATGCCGATCCACGGCGCGATCCGCGGGCGCGGCTGATCGATGAAGTCGACGACTTCAAGCGCCTGGCGGAGGTCGAGATCGGCGCCGCGCCGTCCCGGCTGGGGAGGGGCGGCATGGGGAGCAAGGTCGCCGCGGCGGAGATGGCGACCCAGTCGGGCGTCCAGGCGGTCATCTGCAACGGGCGGACCCCGGGCATCCTCCGCCAGGTCCTCGACGGTCGCTCGGTCGGCACCAGCTTCCGCCCGGCGAAGAAGAAGGAGCGGACCTCCGTCTTCAAGCTCTGGCTCAAATACGGGACCCGGCCGGTCGGCTCGCTGTACGTCGACAAGGGCGCGGAGGCGGTGCTGCGCAAGCGCGGCTCGAGCCTGCTGCCGGTCGGCGTGGTCAAGAGCAGCGGCCGGTTCGAGGCGGGCGACGTGGTCGCGGTGAAGTCCCAGGTGAGCGGGAAGGCCTTCGCCCACGGGGTGTCCGAGGTCTCCTCCGCCGGGCTGCGGCGGATCCAGGGGAAGCGGAGCGGCGAGGTAAAACGTCCCCAGGACGCGCCCGCGGAGGTCATCCACCGCGACCGCTTCGTGCTTCTTTAGGGCCAACTTCGCAAAATCTCCGTGCCGTCCGGGGGTGAGCCGGACGCGGCCGGTTACCCTTTCCACCATGGCCGTCGCGACCAAGACCATTCCCGAGAGCTGCATTGCCGCCAAGCGCGCCGCGCGGACGTTGGCGAGCGCGCCGACCGCCGCCAAGGACGCGGCGCTGGCGGCGACCGCCCGCCTGCTCGACGAGCGGGCCGACGCGATCCTCGAGGCGAACGCCGCCGACCTCGCCGACGAGCGCGCCGCGCGCCTGACCGACGCGCTCCGCGATCGGCTCACCCTGACGCCGGCGCGGGTGGCGGCGATGGCGGAGGGCGTGCGCGTCGTCGCCGCCCTGGACGACCCGGTCGGCGAGGAGCTCGATCACCGGACGCTCGACAGCGGCATCGACCTGCGCAAGGTCCGCGTGCCGCTCGGCGTGGTCGGGGTGATCTACGAGGCGCGGCCGAACGTGACGATCGATTGCGCGGCGCTGACGATCAAGAGCGGCAACGCGATCGTCCTGCGCGGCTCCAGCTACGCGCAGCGCTCCAACGCGGCGCTGGCGGCGATCGTCCGCGAGGCGCTCGCCGAGGCGGGACTGCCGGAGGACGCGGTGCTGCTGCTCGACTCCGGCGACCGTGACGGGCTGGCCGAACTGGCGACCCAGGAGGGCGTCGTCGACCTGCTGATCCCGCGCGGGGGCGAGGGCCTGAAGGAGGCGATCAAGGCGGTCGCGACGGTGCCGGTGATGTACGCGGCGGCGGGCAACTGCCACGTCTACGTGCACGCCGATGCGGAGCTGGAGATGGCGACGCGGATCGCGGTCAACGCGAAGGCGCAGCGCCCGGGGGTCTGCAACGCGGCCGAGAAGCTGCTGCTCGACGAGGCGATCGCGGCGAGCCACGGGCCGACGATCCTCGCCGCGCTGGCGGCCGCGGGGGTCGAGCTGATCGGCGACGAGCGGGCGCGCGCGGTCGCCGGCGAGGCGGTCGCGATGGGTGCGGCGGGCGCGGAGGACTGGGACACCGAGTACCTGGCGCTGAAGATGGCGGTCGCGGTCGTCGACTCGGTCGAGAATGCGATCGACCACGTCAACGCGCACGGGACCGGCCACTCGGAGGCGATCGTCACCGAAGACTCACGAGCTGCGGATGCCTTCGTCGCCGGAGTCGACGCGGCCGCCGTCTATGTCAACGCTTCGACGCGGTTCACTGACGGATTCGAGTACGGGATGGGTGCCGAGATCGGCAACTCGACCCAGAAGCTGCACGCGCGAGGCCCGATCGGGATGCGCGAGCTGACCACGACGAAGTACGTCGGTCGCGGCAGCGGCCAAGTTCGTGGCTGAGGCACGGGGCGCAGGCATCGGGGTCCTCGGGTCGGCCTTCAACCCGCCCCACCTCGGTCACCTGGCGCTCGCCCAGGAGGCGCTCTGGCAGCTGGGCCTGGCCGAGGTCATCCTCGTCCCGACCGGCGTCGCGCCGCACAAGCGGATCGCCGACGACCCGGGGAAAGAGCTGCGGGTGACGATGACCCGGCTCGCCGCCGCCGACGACACGCGTTTCTCGGTCTCCGCCCTGGAGGTCGAACGCGAGGGACCGTCCTACACGTATGAGACCTTGGAGCGGCTTGCTGAGGAAAGAGGCGAAAGTGATCTCGTTTTCGTGATGGGGGCCGACGCCGCCGTCGGACTTGAGAGCTGGCGTGAGCCCGAGCGCGTGGTCGGCTTGGCGCGCCTGGCGGTCGCCCGGCGCTCGGGGATCTCCGACGCGGAGGTGGCAGCGGTGATGCGCAGCCTCGGCGCCGCGGGGCGGGCGACGATGCTCGAGATGCCCCAGTTCGGTGTGTCGTCCTCAGCGGTCCGCGAGCGTGCCGCGGCCGGCCGGCCGCTCCGGTACCTCGTCCCAGAGCCGGTAGCCCGATTCATCGAGGAGAAGGGGATCTACGCTTGAATCCGGTCCAGTCAGAGAACCTGGCTCGGCATCTCGCCGAGCTTGCCGATTCGAAAAAAGCCGAGGACATCGTCGTGCTCGACATGCGCGGCCTGGTCGCCTACACCGACTTCCTCGCGATCTGCACGGCGCGCAACGAGCGCCAGGCGCGGGCGATCGCCGACGAGGTGCGCCTGCGGGTGAAGCGCGAGTCCGGCCTGCTGCCGGGCGGCGTCGACGGCGGCGGCGACGCGGGGTGGACGATCCTCGACTACCTCGACGCGGTCCTGCACGTCTTCACCCCGGAAGCGCGCGATCGGTACCAGCTCGACGACCTCTGGCACGAGGCGCCGCGCCTCGAGCTGGACTTCGAGGCACCCGAAGCACCGTCCGCCGCCGCCGGCGCGTAGGGGTCTGCCCGGCCCGGGTGGCGGGCGCGGCGGTGGAGCTGACCAAAGTTACGTCCGAGGCCCGCTCTACGGTCGCGCCCATGACCAGCTTCAAATGGGCGCTTTTCGGCTACCGCCGTTTCGAGGTCGACGCCGCCGTCGCCACCCGCGATTCCCAGATCGCCGGGCTCGAGCAGCAGGCGGCGACGCTTGGCGAGCGCAACGCGACGCTCGAATCGCAGAGCCTGATCCAGGCCCGTGCGATCGCCTCCCACGAGGCCGACCTCTCCTCGCTGTCGGCGATGGTGATCGAGCGCGAGCGGACGATCCGCGATCTCACCGAACGCCTTGAGGAGGCGCACGCCGTCCACGACCGCAGCATCGCCTCGCTCGACGCGGTCTCGGCGCGACTGGAGGAACTGCAGGCCCAGGCGCGCGGCCAGGCCACCCGGATCCGGATGAAAGCGCTGCGCGAGGCAGTCGAGGTCAGCAACCGCGTGCGGGAGTTGAACGCGGCCGAGGGTGGGGTGGAGCCCGAGGTGACGGAGCCGGGCCCCGACATCGCCTGGGAGCCGGGGCTCTTCGAGGGGCAGTTGCGCCTCGAGATCGGGCCGCTCGGCGACTTCTCCCAGTTGGTGGGCTTCGAGGAGACGGTCGGCAAGATCGGCGCCACCGACATCTCGGTGGAACGCTTCTCCGAGGGTCGCGCGACCTTCTCGATGCGCCTCGACCAGCCGGTCGACCTGCTGCGCGAGCTCGAGGCCCTCTCCAGCCTCGACTTCAAGGTCCGCCACACCGCGCCCGACAACCTGATCCTCGACGTCGACGAGGACGGACCCGAGCGCCACGCCGCCTGACGGCGCTCAGCGTCACGAAGAATTTCCACTTCCGGCACGGGATTCATACCGCCGGCCCTTGACGTCGGAGGGCGCGGGATCGAACATATGTTCGATGGAGAATCCGAACCACAAGGGGAACGTTGCGGAACTGGCGATCGCGACCGAAGCGGCAGGTCTCGGCCTCACGGTGCTGATGCCGATAACCGAGCACGAGCGCTACGACCTGGTGCTCGGGATCGGCGGTGAGCTGCACCGGGTGCAGTGCAAGTGGGCACCGCTGCATGGCAACGTCATCAAGGTCAAGCTCGGCGGTTCGTACCACTCGCCGACTCGTGGATACGTGAGGACGACCTATGGGGTGGATGAGGTTGATGCCATCGCGGCCTACTGCCGCGACCTCGGGAAGTGCTATTTCCTGCCGATCGAGAGGTTTGCCGGTAAGAACGCAGTCCACCTGCGCATCGCACCGGCACGAAATAACCAGCGCGCGTCGCTAAACTGGGCGACCGCTTACGAGTTTCCGGGGGCTGTAGCTCAGCTGGAAGAGCGCCGCCGTGGCACGGCGGAGGCCACGGGTTCGAATCCCGTCAGCTCCATCGACACTCCTGCCTCGCCGGACGGCGTCGGCATGGATCGGTTCTACGCCCGACTGGCCCACTACGTCAGGGAGGCCGAGGCAGGCGGCGAGGTGATCGTAACCCGCTGGGGAAGGCCGGTCGCCCGCCTTGTTCCTGCCGATCTCAACCCGACGGCCCCCGCTGCCGATGCATGACCGATGCCCGCCCGCACCGCCGACGAGCACGTCCTCTCGCATGGGATGGAAGACACCCGCGAGGCACTGGCCGCCTGGCGCGATGGCCACTGGCGCGTGCTGCGGGGCTGGTTTGCCCTCGGTCTCTGCATCGCCCTGGCGCTGCTCACCGCCACCTGGGTCACCTCCGGCCTGCTGACGCCCGACGTCACGCCGTGGAAGATGCCCGGGCTGACCGAATCCCCGCGGCTCGCCGATCTGTTGCCGATCCTCTACCGCAACGCGCTCGTGCTCGCCCTGCACGCGACCGCCTGCGTCGCCGGGTTCATCGCCGGCGCGTCGATGCCGCTGGCGGCCGAGCAGCGCACCGGGTTCTCGCGTTGGGTCCACGTCAAGGCGGGCGAGCTGGCGATCCTCTTCGTCGCCGCGGTGACGCTGTTCTCGCTCGCGACCCAGGCGCTCTACCTCGGCTTCCAGGGCTCGACGCTCGCCTACCAGCTCCAGATCAGCAGGCTCGAGCTGATCCTCAGCGTCCTCCCGCACGCCCTGATCGAGCTGACCGCGCTCTTCCTGCCCCTCGCCGCCTGGTTGATCGCCAGCCGCCGCGGCGAGTGGAAGCAGCTGCTGGCGGCGACCGCGGTGACGGTCGCGATCGCGGCGCCGATGCTGATCGTCGCCGCCACGATCGAGGTCTACGTCTGGCCTCACATCCTGCGCGCGCTCAGCGATTACCACTACTCCTTGATGGGCCAGTTCGCGCCCTGACGCGCCACTCGCCGCCTCGCCTACATAAGATCGCCAGCCGATGAGTGGCTACGAACCGAAGTCGATCGAGAGCAGATGGCAGGAGGTCTGGGCCGAGGAGGGCACCTGGGAGGTCCCGAACCCAGGCCGGCCGGGCTTTGACGCCGAGAAGCCGAAGGCCTACGTCTGCGAGATGCTCCCCTACCCGTCGGGAGAGCCCCACGTCGGCCACCTCAAGTGCTACGCGGTCGGCGACGCGATCGCCCACTTCCGTCGCCGCCAGGGCTTCCAGGTCATGCACCCGATGGGCTACGACTCCTTCGGGCTGCCGGCCGAGAACAACGCGATCAAAACCGGCGAGCCGCCGCGGGTCGCGACCGAACGCTCGATCGAGTCGTTCCGCCGCCAGTTCCGCTCCTGGGGGATCTCGATCGACTGGTCGCGGGAGCTCGCCACGCACCAGCCCGACTACTACCGCTGGACCCAGTGGATCTTCCTGCAGCTCTTCGAGCGCGGGCTCGCCTACCGCACCGAGGCGCCGGTCCAGTGGTGCCCAAAAGACGCGACGGTGCTCGCCAACGAGCAGGTCGTCGACGGCCGCTGCGAGCGTTGCGGCACCGAGGTGATCCAGAAAAGCCTCGAGCAGTGGTTCTTCAAGATCACCGATTACGCCGACCGCCTGCTGGAGGACTTCGACCGGCTCGAGTCCTGGCCCGAGCACGTGATCACCATGCAGCGCAACTGGATCGGCCGCTCCGAGGGCGCCGAAGTCGTTTTCCGGAACAGCGAAGTCGACCTCGACTTCCCGGTCTTCACGACCCGCCCCGACACGCTCTTCGGCGCGACCTTCTTCGTCCTGGCGCCGGAGCACCCGCAGCTGGAGAAGCTGGTCGCCGGGACGCCGGCCGAGGCGGCGGTGCGCGAGTACGTCGACCGGGTCGGCCGCGAGTCGGTCGAAGAACGCGGTGCCGAGGACCGCGAGAAGACCGGTGTGCCGCTCGGCCGCAGCGTCGTCAACCCGGTGAACGGCGAGGAGATCCCGATGTACGTCGCCGATTACGTGCTGATGGAGTACGGGACCGGCGCGATCATGGCGGTCCCCGGGCACGATTCGCGCGACTATGCCTTCGCCAAGGCGTTCGGCCTGCCGGTGAAGCGGGTGATCGCGGGGACCGACCCGGAGGCGCCCGGCGACGCCGACGGCCTGCCGTACACCGGCGACGGGCCGATGGTCAACTCGGGACGCTTCGACGGACAGGGGAACCGGGACGCCTACGAGGCGATGGTCGGCTGGCTGGCCGAGGAAGGGCGCGGCAAGACCGCGGTCAACTATCGGCTGCGCGACTGGCTGCTCTCGCGGCAGCGCTACTGGGGCGCGCCGATCCCGATCGTCTACTGCGACGGCTGTGGGACGGTGCCGGTCCCCGAGGACCAGCTGCCGGTCGAGCTGCCGGAGATCGAGGACTACGCCCCGCACGGCCAGAGCCCGCTCGCCGCGGCCACCGACTGGGTCTCGACCGAGTGTCCGAAGTGTGGCGGCGCGGCGCGGCGCGAGACCGACACGATGGACACCTTCGTCGACTCCTCCTGGTACTACCTCCGTTACCTGGACCCGCGCAACGAGGAGGCGGCGTGGGACCGCGAGGCGGCCGGCCACTGGATGCCGGTCGACCAGTACATCGGCGGGGTCGAGCACGCGATCCTGCACCTGATGTACGCGCGCTTCGTGGTCAAGGCGCTCGCCGACCTCGGGCACCTGGAGGCACAGGAGCCGTTCGCGAGCCTCTTCGCCCAGGGGATGATCACCCGCGACGGGGCGAAGATGTCGAAGTCGCGCGGCAACACGGTCAGCCCGGCCGAGTACGTCGAGCGCTATGGCGCCGACACCTCGCGGACCTACGTCTGCTTCATGGGACCGCCGGAGCGCGGCGGCGACTGGAGCGACGAAGGTGTGGAGGGAGTCAACCGTTTCCTCTCGCGCCTGTGGCGTCTCTGTGACGAGGTCGCGGAGCGGACCGCCGCGGGGGGCGACCCGGCGGCGACCGAGGGCGACGCGCGGGCCCTGGTCGCGAAGGCGCACTGGTCGATCGACAAGGCGACCAACGATTTCGAACGCGGCTTCCAGTTCAACACCGTGATCGCGGCGGTGATGGAGCTGGTCAACGACGCCTACCGGCTGAAGGGCGGCCTCTACGGCGATCCGGGCGGCGAGACGGCGCTGCGCTTCGCCACCGCCACCGCGGCCTCGCTGATCTTCCCCTTCGCCCCGCACCTCGGCACGGAGGTGTACGAGCGGATGACCGGCGAGCGGGTCTGGGAGCAGCCCTGGCCGACGGCCGACGCGGCGATGCTGGTCAGCGAGACGGTGACCCTCGTCGTCCAGGTCAACGGCAAGCTGCGCGCCCGGATCGCGGCGCCCGCCGAGGCGCCGCGGGAGGAGCTCCTGGCGCTCGCCAAGGCGAACGAGAACGTCGCCAAGTTCCTCGACGGCACGCAGGTCGTCAAGGAGATCGTCGTTCCCGGCAAGCTCGTCAACCTGGTCGTCAAATAGGCAAGGCGTCCGATCGGCGGCGTCCGGGCGCCGGGTTTGGTAGAAACGGCCCGTGCTCGTCAGGCGCCTCTCGGAAACCTCGGTCGAGGAGTGGCATCGCCTCCGCACCCACGTCTTGATGGACGCGGGTGAACTCGGGGCGCGCAACCTCTCCGTGACCTGGCTCGTCCTGCCCGGCGGCTGCGAGCAGCGGCTGCGCTCCCAGGAAGAGGCGGAGCAGGTCTACGTCGTCGTGCGCGGCGAGGGGACGATGTCGGTGGCCGGGGACACGCAGGCGGTGACCGAGGGCGACCTGATCCTGGTCCCGCCCGCGACCGAGCACGCGGTCCGCAACGACGCCGGCGAGGACTTCGCCTGCATCTCGATCCAGTCGCCTCCGGTGGCGGCGGAAGAGCTCTACAGCGACCAGCTCGCCGAGGTGGCGGGCTACGACGACGAGGACGAGTACTAGTCCCGCGTTAGTCCCGCTTCCGTAGCGCTCTTTTTACGTTCTGCGCACCACGCGTGCGCATTTCCCCGGCAGGGTGGTGGCCATGCCGGAGCTGAGCAGGACCCAGGTGGCCGTCTACGGCGCGATCGCGGTCGCGCTGCTGTTCGTCGGGGCGCGAGCGGTGCGCGGCGAGGGCGAGGCCGGGGGAGGCGGCGGCTACACGTATGCGGACTACTCGACCGATGCGGGTGCCGAAGGCGAAGCGGGCTTCTCGGTCGAAGAAGGCGGCGGCGACGTGGTCGTCGATGTCACCGGCGCCGTGCGGAGGCCGGGCGTCTACCGGATGCCGGCCGGGAGCCGGGTGAACGACGCGGTGAAGCGGGCGGGCGGGCCGAGCGGCGAGGCGGCGTTGGATTCGATCAACTTGGCGGCGCGACTTGCCGACGGGCAGCAGGTGGTGGTCCCGGAAGGGGTGACGACGGGCCAGGGGGGAGCGTCGGTTGCCGCGTCTGGCGCCGCGACCGCCGAAGACGCCCCGATCAGCCTCGGTACCGCGACCACCGCCGAACTGGACACGATCGACGGCATCGGCCCGGTCACCGCCGCGGACATCATCGACTTCCGCGAAGAACACGGCGGCCTCTCGTCGGTGGACCAGCTCGACCAGATCTCCGGCATCGGCCCGGCGACGATGGAAGCGCTGCGCGAGCGCCTCCAGCCCTGAGCGACCGAGCGGATGCCGTGCGCGCGCCGCGTCCCTCGCTGCCGATCCTGATCGGGATCGCCGTCCTCGTCGCGCTCGCCGTCGCCCGCAGCGGCGAGATCCGCGAGCGGGCGCTGGTCGGGCTGGGGGAGGGGATGCCGCCGCGCGAGGCGGCGCTCGCTCGCGGCTTCGTCCTCGGCGAAGACGACGGCCTCGACCGGGGCACCGAGGAAGACTTCGTCCGCTCCGGTCTCTCACACCTGACCGCGGTGAGCGGGGAGAACGTCACCCTGCTGGCCCTCCTCGCGATGCCGGTCCTCGCCGCCTTCGGCATCCCCCTGCGCGAGCGCCTTGTCTGGGTGGTCGGGCTGATCGCCGTCTACGTCCCCCTGGCGGGGTCCGGTCCCTCGATCCAGCGGGCGGGCGTGATGGGCGCCGCCGGTCTCCTGGCGACGTTGGCGGGGCGGCGAACGTCGCGCCTCTACGCCCTCGGCCTGGCGCTGGTGGTGACCGTGGCGATCGATCCCGGCGTGGCGAGCGACGTCGGCTGGCAATTGAGCTTCGCCGCCGTCCTCGGCATCCTTCTGCTCGCCGCCCCGATCCGCGATCGCCTTCTGGCCGGCCTCGCCCCCGGCGCTCTGGCGGCGCGCCCATCTCGTGGCCGTGGCCGGTCCGCGTCGCCGTCCCCGGTCGTCGGTCCCTGGCGCCGCGCCCTCGCCGATGGCATCGCGGTCACCGTCGCCGCGACGCTCGCCACGGCCCCGCTGATCGCCTTCGTCTTCGAAGAAATCTCCTTGACGAGCCTCGCCGCGAACGTCCTCGTCCTGCCCGCCGTGCCGCCCGCGATGTGGCTGGGCATGGTCGCCGCCGCCCTCGCCCAGATCCCCGGCATCCCGCTGGCGCCGCTGAACGGCCTCGACGCCCTCTTCCTCGCCTACATCGCCCAGGTCGCCGCCTGGTGCGGCCGCCCGGGCTGGGCCGTCCTCCACGTCCACATCGACCTCCCCGCGATGCTCGGGACCTACGCCGCGCTGGCCGCCACCATCGCCCTCGCCGCCCGCCTGTCCCGCGCCCGCCGCCTCGCCACCGCCCGCGCGGTCGACCTTTCGTCCGCCCCGCCCGCCGCGGTCGATCTAAGGTCCGGTAGACGGACGAAGGGTCGACCGCGCTTCGGTGAGCGGACCAAAGGTCGACCGCGCTTCGGGCGACGCCTGGGGGCGGCGACGGTCATGGGGCTTCTTGCGCTGGTCGGCGTCGCGGCGCTCTTGCTCGGGCCGGGTGGCTCGGATGCCCCGCCCGCCCCGCCGCCGGGACTCCGGATCGAGGTCCTGGACGTCGGCCAGGGCGACGCGATCCTCCTGCGCCCCCGGCATGCGCCCGCGGTCTTGATCGACGGTGGGCCCCCGGGCGGCGAGCTTGTCGCCAAGCTCCGCGCGGAGGGCGTCTCCCGACTCGGCGCCGCGGTCGTCACCCATGACCAGTCCGACCACGCTGCCGGGATCGCGGAAGCGCTCGGGCGGGTGCCGATCGCGCGACTCCTCTACGGCCGCCTCGATCGCCGGTTCCTGGCGGCCGCCCGCGCGGCCGGCGCCCACCCCGAGCGGGTCGCCGCCGGGACCACGCTCCGCTCGGGCTCGCTCCACCTCGACGTGCTCTGGCCGCCGCCGACCCTGCTCGCCGAAGACCCTCCGGGCACGGACCCGAACGCGCTCGCCCTGGTCGTCCGCGCCCGTTGGCACCGCTTCACGATGCTCCTCACCGCCGACGCGGAGGCCGAGTCGACGCCGCTCGACCCCGGCCCGGTCGACGTGCTCAAGGTCGCCCACCACGGCTCCGACGACGCCGGGCTCGGAGCGCTCCTCGATCGTCTCCAGCCGCACCTCGCGGTGATCTCGGTCGGCGCCGACAACCCGTACGGCCATCCGACCCCGGGCACGCTCGCGACCCTTGCCGCGCACCGCGTGCCGACCCTGCGGACCGACCGTGACGGCACGATCGAGATCGACGTGGGCCGCCGCTCCTTCTCCGTACACTCGCATTGATGCCCGACGAGATGCGCCCGCTCTACCTGATCTCCGGCACCGACGGGGCAAAAATCGAGGCGACGCGCCAGCGGCTGCGCGCCCGCGCCGAACGGGAGGGGGGAGGCGGGGCGCTCGAGGTGTTCGAAGCGAGCGAGGGCCGCGGCGCGCCCGATCACGAGGCGCTGCTGGCGGCGATCCCGGCGATGTCGCTGATGGGCACGCGCCGCTATCTGCTCGCCGACGGGGTCGAGAAATGGCGCGACAAGCAGCAGGCCGCCGTCGCCGGGGCGATCGGTGGGGCGCTGCCGCCGGACCTCACCCTGGTCCTGATCGCGCGTGCCAAAGCGCCCGCCAAGCTGCTGAAAGCGGTGAAAGCCGCCAAGGGCGAGGTCCACAACTTCGAGGCGCCGAAAGCGCGCGACATGCCCCGCGTGCTGGTCGGCGACGCCCAACGCCTCGGCTTCAAGCTCGATCCGGCCGCCGCCCGCCTGCTGGTCGAACGCATGGGCCCCGAGCCGCTGCGCCTCCGCAACGAGCTCGAGCGGCTCGCGCTCTGGGCCGGTGGCTCGGGCCAGGTCGCCGCCGCCGACCTCGAGGAGATGATCGCCGACACCTCCGAAGCCGCCGTCTGGACCCTCTCCGACGCGGTCATCGAGGGCGACGCCCGCACCGCCCTGCGCGTCGGCGAGCAGCTGATCGACCAGGGCGAGAACGTCACCGGCCTGATCTACGGCCTCGCGTCCCGGCTGCGCGCCGCCTGTGCCGCCGCCGCGATGCTGGAGGAGGGGGTGGCGCCGCGCGAGGTCGAGTCGCAGCTGAGGATGCACCCCTACGCCGCCAAGCAGCTGGTCGCCCGCCTGGGCGACGCCGACCTGACCGACCTGCGGCTCGCCACCGAGACGCTCGCCCAGCTGGAGCGCTGGTGCCGCGGCGACGCCGATTATGGGGACGAGCTCGCCCTCACCCTGGCGTTGCGCAGGGCGACGGGCGCGACGGCGTAGTCGCGGCAATGATCGGCGTACTGCTGGTAGGGCGCGGGTGCCGTTACTTCGGGAGCTGAACCGCTACTCGGCGGTCGCGCCGACCGAGGCCGCAATGCGGGCCGCTTTGGCCTTCTTGCGCGCGCCGGTGTTCTTGTGCAGGGCGCCCTTCTGGACGGCCTTGTCGATCCGCGAGGTCAGCTCACGCTGCTCTTTCGCGATCGCCTCGGAGTCGCCCGACTCGACCGCCGTCTCCAGGCGCCGGAAGTAGGTCTTCACGGTGCTGGTCAGCAGTCGATTCTCGGTGCGCTCGCGCTCGCTGCGAAGTATCCGCTTTTTCTGTGAGGCTATGTTGGCCATGTCGATGTGCCCGGCCAAGCTTTCTCGGCTCCGGGCGGCCGCCGACTATAGCGACTGAGAACGAAGCTTGGAGAGTTCCGAGGCACCCGACACCCCTGTCCATGGCCTAGAGGCCATCAACGCCGATGTCGCCATCGGCGAGGCGGAGGCGTTCTACCCGAGCGAGGAATTCGTCCTGCCGACGCCGCGGACGAGGCAGGGCGGCCGCATCGCGCGCTCGACCGCCTTCTTCTCGATCGCCACCGGCGCCTCGCGCGTCGCCGGTCTGGCCCGGGAAATCGTCGCCGCCGGCTACTACGGCGTCGGCGGCCCGATGTCGGCGTTCACGATCGCCTTCCAGGTCCCGAACCTGGTCCGCGCGCTCTTCGCCGACGCCGCCCTCCAGCCCGCCTTCGTCCCCGTCTTCACCGACCTCGTCGGCCGCCGCCAGTTCCGCGAGGCCTTCCGGCTCGCCTCGACCCTGCTGCTGCTGATCACGATGGTGCTCGGCGCGCTCACCGCGATCTTCGTCCTCGCCGCCCCGGTCCTGATCCCGCTCTTCGCCCCCGGCCAAAAAGACGAACCGGCGCTGATGGCGCTCACCGTCTCGCTCTCCCGCGTCCTCTTCCCGATCCTGATCCTGCTCGGGATCAGCGGCATCGTCGTCGGCATCCTCAACAGCTACGACCGCTTCGGCGCCTACGCGATCTCGCCGTTCTTCTGGAACGTGACGATCATCCTCGTGCTCGTCGTCCTCGAGCCGCTCTTCCACGGCGAAGACAAGATCTACGCCTACGCGATCGGCATCCTGATCGGCACCGCGGTGCAACTGGCGATCCCCGCCTGGGACCTCCGCCACACCCCGTTCCACTTCACCTGGACCCTCGACTGGCGCCACCCGGGCGTGCGCCGGGTGCTGCTGTTGATGCTGCCGGTGACGATCAGCCTCGGCCTGATCAACTTCAACGCGCTGATCAACAGCTTCTTCGGCAGCCTCGTCGCCAAGGAAGGGCCGGCGGCGATCGACAAAGCCTTCCGCCTCTACCAGCTGCCGCAGGGGATCTTCTCGGTGGCGATCGCGACGGTGCTCTTCCCGACCCTCGCCCGCTTCGCCAACAACAAGGAATTCGTCAACCTGCGGGCGACGCTGGCGAACGGGATGCGGCAGATCCTCTTCGTCCTGGTCCCGGCGGCGGTGGTGTTCCTCGCCCTCTCGGACCCGATCATCCGGCTCGTCTACCAGCGCGGCGAATTCAATCCGGCCGACACCCAGCTCGTCGGCACCGCGCTCTTCTGGTTCGCCTTCTCGCTGCCGACCAACGGCGTCTACCTGTTGCAGACGCGCACCTTCTTCAGCCTCCAGCGGCCCTGGCAGGCGACCGCGCTGGCGGTGGTCGACCTGGTCGTCTCGGCCATGGCCGCCTGGGCGCTCTACAAGCCGTTCGGGGTGGGCGGGATCGTCGCCGGGACGGGGATCGGGACCAGCGCCGCGGTCTTCGCTCAGGCCTACATCCTGCGCCGCCAGTTCCACGGCCTGGAGCTGGGACGGCTGCTCTCGACCGTGATCCGCATCTCGCTCGCCTCGCTCGTCCTGGCCGCGGTCAGCTGGCTGCTCTGGGACGCCCTCGACCACGCGCTGGGCCGGAGCACGGTCGCCCAGATCATCTCGCTGGGGGCGGGGATGACCCTCGGCGCGATCGCCTACCTGGTGGTGGCCCGGGTGCTGCGGATCGCCGAGCTCGAGCAGATCATGCGATTGCTGCGCCGGCGCGGCCGCTAGATGCTGGGCCCAGGGCGATACCTGCTGGGCGCGGTCGAGCTGATCTGGCTCGTCGGCTTCGCCTGGCTGGGCGCGGCCCGAGTCCGCCGCCGCTGGCTGCCGGAGGCCAGGGGGGAGGCAGCCTTCCTCGCGACCGCGGTCCTCGCCATCGCCCTACTGCTCTGGGTAGCCGAGCTCCTGGGAACGGTGTCCGCCTTCAAGCCGCTCCCCTACCTGCTGTGTGTGGCGGTGGTGGGCCTGGTCCTGCGCCTGACGGTCTCACCCGCGGGTGGCGCGCCGATGGGGGCCCCCCACCGCGCGCAGGCTGCGGGGCAGCCGAGCACAGTGGGGGAGATCGGCGTGACAGGACCCGCGGCCGAAAAGCCAGGTCCTTCAGCGTCCCCCGCCCTCCTGCCCACCGTCATCTCCCTCTTGATCGCCGGCATCGCGATCGGCCACTTCTTCAGCGGCGTGAAGCTCCGCCTCGGCACCGGCATGACCGGCTTCGACTCCACCTGGTACCACGGCCCTTTCGCGGCCGGCTTCTTCCAGTCCGGCGACACGATCGACCTCCACTTCATCGCCCCCCAGTTCCTCGCCTGGTTCTACCCGGCCAACGGTGAAGTCGTCCACGCGATCGGCATGCTCGCCTTCTCCCGGGACCTGCTCTCGCCGTTGCTGAACCTCGGCTGGTTCGTGGGATGCCTGCTCGCCTGCTGGTGCATCGGGCGCCCCTTCCGGGTGGCGCCGTGGTCGCTGGCCCTCGGCGCGATCGCCCTCAGCGTCCCGGCGCTCGCCGACCAGGCGGGGGAGGCGCGCAACGACATCGTCGGGATCTTCTTCCTGCTCGCGGCGGTGGCGATCGCCCTGAACGCGGCCGCGGCCGCGGCTCCCGACCGTCGCCTTCGCGGCGCCCTGCCCACCGGCGTACTCCTCCTCGTCGGCCTGGCGGTCGGCCTCGCCGCCGGGACGAAGCTCAACTTCCTGCTGCCCGCGGCGGTGCTCGTGTTGGGGCTGACGGCGCTGGCGCCGGGCGGCGCCCGGTGGCGCACGCTCCTCGCCTCCGGCGGCATGGCCCTGGCCGGCGGCGGCTACTGGTACCTGCGCAACCTGATCCAGGCCGGCAACCCGCTGCCCTGGATCCATCACCTGGGCCCGATCGACCTCCCGTCCCCCGAACAGGCCCTGGGCGGCCGCGAAGCCCACAGCGTCTTCGGCTACCTGACCGACGGCGCCGTCTGGTCAGAATGGCTCCTCCCCGGCCTCCACGGCGGCCTCTGGATCATCTGGCCCGTCCTCGGCGCCGCCGCCCTCGCCGGCCTCGTCCTCGCCTTGGTCCCCCTGATCCGTCACAAAGCCCCAACCCGCCCCCGTCGATGGGCCGAAAACCGGACATATAGGCAGGTTTTCGGCCCATCGACATCAGGGGTGTTGGGGGTTGCGGGACTCGTGGGACTGGCGGCGGCCGTTTCGTGGCTCGTGTCGCCGACGTCCGCCTCGGGGCCGGAGGGGATGCCGCGGGGATTCGAATCCGGGCTCCGCTACCTGACCCCGGCGCTCGTCCTCGGCCTCGCTCTGCTGCCGACCGTCCCGCCGCTCCGGGCCCTCGCCGCCCGCCTCGCGTCCCTCGGCCCGAAGCTCGGGGAACGCCCCGTCCCACCGGACCGTCTGCGTTTGAGGCCGGATGGCGATCCCCAACGAAGACGCACTGTGGACGAAGGGCGACTTCCGCGCCGCTGGGTCGCGGGGATCGTCGCGGGGGCGGTTCTCCTGGCCGTGGCCATCGGCTATCCGGTCGAGCGGCACTACCTGCAGAACCGCTATCGCGATCCGACCTTCACGACGCCGGGACTGGACGCGGCGTTCGCCTGGGCCCGGGACGTCTCCGACGCCCGCATCGCGACGACCAGCACGCGGCAGTACCCCCTGTTCGGGACCGACCTGTCGAATCGGGTCGCCTACGTGGGGGTCGATCGGCCGCACGGGGGCTTCGAGGAGGCGCGGAACTGTCGGGCGTTCCGGCGCCTGATCAACGAAGGCGACTACGACTACGTCGTCGCCACCCGCGATCGGATCGAAGCGGGAAAGCCCCCCTATCCGCCACAGGCGTCCTGGACCGCCGGCCCGAATGCCGAAGTGGTCCTGAAGAAGAAGCCGACCGTCATTTTCCGCATCAAGGGAGAACTCGACCCGAAAACTTGCCCGTGAGGGGGGAGAGATCCGGTGGCCTGAGGCCTTAGGGACCTGCGACCAGCCTGGGTGCGTCGTCCGGGGGCGGGGGACGGGCGGGGGCTCGTAGGGCCGGGGCCCGTGGCCCGTGCGGCCGTCCGAGCTGGTCCGGGGTGTCCTGGGCTCCTCATGGGGGTCCTGGCAGGCTGTGACCCCCATGAGGAGCCCAGGACGTGAGGCTTTACGGGGGAAGACGTCAAGGGTCCGTGGCGAAGACGCCGGGGACGTCACACTCCCGTGGCCCCTGAGAGCCCCGGCCCCGAGTGAGTTCGCAGTTAGCGACACATGTTGTCGCTAACTGCGAACGCGCCTCCTCGCGTGACCCGCGATGCCTGGGGAAGACGGACGGAAGCGTGACCTTCCCGGCGTCTCCGTCACGGGGTCACGCATCGGTGACGGGTCCGTCCGCCGTGAGGCTCCCGTGACCCTCCCGGCACGGTCCCTCCACCTCTCCCCCCGGGAGAGGCCCGGGAGGGACGGCGGGGGTGACCCTGGACGAACCTCCCCGCAGTTCGTGAGGGAAGGGTCAC
>Ga0153956_1000753_pt1 | contig 33604 bp, 41 predicted proteins | sample TSFL040MetaG_FD_104704 | JGI IMG/M metagenome (GOLD analysis project Ga0153956, IMG submission 104704) | Attine ant fungus gardens microbial communities from Florida, USA - TSFL040 MetaG | ecosystem: Host-associated > Fungi > Mycelium > Unclassified | place: USA: Florida, Wekiwa Springs... | reverse complement strand
GCCGCCTCAAACATTTCCGCCGCTTTGCTACTCGCTACGACCGGCGCACCATCCACTTCGCCGGCTTCATTCACCTCGCCGCCGCCATGCTCTGGCTACGATGAATGTCGATCCCGCCTAGATCAGATTTCGAAGGATCGTGTTGAGCGTGCGGTCGCGGACGGAAAGCGTCGGCCCGGAAAGATCATCCACAGCGTCGGTGATAAGGCGACGAACACGTTTCTGGACGGCTTGTTTTACAAGGCCCAGAAGGGCGACCTCATTCTGATGCCCGCTAAGGGCTACACGTCCACCGTTTTGGTTGGCGAGCTAACCGACGAACCGGGGAAATTGAGCGGCATCAAAGCTGAAGGCGATGATGGCGAAATTCACACCTACTATGGACGCCCAGTGCGTTGGATCGGCGGCGTCGAAAAGCGTTTATTCAGCACCGAACTCATCAATTTACTTCATAGCCAAGCGGCATTTTTCGATATCGGGCGAAGCCACTACAACGAGGTGTATCGACGGGTTTTCGACAACTTCGTTTATGATCGACAGTTCGTTGCGACCTTTCGGACCTCGAAGAACATTTTCACCCCGAAAGATAGCTTCCTCACGTCTGTCTGGTTGGAACTGTTGGAGGTGCTTGAAGGCGCTCGCGAAGCGAACGCCGCGCTACCTGATGGAACGATTTACGACCTCGTTATCGATTCGAACATTGCCGAAGATGAGCGCGACGACCTTTCGATCAGCGTTCAATCGCCCGGTTGGTTTCGCATTCGATCGTTGGTCGCCGCGCCACTCGCATCCCTCGCCCTATTTGCGCTCGCTTCGCAGGGCATAGCCTACGATCAGGCCGTCGCAGCTACGACCAGCGCGAAAATCGTGCGCGTCGCCGCCGCCGACTGCATGGGGGATGTAGATGCGTCGGTAAGGGATTATATTAGGTTGTTGGGCAAGGATCGCTGGGAACAGGCGTGTAAGCTTGCGGCTCAAGCCGACGCGGAAGCCAAACTGAAAGCCGACGCGCGTGTGAAAAATGAACCGCAAATGCTCGCGATGAAGGAAGGTGAGTGACTAAGAAGGCTTCGGCCAAACGAGTTCAGAAACAACCAATCTCGAAAGTGCGCGCTTTCGGGAAATGGCTTTGGTCGTCGTTGAAGTCGCAATGGGTTGCGACTGCGCTATTGATCCCGATCGGCTTTCTTGCCGTTAACACGTACATTGCTCACCAAGATGCGCGGGATGCGCGTCGTGCGAATGTAAGTATCGAGCGTATTTCGAAGGTCCAAGAGAGCGGTAAAGCGTTGGACTTGGCGTTAGCTTCCTACTATCAATCTATTGCGCAATTGGGCTTGGCCGAACGTCATATTCGTATGCCGGGTGCCTATGCTGATACACCGATTGCGAAAGCCCAAAATGATGTTTCTGTCGCCCGCGCTGCTGTGCAAACGGCGATGGGTGCCCACGCGGGCGACGTTGAAAGCCTTCGTGGTGTTCTCGATCCAGCCGCCGCTTCGCGTTACGTTTCGGCGCTCGCTGAAGTGAACTCGGTGATCGACAATGGCGGTGAAATCAAAAGCACCGGGGCGAATATCACTGTGCTGGCGCGCTTGGTGAAAGCACGCAACGAACTCGTTGACAGCGCCCTGAAGAAGTACAGCTAGTTCGGCGGAGCATGTCCTCCGCTTCGAGATTTTCGAGCGAACGCCATCCATATTCCATGGGGACGGGGCCGCCATCCTGTTCGTCGGACATTTTTAGAAACAGCAAATAGGTAAGCTGTTCGACATAATCCGGGTAGGACAAGCCATCGTCGCGCAGCACGTTGCAATATTGCCAGAGCTTGCGAACGAGGGCGGCAGCATCTCCGGTCGGCTTGTGCGTCTTCGTCATGCTGCGACCTTCAAAACAATGTCGTTGACCCACCACAGATGGCGAAACGACTCCACGTACACGCGCGCTGCCGATGCGTATTCCTCGCGCGCGGCCATTGCAGCGCGCAAATCCCGACAGGCATCGAGAAACGCGCCCTGTGCTGCCGGCAATCCGTTGAAATCCTGCGGCGCTTCGCGCTGGCCGCGATCGACGAGACGCTCAATACGATTGTACAGCATCACTCGGGCGTCCCGAAACTTGGGCCAGTTGAGATGCAGATGGATGCGGCTGGCATCGAACTTGGCCTCGGCAAGCGGTTGTCCCTTATATTGCGGCGAAAGATCGACCTCGCCGTTGGGCGTGAATGTCAGCAGAACGACGTCGGCCATCCTGGTTGGATCGAGCAGCGCGGGCTCCTCGCGGCAAAGATCGTCGCTAGGCACACGGGCGCGCGTCGCCGGATCGATCAATGGAAAATGCCCTGCCTTCCCGCCTGTCGCGCCGGTCTCGGGATTGGTGCGCGGCCGGTTGGCACGGTGGCAACTGAGGCGCAAATTCGTCCAGTCGAATGCAAGCCAGTAGTAGCCAGGATGGTCCGGATCTTCCTTCACACCGGCCTTCGGTCGAAAATGATCGATATCGTCGTCCGTGCCGAGATTCTTGCATTCGACATACCAGCATTTGTCATGGGAATACGCCGCGAACGCATCCCGCACCGCCGTCCAACGGCCGCGATATCGCTCGATCAGAGCGGCCCGCTGCGTCGCGTCGGGTTCGGCGAGAACGGCCGCACGCGCCTCTTCCAGAGCCTCGATCTGCTCGCGAATATTGGGCCTGATTTCTTCGAGATCGATAAAGCGCATCAACGAGTCTCGGTCTCTTGTCGCAACTGTTCCACGATCTCGGAGGCCAGCCGCGCGCGATCGCGCCGCTGCTCCGGCGTAAGTTGGACCTCCTGGCTCCAGGATGGATCCTCGCGCTCGGTCCACGCCTTTACGAACAGTTCGTAGAGCGGGTCGCGGGTAGTCTGCGCAAAGCCCAAGCCGCTGAGCTTCGCTTTGAGCCTTGCCAGTTCGGCTTCGTCATCCGCGTCGAGCTCCTCCTTCATCGACAAAAGGCGCTGCCGATCGAGATCAGCCTGCGTTTCCGGATCGAGTGTGGATCGAAGACGAAACAGGTCGCTGGTCAGGATGGCCGCGACGCCCATGCCGCGCGGATCCTGATCGGGAGCTTCGACGATGGCGTGCCCCTGGGGATCGCGCCTGAATATCCTCACCTGCGCGCGTCTCAGACCCGCGAACACCAGCGGATCGTGCGAGGACATGACGATATGGCAACTGTCGCGCCCAAGGATGAAACGGTCGAGAAATTCGAGATACTGCGTGCTCCACGCCGGATTGAGATGAGTGTCCGGCTCGTCGAGCAGGAACAGCGCCTCTTCTCGCGCCGTGAATTTCAGCAGTCCGAGAACCAGCAATAGTTGCTGTTCACCTTCGCTGAGATCGCGGTACGTGACCTCTCCACCGCCTGCTCCCGGCGCCATACGGACGCGTGTCCGGACCTCTCCGAGCAGCTTCGACAGATCCATGCTCTCCAGCGCAGTGAAGAAGGCGTATTGATTGCCGTAGGACCGGTAGACCTCTTCGAGGGCGTCAGGATTGGGCAGGAACAGGTAGAGATTCTCGACGACCGGATTTTTGGTCAGATCGACAGCCATCCGGCGGCCCATCCGAACCGGAAGCATCGCCTTGTCATAGAGGCGGCTCAGAAACTCCTGAACCTCGCCAACCGCATTCCAGAAGCGCGGATCGCCATCTCTGTTGCCGGGCCATGGCGGCTTCTTGAGCGCGAACAGAACACTGTCGAGGCCGTCGATCTGGAGATGATCACGCAAGAAAGTCCGGTCATCGTCCGGTCCGGTCGCTGCCTCCATGAAGAAGGCGATCAGGGCGAACTGGCCATGCAGAGTTTGCGAATAGAACAAACGACGCAGCGAATTGGGATCCGCGACTTCCTTGCTGCGCTGTGCCGGCGATTTTATAATCCAGTTATAATAGCGCTCACGATGCTTCTCGAAGATCGTCTTAAGCCGATCACTGGGACCGGAATAGTATCCGAAGACGAACGCCGGGCGATAGAGCGGGCTGCCGTTCTCATCGTCGGCCATGAAATGGCGCCGCGGCAGATCCTTGTATTCGGTCTCGGTACGCAGCTTTGCCCGGAACTGCGGGTACTGATCGGCGACCGCAGTGACCTCGATGTCGTGATCGCGGCACTGATATTTGAGCTGATAGGTGAACGGTGCTTCCTGATCGAGGTCGAGATTGCGGAAGATCAGCGAAAGCGCTTCGATCAGGTTCGACTTTCCGGCGCCGTTCTCACCGACAAGCACCGTATAAGGTGAGCCCTCGCCGAAATCGACATGCAGGTCGCGGAGATTCTTGAATTCTCCGATCGTCAATTCGCCAAGCCGCATCGACAGCCTCCAGCTCGGCGTTTTCGATCGCGTCGCCGACCTGCTGGATGGCGCTGCCGAGCTGCGAGCGCAGCGCGAGATAGAAGAGTTCGACGTGCTCGGGTTCGTCACGATCGAACCCCGCCTGTCCGAAAAGCTCGGGAAGCTTGAGCGGTCTTCCTGCCTCCCGCAGGACCGCGGCAAGATTGCTGTTGGGCCCTTGCCGACGGCTGGCCGATGTTCGTTTGGCAGACACGGGCGCGGTATCCTTTCCTTCGTCGGCATCATCCGCCGGGAGCGGCTCGGACGGCGGAGGTCCGAGCCGGTCGATCAACGCCGCTGCTGGCTCATCCGTCGGATCCTGCTCGACGAGTTCGCCGGCGACCGCCGCCGCGAGAAGCTCGGTTTCCATTTCCGGAAGCCGGCTGATCGACGTTTCTACGGCCTGGATCTGCGCCGCGATGGCCGCGAGCCGACTCCGCGTCTCGGCCACGATGCGCCGCTGCTCTTCCAGCGGGGGCAAGGGAAACGGCAGCGCGCGGAAGCGCTCAAGGCCGAGATGGGCAATGTTCGTCGACCAGCGCGCGATCCGCCGAAAGACGCCGGAATGCATATAGTGCCGGAAAATCAGCAGCGCGTAGTCGGGATCGGTCGCGTCGCCAGCCCGAAAGCGGATGAGCGTGTTCTGGAAGCAGGCGCCCGGAATCTCGTCGCGATACATTGCCGGGCGGCCGACCAGTTCGGGACTCTGACCTTCGTTCAGGAGAATATCCCCCGCCTCGAGCGTGTAAATTTCCGCTTCTTCCGGCGTGAAATTCATCTCGAGAATGTCGGAGGTATCGATGCGGTCCTCGAAGACGTTCGCCACGCGAAGATAGGGCCGCATATGCGGGCCATGCTGGTGTTGCGGCGCGCGCTGCCGTCCCAGGGTGACGTTGCCGGCCGCCGCGACGCGGACCCATCGCCATCCGGGCGGTAACGGTTCCGACGAAATCTCCTCATCTTCTGACGTCGGCTCGAAAGCGTCGAACAGGCTACCCTGCGGCCTACCCGACCTTGCGGATGCCGTGGACCGCGGCCGTTCGTCGCCGGCCCCCTCGGGATACTGCTCGGCAAGCTCGCCGGCTGCTGCTGCGGCAAGCGTTTCGCGCATTTGCTCACTGAGCCGGCCCAAGGCCGAACGCAGCAGCACCTCGGCTTCGCGTATCTCCTGAAGCCGCCGGTCCGCGACATCCGTGATGCGCCGCTGCTCATCCTGTGGCGGCAGGGGAAAGTGCAGCGCGGCAAACCGCGAAGCGCCGAGATGCTGAATGCCGACGCCCCGCGCCGCGCGGGCGAAGATCCCCGATGCGGCATAGTGACGGAACACCATGAGCGCATATTCCGGTAGCGCGAGGTGCGGCCGGAACCGAATGACCGTATTCTGGTAGCAGCAGTCGTCGATCTCTCCGCGCCACAGCGCCGCGCGGCCGACATGCGCTGCGCTTCCCGAGGCTTCGGTCAACAGGATATCGCCGTCAGCAAGGGCGAAAATCTGTCGCTCTCTCGGCGTGAAGTCCATTTCCAGCAGATCGCTCAGATCGAGACCGGCGGGCGTGATATTGGCCGCCCGCACATATCGGGTCGCATACCGGCCCGTGTGCTTGTCGGGCGAACGCTGGCGGCCGAGGCGCACCGCGCCAGCCTGATCCACGCGAACCATTGCCCATGTATCGGGAAATCCGCTAGTTTCCGGCACGATCGTCGTTCGCTTTCCCCATCCGGCCCGCACCTTTCCCGGCCGAAGCGAGCAAAAAATGCGGATTCGGACGGACAAAAGCTATGTCTCGACGCGGAACCCCTTGCTGCGTCCGGCTGTTAGCCGTACATTAGACGCTTAGCAAGGAAGAAGGCAATGGCCCGTCGAGCATCAGCGGCAAAAAGGTCGGCCCCGGCGCGCAGCGAGCGGCTGGAAGCGCGCGTGTCGCCGGATCAGAAGGATCTGTTTCAGCGGGCGGCCGAACTGCAAGGCCGGACGCTGACGGATTTTGTGATCGCCAGCGTCCATGAAGCGGCGGTTCGCACGATCGAGGACATGCATTCGATCGAGCTGAACGCCAAAGAGAGCCGCGCGTTCGCGGAGGCCGTACTTAATCCACGCGAGCCAGCGCCTCGCCTGCGCAAGGCAGCGCAACGGTACATTGAGGCAATGGTTTCCTAGGTCGATAGCTGGGTGCAAATTACGCCGCTTGACGATCTTCATGATCGGGCCGCCTTTGAATGCGGCGTTGAGCCTCTGGATCGTTATTTTAAGGCTCAAGCGGGCCAGGATGTCCGCAAGCGTGTGGCGTCCTGCTTCGTGCTAACTGACGGTAGTCCCGCGGTCATCGCCTTCTATACGCTGACGGCCACCTCCATCGCTCTGCATGATCTGCCGCCGTCGATGGCGAAGAAGCTGCCCCGCTATCCTTCTTTTCCCGCTACTTTGATGGGGCGGCTCGCGGTCGATCATAGGTATCGCAGAAAACGGCTCGGCGAGTTGATGATCATGGATGCGTTCAGCCGGACGCTGCGTAGCGAGATCGCGACCTATGCCTTCGTCGTGGATGCGAAGGATGAAAGGGCAGAGAGCTTCTACAAAGCCTATGATTTTTTGCAGCTCGGTGAGGTACAGAGCCGCCTCTTCATGCCAATGGCGGAGATCGCCAAGCTTTTCGCATAAACGCCCGGATCCGACAGCCTCGGCCATATGCTGACTACAGGCTGGTAAAAGCGAACAATCGGTTTCGCCCGTAGGCGGTAATCGGCGGAACCCGACGCAGCATGGCGCTCCAATCATAGTGCAACAGCGTAGGAATAGTGCTCATCTTCATCGGGCGTGGCCCGCCATACCCGCCGATTACCGCACAAATTGTCGATCCATCTCTTTAATCATCAAGTGGATAGCGTCTTGCGAATGACCGCCCTTCGGGTGGGAGTTCTCGCACGCCTACCAGTCAACATAGTCCTTCGCTACAATCACCGGCCACACCCTATGATCCTACGCTGCCAAGCGGCGAGACGTTTACTCTCGGAAGCGCAGCGCCTCGATCAACATGGAAAATCCGGAGGAGTGCTGTCGGCGGCTCGGATAATAGAGGTAGTAGCCGGCGAACAGCGGGCACCAATCCTCAAGCAAGCGAACGAGTTGCCCGTCCGCTATGAGTGGCAACACCTGGTCCTCAGTGATATATGCGATCCCTAATCCATCGACTGCGGCTTTCAGCGCAAGCAATGTGTCGTTGACGATCATCTGCCCATCGACCCGGACATTGAGCGCGCGGCCGTCCTTCTCGAATTCCCAGGCATAGAGGCCGCCATGGGTCGGGAAGCGCAGGTTGATGCAATTGTGGCGGCTGAGATCGTGCGGGGTCTGCGGCAGCCCGCACTTGGCGAGGTAGGCTGGTGATGCCGCTGCCGCCATGCGCAGATCGGGGCCGATGCGGACCGCGACCATATCCTGCGCCACAGTTTCACCGAGCCGCACGCCGGCGTCGAACCGCTCGGCGACAATATCGACAAACCCAGAGTCGACACTGAGTTCCACCTTGAGATCAGGATAGTCCGTCAGGAGGGGGATCAGCGCCGGCTCCAGGATGGTCTTGGCCGCGTGGGCGCTCGTCGTGATGCGGATCGTGCCCGCTGGTTTGTCGCGCAGGTCGCTCAAGCTCGCGAGTTCGGCTTCGACGCCATCGAATAGGGCTCCTACCGACAAAAGCAGCCGATCGCCCGCCTCGGTCGGCACGACGCTGCGGGTCGTGCGATTGAGCAGGCGGATGCCAAGCCGTTCCTCCAGTCCCCGGATCGTATGACTGAGGGCCGAGGTCGAGACCCCCATCTGCGCCGCCGCTCGCGTGAAGCTGCGCTCCGTCGCGACAGCGCGAAAGGCCAACAGGTCATTGAAGGTGTTTCGCGCCATTGTTGAGTTCTGTTCAAAACCGTATCCCGATTATCCAGCCTAATCGTTGAAGCAGCCAGCGGCTAGATTGCAACGAACAAGGAGATTGCGATCATGCTCGACGAGAAAACACCGATGCGAGCGCCATGGGGCGACATCGCGCCGCGACTGGCGGAAATCAGCGACACCGTGCTGTTCGATGATGTGTGGAAGCGACCGGGACTTTCCCCGCGTGATCGCAGCCTCATCACCGTCGCCAGCCTGATCGCGCTCTATCGCACCAACGAGTTGCCCTTCCATCTGAAGAAGGCGCTGGAGAACGGCGTCACCCGCGACGAAATCATCGAGATGGTCACGCACCTCGCCTTTTATTCGGGCTGGCCGTCGGCAAGCACCGCCATCGGTATCGTCCGGCAGACGTTCGCGGAGGCGGTGCGCTGGGGACGGCGGGGCGGACGCATCAACAGCATCAGCCCCGGCATCATCATCACCCCGCTCGCGAATGATGAACTGAACGGGCCGCGCGGCGAAGGCTATCGCCGGATGATCGAGAACTCGGTGGCGAAGCGGGCCGGCACGCCCGACGAAGTGGGCCATGTCGGCGCGCTGCTGATGGGACCGGACGGCGCATTCATCACCGGCAGCGATGTCCTCATGGACGGCGGCGTGACCGCGAATTTCTGGTTCGGCGACCTCGCGTCCGCGCAGCCGAACGCATGATTTCGGATATTGGAAAGGGACAGCATATGAAGACCCGCGAACTCGGCCGTAGCGGCCTCCACGTTTCCGCCATCGGCCTCGGCTGCATGGGGATCAGCTTCAGCTATGGGACACCCCTGGCGAAAGAGGATGGCGTCAAGCTCATCCGCGATGCGGTCGAGCGGGGCGTCACCTTCTTCGACACCGCCGAGGTTTACGGCCCCTTCACCAACGAGGATGTGGTCGGCGAGGCGCTGCGCCCCGTCCGCGACCGGGTGGTGATAGCCACCAAGTTCGGCTTCGACATCGATCCCGATACGCGCGAGAATCGCGGTGTCAGCAGCCGCCCCGACCATATCCGGCGCGCGGTCGAGGGATCGCTGACGCGGCTCGGCGTCGAGACGATCGATCTGCTCTACCAGCATCGCGTCGACCCCGACGTGCCGATCGAGGACGTGGCCGGCACCGTCAAGGAACTGATCGCCGAGGGCAAGGCGAAGCATTTCGGCATGTCGGAACCCGGCGTGCAGACGCTTCGCCGGGCGCACGCCATTCAGCCCGTCGCCGCGCTCCAGAACGAATATTCGCTCTGGTGGCGGGCGCCGGAGACCAACGGCATCCTCGATGCCTGCGACGAGCTTGGCATCGGCTTCGTGCCCTATAGCCCGCTCGGCAAGGGCTTCCTGACCGGCGCGATGGGCAAGGACACGACGTTCGGCGCCAATGATTTCCGCGCCAGCGTGCCACGCTTCTCACGCGAAGCGATGGAGAAGAACCAGGCGTTCGTCGATCTATTGAAGCGCGTTGCCGACGACAAGGATGCGACGCCCGCGCAGGTCGCCCTGGCCTGGCTGCTCGCGCAGCGGCCATACATCGCGCCGATTCCCGGCACGACCAAGCTGCATCGCCTGGAGGAAAATATTAGCGCGGCCGCCATCCAGCTCTCTGACGCCGACCTCGCGGCGATCCAGAAAGCTGCCGCCGAGATTTCTGCGGAAGGTGATCGCTACGCCCCCGCGCAGATGGCCATGGTTGGGCGTGAAGCAGCAACGGCGGGCACCAACGTCTGATCCTGCCCTGCTTAAAAAAGCGTCAAGGAAAGCCGCTGTGTTCCCAGCGGCTTTCTGTGTGATCCAAGGTTTCGAATTTATAGCGCTATAGAGTAGACATGGTTCTCATCGGCATCGCGTCCGCACGCTCCCTGGATGAAGCGGTTCATTCAGGGAGCGTGCACAAGGGCTAGTCTGCCAGAAAACACGCTGCGCGGACTGCGAATATACTTTCTGCCCGAACCTTCACGAGCGAACGCGGATGACCGTCTTGCCAGCGCGCCGCTCGGTCGAATTGAAGGTGGCGACGGCATCGTCAAGAGATGAAATTTCGCCTATATTGGTCCGCAGTCTTCCGTCCCGAACCCGCTGAACGATTTCTGATAGCTGCGCGCGATCGGCTTCGACGACAAAATCGATCGTCGTGCCATCGGCAGGTCGAACGTCCGTTGGCGCCACAACAGTTACCAGCGTGCCGCCCACGCGGATCAGTGCTGCCGACCGCTTCTGGATGTCGCCGCCGATGACGTCGAATACCAGATCAACGCCGCCGACGTTTTCCAATGTGTCGTTCCCGAGATCGACGAATTCATTCGCGCCGAAATCGAGTGCCTTTTGGCGGTCGGCGGCGCGTCCGGTGCCGATGACATAGGCGCCGGCTTCCCGTGCAAGCTGCGTCACCATCGAACCGACAGCCCCGGCCGCGCCATGTGCAAGGACGGTCTGCCCCGCCTGAAGGCGGCCGTGCTGGAACAGGCCCTGCCACGCGGTCAAGCCCGAGATCGGCAAGCTCGCGCCCACCGTGAAATCGACATCGCCGGGCAATGGCGCGAGGTTACGCGCTTCCATCGCGACATATTCCGCGAGCGTGCCATCGCGATGCCAGTCAGCCAAACCGAACACGCGCTGGCCGATTGAAAGTCCGGTCGTCCCATAGCCGAGCCTGGTGACAACACCGGCCAGTTCGTGCCCCAGGATCGATGGCGTCCTGTCTTGACCACGGCGGTCGGCCCATGTCGAGGGCCAGCCCAATTCGGTATTGACGAAACCAGCCGCATGAATCTGAACAATGACGTCATTGATCGCGGCCTGCGGCTCTGGCCGCTCCACCAGCTTCATCCCGGCTGTTCCGGCCGCCTCATCCTTTACAACGATTGCTTTCATCGAAATGCCTCTCAATCACCTGGTGTTCTTTGCCGATTTCAGTTGTCGCAGCGCCTGATAAAAATTGCCAATAGCTGGCATGTATAGTTTCCATACGGGCCGGTAATTGCGCGGATGGGAGGAGCTGCCTCGCCAGAAGGCAACGCGGGAGGAAGTGGAGGGAAGGCCAAGTGGAACTCAACCAGATCAGATATTTCCTGAACCTGGCGGACACCCTCAACTTCACCGAAGCCGCCATGCGAAGCGGCGTGTCTCAGCCCACGCTCACCCGCGCGATCCAGCGGCTTGAACAGGAACTGGGCGGAACGCTGGTCTACCGTGACGGCAAGGACAGTCGCCTGACGGCGCTCGGCCGTGACATCCGCGCCGAATTCGCCGCGATCGCGGACAGCGAGCAGCGGGTTCGGGCGATCTCCCTCAACCGGGTTCGTGGTCGCCGTGAGACTTTGACGCTGGGCATTGTGAACACCATCGCACCGGCGCTGATTACCGGCTTCGCCTCGCACGCGCTTGGACAGATGCCTATGCTGGAACTGGTTTTTCGACCGATCACCCGTGACGAGGGACTGGAGCGCCTGCTCAGCGGCCAGATCGATGGATGTTTCTGCACCGATCCGGTTGCCGGCAACGACAAGATCGCCACCGTCGAAATGTTGAGCGAGCGGCTTCTGGTGGCGATGGCGCAACGGCATCCGTTGGCGAACCGGGCTTCGGTCTCATTAGCCGATTTGTCGGAGCAACCGTATCTCGACCGACTCCAGTGCGAATTCCGCTCGCGCGTACAGAACCATCTGAACGAACGCGAAATCATCATGGTCCCGCGGCTCCGGTCCGAACGGGAAGATCTGATTCAACAGGCGGTGGCGGAGGGCGCCGGCGTCTGTATGCTTCCCGAGCGTTCGGCCATCGTGGATGGCCTCATCCTGCGCCCCGTCGATACACTGGACCTGTCGCGCACGGTCGCCTTCCAGTCGATCTCGGGATCGGGAACGGCTCCTGCCCTGCGGCAGCTTCGCCTGCTGATCGAGCGATATGCCTGGTCCTGAATCCCGCGGACATGTCATCGGAACATCGAAACTATAGTCGTGGCGTATTGGACACCTTCGGATCGGATATCCACTTTGTGGAGCAGGAATTCGAAGGAGGACATTCATGGCTGCCTACGAGAAGACAGAAGCCGCGATCGCCAGACTGTCGGCCGAGGAATATCGGGTGACACAGCAGAGCGCGACCGAGCGCCCCGGAACCGGCGCGCTTCTCCACAACAAAGAGTCCGGCATATATGTCGATATCGTCTCGGGCGAGCCGCTGTTCGCATCGTCGGACAAATTCGAATCCGGCTGCGGATGGCCCAGCTTCACCAAGCCGATCGAACCCGCGAACGTCAATGAATTGCGCGACACCAGCCACGGCATGATCCGAACGGAAGTGCGCTCCGCCCATGGCGACAGTCATCTCGGCCATGTTTTTACGGACGGCCCACGAGACCGCGGCGGCCTGCGCTACTGCATCAATTCGGCTTCGCTGCGCTTCGTGCCGCGCGACGCAATGGTAAGCCAGGGTTACGGAGATTACCTCAACCAGGTGGAGGACATTCGATGACCACTGAACGCGCCGTTCTGGCCGGTGGCTGCTTCTGGGGCATGCAGGACCTTATCCGTAAACTGCCCGGCGTGATCGCAACCCGTGTCGGCTATACGGGCGGCGACGTCCCAAACGCGACCTACCGCAACCACGGCACCCATGCCGAGGCGATCGAAATCAATTTCGATCCGGCGAAGACCAGCTATCGTCGGCTGTTGGAGTTCTTCTTCCAGGTCCACGATCCGACGACGCTGAACCGTCAGGGCAACGACCGCGGCACCAGTTACCGTTCCGCGATTTATTTTACGAATGACGAGCAGAAGGCCGTCGCGCTCGATACAATCGCGGACGTCGATGCGTCAGGACTGTGGCCCGGCAGGGTCGTCACCGAAGTCGAGCCCGTCGCCGATTTCTGGGAAGCCGAGCCCGAGCATCAGGACTATCTCGAGCGCGTCCCGAACGGCTACACCTGCCACTTCGCGCGTCCGAATTGGGTGTTGCCGCCCAGGGCCGGTGCCGCGGCCTGACAAATCCATTCACGGGACGTGCTGTCGCCCTCGCGCGCTGCGAAGTCGAATGGTTTGTCGAGGAGCCAGCTCGACGCTCAGCGCGAATCTTTCGTGGCCAAAGCTCGCAATGCCCTTTTTCGTTGTCTGCGAGCGGCTTCTGTCTACATTTGGGACAGTTGCGATCGAGTCGGGGACCGGTCGTACTTGGGGGATGTGATGGGTGCCGATCGCGCGTTGAGCATGCTGGATGCCATGCTCTGGGACAGCTTGTTGATCGCCGGGCCGATCCTGCTCGCGACCTTGCTGGTCGGCCTGTTCATCTCGATATTCCAGGTCACGACGCAGCTCCAGGAAATGACGCTGAGCTACGTCCCGAAGATTCTGGTCGCGGCATTCCTGCTGATCGCGATCGGGCCGTGGATGATGGGACGCGTGACCGAGTTCGCGACCTCGCTCTATCTGACCATTCCCTCGCTCGCCAACTGATCGCGGGCAGATGCTCGAGCTGACCGACAAGATCATCGCGGTACTGCTCGTGTCGTTGCGCATCGCGCCGACGCTCGCCTTCGCTTATCCGTTCACGCTGGTGCGCATCCCGGCGACCGTCAGGGTGATGCTCGGCATCGGCTTCGCCGCATGGCTGGTCGCGGGCAATCCGGCGCAGAGCTGGCAGGCCGACTTTCGTGCGCACGGGTTGGCGCTGACCATGCTCGGCGAGCTGTTCCTCGGCGTCGCGCTCTCGCTGTCATTGCAGCTGGCGTTCGCCGCGTTGCTTACCGCCGGGCGCGCGATCGATATCGAGGCCGGATTCGGACTCGCCGTGCTGGTCGATCCCTCGACCCAGTCGCAGCTGCCGCTGGTCGGCACTTTCTTCGCCTATGCCGCGGGCATGGTGTTCTTCGCTACGGGCGGCCCGGCCGACCTGCTGGCGATCTGGTCGGATTCGCTGGTGCGCGTGCCGCTCGGCAGCGCGGCGATCGGCGGCGATCCGGCAGTGCTCGGCGCCTATACATCGGCGGTGTTCGTGATCGCGTTCGGGTTGGGCGGGCTGATCATGCTGGCACTATTCCTTGCCGATCTCACCATCGCCTTCCTGTCGCGCACCCTGCCGCAGATGAACGTGATGCTGCTCGGCTTCCAGGTGAAGGCGATCGTCACGCTGGCGCTGCTGCCGATGACGATCGCGCTTTCGGGCGCACTGTTCCTGCGGCTGCTGCGCTACGCGCTCGACAGCGCGGCGATGCTGGCCTGATCCGATGGCCGAGAGCAGCCCCGAACAGGACAAGAGCCAGGACGCATCGCCGTTCAAGCTGCAGAAGGCGCGCGAGAAGGGTTCGGTCGCACGTGGCATGGACCTGAGCTTCTTCGGCGGTCTGCTGGCGCTCGGCGGGTTCGTGAGCATCGCCGGTTACGCATTGATCGTGAAGCTGGCCGGGACGATGCGGCGCGCACTGACCGGCGGGATCGCCGCTGCCGGCGATCCGCGTGCCGCTGCCGCGTTCGCGGGAGAAAGCTATCGTACCGCGCTACAGCCGTTGCTGCTGTTCGGCGGAACGATCGTGCTGATCGTGCTCGTGCTCGAAATCCTGCAGCTGCGCGGAATCATTTTCACCACGCACACGCTCAAGCCCGATTTCAGCCGGATCAATCCGGCCAAGGGATTCAAGCGCATCTTCTCGATGCGCATGCTCAAGGAAGCGCTGAAGAGCATCGTCAAGCTGGCCGCTTATACCGGTGCGGCGGTGCTGCTGGTGCGCGCGACGCTGACCGATCCGGGTCGCGCGATGACCGATGCCGCGGGCCTTGCGGGCGAAATGCGCAGCACGGGGATGAAGCTACTGTGGATCTTCGTCGCGTTGGCCTTCTTCTTCGCCGTGCTCGACCAGCTGCTGGTACGACGCGACTTTGCCAAGCAGATGCGGATGAGCAAGCGCGAGATGACGCGCGAAGTGAAGGAACGCGAAGGCGAGCCGCGGATCAAGCGCAAGCGCAAGCAACTCCATGCCGAGTTCGTGAAGAATGCCGGCGGGCTCGGCAAGCTCGGCGGATCGGACCTGCTGGTGGTCAATCCCGAGCATTATGCGGTCGCGCTGGCCTATGACCGCAAGCGCACGACCGCGCCCACCGTTACCGCCAAGGGCCGCAATCTGCACGCCCTGCTGCTCAAGGCGCGCGCGCGCCAGCTCGGCGTGCCGGTGTTCGAGAATCCGCCGCTCGCGCGCGCGCTCCATGCCGATTGCGCGATCGGCAACGAGATCGGCGAGACGCACTATCACGCGGTGGCGGAACTGTATTTCAAGCTGGCCGGCCGTGCCGCCGCGCCGAAGGGGAACGGGGAATGATCCGCGGGTTTCTACGCAACAACAAGGATCTCGCGCTGGTCGGCGGCGTGATCCTGATCCTCGTCATCCTGTTCGCGCCGATCCCGCCGGCGATGCTCGACATGGCGATCATCACCAATTTCGGGCTCGGGCTGACGATCCTGCTGCTCACCTTCTATGTCGGCAAGCCGGTCGAGTTCTCGACCTTTCCGTCGCTGCTGCTCGTCGCCACCCTCTATCGCCTGTCGCTGAACGTCGCCGCGACGCGGCTGATCCTGACCGGCGGCAGCGCGGGCGACGTGATCGGATCGATCGGCACCTTCGCGGTGCAGGGCAATTTCGTGATCGGGCTGGTGGTGTTCCTGATCCTGGTGGTGGTGCAATATGTCGTGGTGACATCGGGCGCGCAGCGCGTGTCGGAAGTCGCGGCGCGCTTCACGCTCGATTCGATGCCCGGCCAGCAGATGTCGATCGACGCCGATCTCAACATGGGGCTGATCGACCAGAAGGAAGCGGTGCGCCGCCGCGAGGAGCTGGAGAAGGAGGCGAGCTTCTACGGTGCGATGGATGGCGCGTCGAAGTTCGTGAAGGGCGACGCTATCGCCGGGATCATCATCCTGCTCATCAACATCATCGCCGGCTGGATCGTCGGCGTGGTCGAGATGGGGATGGACTGGAACCAGGCGCTGCAGCATTTCACCTTGCTGACGATCGGCGACGGCATCGCCACGCAGCTGCCCGCGCTCATCATCTCGATCGCCACCGGCATCATCGTCACGCGCTCGGCATCCGACGCGCACCTTTCGACCGAGGTGTTCAAGCAGCTCGGCTCGGTGCCGCGCATCCCGCCGATCGTCGCCTGCGTGCTGCTGGTGCTGCTGCTGCTTCCCGGCATGCCGAAATGGCCGATCGTGCTGATCATCGGCGCGATGCTGTTCGCCTGGCAGCGCATCCGCAAGCGCATGGCGGCCGAGGCGCAAGCGGCGGTGGAAGACATCGCGGCGGAGCCCATCCCGCCGGCGGCCGCGCTCGAGGTCCGCCTCGGCAGCGCGCTCGCCGAAAAATGGCGCCCCGAAGAGGCGATCATCATGGACCGCATCGCCGGGCTGCGCCGGCTGCACGAGCAGGATTACGGCATCGGTTTCCCGGCTGTGCGGATCGTCGATGGGACAGGGCTGGGCGATCTGGAATACGAGATCCGCCTGTTCGGCGCGCGCTTCGGCATTGCCGAAATCCATCCCGGCATGATGCTGGCGATCCGCAGCGGTGAAAAGGCGGTGCCATTCGCCGGTATCGAGACGCGCGATCCGGCGTTCGGTCTGCCCGCCACATGGATCGACAGCTCGCTCGCCGAGGAAGCGCGCGGGACCGGCCTGCGCATCATCGATCCGATCACTGTCCTGTTGACGCATTTCGGCGAGATCGTGCAGGGTGAGGTCTCGACGCTGGTCACGCGGCCGGTGATCGTCTCGCTGCTCGAAGGCACGCGCGAACGCCAGCCGGGGCTGGTCGAGGAACTGATCCCCAACGGGCTCGCCGTCTCGGACGTGCAGCGGGTGATCCAGAACCTGCTCGCCGAGGGCGTGTCGGTGGGCAATTTCGACCTGATCCTCGAATATCTGCTCGATCTCGCCCGCACACAGAAGGATCCGGCGGAACTGACCGAGCTGGTTCGCCAGCGATTGAGCCACGCCATCTGCCAGCAGCTGCGCGGCAAGCATGCCGAGCTCGCGGTGCTGAGCCTCGATCCGCGGATCGAGAACCAGATCACGTCGGGCATGGCGCAGCAGGCGGGACAGGGGACGATGCTGGTCGAGCCGAAGCTGGCGGAGCAATTGATTCGCAAGCTCTCCTCGCTGACCGATGCGATGCACCGCGACGGGCGCGCACCGGTGTTGCTGTGCGGGCCCGAGCTGCGCCGCCATCTCAAGGCGTTCACACGGCGCAGCCTGCCCAAGCTCTCGGTGCTCTCGGTCAACGAGATTCCGATGCGCATCAACCTGCGCTCGTTCGATATCGTCCGCCTCGAGGCGTGACCTGCTACAGGAAATGATGATGACCCAGGCCGCCCCCGCCCAGACCGATCGCCTCGCCAGCCTGCTCGGCTTTCTCGAGCGCGACCCCGGCAACTTGCCGCTGCTCGCCGATGCGGCGGAGGCCGCGCTCGATGCCGGCCAGCCGGATACCGCACGCGGCCTCCTCGCTCGCTACGCCGACAAGGCGCCGTTGCCGCCGCGCGAGCAGAATCTCGCCGGGCTGGCGGCGATGCAATCGGGGCAGTTCGACGCCGCGGCAAAAGCATTCCAGGCACTGATGGCGGACGGTGCGGACGCGCCGGCGCTGCGCTTCAATCTCGCCTGGTCGCTGGCGATGGCCAAGGATTTTGCAGGTGCGCTGGATGCGCTCGACGATGCCGGCGCGCGCACGCTGCCGCAGGCGGCGATGCTGCGCGTGCAATTGCTGCATCAACTGGGCGACATCGAACAGGCCGAGGCCGCGGCACGGGACTATATGACGCTCTACCCCGAGGATCGCGGCTTGATGGCGGCGATATCGGTGCTGGCGATCGATATCGAGGACGAGGAATTGGCCGCCCGCGCTGCCGCGGTAGCGGGGGATCATCCCGACGCACTCACCACGCAGGGTACATTGGCTTTGGGTGGGGACAATGCCGTCGCCGCGCTCGATCTGTTCAACCAGGCGCTGGTGCGCAATCCGGATGCGCCGCGTGCGCTGGTCGGGCGCGGGCTCGCGCGCATGCTGAGCGGCGAGGGCGATCAGGCGCCTGCCGATCTCGACCGTGGTGCCGAACTGTTCGGCACCCATCTGGGCTCGTGGATCGCGGCGGGCTGGAGTTACTTCGTCAACGGCGACCGTGCGACGGCGCGCGCGCGCTTCGAGACCGCGCTCGCGCTCGACGAGAATTTCGCGGAGACGCACGGCTCGCTCGCGGTGCTCGACGTGCTCGACGGCGACATCGCGTCGGCCGAGCGCCGCAGCGCGGTGGCGCTTCGGCTCGACCGGCAATGCTATTCGGCGGCGCTGGCGCGTGTGCTGCTGGCGTCCGCACGCAACGATCCGGCGACCGCGCAGCGCATTTTCGAGCGCGCGCTGCACACGCCGATCGACGGCAGCGGCCGCACGATCGCCGCGAGCCTCGCGAAGATGGGGATGCGGCTGGGCTAGGACCGATCGCCATTCAGTACTGGCGGGCTGCAAATGGCGGCTTTCCGCGCTTCCGGTGCTCACGGACCTTTAGTCCGCTGCGCTCCGGCTCACGGAAAACCACCATTTTCGCCTCGCCACCTCCTGAATGGCGATCGATCCTAGTTCGGCCCGCCGCCGAGCTGTGCCATCGCACGTTCGAGCAGATCGCGGCCGGCGGGCGAGTCCGCGATGATGCGCAATACGTCGCCGGCAACCGCCTCGAACGCCGGATCCCCCGCCACCGCCTCGCCGAGTTGCTGGGTGAGCAAGCCGCGGACCAGGGCGCGCTTGAGCTCGTCTTCGGACACATCGTGCCGCCCGGCCAGCGCGCGCAGCCGCTCGACCGGTGGCGGCGTGCCCTTGGTGGCGGATTGTGCGCTGCCGGTGCGCTTCGCACGATCCTTCGCCAGCCGTCCGAGCTGCTCGTGGAGCAGCAGCATGACCTGGTCGGCGTTGGTGATCCGGGTCACGGGATCAGTTCGGACGTTCGTGCGCGCCGAGCTGGTCGAGCAGGAAGCTGGTCGCCGACGCGGCCTCGTCATCGCCGGCCGTGGCGTGCGCGCCGCGTGCCTTATCGCGCAGCAGGCCCGCCACCTGATCGATGATCAGCTGCATATCGCGATTGAGCGCGGGGTTCTCCTGATTCGCGGCGATCCCTTCGGTCAGGCGCACGATCGTATCCTCGAACTCGTCGCGGATCAGGTGCGTCAGCCCGCCGACGAAGAAGCGCAGATAATGCCCATCGGGCAGCAGAGCGAGCGGTCCCCAGGTGCCCAGCGCGTCGGCCGCCTCGCCCGAGGTGAGCTGGAAAAAGCCGAGCTGGAAGCGCGCGATGGCGAAGTCCGGTGCCAGCTCGACCGCGCGCTTCAGCGCCGCCATCGCCTCGATCGGGCGGCCGATCGAGGCCAGGATCGATCCGCGCAGGAAATGCAGCCGTCCGTCTTCGGGATAGCAGGCGATCAGGCGATCGGCGCGGACGAGTTCGTCGCGGTCGTCGGATCGCATCGCCTGGATCAGATCCTGCAGCTCGGCATCACCGCACATCATGCTCATCGGTTGGTCCTTCATTTCCGCGACGTCAAACGTTTGCGCAGCCGCTCCAGCGCCGCGCGGTGCAATTGCGATATCCGTCCGCGGCTCAACCCCATCAGCTGCGCCACCTGGGCGAACGGGAGGCCGTGGTCGTAATGCTGGCGTAGCACGCTGGCCTCGGCATCGGGCAGCCGTGCGACCTCGGCGACGAGGATCGCCTGCGTTTCGCGCCAGGCCAGGCTGTCATAGGGATCGGGTCCGCGGTCCGCCACATCCTGCCCGCCGGTCAGTCCGGCACCGTCAAGGATCAGCCCGATGGCCAACCCGGCGGCGAGCTCGGACAAGGCGGCGAGCGGGTCGGCGCCCTCACGTGCGAGCGCGCGCATGCGCTCCTGTTCGACGCGGTGCCGGTGGCTGAGCTGCGCGTCGATCTCGCTCATATGCGCAATGCCGTCGGCGACGTTGCCCGCGATGCGGCGGCGCGCATAGGCGCTGAACGGCACGCCGAGCAACGGATCGAAACGGTCGATCGCGTGGAGCAGGCCCTCGCAGGCGAACTGGTCGAAATCGCGGCGCTCCAGCCGCCGCGTGTTGCGCTGGCGGAACAGCCGCCCGGCGATCATCCGGGCCAGCGCGTAATAGCGGTCGAACAGATTCTCCCGGCACGCGGCATCGTCCTCGAAACGGAAGCGGCGCCACAAGGAAGCTTCCGCGCGGAGGGGATCAACGACGAGATCGAGCCCGGAAGGATCGCGCGGAGCCATCATTTGAAGCTGCCGAGCACTCCCTGCAGCACCAGGCTCCAGCCGTCGATCAGCACGAACATCAGCAGCTTGATCGGTAGCGAGATCGTCGCCGGCGGCACCATCATCATGCCGAGCGACAGCAGGATCGCCGAGACGACGAGGTCGATCAGCAGGAACGGCACCAGGATCACGAAGCCGATCGTGAACGATACGCGCAACTCGTTGAGCAGGAAGGCGGGAACCAGCTTCAATATCTCGACTTGGTCGGGCCGCTCGGGTGGCGTGGCGTGGGCGACGGCGTAGATCGTCTCGATATCCTGGTCGCGCGTCTGGGCGAGCATGAAGTCGCGCAGCGGCGCGCTGCCTTTCCGCATCGCTTCCTCGACGCCGATGCGGTTGGCGAGCAGCGGCTGCACCGCCTGGGCGTTCACCGCGGACAGAGTCGGCGACATGGTGAAGGCGGTGAGGAACAGCGCCAGGCTCATCAGCACCGCGTTGGGCGGCGTCTCGGGCATGCCGAAGGCGTGGCGAACCATCGAGAGCACCACGACGATGCGCACGAAGCTGGTGGTGCAGATCAGGATCGACGGGATCACCGCGAGCAAGGTCAGGATCAGCGCGGTGCGCATAACGTCCGACGGCAGGCCGAGGCCGTGGACCGTGGCATGCGCCGGCGTGGCAAGCCCGAATGCCAAGGCGGCGAGGACGAGCGACCGGCGTCTCATGTCGAAGGCTCCGCCGGTATTGTCTCACGATCGCTCAGCACGTGCGCCGTACCCTGCTGCAGCACGAGCAGATATTCGCGGCCGGCGTGACGCAGCACGCAGGCATCGGCATGCGGACTGAGCCGCCGTGTCTCCACCACCTCGATCGCGCGTGCGCCGGGCTCGATCCGCGCCAGAAACCCGCGCAGGTCGATCTTGCCACTGCGCTGCCGCAACAGCAGGATCGCCAGCGCCGCGATGATGACGCACACCACAAGCGACGCGACGATCCGGCCGAGCGACACGTCCACATCGCCGCCGCCGCCGAGATGCGATGTCTGCCGGACTTGCGCACCGACCCACGCGGGCGCTGCCGCGAGGAGCACCGTCAGGGTACGCAACGGAAAACGCACGCTGGTCTTCACGCGGCGATTTCGGTCAGGCGCACGGCGAAATGGTCGCCGACCGTCACGAGCTCGCCGCGCGCGATCGTCGCGCCGTTGAGCTTGAGATCGACCGCAGTGGAGAGCGTGGCATCGAGCGTCACGACATCGCCTTCGCCGAGTCCGGTCAGCTCGGATACCTTCATCCGCGCGCTGCCCAGCAGGGCGTCGAGCGAAACCTCGACCGCTTCGATCAGCTTCGCGCTGATGCCTCCGCCGCCGGCAGACTTGGTCTTGGCGTTGTCCTTGGCTGCCGCGGGCGGCTTGGGAGAGTGTTCCGTCATATCGGTCATGCCCTGGAGAGAGGTTCGATGATTTCGAGGTGGAAGCCGTCATCGCCCGATGCGACGACGCAGCGGCCCGAAGCGAGCGGCCGGCCGTCCAGGGCGAGCCCGAGCGGCGCATCGAGCGCGCGATCGAGGATCAACACGTCGCCGACCGCCAACTGCGCGACATCGCCATAAGCGAGCGTGCACGCGCCGAGGCAGGCCGCGACGTCGATCGGCTGTTCGCCGAGGGCTTCCGGAAGCGGCGTCAGTCCGCCTGCGCTCACGGCTGGCGGCACGCCGCGCCGCGCGTGCTCGACGACGAGATCGGCCGCGACGAGCAGATGGATCGGCGCGCGACGTTGCTCGCCCGCGATCGCGCAGCCGCGCGGCCGGTCGATGGCGGATGTGGCGGTGGACGCCTCGCTCCAGCGGGCATCGGTCGCCAGCCGGAAGATCTGCCCGATGCGCGTGCCGAGATCGTCGATGCACGCCTGAACGAGGCCGTCGATCAGCGTACGATCGGTATCGGTCAGTTCTTCCCGGACGACGGCGCGGTCGAGCATCGCGCCGGCCAGCGCCTCTTTCGCGCCGCTGCCGATCGTCAGCGCGAGGTCGTTGTCGAGCAGGAGTACCCGATCGGCCGGAGGCGACGCCAGAGCCGTGAGGTTGCCCTGCGTCCGCCAGTTGGCACCGGCGAACCATTTTTGCGACCAGGCTCGGACCGCGTCGCCGATCTCGGCGTCGAGCCCGCTCGCCTGCAGCGCGCTGTCGGGAAGCCAGCGGTGACAGGTACGCACTACGATTCAACTCCCACGATCGCGCCGGTCAGCCCTGGCCGCGGATGCCGAAGAGCTGCTGGATCATGTCGTTGGTCACGCTGATGATCTGCGACGAAGCCTGGAAACCGCGCTGGATCAGGATCAGTTCGCTGAACGCCTGCGACAGATCGACATTGGACGCTTCGAGCCGGCGCGACTGCACCTTGCCGACGCGCGGATCGCCGCTCGCATACAGCGAGCGCTGCGCCGTACCCGGATCGGTGAAAAGGCCGCCATTCTGCTGCTTGAGCCCGTCGGGATTGCGGAAGTCGGCGATCGCGACCGAACCGAGATCCTTCTTCTGCTGGTTCGAATATGCGATCTCGATCTGGCCGCTGTCATTGACCGTGACGGTCGAGATCGTTCCCGCGCCGTGGCCGTCCGTCGCCGTGGTCGAAAGCGTCGAGGCATCGGCGCCCGAGAACGACGACACGTTGCTGAAATCGAATGCGACCGAAAGACTTGCGTCGCTATCGGTGAAGGTGAGCGAGGTCGTGGTCGGATCGATCACGCCGGCGGGCGAGAATTTCAGCGTCTGGGGATCGCCGATCGTCTTGCCGGTGGCATCGACGACGCTGACCGAAATCTGGTTCGGCGCGCTGGGGTCCTTGGTGAAGGTCGCGGTCCAGACGTGCTGGCCGCCATTCTGGTCGTACACCGTGATGTTGTTCACGGTGTATGGCTTGGTCATCGTCGAGGAGATGTTGTCGGCGAACGTCACCTTGGTGGTCGCCGAGGGCGCACTGGTGCGGGAGGCGTCGATCGACAGGCTGACCGGCTTGCCCTTGTCGTCGAGCGTCGCCAGCCGATAGTCCGTCCCCGACAGCACGATGAAGCCGTCCTTGTCGACTTCGAAGCTGCCGGTGCGCGTATAGGCGATCTGGTCGCCTTTCATCAGCATCAGGAAACCGCTGCCGTCGATCGCGAGATCGAGATCGCGGTCGGTTTGCTGCAAGTCGCCCTGGGCGAGGTCGAGGAGCGGATCGCCCATCGTCACACCATAGCCGCCGGCGCCCTTGCCCGACGCATATTGGCCGCCGCCATTGCCTTCGATCCCCGCGAGATCGCTGAACGACACGGTGGAGGACTTGAAGCCGTTGGAGTTCAGGTTGGAGACGTTGTTGCTGATCGCCTGCAGCCCCTTCGCATAGGCGTCCAGGCCGCTCAAGCCGATGTAGATCGATCCGAACATATCAATTCCCCTCGCGAACCTGTGTGATGTTGCCCAGCGCGATGCCGCTGATCGTGCTGCCGTCGGTGGTCTGGATGGTGACGAGTGGCGCGCCGCTGTCGAGCGCGATGGCCGTCACGGTTCCCGTCACCAGCGGCGCGCCGCTCGTGCCGCTGGTGAGATCGACCTTCTTGCCGAGCAACCCCGTCGCCTGCTGGTTGCCCTGCGAGACAAGCAAGGACTGCAGGTCGTCGTTGGTCGTCTGGCCGAGCTGGATCTGCGAGAATTGCGCGAGCTGCGAGACGAACTGGAAATTGTCCATCGGCTTCAGAGGGTCCTGATAGGTCAGCTGGGTCAGCACGATCTTGAGCAGCGAATCGAAGCTCAGCCCGAAGGCAGAGGTCGCGCTGCTCTGGGTGCTGCTGCCGGATCCCGCGGCACTGGATGGGTTCGGCGATACGGCCGCTACCTGCATGTCATTCCCTCTCCTGCGAATAGGTTTGCGCGGTTGCATCGACGCGCACGGCATCGACGGCGAAGCCGTGACGCGCGAGCATCGCGGCGAGGCGGTCGCGCAGCCGCAGCCGTTCGGTGCGCGTGGTCTGATCGAGCCGCGCCACGACATTCACGCCATGCGTACCAACATGGGCAGCGAGTTGCGTTTCGGTCGCCGTGCCCTGTGCACGCGGCGGTTGCGCGGGTCGCGCCGCACCGCGGGTTCCGCTCGCCGTGCGCCATTCGCCCGAACCGAATGGCGGAATGGCTGGTGCTGCGGTCATGGGCTCCGGCGAACTCGGCAGGTCGAGCGGCCGGGGAGCTGGCGCGTCCGCTGCGACTGTACCGGGCGTGGGCCGGCCGATGGGGGACGGTAGATCTGTCGCGCTACCAGCGGACCGGCTCTCGTCCGGGCCGGTCAGCGTGGATGGCTCGGGCTCGGCCTGATTGCCGCCGGCGGCCGGAATCGCGGCGGCCACGATCCCGGCGGCGGCCGTCGATTGCTCCTGCGCGACATCCGACGCCTGGGGTGCGCTCGGCATCAGGTCGGCCTTGGGCATGCGCGCCGGGCCGCTCCACGGCGCGCCACGGAACAGGCCATCCTCGTCGAACATCTCGGCGCCGGTAAAATGCGCGACCCGCAGGTCTCCCGCATCGGTCTGTCCGCCAGGTTCATCGCCGCCCAGCATCTGATCGAGCATCGCCGCGAAGCTTGTGCCGCCCGTCGCGTCGTCGTTCTGCATCGGCGAGAATGTCGGAAACGCCGGATCGGGCAGGGCAGGCGGGATCGTGCTCACGCCGGCCTCCAGTCGCGCGCGATGCGATCGGCGAGCGTGTCGAGCCGCTTTTCCTCGCGCTTGCGCTCGGTGGCGCGCCGAGCCGTGCGCAACGTGGCATCGGCCGAACGCACGCGTGCATCCGCCGCGCGCCAATCTTCGCGCCGCGCATCCTGGAGCATGGCGGCTTCGCGCGCGGTCTCGCGCGCGGCATGCGCGTCTGCCTGCCGCTGCACCAGATCGGCGGCAAGAGCGCGGCTCCATTCGGGCGCGAAGCGCGGAGCCGCGAGCAGGGTTTGCCAGGCAGCTTCCGCATGAGCTTCCGCCGTGTCGGCGCGTGCGGCCTCCGCGTCGGCGGCATCGGCACGCGATCGCGCATCGATGAGCAGGCTTTCGGCCTCCAGTCGGCTCACGCGCTGGAGCGTCGCCAGCATCGCGGCGTCGGAGCGGGAGACGCGCCGGCTCATGCCGCGGCACTCCCCGCCAATCCGGCCAGCTCGGCGATCGTTTGCGCCAAGGTGTTTCGTTCGTCGCGGCTCTGGCGCAGGAAAGCCGTCAATGCCGGACGGAGCGCGATGGCGCGGTCGATCGCCGCGTTGCCGCCGGCCTTGTACACGCCGCTGTCGATCATCACCCGCGCTTCGTCATAGATCGATAGCGCGGCGGCGGCGGCGCGCGTCGTCTTGGCATGGTCGGGCGAGACGAGCCTTTCGGCGCGGCGGCTGACGCTGCGCGGCACGTCGATCGCGGGAAAATGCCCTTGCTCGGCAAGGCCGCGCGACAACACGATATGCCCGTCGAGCAGCGACTTCATCAACTCGACGATCGGATCGTCGACATCGTCGGTTTCGCTCAGCACGGTCATGATCGCGGTGATCGCGCCGCCTTCGGCCAGTGCGCCGCAGCGTTCGACCAGCCGCGGCAAAGCGGCGAAGACGTTGGGCGTATAGGCGCGCACGGTCGGCGGTGCGCCGGCGGCGAGTCCGGCCTCGCGCAGCGCCATGGCCACGCGCGTGATCGAATCGACCATCAGCACGACGTGCTCGCCGCGCGCGCGCCAATGCTCGGCCAGTGCCAGTGCCTGTTGCACCGAGCGCACGCGCAATGCGGCGCTTTCGTCGGAGGTCGATGCGATCAGCGTGAAGCGCTTTGCGTCGGGCCGCGCGGCGAGCGTGCGCCACGCGCTTTCCACCTCGCGGCCGCGCTCGCCGACCAGGCACAGGATGCAGCGGTCGGCCGCGACCTGCGCGACGAGTTGTTCGATCAGGCTGGTCTTGCCGACGCCGCTCGCCGCGAACACGCCGACGCGCTGCCCTATGCCCAGCGTGAGCAGTCCGTCGATCGCGCGTATGCCGGTTTCGAGGACGCGCGAGGGGTCGGCCCGGTCGAGCGGGCGGGGCACGGATCCGGCGAGCGGCGCGTGCACGTCCGCGACGATCGGTATGCCGCCGTCGATCGGCTGGGCGAGCGCATCGATCGCGCGGCCGGCAAAGCCGTTGCCGACCGGCGCCAGCGCACGCATCCCGCGCGCGACGACACGGGCGTTGGGCGCGATATCGGCATCGGTGCTGAGCGGCAGCAGCACGACGCGCTCGGGATCGATCGCGACGATCTCGGCCGCGACCGGGCCGTCGCCGCCCTCGATCGCGCAGAGATCGCCGGGCGCGCCGATTGGGCCGCTCGCCTCGATCCGGCCCGGCGCGATCTTGCGCACGAAGCCATAGGCGGGCGCGAGATCGTGCGCGGCGATGCGATCGAGGAACCGATGCGGTTTCACGCCGGCGCACCCGACAGTCCGGCGAGCAGCCCGTCGAGCACGCGCGCCTGATCGGTCACGCCGACATCCACATGGCCGATCTGCAGGTCGAAGCGGCACTCGCCACGGCGCAGGCCGGGATCGGTGCGACAGGCTGTGGCACCGATCCCGGCATGGTCGGCCAATGCCGTCAGGGTTGTTTCATCGGGAAAATCGGCGCCGCTGACCCGGATCGCGACGATGCTCTCGCGCCGCAACGTGTCCAGACGGTGCGACACCGCGCGGCCGACGAGATGGGCCAGATCATCATGCTCGGCGAACATCTTGGCCAGTGCCGCGCGCGTCATCATCGCCGCGAGCGTATCGATCTCGGCGAGCCGCTCGTCCCAGGCGCTACGGGCCGAAGCGAGCGCATCGCGCAGTTCGCTCTCGCGCGCGAAATCTTCGCGCTCGGCAGCGGCATAGCCTTCGCTCCAACCGGCCTCGCGCGCTGCGGCCTCGGCCTTGCTCGCGTCGGCCCCCGCAGCTTCCAGCGCGTCGCGCAGGACGGCGTTCTCGGCGCGCGCCTGTTCCAGTTCTGCCGCCAAGGGCGACACGTGTACGGGCGCATCCTCGCGCGTCCGTGCACGCGGAACAAACCCGCGCACATCGGTGCGCACGGCGCTCGCCTTGATCAGCCCGCTCATGCCGGCCGCTTCCGTCCCATGCCGAGCCCGCCCACCGCGTCGAGCAGCGAGCGGCCGGAAACGCGTGGCGCGGACGCCGGTGTGACACTGCGCGCGAGATGCTGCCGCACTGCGAGCGTGAGGCGGCCGGTGCCGCCGCCGGCACGGCCGGCCTGATCGATCAGTCCGGCGAGCCACGGCGAATGACCGTTCGGTGCTTCCGTCAGCGCCACAGGCGCGGGCGCGTTGGTGTCGATCAGCAAAGTCTGGACCAGCTTGCGCTCTTCCGGCGCCAGCGCGCGCAGGATATCGCGCCGCGCGGCGGGCGGCATCGCGCGCAGTTCCGCAACGGCGTCAGGCATGCGCGTCGCCTTGGGCGATTTGCTGGCGGAGCCGCGCGACGAACGCGGCACGTTCCTCGGCGTCGAGCGCCGCGCCACGGCTGCGCAGAGTCAGCCACAGCGCAGCGCACGCCCCGAGCACGGCCAGCGCAACCCAGAGCCACCAGCTTTCCGCCGACGTTGCCGGTGCCGCTGGCGTCGCAGGCGGAATACTCGTTGGCGCGCTCGACGGCGATGCCGCCGGCGCGGACGGCATTATCCCGGTCGTGGCGCCGACCTCGAATGACAAGCTGTCGCCATGCGCCTCGTCGAGCGCGATCGCCCCGGCCACCGCATTGCGCGCCGCCTGCCGGTCCTCGGCATTGAGCGGAACGCCGGTCACCACCGTCACCCGCAGCTGGAAGTTCCGCGCGCCGGTCTGGGCATTGGCCGCCGGCGTGGGTACGGGCGCAGGCGCCGCATCATCGTCCCCGCTGGTCGTGACCACGGCCGGCTGCATCGACAGCACCAGCGCATGCACCTCGAACGCCACGCCCGGCAGCGCATTGGCCAGCGCGGTCTTGGCGCGCGCGCTGTAATAAGCCTGCACCGCCGACTGCTCGGTATCCGCGCCCGCCGCGCGGTCGTCGGCGGGATGCGTGGCGCTGACGATCCGGCCGTCCCCGTCGAGCACCACCACCTCGTCGAGCGGCAGGTCGGGCACCGCCGAGGCGACGAGCTGCTGGATGCCGGCAACGCGGTCGGCACTCAGCGGCTGTCCCTCGCGCGCGATCACCTCGATCGCGGCGCGCGGCGTTTCCTGCCTGCTGCGGAACAGCGAATGCTCGGGCAATGCGAGATGGACACGGGCGTTCTCGATCCCGTCCATCATCATGATCGTGCGCGCCAGCTCGCCCTGCAGCGCGCGCTGGTAATTGATCTTCTGCGCGAAGTCGGTGAGCCCCATGTCGGACTTGTTGAACAGCTCGAACCCGACCGCGCCCTTGAGCGGCACGTCGGAACCGGCGACGGCGAGCTGGCCGCTGTCGGCCTCGTCCGACGGGACCAGGATCGTGGTGCCGCCATCGCGCACCTTGTGCGAGATGCCCTTCGCGTCGAGCGCGGCGACGATCGCCGCCGCGTCGGCCGGCTTCACGTTCGCATAGAGCACGGTGTAGTCAGCGCGCAGGAAGGCGTAATAGCCCCCGCCGAGCAGCAAGCACAGCACGACGAAGATCGCGGCGAACACGAGGCGCGGATCGCGCCGCGGCGCGGTATCGGTATCGGTATCGGTGTCGGCGGCCACGGCGTCAGAGCTGCATGTTCATAAGGTCACGGTACCCCTCGACGAGGCGCGAGCGCACCTGCATCGCCAGCTCGACCGACAGCCGCGCTTCCTCCAGCGCGTAGGTCACCTTGTGCACCGGTACATTATCGTCGAGCGCGAACTGGCGGACGAGATCGTCGGCGGTGTTGAGCTTGGTCTCGACGCTCTTCATGCCCGCGCTGAGGATGTCGCCGAATGCCGGGCCACTGACCGGCGCCTGCGGCGTGGCGGCCTGAATGCCGCCCAGCTGCAGGATCGCGGGCGCCGACGCGACGGGCTCGAGCGGCAGCACCGGCGTCACGACTGCTTGCCCAGATCGAGCGCACGGGCATACATCTGGTGCGCGATGTTGAGCGCGGCGAGATCCGCTTCGTACGCGCGCGAGGTCTGGATCATCAGCATCATCTCGCCGGCGTGATCGATCTGGGGATAGGTCACGAAGCCGTCCGCACCCGCTTCCGGATTCTGTGGATCGTAGACACGGCGCACGCCGTTGCCCTCCGGCTCCATGCCCAGCACCTGGACCTTCTCGGGCTGCATCGCATGCTTGCCGTCGACCGTGGCATCGAAGCTCGACGTCGGGCCGGACAGCAGGCGCATCGCGCGATAGGGCGCGCCGCCCGCGGTGCGGCTGGTATTCACGTTGGCCAGGTTCTCGGCGATCACCTGCAGGCGTTGCCACTCGACGTCGAGGCCGGAGCGGCTGATCTCGGCGGCGTTCATCACTGCGCTCCGATCACGGAGCGATCGAGCGCCATCTCGCGGCCGAGCAATTCGATCAGCGCCGAATAGCGCGCTGATGTCGCGGACGCATTGGCGAGCTCGAGATCGAGCCGTGGCTCGGTGCCGATCCCGGACGCGGGCGCGCGGGTGACGTCCAGCGCCATCTGCTCCACCGCGTCGTCGCCCTTTGCGGCGGCCGCCTTCAGGCTGTCCTCGAAAGCCACGCGCTTGGGCGCGTAGGTCTTCGAATTCGCGTTGGCGATGTTGTCCGCCGTTGCGGCATAGCGCAGCGACAGGCCGTCCAGCGCCTTGTTGATGATGACAGACGTGATCGCGTCCACCTTGCCCCTCCTTATTGAACGATGATGTCGGCGTGCAGCGCGCCTGCGGTCTTCATGGCCTGCAGGATGCTGATCGTTCGCCGTGTGTTGACGTGCGCGCGGGCCAGGCCCTGGACGAGATCGGCGACGGTGGTGTTGGGAAAGCGCACCACGGTGTCGTTGCTGGCGTCATCGACGTCGAGCTTGGTGTTGGTCACGACCAGGCTGCGCACGTCGCTCGCGAAGCCCGAGACGAAGCTGGGCTGCGAGGCGGTGCTCTCCGCCTTCACCGTCACCTTCAGGTCGCCCTGCGAGATCACCACGCTGGAGATCGTCACGCCGCCGCCGGCGACGATCGTGCCGGTGCGCTCGTTGACCACCACGCGTGGCGTGGTCTCGGGCTGCACGTCGATCGCCTCGATCCGCGCGAGGAAGGCGGATAGCTGCGAAGGATCGCCCTGGTAGCGCACGCTGACTTCGTCGGCGTTCTTCGCGATCGCCGCGCCGTAGCCGATCTGGCGGTTGATCGCCTCGCTCACCTTCTCGGCGGTGCCGAAACTGGGGTCGCTCAGCAGGAACGAGATCATGCCGTTGGGCTTCAGGATCTGCGCATCGACGCCGGTCTCGACCGTCGCGCCGCCCTGCAGGGTCGCGGTGGTGGGATAGTTGCGCTGCTGGCGATTGAGGTCGCTTTCGAAGCTATAGCCGCCGGTCACCAGCGCGCCCTGCGCCAGCGCGTAGGGATGTTGATCCGGACCCATCAGCGGCGTCATCAGCAGGGTGCCGCCGGCGAGGCTGCGCGCGTCGCCGATCGACGAGACGGTGGCGTCGATCCGGTCGCCGACATTGGCCGAGGCGGGCAGGGTGGCGACCACCATCACCACCGCGACGTTGCGGCTGCTGATCTCGTCGTCGCTCACCACGGTGCCGAGCCGGCTCAGCACGTTGCGCAGCGCCTGGCGCGTCACGCCGCTGCGCCGCGTGTCGCCCGATCCGGCGAGGCCGGTGACGAGGCCGTAGCCGATCAGCGCGTTCTCGCGCCAGCCGTCGAACCGGCCGAGCCCGCGCAGCGGCACGGCCTCCGCGGGCGCCGCGGAGAATGCGATGAGCAACAGCGAAAGCCAGAGGCCGATCCGCATCATCAGCCGAGCCCCAGCCCGCGGAAGATGCGGTTGATCAGGCCGGGCTTGGCGCTGCGGCTGACGAAGCCGCGCCCGTCATAATTGATCTGCGCATCGGCCAGCCGGTTCGACGCGACCGAATTGTCCGCGGCGATATCGGCCGCGCGCACCCGGCCGCGCACGCCGATGTCGCTGTCCTCGCCGTTGACGCGCATCGCCTGATGACCCGAGACGATCATGTCGCCGTTGGGCAGCACCTGCTCGACCGTCACGGTGATCTGGGTGACGAAGCTTTCCGAACGCCGCACCTCGCCGCCGCCCGAATAGCCGCCGCCCAGCTTGAAGCTGCCGCTCTCGTTGATCGAGCCGATGTTGAGCCCGCCGCCCAACGTGGTGTTGCGGCTGGAGTCCGTCTTGGCGACGCTGGTCGACTGCGCGTTCTGGACGACCAGCACGGTCAGCGCATCGCCGACCTGGCCCGCGCGGCGGTCCGCGCTCATCGCCGACCAGCCCGAGGGCTTGTAGAGGTTTTCGCCATGGCTTGCCGATGCAACGAGCAATGGCAGCGCGCCGAGCAGGATGCGCACGGTTTTCATTCGCTTTCTCCCGATCGCGGCATGGGCGCGGCGAAGACCTGGCCGTCTTCGTCGCGCACGAAGATGCGCCGGCCGTTCCGCCCGTCCTGCATCGCGGTCACCGCGCGGACGACGCGGATCGGGCCGACCGTGGACACGATCTGCAGCGCATCGCCCTTTTGCACTGCCGGGCGGCCGGTCAGATGGACTGCGCCGAGATAGTCGCCCGGGAAGAGATCGGCGGTCGCATGCAACGCGCCGTCCGCGAAGCGCAGCATCGCGGACGGCTGACCGGAACATGGCGCCGGCGCGGCCATCTCGGGCCCGACCACGCCGCCGCGTGCGACCTTTTGCCGCAGCCTGAAACAGATGGCCGAGACGTGCGCGACGGGCGCGAGCCGGAAGACGATATTGCCCGGGCCTGCGGCCGGTCGCAGCCGAGCGATGTTATGATGAACCAGTGCGGCGACCGCGCGGCGTGGCAGTGTAACCGACGCTGCGCCCGCGGGCATGCGCGCAACTACTCTTCGCCGCTCCGCCGGCGTCAGCCCCGGCGCGCGAACTACCGCGCCGAGACGGATGTCGCGCGACGCGACGGTCACCACGCCCACGGGCGTCAACGACGCGATACCCGGCACGGCCGCGGCCGCCAGCAATGTCTCCCCTAGGATCATGGCTAGCGGCGCAGGCCGTTGGCGATCGCCATCAGCTGGTCGGCGGCCTGGACGACCTCGGCATTCGCGCCGTACGCGCGCTGCACGAGCATCAGGTTGACCATCTCGGTGCTCATGTCGACGTTCGAATTCTCGAGCGAACCCTGGACGAGCGTGCCCGCGCCGTCTTCGCCCGGCTTGGCGTCGGTCACGCGCGTGCCGTCGGTCACGCGATAGAGTCCGCCGTCGAGCCGCTGGAGCCCGGTAGGGTCGTCGACACGGACGACATCGATCTGGCCGACTTCGATCGGCGTGGCCGAATCCGCGGTGGTGGTGCTCACCGTGCCGTCGGTCCCGATCGTCACCGCGGTCGCGTCGTCGGGAATGGTGATCCCGGCCTTCAGCGCCATGCCGTTCGATGACGCCAGCATGCCGTCCTCGCCCACCTTCATCGTGCCGCCGCGCCACAGAATGGTCTGGCCATCCGGGCCCATCAGTTCGATGAAGCCCTGGCCGCTGACCGCGATGTCCATCGGGTGGCCGGTCGATTGCAGCGCGCCGGCCTCGTTGATCATCGGGTCGGCATCGACCAGCACGCCATCGCCGCTCAGCGGCGCATCGGCCAGGTCGGCGCGGGGCACATCGGGATCGTCGCGTAGCGCCAGCACGTCGGAAAAGCGCACTTCGGAGCGCTTGAAGCCCGGCGTGCTCACGTTGGCGATGTTGCTCGCGATGACGTCGAGCGCGCGCTGCTGCGACTGCAAGCCGATCGCGCCGACATAGAATGCGCCGTTCATTGTCCCCCTCCGAAAGTGCTGATCGCCTTGCCCAGCAGATCGTCATACGCCTGGACGAGATGCGAGCCGCTCTCCGCCTGGCGCAGCGCGTCCATCATCGTCACCATTTCGTCGCCCACCGTGACGTTC
>Ga0153956_1000752_pt1 | contig 33608 bp, 23 predicted proteins | sample TSFL040MetaG_FD_104704 | JGI IMG/M metagenome (GOLD analysis project Ga0153956, IMG submission 104704) | Attine ant fungus gardens microbial communities from Florida, USA - TSFL040 MetaG | ecosystem: Host-associated > Fungi > Mycelium > Unclassified | place: USA: Florida, Wekiwa Springs... | reverse complement strand
GTTGCGCTGGACCTGGATGAAGCGCGTGCCCTGCGGACGCGCGGGCAACTGGACCTGCGGGAAGTTCACGGCCCCCACCGTCGCCCCGGTGTCGCTGTAATCGATCAGTTTGCGCGCAACCTCGGCGCCGATGCGCTCCTGCGCTTCTTCGGTCGAACCGCCCACATGCGGCGTCAGCAGCACGTTGGGAAGCCCCTGCAGCGGCGTGACGAACTTCTCCTGATTGGAGCTCGGCTCCACCGGGAACACGTCCACCGCCGCGCCGCGCAGCTTGCCGGCGCGCAGCGCCGCGGCCAGCGCGTCGAGGTCCACCACCGTCCCGCGGCTGTTGTTGATGAAGTAGGCGCCATCTTTCATCCAGGAAAGCTCGGTCGCGCCGATCATGCCCTGGGTGGCCGGCGTCTCCGGCACATGCAGGCTGACCACGTCGCTCCTGGCCATCAACTCCTGCAGCGTCGCCACCGGCTCGGTGTTGCCGTGACGCAGGCGGTCCGTGTGATCGTAATAGATCACCGTCATGCCGAATGCCTCGGCAAGATTGGAAAGCTGCGAGCCGATATTGCCGTAGCCGACGATACCCAGCGTCTTGCCGCGCACTTCATGGCTGTCGGTCGCCGACTTGTCCCACTTGCCGTCATGCGCCGCCACCGAGCGATCGACGATCCGGCGGAACATCATCACGATTTCGCCGATCACGAGTTCGGCGACCGAGCGCGTATTGGAGAACGGCGCATTGAAGACCGGAATGCCGCTGCGGCGCGCGGCATCGAGATCAACCTGATTGGTGCCGACGCTGAAGCATCCGATGGCGATCAGGCGATCGGCCGCGTCCAACACCTCCTGGGTGATCTGGGTCCGCGAGCGGATGCCGAGCAGATGCACGCCCTTGATCGCTTCCTTCAACTCGCTGCCGCCGAGCGCCTTGGTGAGACGGGTGACATTCGTATAGCCCGCCACATCGATCAGCTCGACGGCACTGTCGTTCACCCCTTCAAGAAGAAGGATCTTGATCTTGTCCTTCGGAAGCGAGAGCTGCGGGGCAGGCATAGCGGTCTTTGACACGGCGCGACGTCCTTTACGGAACTGAGAGAGGCGACGAAACAACAGACGCCCCGAGGGCTCCGGCGGGGGTGGGACGCCGGACTGTGTTTCGATATGGCCGCTTCTTTAATCCGGCCGTCCCGACCATGCCAAGTGGGGGCGCAACAAGTTGAAAAGGCTTATCTTTTTTACAGATTTGATTCAGCCGAAATCGTGCCTTCAACGTTGGGCGGATGACGCGCGCGGCATCCGCCGGCGAAATTCGAATAGACACGACGTCGACAGATATCCCAACCGCTATACTGTCAGATAGGCACGCTGCACATCGATATTACCGGCGAGGTCCGCGATCGTTCCATTCCACTGAATATGGCCTTTTTCGAGCACGTAAGCGCGGTCGGACACCAGTTCCGCGAAATGAATGTTCTGCTCGGACAGCAGGATGGACACGCCGGCCTTCTTGAGTTCGAGAATGGTGCTCGCCATCAGGTCGACGATCACAGGCGCGACGCCTTCGGACGGTTCATCGAGCAGGATCAACAACGGATTGCCCATCAGCGTGCGCGCCACGGTCAGCATCTGCTGCTCACCGCCGCTCATACGACCGCCCGGCCGGTTCGGCATTTCGCCGAGATTGGGAAACAGCGACAGCAGCTTCTCCTCGGTCCAGACCGGCGCCGCCACGCCGTCGCTGAATGTGCGCGGCGGCTGGCGGCCGATATCGAGATTTTCCAGCACGGTGAGATCGGAGAAGATGCGGCGGTCCTCCGGCACGAAGCCGAGCCCGAGCCGCGCAATCTCGTAAGGCTGGCGGCGGGAAATGTCGCGGCCCTCAAATATGACCTTGCCGGTCGACTGCGCCATCAGCCCCATGACCGCCTTCATGGTCGTGGTTTTGCCGGCCCCGTTACGCCCCATCAGCGCGACGACTTCGCCGCGTCCGACATCGAAATTCAGGTCATAGAGAATCCGGGCTGCGCCATAGGATGCGCTCAGTCCTTCCACCGTCAGCATCGGAGCGCTCATATACCGGTCTCCGCTTTGAACGTCTTGCCGGTGCCGAAATACACTTCCTTCACCTGCGGATCATCCCGGATCGATTTGGCATCGCCATCCGCGATCAAACGCCCGCGCGCCAGCACGATGATGCGGTCCGCAAACGCGAACACCACGTCCATGGAGTGTTCGGTAAACAGCACCGAAATGCCGCGCTCGATCACCAGCCGCTTCACCAGGGCGATCAAGTCGTTGCGCTCCCGCGGCGCCATGCCGGCGGTCGGCTCGTCCATCAGCAGCAATCGCGGATCGTTGGCGAGCGCGATGGCGAGTTCGACACGCTTGACGTCGCCGTAAGCAAGCTCGCGGCTCGGCCGGTCGGCGGCATCACGCATACCGACCTGCGCCAGCAATTCGAGCGCCCGCGCACGATGCAGCGCTCCGGCCGGCTTCCAGAGTCGGTAGATCTGGTTCGCGTGCGAGATCAGCGCCATCTGCACATTCTCGACCACGGTCATCGAATGAAAGGTCGCCGCCACCTGGAACGTCCGGCCGATGCCGCGCCGCCAGATGTCGCGCGGCTTCATGCCGTTGAGCGTCGTGCCTTCGAACATAATGTCGCCGGAGTCCGGCCGGAGCTGGCCGTTGATCATGTTGAAGCAGGTCGATTTGCCTGCACCGTTCGGGCCGATCAGCGCGAGGAATTCGCCGCGCCTGATTTCGAACGACACCTCGTTGACGGCGCGGACGCCGCCGAAGGATTTCGAAAGCCGGCGAATAGCGAGATCGCTCATGATGCTGCTTTCCGCCGAGCAAGGCGCTTCGAGACACCGCCGACGATGCCACCAGGAAACACCAACACCAGCAGCAACATGATGCCGCCGAGCAGCGCTCGCCAATATTCGGTGGAGCGCATCATGAAATCCTGCAGAACGGCGTAGACGGAAGCCCCGACAATCGGCGCCGTCAGCGTCTGAATGCCACCCAGCAACACCATCACCAGACCGTCGATGGAACGCCCGACCGCGATCGTCTCTGGCGAAATCGAGCCCTTGGCGAAAGCAAACAGCCCGCCCGCCATGCCGCAAACGGCGCCGGCAATCGCAAAGGCCAGCCAGTGAATGCGTTTGACATCGAGACCGATGGCCTCCGCACGCAGCGGCGAGTCCCGTCCCGCCCGCATGGCGTAGCCGAACGGCGCGAACAGGAAACGACGGATTGCGAACACGCCGAGCGCCGCGAAAGCCAGCGTCAGATAATAGAAGCCAGCGCTGCTATCGAACGGCGCAGAAGGCCAAATGCCGAGCACACCATTGGAGCCGCCGGTCAGTGCTTCCCACTGGAACACAGTCGCCCAGACGATTTGCGCGAAGGCCAGCGTCAACATCGCAAGATACACGCCGGACAGGCGTACGGCGAACCAGCCGAACAGCAGCGCGCCGACCAGCGCCAGTAGCGGCGCGGCAGCGAGTGCGATCCCCATCGGCACCGCAAGCCACTTCACCAGCAACGCCGCACCATAAGCGCCAAGCCCGAAATACGCGGCATGCCCGAACGAATGCATGCCGCCCGGCCCCATGATGAAATGCAGGCTGGTCGCAAACAGGATCGCGATCAGCACGTCGATGCCGAGTACCAGCGTGTAAGGCGAACTCCGGGTCAGCATCGGCAGGCAGACGAGAACCAGCAGCACGACGAGGCCGAACATCTTCACGCCGGCCGTTGCAGGGCGCAGCGGCTCCTCCGGCTCCGCAACGCTCCGCACCCCGCTTGGCTCGCGGCCGAGCAGGCCATAGGGGCGGGCTACCAGCACGATCGCCATCACCACGAATTCGGCCACCAGCGTCATCTTGGAAAAATTGACGGTGAACAGGCCGAGATCGATCACACCGAGCGCGATGCACAGCGCCTTCACCTCGGCGACGATGACAGCAGCCAGATAAGCGCCGGTGATCGACCCCATGCCGCCGACAACCACGACGACAAAGGCGTCGCCGATAACATTCAGGTCGGTGGCCAATGTCGCCGGCTCGCGCGCGATCTGCAGTGCACCACCAAGGCCGGCGAGTATCGCGCCAAGCGTGAAGACGCCGGTGAACAGCATGGCCTGATTGACGCCGAGCGCACCGACCATCTCGCGATCCTGCGTCGCCGCCCGCATCAGGCGGCCGAAGCGTGTCTTCGACAACGCCATGTGAAGCAGCAAAAGGACCACAGGGCCGATGACAGTCAGAAAGATATCGTAAGTCGGCAACCGGCGCCCAAGAAGCTCGACGGCTCCTTTCAGACCCGGCGCACGGGGGCCGAGCAGATCCTCCGGTCCCCAGATCCACAACGCGGCATCGTTGAAGATGAGAACGAGTGCGAAGGTCGCGAGTAACTGAAACAATTCCGGCGCACGATAGATGCGGCGGAGCAGCAGAACCTCGATGACGGCGCCGAGAATGCCGACCAGAATCGCCGTCAGGACGATGCCGCCCCAGAAGCCGAGCGCACCGCCGATTTTGGTAGCTATGCTGTAGGCGATATAAGTCCCCATCATGTACAGGGAGCCGTGGGCGAAATTGACGATCCGGGTGACACCGAAAATCAGCGACAGCCCGACCCCGACAAAGAACAGTCCCGATGCCGCCGACAGGCCGTTGATCGCCTGGAAGACAAATGCGTTGAAATTCATCTGACCCTCGCTTCTCCCTGCGTGACGGCAGGGAGAGCAGGCATTGCGATCAAGCGGCCCCTACTCGGAAGCAGGACGTAGCTTCTTCACCTCGTCATCGCTCGGCAGCACCGTGGCGCCATCGACATATTTGATGTCGGTCATGGTCCCCTTGCCGTTCTCCACGGCGATCTTACCGACGAAGGCACCGGCCGTCGCCTGATGATCGCTGGCACGATAGATGAACGGACCGAACGGACCATCGACAGGAAGGCCGCGGAAAGCCTCGATCAGCTTTTCGGTATCGGTCGAGCCCGCCTTGGCAATGCCCGCAGCAAGCGACTTCATGGTTGCATAGCCGACGATCGATCCAAGGCGAGGATAGTCGTTATACTTCTTCTGATAGGCGGCCAGAAACGCTTCGTGTTCGGGGGTCTTGATCTTGTTCCAGGGATAACCGGTCACGATCCAGCCCACCGGCGCTTCGTCCTTGAGCGGGTCGAGATATTCGGGTTCGCCCGACAACACGCTCACCACCGTGCGATCCTTGAAGATCCCGCGCGTCGCACCTTCGCGCACGAACTTGGCGAGATCGGCTGCGAACAGCACGTTGAAGATCGCATCCGGCCTGGCGTCGTCGATCGCCTGGGCCACCGCGCCTGCATCGATCTTGCCGAGCGGTGGCGCCTGTTCGGTGACGAATTCGACATCCGGCTGCTTCGCCTTCATCATCTCCTTGAAGGTCGCCGCGGCCGCCTGGCCGTACTCATAGTTCGGATAGACCAGCGCCCAACGTTTCTTCTTTGCTGCCAGCGCCTCGGGGATCAGCATGGCGACCTGCATATAGGTCGTCGCCCGCAGGCGGAACGTGTAGCGATTGCCGTTCTGCCAGGTGATCTTGTCGGTCAGCGGTTCGCCGGCAAGAAAGAATATCTTCTTCTTGCCGGCGAACTCGGCCACCGCGAGGCCGATATTCGACAGGTAAGTGCCAGCGAGAAGGTCGACGCCCTCGCGTGTCACCAGTTCTTCGGCGACACGCACGGCATCACCCGGATTCGAACCGTCATCGCGCGAGATCACCTCCAGCTTCTTGCCGAGCACACCGCCCTTGGCGTTGATCTCCTCGATGGCAAGTTCCCATCCCTTCTTGTAGGGATCGAGGAACCCGGTCTGCGTCTTGTAGCTGTTGAGCTCGCCGATCTTGATCGTGCCCTGCGCATGCGCGGCAAGGCCGAACGAAAATGCAAGCGCGCCAGCGATGGCGAATGAACCGAGTGTACGAGCCGTCCTCATGATCGAACTCCCGTTATGATCCACGCATGTGTGATCGAGAATGATGATGGTGCCGTTGAAGTTTCTTGTCCCGCCTCCGCGCAGCACCATGCGGGGCACTTCGCTGAAGCCTGGTCACGCAGGAAACACGCCCGCGTGAATCGATGCGCTAGTCAAAGCAGCACGCCGCGACGAAATCAATGTCGCCGCCTGTATCAGGCGACGCCCAGCGCGTTTTCCCGATGGGACGGCCGGTGCTGCCGTTGCCGATCAGGGGGACGACGCGAAATGCGTCCGGGTGTCAAGATTGGGCAATTATTGATTGCAGATTCCGGATTCAGCCATTGCGTTGACATCATTCGAACCGGCCATTACGCCAGTTTCGGTGAGCCGCGAAGGCGGCACCACGGGCGCGGCACGGGCCGCTCAAGGATAAATGCCGTGACAGGCATGTTTCAGGGAGTGGCGTTGCCATGATGGATTTCGCCACCAGGGTCCATAACCACAATTACCGGCTCGATCCGATCATCCGCTCGCTGCTGGATACGGATTTCTATAAATTCCTGATGCACCAGTTCGTCTGGATGCTGTATCCGAAGGTGCCGGTCACCTTCAGCCTGATCAACCGGACCAAGACGGTCCGGCTTGCCGAGATCATTCCGGAGACGATCCTGCGCGCGCAGCTCGATCATGCGCGCACCCTCACCTTCCGCGAGAACGAGCTGATCTGGCTCGCCGGCAACCGCTTCTACGGCCGCCGCGACATCTTCCGTCCGGAATATATCGAATATCTCCGTACCTTCCGGCTGCCCGACTACAAGCTCGAAGTCGTCGACGGCCAATACGTCCTCACCTTCGAGGGCGACTGGGCTGCCGTGACCATGTGGGAGATTTACGCGCTCGCCATCGTCAGCGAGCTGCGCTCGCGAATGGCCATGGCGACGCTCGACAAGTTCGAGCTGGACATCCTCTACGCGCATGCCAAGACCAAGATCTGGAGCAAGATCACCCGGCTGAAAGCCTATCCGGACCTGCACCTCGCCGAATTCGGCACCCGGCGCCGCCACGGCTTCCTGTGGCAGGAATGGGTGACCGATGCGATGGCCAACGAACTCGGGCGCAGCTTCGTCGGCACCTCCAACGCCCTGCTCGCCTTCAAGCATTCGTTCGAAGCCATCGGCACCAATTCGCATGAACTGCCCATGGTATTCGGCTGCCTCGCCGACAACGACGAGGCGCTGAAGCAGGCGCAATACGACGTGCTGGCGAAATGGCAGGAGGTCTATGACGGCGAACTGCTCATCATCCTGCCCGACACATTCGGCATGACGCAGTTTCTGCGCGACGCGCCGCCATGGGCGTCGAAGTGGACGGGCATGCGCATGGACAGCAAGGAGCCGATCGCCGCCGGCGAGGAAGTCATCGCCTGGTACGCCCTGCGCGGCGAAGACCCGCGCAAGAAACGCGCGATGTTCAGCGACGGCCTCGAAGTCGATCTGATGATCGACCTGCACCAGCGCTTCCGCGGGCGCATCCGCGAAAGCTTCGGCTGGGGCACCATGGCCACCAACGATTTCCGCGGCGCCCATCCGCGCGGGCTGGACACGCTCGATCCGATCAGCCTGGTCTGCAAGATCACGGCCGCGAATGGACGGCCTGCGGTGAAGCTGTCCGACAACCCCGCCAAGACCACCGGCGGCAGCCAGGCCGAGATCGACCGCTACCTCCGCATCTTCGGCCGCGAGGGCGTGGCAGAGCAGCCGGTGATCGTTTAGCCCCACGCTCCGCCCTCATGGTGAGGAGCGCGCCGAAGGCGCGCGTCTCGAACCATGAGTGGCCGGGCTCCGAGCCTGCCTCCATCCTTCGAGACTCGGTCGAAGACGACCGCTCCTCGGGATGAGGGCGGAGTGCAAGTCGGCCCTTTCCTCAAACAACACTGTTTCCCGTTCCACTGTCGTCGCCCGGCTTCGACCGGGCGATGACAGACTGGGTTATCATCAAAACGAAAGCGCCGCCCGGTTTCCCGAGCGGCTTCTTCCTAACCTCGCCCCGCTTGCGGGGAGAGGTCGACATCGACATGCGAAGCATGTCGATGTCGGATGAGGGGGACGCTCCGCAAACTCTTGCGTAAATGGAGACTTCCCCTCATCCGACCCGGCTACGCTGCGCTTCGCCGGGCCACCTTCTCCCCCTAGCGAAGCTTCGCTTCGCGCGGTGCGGGGAGAAGGCAGAAAGGCTTACAGCAGCCCTGCCCCGCGTGCCCACTTGTACTTGGCGCCGAGCACTTCCACCGGCAGTTCGGTCGAATAGGCATAGGCGGGAATGCCGTTCTGGTAGAGATATTCCGCAGCCTCCTCGACCTCGATGTCGCCGGCGAGCGAGGCGACCATCGGCTTCTCGATGCCCTTCTTCTTCATCTCGTTCTTGATCTCGACCATGTTCCGGGCGAACACCATCGGCGGTGTCACGATCGTGTGCCAGTAGCCGAGGATCAGCGAGTGGATGCGCTCGTCCTCAAGGCCGAGCTTCACCGTATTGACATAGGTGATCGGCGGCTCGCCGCCGGTGATATCCACCGGATTGCCGGCTGCACCGAACGGCGGAATGAATTTGCGGAACGCCGCATCGAGATCCGGGGGCATCGCCATCAGCGACATGCCGTTATCGACCACCGAGTCCGACAGCAGCACGCCCGAACCGCCGGCGCCGGTGATGATCAGCACGTTCTCGCCTTTCGGCGTCGGCAGCACCGGAATGCCACGTGCGAATTCGAGCAACTGCCGCAGCGAGCGGGCGCGGATGACGCCCGATTGCTTCAGCACGTCCTCATAGATTTTGTCGTTGCCGGCGAGCGCGCCGGTATGCGACGAGGCCGCCTTGGCGCCGGCCGAGGTGCGGCCCGCCTTGAGCACCACCACCGGCTTCTGCTTCGACACCCGCTTGGCGGCTTCGGCGAAAGCGCGGCCGTCCTTCAGGTCTTCGCAGTGCTGCGCGATGATCGTGGTGTTCGGATCCTGCTCGAAGAAGGCGAGCAGATCGTCCTCGTCGATATCAGATTTGTTGCCGAGGCCGACGATGGCCGACACGCCCATTTTCGCCGACCGCGAGAAACCGATGATCGCCATGCCGATGCCGCCGGACTGCGACGACAGCGCCGCCGAGCCCTTCACGTCATAAGCGGTGCAGAAGGTCGCGCAGAGATTGGCCGGCGTATAGTAGAAGCCATAGATATTCGGCCCCATCAGGCGGATATCGTATTTCTTGCCGACCTTGACGATCTCCTCCTGCAACGCAGGCTCGCCGGCTTCGGCGAAGCCCGAGGGGATCAGCACGGCGCCCGGAATTTTCTTCTCGCCGCATTCGGCCAGCGCGGCGGCGACGAATTTCGCCGGGATTGCAAACACCGCGGTATCGATCACGCCCGGCACATCCTTGACGCTCTTATAGGCCTTGCGGCCCATGATCTCGTCGGCCTTCGGATGGATCGGATAGATATCGCCTTTGTAGCCGCCGTTGATGAGGTTCTTCATCACGGAGTTGCCGATCTTGCCGTCCTCGGACGATGCGCCGATCACGGCGACGGCCTTCGGCATCATGATGCGGTTCATCGCCGCGACGATTTCTTCCTTCGGGCGCGGCGCCGGCTTCGGCTGATAGTCGAAATCGACGACGATGCGAACGTCGGCCGCGATCGCATCCTTCTTGGTCGCGAACACAGGGTTGAGATCGAGCTCGACGATCTCCGGGAAATCGCTGACGAGCTGCGACACCTTGACGATGACATCGGCCAGCGCTTCACGGTTGACGGCATCGCCGCCGCGCACGCCCTTCAGCATTTCATGCGCCTGGATGCCGTCGAGCATCGACAGCGCGTCATCATTGGTCGCCGGCGCGAGACGGAAAGTGACGTCCTTCAGCACCTCGACCAGCACGCCGCCGAGACCGAACGCCACCAGCTTGCCGAACGAGCCGTCGGTGATCGACCCCACGATGACCTCGGTGCCGCCGACCAGCATCTGCTGGATCTGCACGCCTTCGATCTTGGCGTCGGCCTTGTACTTTTTCGCATTGGCCAGAATGGTGTCGTAAGCCTTCTGCGCATCGTCCGCGGTCTTCACACCGACGATGACACCGCCCGCTTCAGTCTTGTGGAGGATGTCCGGCGAGACGATCTTCATCACCACCGGGAAGCCCATGGCGCCCGCCTGCTGCGCCGCGTCGGCTGCCGAGGTCGCCAGCCCCTCCTTCGGCACGGGAATGCCGTAGGCGTCGCAAACGACTTTGCCTTCCGGCGCCGTCAGGCTGCTGCGCTTATCGGCCTTGACCGCATCCAGCACCTTGCGCACGGCGTCCCTGGCCGCTGCGCCGGCTTCCTTGACGGCGAGATTCGATTGAGACATGGCGTTCTCCCATTGCGTTCTTGGACGCGGACGAATTGATGGCATTTGGTATGCCACAAATCCGATTGTCAAGGCGCCTTGCGGTGCGAAATTACTGAAATAGCGGTCAACTTGACATGCTGGCATCTGGCATGCCAAAAATTCCAAACGCTGTTTCTGTGGTACGACATCTCCGACTGGAGGTGAGTCATGCCCACGCGAAACCCAACCAAGGCGCCGTCCATTATGTCTGAAGCCGATTTGGCTATCGTTCGGATCGCACCCGAGACCAGCTTCAAGACCAAGGCTTATGAAGCCTTGAAAGAAGCCATTCTCAAGATGGACATCTACACGACGCCGGACCCGGTGATGCTGGATGAGCGCGCCCTTTCCGAGCGCCTCGGCGTCAGTCGCACGCCGATCCGTGAAGCCATCGCGATGCTGGAACAGGACGGCTTCGTGAAGACCGTGCCCCGCCGCGGCATCGTCGTCGTGCGCAAGACCAAGACGGAAATCGTCGACATGATCCGCGCCTGGGCGGCGCTGGAAAGCATGGCGGCGCGTCTGATCACCACGACCGCGCGCAAGAAGGACATCTCGGCGCTGCGCGACTTCTTCAAGGACTTCGGCAAGGACCGCCTGCCGCAGGATCACGTCGAGGAATATTCCAAGGCGAATATCGCGTTTCACCAGGCGGTGCTGTCGCTCAGCGAGAGTCCGGTGCTGATCGACATGACCAACGACATCCTGCTGCATGTGCGCGGCTATCGTCAGCTCACCATCGGCCGGGTCGATCGCACCGCGACCTCCCTGCCCGAGCATCTGGCCATCATCGAAGCCCTTGAGGAGCGCGACACCGAACTTGCCGAAAAGCGCGCACGCGACCACACGCTCGGCCTCGCCGCTTATGTCGAGGCTCACGGCCAGGAATTGTTCACTTAACACCCGCGCGGACCGCCGCGCGATATTGCCAACCACGACATGAACTCAGAAACGTCAAGGGAGAGCGGAATGTCCGCAGTTCACAGCATCGACGCATCGGCCGAACAGGAACTGACGGATGGCTTCCATCTGATCATAGATGCACTCAAGCTGAACGGCCTCGACACGATCTACGGCGTGCCGGGTATTCCGATCACCGATTTCGGGCGCATGGCGCAGGCGGAAGGCATCCGCGTGCTGTCGTTCCGCCATGAACAGGCCGCCGGTTACGCCGCCTCGATCGCCGGCTATCTCACCAAGAAGCCGGGCGTCTGCCTGACCGTGTCGGCACCGGGTTTCCTCAACGGCCTCACCGCCCTCGCCCACGCCACCACCAACTGCTTCCCGATGATCCTGATCTCCGGTTCGTCCGAGCGCGAAATCGTCGACCTGCAGCAGGGCGACTATGAGGAGATGGACCAGCTCGCCATCGCCAAGCCGCTGTGCAAGGCCGCTTACCGCGTGCTGCATGCGCAGGACATCGGCATCGGCCTCGCCCGTGCGATCCGCTCCGCCGTGTCCGGCCGCCCCGGCGGCGTCTATCTCGACCTGCCGGCCAAACTGTTCGGCCAGGTGATGAATGCCGAAGCCGGCCGCAAGTCGCTGGTGAAGGTGATCGATGCCGCGCCGGCGCAGCTCCCGGCGCCGGATTCCATCAAGCGCGCGCTCGATGTGCTGAAGTCGGCGAAGAAGCCGCTGATCATTCTCGGCAAGGGCGCGGCTTACGCGCAGGCCGACGACGCCGTGAAGGCGCTGGTCGAAATGTCGGGCATTCCGTTCCTGCCCATGAGCATGGCGAAGGGCTTGCTTCCCGACACCCATCCGCAATGCGCCGGCGCCGCGCGCTCCACCGTGCTCAAGGACAGCGACGTCGTCATGCTGATCGGCGCCCGCCTCAACTGGTTGCTGTCGCACGGCAAGGGCAAGGCGTGGGGCGATCAGCCGAAGAAGTTCATCCAGATCGACATCGAGCCGAAGGAGATGGACTCCAACGTCGAGATCGTCGCGCCCGTGGTCGGCGATATCGGTTCATGCGTGGCCGCCCTGCTCGACGGCATGGGCAAGGGCTGGCAGAAGCCGTCCGCCGACTGGACCGGCGCGATCAGCAAGAAGCGCGACGAGAACGTCGCAAAGATGGCGCCGAAGCTGATGAACAACAATTCGCCGATGGATTACCACGGCGCGCTGGGTGTTCTGCGTACCGTCATCGCCGAACGCCCCGATGCGATGCTCGTCAACGAAGGCGCCAACACGCTCGACCTCGCCCGCGGCATCGTCGATATGTACAAGCCGCGCAAGCGCATCGATGTCGGCACCTGGGGCATCATGGGCATCGGCATGGGCTATTGCATCGCCGCCGCCGTCGAAACCGGCAAGCCGGTACTTGCCATCGAGGGCGACAGCGCCTTCGGCTTCAGCGGCATGGAGGTTGAAACGATCTGCCGCTACAATCTGCCGATCTGCATCGTCGTCTTCAACAATGACGGCATCTATCGCGGCACCGACGTGAACAGCGGCGGCGACGATCCGGCCACCACCGTTTTCGTCAAGGGCTCGCGTTACGACAAGATGATGGAAGCCTTCGGCGGCGTCGGGATCAACGCGACCTCGCCCGACGAACTCAAGCGCGCCGTCAATGCGGCGATGGACAGCGGCAAGCCGACGCTCATCAATGCGGTGATCGATCCGGCCGCCGGCAGCGAGAGCGGCCGCATCGGCAACCTCAACCCGCAGAGCGTGCTGAGCAAGAAGAAATAACGCGACACGGCGGGATCGGACGATCCCGCCTCGTTCATCCGCCGAAACGGCCAACCGATAACGACAGGAGTAACAGCATGACACAGGCGCTCAAAGGCGTTCGCATTCTCGACTTCACCCATGTGCAATCCGGCCCGACCTGCACGCAGCTCCTCGCCTGGTTCGGCGCCGACGTCATCAAGGTCGAGCGTCCCGGCGTGGGCGATATCACCCGCGGCCAACTGCAGGATATCCCGAATGTGGACAGCCTGTATTTCACCATGCTGAACCACAACAAGCGCTCGATCACCCTCGACACCAAGAACCCCAAGGGCAAGGAAGTCCTTACCGCGCTGATCAAGCAGTGCGACGTGCTGGTGGAGAATTTCGGGCCGGGTGTGCTCGACCGCATGGGCTTCCCGTTCGAGAAGATCCAGGAGATCAACCCGAAGATGATCGTCGCATCGATCAAGGGGTTCGGTCCCGGCCCGTTTGAGGACTGCAAGGTCTATGAGAACGTCGCGCAGTGCACCGGCGGCGCCGCTTCGACAACCGGTTTCCGCGACGGCCTGCCGCTCGTCACCGGCGCGCAGATCGGCGACAGCGGCACCGGCCTGCATCTCGCCCTCGGCATCGTCACCGCGCTGTATCACCGCACGCATAGCGGCAAGGGCCAGAAGGTCACCGTCGCCATGCAGGACGGCGTTCTCAATCTCGCGCGCGTCAAGCTGCGCGACCAGCAGCGCCTCGCCCACGGCCCGCTCAAGGAATACAGCCAGTTCGGCGAAGGCATCCCGTTCGGCGATGCCGTGCCGCGTGCCGGCAACGACTCGGGCGGCGGCCAGCCCGGCCGCATCCTGAAGTGCAAGGGCTGGGAGCAGGATCCCAATGCCTATATCTACTTCATCACCCAGGCGCCGGTGTGGGAGAAGATCTGCGACGTCATCGGCGAGCCCGGCTGGAAGACCCATCCGGATTACGCCAAGCCGCCGGCCCGCCTGCCTCGCCTCAACGAGATCTTCGCGCGCATCGAACAGTGGACGATGACCAAGACCAAGTTCGAGGCGATGGAAATCCTCAACAGGGACGACATCCCCTGCGGCCCGATCCTGTCCATGAAGGAACTCGCCGAGGACACGTCGCTGCGCGCCACCGGCACCGTGGTCGAAGTCGATCACCCCGAGCGCGGCAAGTATCTGTCGGTCGGCAACCCGATCAAGCTGTCGGCCTCGCCCGCCGAGGTTGCCCGCTCGCCGCTGCTTGGCGAACACACCGACGAAATCCTCAAGCAGGTGCTCGGCTTCAGCGATCATCAGGTCGCCGAAATCCACGACAGCGGCGCGGTCGATCCGCCGCGCAAGGTGGCGGCGGAGTGAGCAGCGCTCCCCAATCTCATGGTCAACAGAGGCCGCCCCATGGGGCGGCCTTTTTGTTTGAGACGCGCCCCTCTCCTCGCAATGACGACTAAATGCCGATCATGGAGCTTCAATAAGAAAATCAAATCGTTCGATTTTGCGCTGCAAAAATTTTCTTGCTGCTATGCGAAGAAATCTCTGGTCCGTGGCATCTGGTATACGTAGATTGGCACCAGATCAGAACGCGATGCGGATCGCGTGCCCGTCCAGAGGAGATTTCGATGTCCAAGACCGCTTCGCTCAGCTTCGCCCCGTCCAGCAGCTTCTTCGCCCGCGTGATGGCTGTGATCGACCGCGCTTTGCTGGCCAATGCACGCATCGCAATCCGCAACGGCGACCTGCCCCGCGTCGGCCTGTAAGTTTTTCCGGGCTTCGCAGCCGGACTTTCTTCTGCGTTCCTCCCGAAACTTCGGCCCCGCTTGTCGGGGCCTATTTTTTTGCCCGCACGACTGCACCGCAGCGAAAATACCCCCCCTGCGACATATTGGCATACTCGACCATTTACCGCTCTAATCGCTTGCTGGTTGGCATATCGCATACCAAACTGCGCGAACGGGAATGCTTCAGGTTTGAACAGAAAGCATACCGGGGGAGGACGAAGGCCGAGCAGCCCGCAAAGGGCGCGACGCCATATGCGCCATGACAACGCGATCCAAACCCACTCACCCAATCTGCGGGCGAGCCGTCGTCCGGCTCGAAAGTTTGACGTGCGCATACGGCGGACGCAAGAGTCTGCCCGACGGCCTGCCGACTCGAAACTTACAGGACGTTTGACCACGCAGTGACGATGACAAGTCGACTCTCGATCGACGCGATGACAACAAATGGGAGAGACATAATGAAACGTTCCGCTTCTTGCCTCATGATGGCCGCCGCGGCGTCCGTTTTCGCTCTGGGAAACATTCTTCCCGCGTCCGCCGCCTGGGAGCCGACGCGGCCCGTGGAGTTCATCGTGCCGGCCGGCACCGGCGGCGGCGCGGACCAGATGGCGCGCACGATTCAGGGCATCGTCACCAAGCACAATCTGATGAAGCAGCCGCTGGTCGTCATCAACAAGTCGGGCGGCGCGGGCGGTGAAGGCTTTCTCGACGTCAAGACCGCCAATAACAACCCGCACAAGATCGTCATCACCCTGTCGAACCTGTTCACGACCCCGCTCGCGACCGGCATCCCCTTCAACTGGAAAGACCTCACGCCGGTTGCGATGCTGGCGCTCGACGAATTCGTGCTCTGGGTGAATGCCGACAAGCCCTACAAGACGGCGAAGGATTATATCGACGCGGTGAAAGCCGCGCCCCCCGGCTCCAAGAAGATGGGCGGCACCGGCTCCAAGCAGGAAGACCAGATCATCACCGTCGCCCTCGAGAAGGCGACCGGCACCAAGTTCACCTACATTCCCTACAAGGGCGGCGGTGAAGTCGCGGTGCAGCTCGTCGGCGACCATATCGACTCCTCGGTCAACAACCCGATCGAGGCCGTCGCCCAGTGGCGCGGCGGCAAGGTGCGCCCGCTCTGCGTGTTCGACGGCAAGCCGATGAACTATGACGAGCAGGTCGCCGACGGCAAGACGTGGAAGGACATTCCGACCTGCAAATCCCAGGGCCTCGACATCGAATATGTGATGCTGCGCGGCATCTTCATGTCGCCCAAGGCCACCAAGGACCAGGTCGACTATTACGTCGAACTGTTCAAGAAGGTGCGCGCCACGCCCGAGTGGCAGGATTTGATGAAGAACGGCGCCTTCAACACCACCTTCATGACCGGCGACGACTACGCCAAATGGGTCGGCACCGAGGAGAAACGTCACGAGACGCTGATGAAGGAAGCCGGCTTCCTGGCGCAGGGCAACTGAACCCGCGCTCATCCGACGACCGCATGCGCTGCGCCGGCTCACGCGATTGAGCCGGCTGATCGCAGCCCGACCCGCAAGTTCGAAATGGACGTCTCATGACCACGCAGCATTCCCCGAACGCAGGCCCTTCGCACAGATCGATCGAGGCAGGCGTCACCACCGTCATCGGTCTGTTCGGTGCCATCACCGTCTACGGCAGCATCAAGGCCGGCATCGGTTGGGGCGCCGAAGGCCCGAAGGCCGGCTTCTTCCCGTTCTATGTCGGCCTCCTCATCGTCATCGCCAGCCTCGTCAATCTGCGGAACACGCTGCGCGAGGAAAGCAGCTCCCTGTTCGCCGAATGGGGACAGCTTCGTCAGGTTCTCAGCGTCGTCATCCCGACAGGCATCTATGTCTCGGTCATCCCGTTCATCGGCCTCTATGTGTCATCGATGATCTTCATCGCGTGGTTCATGCGCTGGCTCGGCAAATACAGTTGGCCGATCATTGCCGCGGTCGCGATCGGCATGCCGGTCGTCACCTATCTCGTCTTCGAACGCTGGTTCCTCGTCCCACTCCCGAAGGGACCGCTCGAAGATCTGCTCGGTCTTTAGTCCGTCGCGCCCGATAGCTGTCCCAAGGACTTTTCGACATGGAAGAAATCGTCAATCTCTTTCACGGCTTCGCGGTCGTGCTGCAACCCTTCAACATCGCGGTGATGCTGGTCGGCATCGTACTCGGCGTCATCATCGGCGTGCTGCCGGGTCTTGGCGGCGCCAATGGCGTCGCAATTCTTCTCCCCCTCACCTTCAGCATGCCGCCGACATCGGCGATCATCATGCTCTCCTGCATTTATTGGGGCGCCTTGTTCGGAGGAGCGATCACTTCGATCCTGTTCAACATTCCCGGCGAGCCATGGTCCGTCGCCACGACATTCGACGGCTATCCCATGGCCCAGCAGGGCAAGGCCGCCGAAGCGCTCACCGCGGCCTTCACCTCATCCTTTGTCGGCGCCCTGTTCGCCGTGATCGTGATCACCCTTGTCGCGCCGATGGTCGCGAGCTTCGCCCTGCAGTTCGGCCCGGCGGAGAAATTCGCGGTTTACTTCCTGGCGTTCTGCAGTTTCGTCGGCCTCAGCAAGGAGCCGCCGTTCAAGACCATCGCCGCAATGATGATCGGATTCGCCCTCGCCGCCGTCGGCCTCGACTCGATCACTGGCCAGCTTCGCCTCACTTTCGGCGCGACCGAACTGCTCAACGGCTTCGACTTCCTGATCGCGGTCATCGGCCTGTTCGGGCTTGGCGAAATCTTCCTCACGATGGAAGAAGGCCTGAATTTCCGCGGCGGCAACGCCAAGATCGATCTGCGCGTGGTGCTGCGCACCTGGGTGACACTGCCCTCCTATTGGGTCACCTCGCTGCGCTCATGCCTGATCGGCTGCTGGATGGGCATTACCCCCGCCGGCGCCACACCGGCATCGTTCATGAGCTACGGCATCGCCAAGCGCGTGGCCAAAAACGGCGGCAATTTCGGCAACGGCGAGATCGAGGGCGTGATCGCGCCGGAAACGGCGGCGCATGCCGCCGGCACATCGGCCCTGCTGCCGATGCTGTCGCTCGGCGTCCCCGGTTCGCCGACCGCGGCGGTGCTGCTCGGCGGCCTCCTGATCTGGGGTCTGCAGCCCGGCCCGATGCTGTTCGTCGAGCAGAAGGAGTTCGTCTGGGGCCTGATCGCCTCGATGTATCTCGGCAACCTCGCCGGCCTCATCGTCGTGCTGACCTGCGTGCCGATTTTCGCGGCGATCCTGCGCGTGCCCTTCAGCATCATCGCGCCGGTCATCCTCGTGATCTGCGCGATCGGTGCCTATTCGGTGCACAACTCCACCTTCGACGTGATGATGATGCTGGTGTTCGGCGTGGCCGGCTACGCCCTGAAGAAGTGCAACTATCCGCTCGCTCCGCTGGTCCTCGCCATCGTGCTCGGCGACAAGGCGGAGGAAGCCTTCAGGCAGTCGCTGCTCGGCTCGCAAGGCTCGCTGGGAATCTTCTTCTCGAACACGCTGGTCAGCAGCATCATGATCCTCGGCCTGATCGCACTGTTCTGGTCCGTGATTCAGAACGGCGTCAGCCGGCTGCGCACCGGCACGGCAACGGCGTAAGTATCAAATAGAAATATCTGCTTGAAACAAAAGCCGGCGGTCATTCCGCCGGCTTTTTGCTGCTCGCTCATATTGCGGCACCGTATTCAGTCAGCTATGCGAAATAAGCTGCGACAAACTGGCAAGATTCCGCTTGCGCACTGGCATCTCGTATACCAACCTCAGATTCACTGAGGCGCACTCGGTTCGCCAGGCGCTTTGCGATGATCCAGCTTGAAGTGATCGGGCGGCTTTTATCGCGGAGCAAACGCGACTTTGTCACCTGCGGCGTATTTGGACGACAATTGGCGCTGCGGCGCAGCAACGAAACTCGTACACCCAGCCGAATTATCGGTTGCATCTTGGAATATAATATACCAGCCTCACGATAGCGCTTGCGGCGATAAGCCACACTCATGTGGCAATCGGTCGCGGAGAATAACGCGCATATTTGGGAGGTCCGATGGTTTTGCAAACGAACCCTGCGCAAACACCCGTCACCACGCCATCCGGCGGCTTCAGATGGATGCAACTCGTCATGGGCATCGTCTGCATGGCGATGATCGCCAATCTGCAATACGGCTGGACGCTGTTCGTTGACCCGATCGACGCCAAACACCATTGGGGCCGCGCCTCGATTCAATTTGCCTTCACGTTGTTCGTGCTGATCGAAACATGGCTCGTTCCCGTCGAAGCCTGGTTCGTCGACAAGTACGGCCCGCGCATCGTCATCATGTTCGGCGGCGTGCTGATCAGCATCGCCTGGGTGCTGAATTCCTACGCCGACACGCTCGCCATGCTTTATGCTGGTGCGGTGATCGGCGGCATCGGCGCAGGCGCTGTCTACGGCACCTGCGTCGGCAACGCGCTCAAATGGTTTCCGGATCGCCGCGGCCTCGCCGCCGGCGCCACCGCCGCCGGTTTCGGTGCAGGCGCCGCGCTCACCGTGGTCCCCATCGCGCGCATGATCGCCGAAAGCGGCTACCAGACGGCGTTCTTCGATTTCGGCATCGGTCAGGGCATCATCGTCGTGCTGCTCGCGCTGTTCATGCGGCCGCCGTCGCAGGTCATGCCGATGCGCAAGAAGCAGCTCAACCTGCCGCAGACCAAGATCGACTTCACACCCCCGCAGGTGCTGCGCAGCCCGATCTTCTGGGTGATGTATCTGGTGTTCGTGATGGTGGCTGCCGGCGGCCTCATGACCGCGGCGCAGATCGCGCCGATTGCGCATGACTTCAAGATCGCCAGCACGCCGGTAAGCCTCGCGGGTTTCCAGATGGCCGCCCTCACCTTCGCGATCTCGCTCGACCGCATTTTCGACGGCTTCGGCCGGCCGATCTTCGGCTGGGTCTCCGATACGATCGGCCGCGAGCACACCATGTTCATCGCCTTCGGCACGGCCGCGCTGATGTTGCTGACGCTGTCGGCCTATGGGCACAATCCCGTGGTGTTCGTTCTCGCGACCGCCGTTTACTTCGGCGTGTTCGGCGAGATCTACAGCCTCTTTCCGGCCACCTGCGGCGACACCTTCGGTGCGAAGTTCGCGACCACCAACAACGGCATGCTCTACACCGCCAAAGGCACCGCATCGCTGCTGGTCCCGCTCGCGAGCGTGATTGCGTCGACCTATGGCTGGAAATCGGTGTTCGTGATCGCCGTGGCGCTCAACGCGACGGCAGCGCTGCTCGCGCTGTTCGTCATCAAGCCGATGCGGCGCTCTTTCATCCTCGGCAGCGATCCCACCGTGACGCAGACCGCAGCGCAAGGCGCCAAAACAGCCTAGAGTCGCAGCCATTCCAATATCGATGGAGGGCGCCCATGCAGGGCGCCCTTTTTTCGTTGTGGCATACAAGAGCGATTTTTCACCGGGCAGCGTCCCTCGATCGGCGCTGATCCGCTCCCGCGAAAACGTCAGAAACACTGACATTATTGCAAAATTTTCCGCTCCGAACATCGCAACATCGATTGACATCTGGCATACCACATACCAATCTCGCTTTTACAAGATCGATCTTCACCCGATCAGCCAAGGGAGGTTGCTAATGCAAGTCGGAGACATTCTGCGTCGTAAGAGCACCCGCATTGCCACGGTTCGCATGAACGAGACCGTCGCCATCGCCGCCCAGCTTCTCAGGACCGGCAATATCAGCGCGCTGGTCGTGAAGGACGTTTGCCGCACCGAGGGCAACACGGCCGTCGGCATGTTCTCCGAGCGCGACGTGGTCCGCGCCATCGCCGAACACGGCGCTGCCGGAGTCCACCGCAAGGTGTCGGACATGATCTCGGTCCAGCAACTGATCTCCTGTCGCTCCACCGACACGCTCGAACACGTGCGGCATCTGATGAACCGTCATCACATCCGTCATGTGCCTGTGATCGATGAGCACACGCTGGTCGGCGTGATCAGCATTCGCGACATCAACCGCGCACTCGACCACGAAGGCGAGATGCCGTTGCAAGCGGCAGTCGCCTGACAGGTACACGACCGACATCGGAGCGGGCCGGCTACACCCGCTCCGATGTTCGAATTCCATCGACAGGAATTAGATATCAATCGACCCGCTGAGTTCCGCCGGGCGCGCATGGCGCCGCGCCGCCGCTCCGATGGACAAGCCCACCCGGGATCGGCATCCTCTCCCCGAAGCAAGAACCAAACGGCGTCGGACACGCCACGGGGAAACAGAGGACCAATTCATGATCAAGACACGCTTCACCGAACTCGTCGGCGTCGAGCACCCGATCGTGCAAGGCGGCATGCAGTGGGTCGGCCGCGCCGAACTTGTAGCCGGTGTCGCCAATGCCGGCGCGCTCGGCCTCATCACCGCCCTCACCCAGCCGACGCCGGAAGACCTCACCAAGGAAATCGCGCGCTGCCGCGAGATGACCGACAAGCCGTTCGGCGTGAATCTCACCATCCTGCCGACCATCAAGCCGCCGCCCTATGCGGAATATCGCCAGGCCATCATCGAAGCCGGCATCAAGGTGGTCGAGACCGCGGGCAACAAGCCGCAGGAACATGTCGACGAATTCCGCAAGCACGGCATCAAGGTCATCCACAAATGCACCAGCGTGCGTCACGCGCTCTCCGCCGAGCGCATGGGCGTCGATGCGATCTCCATCGACGGCTTCGAGTGCGCCGGCCATCCCGGCGAAGACGACACGCCCGGCCTGATCCTGATTCCCGCCGCCGCCAACAAGATCAAGATTCCGATGATCGCGTCCGGCGGCTTCGGCGACGGCCGCGGCCTCGTGGCGGCGCTGGCGCTCGGCGCCGAGGGCATCAACATGGGCACGCGCTTCATGTGCACCAGGGAGAGTCCAATCCATCAACTGGTGAAGGAGCGCATCGTCGCCAATGACGAGCGCGCCACCGACCTGATCTTCCGCACCATGCGCAACACCTCGCGCGTCGCCAAAAATGCGGTGAGCCAGCAGGTCGTCGCGCTGGAGAAACAAGGCGCGACGTTCGAACAGGTCAGGGAATTGGTCGCCGGCGCCCGCGGCAAGCTGGTCTATTCGACCGGCGATTCCGAAGACGGCATCTGGTCGGCCGGTCAGGTCCAGGGCCTGATCGACGATATTCCGTCGTGCCACGAACTGGTGACACGCATCATCCGCGAAGCCGAAACGATCATTCGCGGCCGGCTCGACGCCATGTTATCGAGCGACCAGCGCCAGGCTGCGGAGTAACAGGGATTATCATGAAGGCATACGTCTATACGGACAACGGCGCGGCGATCGTCGAGATCGCCGCACCGAAACCGACCGGCACGCAAGTCCTCGTCAAGGTGAAGGCGTGCGGCCTCAACCGCGCCGATCTCGGCATGACCAAAGGCCATGCCCACGGCGCCGCGGGCGGCGTCGGCACTGTCCTCGGCATGGAATGGGCGGGTGAGATCATCGAGCTCGGCCTAGATGCGACCGGCGTGAAAGTCGGCGATCGCGTGATGGGCTCGGGCGGCGCGGCCTTTGCGGAATACGCCGTCACCGATCATGGTCGCCTGTTCCACATCCCCGCCGGCATGAGCTTCGAGGAAGCCTGCACACTGCCCGTCGCGCTCTCGACGATGCACAACGCCCTCGTCACCGTGGGCGGCTTGCAGGCCGGCCAGTCGGTGCTCATTCAGGGCGCAAGCTCCGGTGTCGGCCTGATGGCGCTGCAGATCGCCAAATTCAAAGGTGCAAAGCCGGTGATCGGTTCATCGACGGATGCCGCACGCCGGGGCCGACTGACGGATTTCGGCGCCGACCTCGCCGTCGATTCGAAAGATGCAGGCTGGGTCGATCAGGTCGTCAAAGCGACGAACGGCGACGGCGTCGATCTCATCGTCGATCAGATTTCCGGCCCCGTCGCCAATCAGAACCTGAAAGCGACGAAGGTGCTCGGCCGCATCGTCAATGTCGGCCGTCTCGGCGGCACCCATGCCGATTTCAATTTCGATCTGCATGCGGCGCGCCGCATCAGCTATATCGGCGTCACCTTCCGCACCCGCTCGCTGCAGGAAATTCGCGATATCTTCAGCGCCGTGCGCGCCGACATCTGGCCGGCCGTCGAAGCCGGCAAGCTGCGCCTGCCGATCGACAAGGTCTATCCCTTCACCGACATCGGCACTGCGTTCGCGCGCATGGAAGCCAACCGGCATCTCGGCAAGATCGTCGTCACGCTCTGACCTGTAGCCCGCATGAGCGAAAGCGATTGCGGGCTACAAACTTCGCTGCGCTCGCAATGACGACAAAGCAGAAACGTTCGCGTTTCGGACTCATCTTTCGCATGGCGCAACGCCATCAGTTTCCATTGGATAGCATTTATTTCGCATTAACGTTTCGTTGACTCTCGACAGTCCTCGGAAAGTGGATTCTTATTGCTCTGTCGATTCGATGTGCGGGGCGTTCGGTTCGGTCGACACCAAAACTTCTCCGAAGGAGCAAAGCATGGCGCGTACGCATGCGGAGATCGCATGCGTCCAATCCGATTCGATCAAGGGATTGGCGCAATCGATGGCGAAGCCGGCCTATCACCGGCTGCTGATCGCAGAGCCCGCGCTCCGCCGCGCCGTCCCCACGCTGATTATCGCGTTCCTGATCACCATCTTCTTCGGCGCCTTCGTGCAGGTGCTCGATCAGAGCCGCCAGAAGCAGGGATCGATCAAGCGCGACCTTGCCTCCCTCGCCGATCTGCTGACTGAACGCCTCGAACACAACGGCACCATTCGGCAGGATGATCCTGCGGCGCTCCAACGCCTGCAGGCACGCCTGCCCGACCTGATTCCATCCTGGGCAACCGCACCCGGTCGTCATGTGATCGTGCTCGGCGCCGATCAGAGCATTCTTGCCCGCGTGCCGACCGATCTGCCGAGCGCCGACGACCATCGCATTCTCGATATCCTGAGCGCGGCACAGACCATGTCGGCGCGGAGCCCACGCACCGATGTCTTCGAGGTCGCGTTGCCCGATCGCAGCCGGGCACTCGCGACCCGCCGCATCGTCAAGGCGCTCCCGGGCCAGGTCATCACCATTCAGGAAAACAACGAACCGATCTGGCGATCCGACTCCGCGCTGTCGATTACCCTCTCGGCCACCACCGGATTCGTGGTGCTGATCCTCGGCTTTGCCTTCCACTGGCAGTCGACGCGCGCCCGCGAAGGCGACGCCATCAACGACGCCGTTCGCGGCCGCATCGATACCGCGCTCAATCGCGGCCGCTGCGGCCTGTGGGACTGGGATCTGTCGCGCGGCCGCATCTTCTGGTCGCAGTCGATGTTCACCATGCTGGGTCTCGACAGCCGCAGCGATCTCCTCACCTTCGGCGAAGTCAACGCTCTGGTGCGGCCGGAAGACATCAACCTGTTCGAGATTGCCGACAGCCTGGTGTCCAGCAAGCTCGATCACATCGACCAGACCTTCCGTATGCAGCATCGCGACGGCCACTGGATTTGGCTGCAGCTCCGCTGCGAACTCGTATCCGGCCAGAGCGACGGCAGCCAGCATCTCATCGGCATCGCGATCGACGTCACCGAGCAGAAAAGTCTTGCGCAGAAAACCGTCGAGGCCGACGTGCGTTTGCGCGATGCCATCGAGACAATTCCCGAAGCCTTCGTGCTGTGGGATGCCGACGACCGGCTCGTGCTGTGCAACTCGCACTTCCAGCGCCTGCACAAGCTGCCCGCCTCGGCGGTGCGTCCGGGCACGCCCTATGAGACGGTGCTCGAAGTCGGCAGCATGCCGGAAATCCGCTCGCGTCTGGCGGATAGCAGCGCTGCCGAGCCCGGCGCCCGCACATTCGAAGCGCAGATCGAGAACGGCATCTGGCTTCACATCAGCGAACGCCGCACCAAGGACGGCGGCTATGTGTCCGTCGGCACCGACATCACCCGCATCAAGGCGCACGAGCAGAAGCTCGTCGACAACGACCTGCGGCTGCGCGCGACCGTGATCGACCTCAAATATTCCCAGGCCGCGCTGGAGAAGCAGGCGCTCGAACTCGCCGACCTCGCGCAGAAATATTCGGAAGAAAAGACGCGCGCCGAAGAAGCCAATGCCACGAAGTCGAAATTCCTCGCCAATATGAGCCACGAACTGCGCACGCCGCTGAATGCCATCATCGGTTTCTCGGAAATCATGGGCAGCGGACTGTTCGGCCAGCTCGGCTCGGACAAATATGCGGAATATTGCCACGACATCCTGACCAGCGGTCATTACCTCCTCGAAGTCATCAACGACATTCTCGACATGTCGAAGATCGAGGCCGGACGGATGAAGCTCGATCTCGAACCGCTGGATCTCGACCAGATCCTGTCCGAGGCGATCCGCGTCGTCTCGGGCCGCGCGGAAGCGAAGAACCTTGCGCTGTCGGCGGACATCGCCGCAGATGTTCAGGTCACCGCTGATCGCCGGGCCATCAAGCAGATTCTCGTCAACCTGCTGTCGAATGCCGTGAAGTTCACGCCCGACGGCGGCCGCGTCACCGTGCGCAGCCGGGTGATGAAGAACTCGGTCGCGCTGATGATCGGCGACAGCGGCATCGGCATCGCGCCTCATTCGCTGAAGCGTCTCGGCCGCCCGTTCGAACAGGTCGAGAGCCAGCTCACCAAGAGCTATCACGGCTCCGGCCTCGGCCTCGCGATCGCGAAGTCACTCACCTGCCTTCACGGCGGCGCGATGAAGCTCCGTTCGAAGCTCAATGTCGGCACCGTCGTCTGCATCTCGCTGCCGCTGGAAGACAGCCGAAGCACACATCAGGTGTCGCAGGCAGCGTAGCGCAATTTCGGATTTGACGGCCCCGTGTCCCGCGACACTATCCCCCGCCGACGATGTCCCGGAACACCTGCCGCACATCCTGCTGCATGTCGCGCAGGCGGGCTTCCAGCGACGAGAAGTCGGGCTCGTTGCTTACCCGCGCCAGCAGCCGCAGCAGATCGGCGCCCGCGGTTTCCGGCTTGAAACCTTCGCTGACGCAAAGCCGCAGGATCTGCGTCAGGTCGTTGAACAGGCGGGCGGCACGCCGCAGCACATCGAAATGCTCAACCGACAACAAACCGAGTTTTGCGGCGTTCTTCAGCACCTGCTGCGTGCTCACACTCAGGATGCCCGGCTTCTCGGCCGCGTGAATGAGCTGCAGATATTGTGCGATGAATTCGATATCGACCGTGCCGCCGGCGGCATATTTGAGATCCCAGATGTCCGCCTCGCCCTTTTCCTCGGCGATGGCCTGGCGCATCTCGGCGACGTCGTTGGCGATGATGGTATGCTCGCGCTCGCGCATCAGCACGTCGCGAATGACGGCTTCGACCTTCTCGCGGAATGCCGGCGACGCTGAAATCACGCGCGCGCGGGTCAGCGCCATATGCTCCCAGGTCCAGGCTTCAGCCCGCTGATACTCGGCAAACGCATCGATCCGCGAGGCCAGCGGTCCCGATCGCCCGGACGGACGCAGCCGCATGTCGACCTCGTACAGCACGCCGTAATTGGTCCGCGTGGTGAAAGCGCTGATCAACCGCTGCGTCAGCCGCGCGAAATACTGCGCACCGTGCAGCGAACGCGGCCCGTCGGAATCCGGCGCCTCATGATCGAAGTCGTAGATCAGGATCAGATCGAGATCGGACGACGCCGTCATCTCGCGGCTGCCGAGCCGGCCCATCGCAACGATGGCCGTCTCCTGATCCTTGACGCGGCCATGCTGACCGATGAACTGATCGAGCACGAGACCGTGCAGCGTCTGCGCGATACCCTCGGCCACGTCGGCGAAAGCGGTGCTGGCCTGCGGCGCCGTCACCGTGCCCGACAGAATCCGCGTGCCGATCAGGAACAGGCTTTCCTGTCCGAACAGGCGCAGGCGGTCGAGAAATTCCTCGTAGGAATTCGCATCTTCCAGTGTTGCCGCAAGCCGCAGCGACAATTCGCGGCGATCCGGCATCGCCCCGAAGAAGCGCGGATCGATCAGGCCGTCCACCAATTGCGGCTGTCGCGCCAGCATGTCGGCGAGCCGCGGCGCCGCACCGAGCACAAGCGCCACCAGCGCGACCAGATCGCGATTCTGGCTGAGCAGCGCGATCAGCCTCCCGCCCCGCTGCAGCGCCTGCAGAAAGCGATCGAAGGAAATAACGGCGTTGTCCGGCTCCTCGGCATCCGCCAGCCCGACGATCAAGGTCGGAACGAATTCAAGAAAAGCGTTGCGCGTGCTCTCGATGCGGAGCGCACGATAATCGTCCGTCATCCAGTGCTGCACCGTCTGCGCCACCATCGCCGGCTTGCGGAAGCCGAGCTTGGCGAGATGTTCGAGCAGGCGCTTATCCGCCGCACCGGCTTTGTAATCCACCGCCGGCAGGTGCACGTCGTCGGTCGCATCGCCCTCGAACAGGCGGCCGTAATGCCCCTGCACGCAGTTGAGGTGCATCAGGAGATCCCGCGCGAACGCCGCACGGCTCTCATAGCCGAAGAAGCGCGCGAACCGCTCGACCGCATCGACGTCCTCGGGCAGTGCATGGGTCTGCTCGTCCGCGACCATCTGCAGCCGGTGCTCAACCCGCCGCAGGAATTCGTAGGCGCAGGTCAGTTCGTCGCGCACCTCGCTGGTGATCCAGTTGTTCGCGGCAAGGATGTTCAGCGCATCGAGGGTCGGCCGCACACGCAATTCAGGATGGCGGCCACCGGCAATCAATTGCTGGGTCTGCGCGAAAAACTCGATCTCGCGGATGCCGCCGCGGCCGACCTTGACGTTGTGTCCCTCGACCGAGATTTCGCTTTGCCCGCGATAGGTCTGCATCTGCCGCTTCATGTCGTGGACATCGGCCAGCGCAGCGAAATCGAGATGCTTGCGCCAGACGAACGGCGCGATGTCAGCCAGCATGCGCTCGCCGGCCTTGGAGTCGCCCGCGCAAGGCAGCGCCTTGATCATGGCCGCACGTTCCCACGTGCGGCCTTCGCGCTCGTAGTAATTCAGCGCCGATATCGTCGACACCGCGACCGGTGTCGAAGCCGGATCGGGACGCAGCCGCAGATCGACACGGAAGACGTAGCCATCGCCGGTGCGCTGCTGCAGCAGGCGCGACATGCCCTGCGCCACGCGCACGAAAAACGGATTCGGCTCGATGTCCTCCGCCAGCGTATGGTCTTCGGGATCGAAGAACACGATCAGGTCGATATCGCTGGAATAATTCAGCTCGCCCGCCCCCATCTTGCCCATGGCGAAGACGATCAGGCCGCTGCCCTCCTCGGGCTTTGCCGGGTCCGGCGGCAGGATCCGCCTGCGCGCGGCTTCCTGGGTCAGCAGAAAACGTATCGCTGATTGCACGGATGTGATGGCGAGATCGGTGAGCGCGCGCGTCACCCGCATCACCGGCCAGACACCGCCGATATCGCACAGCGCGGTCATTAAGGCCGCCTCGGATTTCAGGCGCCGCAGCGCATGCATGACATCGGCTTCGCTCGATGCCTCGGCAACGATCCCGGTTGTCCGCGCCACCAATGCATCGAAATCCGTATCGGGATCGCCTCTCAGCACACGCAGCGCCCGCTCCGCATCCGCCCGGAGAAGATCGAACAAATAGGGCGACGCCTCGCCGATGCCGAGCAGGATCGACCTGGCATGCGGATATTGCTCGACTATGGCCCGCAGGGCATCGGCCTGATCGGGCGCAAGATCGGCGAGCCATTCCGTGAAACGCCGCTCGGCCTCGGCGGCATCGAACAACTGCGGCCCGCTTACGAATCGTGCGGCCAGCGTCGACTGGTTCTCGCCTGTTGCGGCTGAAGTCATGCCGACTTCTGTGGCACATTCCCGCTTTGGCCCGCAAGGGCTTCGCCCGTCACAGCCGGTAATACCAGCGTCACACGCAGGCCCGGCCCATTGTCCTCCAGGCGCAATTCGCCGCCATGCAGGATCGCGACGGCGGAGGCAAGGCTGAGCCCGAGGCCGGAGCCCGGCAACGTGCGGCTCGCCTCTAACCGCACGAACCGCTGGACCGCATGTTTCCGATCGGCCTCGGGAATACCCGCCCCGTGATCGGATACGCTGAGCAACGCCCGATCCCCCTCACGCCGCGCCTCGATCAGGATTTCCGCTGTCGCGCCGCCTTCCGCCGTGACGGGCTTGCCGTATTTGATGGCGTTTTCGACCAGATTGGCGAGCGCCTGGCTGATCAGTTCGCGGTTGCCATGCACCGGCGCCGCCGACGCCTCGACCTTCAGAACCAGCTCGGCATCTTCGGCCAGCGGCTCATAGAGTTCGTGAATGCCCTCCGCGACCTCGGCGGCATCGAAATTGTCCATATTGCCGCGCGCCTGCCCGGACTCGGCCCGCGCAATCATCAGCAGTGCATTGAAGGTCCGGATCAATCCATCGGATTCCTCAATGGTGCGTTCCAGCGCGGCCCGGTATTCATCCTCGTTCGTCCCATGCGCCAGCGCCTCCTCCGCCCGATTGCGCATGCGTGTCAGCGGCGTTTTCAGATCGTGAGCGATGTTGTCGGACACCTCCTTGAGGCCGCTCATCAGCGCCTCGATCCGCTCCAGCATCGCATTGAGGTTTTCCGCCAGGCGGTCGAGCTCGTCGCCGCTGCGGCCGACCGGCAATCGCCCGGACAGGTCACCCGCCATGATCAGCCGGGTGGTGCCGGTGATCGCATCGATCTTCCGCAGCACCCGGCGCGAAACGAAGATGCCGCCGCCGAGCCCGAGCACGACGACGATCAAGGTCGACCATTTCGCGGCATCGCTCACGATACCGAACAGCCGGAGCCGTTCCTCGAGATCGTGCCCGATCAGGAGCCGGAATCCGCTGCTGAGCTGCTGGACTTTCACCAGCGCCCGATGATTCGGCGAATCCGGATCGTCCAGCCGGCGATACGGCGTCTCCGACCAGCCGGTGCTGGCCATCACGCCCGGCGCCAGCGACGATATGTTGCCGGCGACCGACTGCCCGGCCGGCGTGGTAATCAGATAGAGATTGGCGCCGGGCCGCAGCGCTCGGTTCTCGATGGCAAACACGATGCCGCGCAGGCCGCGCCGCGAAAACAAGTCGCTCAGCTCGTCCATTTCGGCATCGACCGTGCTGGTGATCTGGTCGTTGATCAGCCGGTTCGTATTCCAGGCGAGATAACCGAGCAACGCCGCGGCGAACAGCGCGAATATCAGCAGATATGCAAGCGTCAGCCGGAACGCGGTGGTTCGAAACAGTTTGCCGATGGCCGTCACACGGTGCCTCTGCCGCCGCTCACTTCATGCCGTCACGGACCATATAGCCGGCACCGCGGATGGTGTGCAGCAACGGACGGTCGAACCCCTTGTCGATCTTCGAGCGCAGGCGCGAAATATGCACGTCGATCACATTGGTCTGCGGATCGAAATGATAGTCCCAGACATTTTCGAGCAGCATGGTGCGCGTCACCACCTGCCCCGCATGTTTCATCAGATATTCGAGCAGGCGAAACTCGCGCGGCTGCAGGATCAGTTCCTGGCCGCCGCGGGTGACGCCATGCGACAGCCGATCCAGTTCGAGATCGCCGACGCGGTAGGTGGTCTCCTCGGCCGGGCCGCCCTGGCGGCGCGACAGCACTTCGACGCGGGCCAGCAGTTCGGCGAAGGAATACGGTTTCGGCAGATAGTCGTCGCCGCCGGCGCGCAGCCCCTTGATGCGGTCGTCAACCTGGCCTAGCGCCGAGAGAATCAATGCGGGCGTGCGGTTGCCCTTGTCGCGCAGCGCGCCGATCACCGACAGGCCGTCGCGCTTCGGCAGCATGCGGTCCACCACCAGCACGTCGTAATCTCCGCTGTCGGCAAGCGCGAATCCTTCCTCGCCGTCACCGGCGTGATCGGCGATGTGCCCAACCTCGCGAAACGCCTTGACCAGATAGTCGGCGGACTCGCGGTCGTCTTCGATGATGAGCAGACGCATTTCGGGAACGTCTCTGGATTGAATCGCTTCGCTGCGGGACGGTTCGGTCTCAAGCACCATGGCGCGCACTCGCTTCTCATGCAAGGCGGCGGAACAGACCGCCTGAAAAAGGGATGGGCGGTGAAGCTTGGGGGGACTTCACCGCCCATGACCTTCCGACGGAAGGGGGGCGCACTCCTTCGGAAGGAATAAGCGGGAGCGAGTTTGTGGCTCGCTCCCTGGAAAGCGCCGTCAGCGGGGGCGACTATGCCGGCAGCACTCTCCATCTCGGCAGCATGATCCCGAAAAACGGAGACCGGTTTTCGAACCGGATCATGCGCAACGCATCAACCGATCAGCCCTTCGCCAGCGGAACGGCCACGAACTTCGACGAACCGTTCGAGCGGACCCTGATCAGCACGCTGTTCTTCTTGTCGTTGTGGGCGGCGACGATCGCCTCGCGCACGTCGCCCGGACTGGTGACGCTCTTGCCCGCGACTTCGAGAATGACATCGCCTTCCTTGAACCCGCGTTCGGCAGCGGCACTCTTGGGATCGACGCCGGTGACGACGACACCTTCCTTGCCGGCCCCGGCCACGCTGCTCGCGGGCGACACCGTCAGGCCGAGCTTCGGCACATCGGCGCCGCGCGACGAACTGCCGTGGTCGCCGTCGAAATCGGCCTTCGCCTCCTGCACGCTCGGCATGGTGCCCAGCGTCATCGACAGCACCTTGTCCTCGCCCTTCTGCAGCACGTTAAGCTTCACCGTGTTGCCCGGCGCGAAACCGCCGATGGTGCGTGCGAGTTCGCGGGCGTCCTTCACCGGAGCGCCGTTAACCGCGGTGATCACGTCACCCGACTTGATGCCCGCCTTGGCCGCCGGACCATCCGACTGCGGTTCGGCCACCAGCGCACCTTCCGCCTTCTTCAGGCCGAGGCTGTCGGCGATGTCCTGCGTCACCGGTTGAATTTGCACGCCGATCCAGCCGCGGCTCACGGAGCCCTTGTCCTTCAACTGCGCGACCACCTGCTTCACGGTGGAGGCCGGGATCGAGAACGCGATACCCACGCTACCGCCCGACGGCGAATAGATCGCGGTGTTGACGCCCATCACCTCACCCGACACGTCGAACGCTGGGCCACCCGAATTGCCCTTGTTCACGGGCGCATCGATCTGGATGAAATCATCATACGGGCCGTTGCCGATGTCGCGGCCCGAGGCCGAGACGATGCCGGCGGTCACGGTGCCGCCGAGGCCGAACGGATTGCCGACAGCCAGCACCCAATCGCCGATGCGCGGCTTGCCGTCGGCGAGCTTGGCGAACGGGAAATCGGAACCGCCCTCGACCTTGATCAGCGCGAGATCGGTGCGCGGATCGGTGCCGATCACCTTGGCCTTGTAGGTCTTGCCGTCGTCGGTGGTGACCTCGACCTTGTCGGCGCCGTCAACCACATGGTTGTTTGTCACGGCATAGCCGTCTGCCGAGATGAAGAAGCCCGAGCCCTGGCCGGTGACGACACCGCGCCCGCGCGGGCCGCCGCGCATGCCCGGCGGCAGACCGTCCTGGCCGAACCGTTTGAAGAAGCGCTCCATCGGCGAGCCCGGCCGGAACGGCGAGTCGTGGTTGTCGCCGTCGTCGTCATTCGACGCGACCTTCTCCTTCATGTTGACCTTGACCGAGATCACCGACGGCTTCACCCGCTCGACGATGTCGGCAAAGCCGATCGGCTGCGCCGCCTGCGACTTGACCTGCTTGTCGACCTGCGCATGCGCGGCCGTGGTGAATTCGAAACCGCTGCCGTTCGGCGCGATGCCGTAAGCGGCAACGCCGAGACCTGCGACGACCGACGCCATCAGCGCAAACTTGCGCAGGGACAACAGCGAACGGCGGGGCGCCTTGTAGGACGGCAGATTGGAAAAATCGGTGGGACGGTCGGACATCGTGATCTCCAGATCGACAGCGCCGGGGGCAAGGCGCCTTGTGTGATCCGAACATGACGGACGCCACCTTACGGCGGGCTGGCAGGAGAATTAAGGTTTTGTAATTCGGCGGAATGCGGGTGCGGCGCGGTGACGCAGGACTTACCCTACGGCATTCACACATCTTTTGGAGTCTTATCAATGACTTGGCTTCCGACCGCAGAAAAACAATGACTTTTGCGAAGTCGTACTCGCGTGATTTAGTCGTGCGAGCCATAACCAAGTCCTTGATTAAGAGTCGATTTTCGCTCTGGAAAAGATGTGTGAATCCCGTAGGGACTTACCGGCGGATTCGATGAAACCAACTCCATCCTATTCATACCATTGAAAATATGACATAAATGTCCCATGACCAAGAACCGCCATGAACGACCAACTCCGCCGGTCGGTTTCACGATCGGGCGTGATCGCTTCGCGAAGATCAGCGCGGTGGAAGGGATTCATTTATCGAAGAAGATGATGGAGCGCGCCCGCCAGGCGGATCGCGACGGCCTCTCCGATAAGGAGCGGCGCGAGGCCATCATCCGCGCCCATCGCCGCACATAGCGCCGATGTATGATGCGGTCGCGGATCCTTATTGCTATCCCGGTACGACCGTTCTCATCAACAAACTCGATCTGCGAGATCAACGGCAGCTTGACGCTTTTGAAGCGGAAATCACCAGCCAGCGCGCGACGGAATCGCTACCGATTGACGTTGCCCCCTCGGCTTAATCCAGTTTGAAGTAAGCTCTGGCCCCACAACAAGGACCAGAGATGAAGCGCAACAGGTTCACCGAAGAGCAGATCATCGGGATACTGAAGGAACAGGAG
>Ga0153956_1000751_pt1 | contig 33626 bp, 23 predicted proteins | sample TSFL040MetaG_FD_104704 | JGI IMG/M metagenome (GOLD analysis project Ga0153956, IMG submission 104704) | Attine ant fungus gardens microbial communities from Florida, USA - TSFL040 MetaG | ecosystem: Host-associated > Fungi > Mycelium > Unclassified | place: USA: Florida, Wekiwa Springs... | reverse complement strand
CGAAGCCGAGATCACGCCCGCCGACCTGCCCGCAAAGCTCAATGCAGAGACGGCAAAGCCCGCGTCAGTCTCTCAGCCGACGCTCGATCAAGTCGAGATGGATTATGTTCTGTCGGTTCTTAGCGAAAAAGAAAATGACAAGGCAGCCGCGGCAAAGATATTGGGTATAGATCTATCGACGCTTTATCGAAAACTAAAGCGCTATGAGGTCGAAAATATCAGTTCGATGTGATCTCGACAACAAAGAAATCGGTATTATCTATCTGTATCACGCGGCCGTTTTTGTACGGATCCTGATAGAACGGTGTCGCCTGATAAGCCTTTCCGCTGACGCGTCCCTCGCTGCTGAATTCGCCCTGGGTCGCAAGTTCGTCCGGATACCAAGGCTCGACATCGACATTTACCGCTTCGCCGGCAGCGCTACCGCCGATCTCAGCCAATAGTTTCGGCGTATCCTCGGGGTCAAATCGAAATACTGCAACGATCTTTTTCTTGTCGGCTGACGCCTTCCAAACGAGATCGTCGGGTTTGAATGGAACCCGTATCAACAGGCTCAGATCCTCGACATCGGTTCGTGCGGCATCGCCGTTAGATCTTGTGACAGGCGAGTTGGACGCAGCCGTATTATTTGCGTACGGATCGTCACCGTTGCATCCTGTGAGGAGTGCCGCAAAGATCAGGAATGTTATGATTGCACCGTAACGGGGAAATGTCATCTGCATCATTGTATTAGCAACTTATGCGAATATGCAATTTTCACGTTCAATACTCCGACCTATAATTGCCATTGAGTATGACATCACGAAAAAAAGTGTGGTTCGCTCTGTTCGTACTTTTCGCGATCAACGCCCTCAATTTCTTTGACCGCCTGATACTCGGTGCGGTCGGCGAACAGGTCCGCAAAGAGTTTACACTCGACGATGCCTCGCTCGGGCTGCTCAGTACCGCCTTTACATTGTTATACGCTTTTGTAGGCATTCCGTTCGGTCGTTTAGCTGACAAGATCTCACGACGAAAGATACTCTCGATCGGCGTTGTACTGTGGGGCATAATGACAGCCGCGTCGGGCATTGCCCAAAATTTTTGGCAGATATTCGCATTTCGCCTCGGTGTCGGGGTCGGCGAGGCTTCGTGTGCTCCGGCTGCGGCGTCGCTGATCAGCGATCTTTTCCCTGCCGAAAAACGTGCTCGTGCAATGAGCATCTTTATGCTCGGGCTGCCCATCGGCATTGCTCTCAGTTTCTACATCAGCGGTTCGGTCGCACAAGATCACGGCTGGCGCGCCGCATTTTTCGTCGCAGGCATTCCCGGAATACTGATCGCGATACTTGCATGGTTCGTCACGGAACCGCGTTCATCTGTCGCCGCTGTCGCGACATCGTCATTTAACGGTTCAGCTTATCGACGCATTCTTTCATCACGCACAATGCTCTGGCTGATCGCTTCTGGAGCGATCCATAATTTTTGTCTGTACGCGCTCAGTTCATTTATGACGCCGTATCTGATGCGTTTTCACGGCCTCGATATCAAACAGGCAAGCATTGTGGCCATGCTCGTAAATGGCGTCTTTACACTTCCTGGTTTGCTGCTTGGCGGTGTTGTCGGCGATGCCGCAGGCAAGATCCGCCGCAGCGGAGGCCTCATAGTTGTTGCCGTTGCGACCTTTATGTCAGTGCCGCTTTTCGTCATCGCGATCATGGCAGATCGTGAAATGACGACCGTCTTTCTCTGGGCGATGGGCCTCGCCTTCGCGCTGATGTATTTTTATTATTCGATCACTTATGCCGCGATCGCCAGGATCAACCTGCCCGAACACCGCGGCACCGCAATGTCGATCTATTTTATGGCGATGTATCTTATCGGCGGTGCGCTAGGGCCTTATGCCGTTGGTGCCATAAGCGACCATTTCACCCAAAATGCCGCAGCCGCCGCAGGCGTTGTCGAGATGACATCATCTGCACTCGAACCATTTCGCGGCATCGGCCTGCACTCGGCAATGTACATCGTCCCCATACTCTGCACACTACTGGCTTTAATAATGCTCTTTGCAGCAAAAAGCGAAAAAGACTCAGATGTGCAAAGCTGATCGATGATCTGATCTTTAACGATAGTTCGAGACTGAGGAAAGGTATTCGGGACTACTCTTATTAACTGCCGCTGACGTGGTAAAATTATCGTTTATATCGTAATAAGCTATGACCATAGAGACACAGACCGCATTAACCGAGGCCGCCGCAGAAAAAGAGCGTTGGGAAGACGCCACTCTTGCAAACATACTCGCGCGAACTCCCGAGCGAAAGGACAGATTCGAGGGCGTCTCGCTCGAACCAGTCGAGCGCCTGTATTCGGCGGCGGACTCAGAGAATTCGGAGGTCGGTTTCCCCGGCGAGTATCCTTACAAACGCGGGATTCACCCGACGGGCTATCGAGGCAAACTCTGGACGATGCGCCAGTTTGCCGGATTCTCTTCACCCGAAGAGACCAATCGCCGCTTTAAATATCTGATGTCTCAGGGCCAGACCGGATTATCGGTCGCCTATGACCTGCCTGCTCTGATGGGCCTCGACGCTGACTCGCCGCTTAGCGAAGGCGAGGTCGGCAAATGCGGCGTCGCTGTCTCGTCGCTTGCAGATTTTGAGGTCCTCTTTGACGGTATTCCGCTCGACGGCGTCACCGTTTCGCAGACGATCAATGCTCCGGCACCGATCTTTTTGGCAATGTATTTCGTCGTTGCCGAAAAGCAGAAAGCCGACTTTTCAAAGATCTCCGGGACGCTGCAAAATGACATTCTCAAAGAGTATATTGCTCAAAAAGAATGGATCTATCCGATCAAGCCGGCGATGAAGCTCGTCATCGACACATTTGAATACTGCTCAAAGAATGTGCCGAAATATAATCCGATATCCGTCTCGGGATACCACATTCGCGAGGCCGGTGCGACCGCCTTGCAAGAGCTTGCCTTTACGCTGCGTGACGGCGTCGAGTATGTACAATACGGTGTCGATCGCGGCATGGACGTTGATGAGTTTGTCCCGCGCATCTCGTTCTTTTTCAATGCTCACAACGATTTTTTTGAGGAGATCGCAAAATACCGCGCCGCTCGTGTCGTATGGGCAAAAACGATGAAAGAGCGTTTTGGAGCAAAGAATCCGCGTACGATGCAGATGCGTTTTCATACACAGACCGCCGGCGTATCGCTCACGGTGCAACAGCCGCTAATTAACATTGCCCGCGTTGCGATCCAGGCACTCGCCGGCGTACTCGGCGGCACACAATCACTGCATACGGACTCTTATGACGAAGCCCTTGCTCTGCCCACCGATGAGGCCGCATTGATCGCCCTTCGCACTCAGCAGATCATCGCTGAGGAAACAGGCGTCGTAAATACCGTCGATCCGCTCGGCGGCAGCTACTATCTCGAGTCGCTCACCGATAAGATGATCAGCGGCTGTCTCGATTATTTTGACAAGATCGACGGCTTTGGCGGCATGGTCGAGGCGGTCGAGGCCGGATTTCCACAGCGTGAGATACAGGAATCGGCATATCAATATCAAAAAGCTGTCGAACGTAAAGAACAGACCATCGTCGGCGTCAACAAATACGCAATGGATGCGGAAACTTCAAAGATCGACATCCTGCAGATCGACGAATCCGTCCGCGACCATCAACTCGCACGTCTCGAACATACGCGTTCGGTCCGCGATAACGGCGCCGTTGCTTCGGCTCTCGACAAGCTGAAACTCGCCGCCCAAAACAACGAGAACACTATGCCCGCTATCATCGAATCGGTCGCCGCCTATGCCACCGTCGAGGAAATATGCGTCGCCCTGCGCGATGTTTACGGCATCTACGAGGAACCTGCGTTCTAAGTCGTATTTAGCAGCCAAACGCTCGGTGAGTGACCGCATCAAACTCTTATCGTTAGTGAGGTACTTAATACGATGCGTGCATTATTTCTAGTTGCTCTATTGACGGTGACGGCATTTTCGGCAAGAGGCGATATAAATTCATCGGGTCATTCAACCGCAGTACCCAACTGCTCTGACGGTTGGCGTATCACAGGTTATTACACGCCGATCGAGACCGAATTTTCCACCGGTGAAATGCGTCAGATTGACATCGACGGTATTCCGTCTGACAGCTTTAACTCTGAATTTCTGCGAACTATCTTTGACGAACGTAAGGGTTACGGCGAAGGCTGGGGCAAGACCAGGTTTGGCTGGTATCTCGGTTACTATGGCCGCGGTTGGCACCGTTCAAGCGCTCCGTTGGATGCCGAGGATCGCCCGCTAAAGCCGAACACGATCGCTGTGGACAACTCTTTCATTCCGCGCGGCAGCCTTGTAACCATTCCCGGCCTCCCGGGCGATCTGGCTACCATGTCATTTGAAAGCGATGATATAGGAGTTTCAGTACACGGAAAACATATTGATATATACACCGGAGAAGGAGAGGCTGCGGGCAGGCGTATGTATCAGATCACTTTTGAGGATAATGATGATCTGCAGACTGTATGCTTCGAAGCTCCGGCATCCAACTGAAATGGACATAAAGATCCGTTCGGGTGTGGTAAACCTATGCATTTTTGGAGATTCGCTACACCTAAAATGTCTGGATAAATGACCGCTGTTTTGGGTAAAATACATATACGGCAGTCTTAAGCAATCTGTAGCTGGAACTCTTAAAACTTTATTCGCACGGTGTCTCAGATGACACTCTTGTTGAAGTAAAGTTTGTTTTGGCAAAATTTTTTGCGGACAGAGCATTAATGAAATGGATCTTGTCCGGAATGAAAAAGGCCTGACCTCTGACGATATGGCTGATTGGGCCAATGGACACGATCGCATTGAAAGTCGTATCGGACACTAACATTGTGGTTGTCCGATCGGCCGAAATGCACCTTTTCGCTGGATCTTTGATTCAATTATAAATGGCTACATTCGGTTGTGTGTATCAAATGAGATACTACTTGAGTATCAGGATGTGATCGCACGCAAGACATCGCAGGCGGCTGCTGACAATGTGATCAACTTTTTGGCGATATCACCATACACGATCGAGGTTGATATACATTTCACCTTTGGTTTGATCGCTGCCGATCTATCAGATAATAAATTTGTTGATTGTGCGATTACGGCAAATGCAGATCATTTGCTCAGTAACGACAAGCTTTTTCAGATCTTAAAAAACATTAGTTTTCCGAGTGTGCCGATCATAGATCTGCGCGAGTCCGAATAAATATTCGTTGTGTCTGAGACGGACCGATAACGCAAAATTTCATAACTTAACTTTTCCTGATCATAAAAACGTGCCAGAGACTCACTTGATCTTAGACAGCGGTTCAACTCAAGAAGTTACACGATCGCGAGCGACCGGCATTTACGGCGAAACGCTCGCGGCTCAAGCACTCCTGGCGGACGGCTATCGGATCGTGTCGGTGAATTTTAAGGTTCCGGTCGGGCGTAACAGTAAGGGAGTGGCTGTCACGGGTGAGATCGATATCATTGCACTCGATGGTGAGACGCTTTGTTTTATCGAGGTAAAAACACGGCGATCCGAAGAGTTTGCGGCAATTTCGGCAGCGGTCGATCTCAAAAAACAGCGACAGATAACCCGAACGTCAAAAGTTTACCGGCGATTATTCAAGATCGAAAATATCGCCTGCCGCTTTGACGTCGTCACCGTTCTGCTTGCGGATCGTGCCGAACCCGTGATCGAGGTCTTAAAAGATTTTTGGTCCGAAAGCTCATTTCGCAAGCGATCGTGGAATGATAACTCGTGGTACGATCATTATTAGAATTTTCTGTTTTTCTAAACTCTACAATTCAAGACCAAAAAAGCTAAGATACACTTATGAAGATCAAAACAATTTTTGCAGCATTTGCATTCTCCATGGCGTTGGCTGTGATCTCTAACGCCCAAACCGCAGTTCCTGTTCCTAAAGATCCGCCGTCGAGCACCGCCTCTGAGTCGGCAAAGATCAGCGGAAAATGGGACGTCACCGCTGATGCTCCGGGACAATCGGTGTCGATACTGATCGAGTTTACGCAAGACGGAGATAAGTTTACCGGACAAACCGCGTCGGATCTCGGCGGCGGCACCATCGACGGAGGCGTTATGAAAGACAAGGCCTTTTCTGCAACGATGCACGCTGACATTCAGGGTCAAATTGTCGATTTTAAAATGGACGGCACCCTCGACGGCGATAAAATGAGCGGCACTTTCTCAAATGCCCAATTCGGCTCGATCCCTTTCTCAGGCTCAAAGGCAAAGTCAGACAAATAGATCCGATCTGACACTATTATCAAAAAGCCCCGGTGAGATATCGCCGGGGTTTTTGTTTAATTAAGATTTTTTCGCGATCGTATAAATAACAAAATCACCGATGCCGCGGTCTTTTTCCTTGTCAAATTTGGTTATATCGTCAGCGTATTTCATCGTGACGACGAGCACTTTTGTTTTGGGACGATATTTTAAAAGGTGCTCGACAGTGCCAAGATGACTCTCTGTATGAAAGCTGCCGTTTAGCTGGATGACGAGTGCATTTTTATTCGCCTTTAGATAATTAGCGACCGAGTTTGCCATTCCGGCATCCCACAGTGACTGCGAAGCGAGGATCTTGTCGATGCCCATTTGAGCTTCATTTGTCGATCCCATCAGGGCCTTGAACTTACCCGAATATGCATCTGACGGCTCGCCGTAAGGCAGCGGCGGCAGCCACGACTTGGCCGTCGGCGAGAGAGCGTTGAGAGCATCTCTGCCATTACGCGAGACCATATTGACATATCGTCGCGGCGAATTGGCGGCTATGACGGCAAGTTTTTTTGACCTTGCGAGTTCGACGAGCGGCCGATAATCGGTCTTATAATTAGGCCATGGACGCGAACTGAGCAGAAAATGCTGCTCAGTGATCAGGCCTTTTAGATATTCATCGACCACGGTCTGCACATCACGCTCGAACATCTCGAGCGACAATCCGACACTTCGCTTAGCGGCATATTCATTTACGGCACGTGCAAAGATCTCCGCCTCGAGAGCATGGCCGGTCGGGTCATCGTGCTGTTCACCGAGAAAGACGGCATCATTATCCGACATCGCTTTGATGATCTCGTCGAGCGTCGCAGCCTCGCCATTAGCGTTATAGATACGATAGGCCGCAGGATCGGCCTTGATCTGTGACGCATCAATGATCGGAACCGTCGCCGAGGAAGGTGCCGTCTGTGCCGACGCAATCAAAGTCGCCGTCAAAATGAACAAGATCGATCTTATAAAGACTTTCATATCAAAAAAAGGGTACGCCTGTCTTGCTGCCCGAAAATTCAAAAATATCTCTGTTTACCGTTCCCAATAGTAACATAACCCTTTTGCTGAATGCTTTAATGCCAAGCTCGGCAAAAAATGGCAGCGACCGCTGACATCAAATACCCTCAAAATAAAAAAGTCCCGGTCATCTGTAAATGACCGGGACTTGTATAAATGGTCAGTACCGTATCGTACTGAACCTTATTCTACTGAACAGGATCAGCAACAAAGTCGCCCGTTAAAATATCGCCGTAAAGCGTGTAATTACGCGTTGACGGAGTGAAATTGAAACGTTTCGACGAGAGGCTGATCGTGTACGTGCGGCCCGTCGGAAGATCAGGGAACGTATAGTATCCGAAAGATCCCGTAAGGGCATAAACCGGTGTGCTCAACCCGCCGCCTGAGAGTACGACCGTGACATTTTTGATGCCCTGGCCCAGCGACGTGGTGATGCGTCCGGTGATATTCGCGGTTGCCGTCCACTCGTCAGCACCGATGTCAAAGGCGGCACCGACCGGTCTGTTGGTACCATCAATGTCATTGGTGACCGTGGGAAGTGTAATTCCCGCGTCGATCATCGTGCTTGACGGCATCAGATGCAGATCCGACGAACTGACGAACATGGGATCGACCGCCTTAGAATTGGCGTCACCTCCGGTTGCCGTCTGCCATGCGGACAGCGTTGCTTGCGTAACGCCGCCTATCGAACCGACATTTGTTGCGAAGTAGTTGTTGTAATTGATCGGGTTGATCACAGCTGCTGTTGATGAGTTGATCACAGCAAATGTGGTCGCTCCGCCGGTCTGGGTATTGGCAAGGATGTTATTCCTCAGATCGATCGCTCCGGCTCCGGTTACCGCACTCGTAATAAGTACTGCCGAGGTCGAACCGGTCGTTGCCGTACCGCTGATATTGACCGTGTTGTTATAGACCTTATATCCCGTGGTCGCACCGTTGAATAACATACCGTGACTATTGCTGGTCACAGTTGGCGATCCGGTGGTGGTGATATTGGATATAAAGTTGTTTGCGATCGTCACGTTGGACGCTGTCGATGTCGTACCGATCTGCAAACCGAATGCACCCGTGCCGGACGTGCTGATATTTTTGATATCAGAGATCGTGTTGTTAGCGACCGTACCGCCGTTAAGGAGCACTGCAAGTTGAATGCCGCTCATCGCTGACGCTGTTGCAGACGATGACTGTATGCCGTGAACATTATTTCCGGTGATCGAGAAGTTTGTAGCATTTCCGATCAGCAATCCGCGGAAAGTATTCTTGGCGGCGACATTATCCGTGCCGAGTTCGTTGTCCTTGATGATCCAGTTCTGATCAAAGTTTGCCTGAGCCGTTCCGCCGCGAAGGTAGAGCGAATTCTGGACATTAAAGATCTGACAGTTCTGGATCGTGTTATTGCTGTTAGCAGCTTCAGCATCACCACCAAGGGTTACACTGCTGCCGGTCAAGATGCCCGCGGTTGTTTGCACACCGCCGACGACCGTTCCGGTAATGATCAGGTTCTTAAATGTATTATTTGTCGAACCATTTGACGAATTCGGGCTGCGTACCCAAATGACGGTTGACGATGTTGTCTGCAGATTGACAAGCGTCAGGCTGCGGTCAGTACCGTCACCGAGCGATCCGTCGAATACGACACGATCCGCTCCGTTGATGGTAATGAGACCTGCACTCGATGCACTCGTACCCGAGATCGTATGTGCGGCACCTGACGGTTTGATCGTAAGAGTGTATCCGCCCGGCCCGCTCTCCGCGATCTGATTAAGTACGACCGCACCGGTCTCAGCCGTAAGGTCACTCGTGATCGAGATCATCGTATCTCCGGAAAGTCCGACCGCATTGATCGCCTCAAAGAGGCCGCCGGGATTTGTCAGTGAGGTGTATGCCTGACCGACACCGACGCTGACCGATCCGCCAAGCGGTTGAGCGGCAGCGAATGATCCCGATACCGAGTCGTTAGTATTATCAGCATCGCCTGCCAATTCCGCAGTTGCCTGATCCGTATATGCACCCGCGGTCGAGACCGTCCCCGCCGGGAAGGTGACAGATACCGTCTGAAGCGGAGCGATAGATGCGATCGTCGCCGTCTGATTATAAACCTCTGTTGACGAAGCATTTACTATACGGAATCTGACAGTAACGTTGGTCTGCGTCGCCGTACCGTTATTGGTAAATCTCGCGGTCGGAGTAAATGATGTCGTGGTAGTGATCGTCGATCCATTGACCGGATTTGTGATCGTGGACGCGGCAATATCATTTGCTGCCGGTGGCTGTCCTGCAAACTCGTCCGCACCGATGTCCGGTGTGGTCGCGTTGCGTGCCTCAAGATCGATGTCAGTCGTTACACCGACAGCCGCACCGCCCGACTCGAGACGAGTTGATATACCCGACGGGATGTGCAGATCCGTAGCGGATGTGAACGGCGCCGCCTCTGTGGTAGCGAACGAAGCATTGTCGTTAGTACCGGCTGATGACAGCGTGCTTGTGTACGCTCTAAAGTTCGTCGCAGGTGATGTCTGTGTCGGGTCAAATCCCGACACCAGATATTCACCGGATCCGAATGTAGTACCGACCTGAGCAAGTCTGCTGTTGGCATCGGTGCTCACATAGTACGCATTGTTATTCTCGGTAAGGTTCAGCGACGATGTGCCCGACGGCAGCATGATCGCAACGTTGCGCGTTCCGGTCGGGTTGCCGCCCGTGATCGTGTTGGCAAAGATGTTATTTCTAACATCGACGCCGGTCAGAGACGTTGCCACGAGCAGGAATGCGGATGTCGAATTCGTGCTTAATACGCCGCCCATCACACCGGACAGATTTACCGAGTTGTGATAGATCTTATGTCCCGTACCTGATCCAATACGAATACCGTATGCACCAAAGCTCGTTCCAAACGATCCGGTTCCGGCGGTCTGGTCATTCATCACGCCCGCAACGAAGTTGTTTTGGACGGTGTGGCCATTTGAACCGCCGAGATTGATGCCGTACGCACTCCAACAGCCTGCGTTGCTGTTCTTAACACGCAGCACCTGATTGCGTTCGATGGTAAATGTACCGACGGAACTGTTTACGCCGACGTTGATGCCGTGAGTAGCAGTACTCGATGCATTGTATCCTTCGACCCAGACCTTATTATTCGAGATAAGGCCGTTTGACGAACCTTGTGCCGTTATGCCGATCGAATATACCTGATCGGCGGCTCCGGCTGTCGGGTTGCCGATCGAGTTACCCGTTATCTGAAGTCCCGGGTAATTGGTCGCGGCGGCACCGTTGATCGAAATACCGCGAGCGGCCGTCTGAACATTATTGTTGCTGATGGTCAGATTATTGGCCGTCGCTCCTGATGCGACACCGGTAGCAACACTGGTTATCGCGACCGGTGCAGTCGTCGCACTGGTTGTTGAGGCTCCGGTTCCGGCCAAGATGCCGAACGATGCATTTTCAGTACCGGATGTAGAGGTTGCGGTCGAGATATTTCTGCCCGTCGCGTTGCCAAGGATGTTGAGATTCTTGATAACGACGTTGTCGGCAGTGTTAACGACCGTTGCGGCAAGTGCCACACGGACAACCGATGCGAACGTGACGGTGTTTGCCGCCGTATTCTGGATCGTGAGGTCGCGATTGGTACCTGCTGAATTAGGATTATCTCCGTCGATGGTGACGTTGTCGGCTCCGTTAAGCTCGATAAGTCCGCGACCCTGTACACTTGCACCTGAGATCGAGACACCGTCATTCGTCGGGAAGATGTTGATCGCTGAGTAATTGGCCGAACCGGCTCCCGAACTGTTCAGAACGGACGTTGCCGTCTCGGTCGTGCTCGAAACTACCTTTACCGTGATCGCCCCCTGATGGGTACCGGCATTGATCGCGTCGATCGCATCCTTAAGTGTCGGATAATCGGTCGGTGTTGTGCTGCCGGCGGTCGATGTGACAGTGATCGGGCCGGTTGTCGCCGGAGTGATCGTATCGGTGTCCGTCGCCGAGTTGTTGGCGGGGTTCGGATCAGTCGTGCCTGCCGGAGCTGCCACGGTCGCCGTATTTGACAGAGTACCTGTCGCCAAAGGCGAAAGCGTGGCCGTCACAACGTAAGTAACCGAACCGCCCGCCGGCAAGTTGACGGTATCATTGATATTGCCGCTGCCCGCTGCGGTACAGGTTCCGCCGCCTGCTCCGATACATGTCCACGTACCGGTAAGCGATGCGGGCATTGTGTCCGCTACCGTTGCACCCGAAGCATTATCAGGGCCGGCATTGCTTGCCGTGATCGTATATGTCAGCGAACCGCCTGCGGTCACTGATGTAACGCCGTCCGTCTTGGTGATCGCAAGATCAGCTGTCGGCGGAGTAAGAGCACTCGGCTCGGCGAGCGTCCAGTTAGAGAAAGAGGTCACGCCCGAGATCGTTGCGGTATTTGCACCGGTATCGACCGTACCGCCCGGCTGAGTGAGAGCCGAATCATATTTGGTTATCGCAAAGTTGCTCTCGTTAGCCGTACCCGGAATATCTGTCGGGTCAAGATAAGCAAAAGTAAGGTTTGCGGTGATATCGCTTGCCGTCAAGGTCCAATAACGTGAAAGAGCCTTGCCCGAAACAGGGATATGCGGCTCAGCCGTTTGCGTCGCTGACGCGGTAACCGGGGCCGGGAAAGTACCTGCCGTCGCGTTGACCGTAACCGGCGAATATCCGTTAGCCGTACCGACCTCAAATGTCTTGCTGCCGGACGCGGTAAATGTCTTCTTAAAGTTGCCGTCCACATAACCTGCGGTCCTGGTAACAGTACCCGCATTGCCGCTGACAAGTGTATTAGATCCGGTGATGACCCTTCCGTTAGTTAAGGTCAATGCTCCTGTCACGGTAATATCGCCTCCGGCGATCGTGATCGGGTGCGTGAGATCATTTTCATCAATGGAAAGTGTTGTAAGCGTCCTGCTCGGATTGATCTCGTTACCGACAGTTCTCGGTGCGGTCGTTCTTAAGATCGAGACGACCTGGCCGCCGCTACCGAGGTTGAAGTTCAGCGGCTGATCAAATGTGCCTGCTGCCGTCGGGGTCGTGGTGTTGCCGATCTGCATAACACCTGTCGTCGATCCGCCATTACCGAGTGTCAATTTACCGGAATTTGTGACATTACCGATAAAATTGATGATACGGTTGGTCACAATATTTGAGATTGACGGGCCAAAAACAAAACCTTGATCCGACTGGAACTCAAGGCTCGTCATCGGAGCCGTGACCGTGCCGCTTCCTGTGTAATTCTGCGGCTGGCCGGTTCCGAACGTAATAAAGCGGGTGCTGGTTCCGTTAGCGGTGAGTGTGCCGTCATTAACCATATCACCGGAGAACAAAAATACGTTATTGCCCGCATTGAACGTCGTGCCCGATGCGATGTTGATATTTTGTCCAAGGTTGTTATAAGTAGCAACCGTAGCGGACATTGCACCTGTATGTCCCGCAGTTGTGTTCGTGATGTTGGTCGTGAAAGGCAATACACCGCGAAGGTTGAATGTCTTGGCTGCTCCGGATGAAGCATTTCCCAACTGAAGAGTGCCACCCGGCAAACTTGCGACACCGCCGCCTGACTGCATTCGATAGTCGATAGCGGATGCTGCCAATTGGGTGATGATCGTTCCACCGGTCATCGAAATGGTTGAAGCACTCGATGTTCCGAGGTCAAAACTTCCTATTGTGGTCGAGGTGTTGCCGATCGTACATACAGTGATCGTTCCACCGCTTTGGTTGTATGTAATTACATTTGCGGCTGACGCGACACCAAATCGGCTTACCGCATTGATCGCACCACCTTCAATAATTACCGTGCTGTTCGAGCTAAATCCCATCGAATTGCCGGTCGCGGTTCCGATGTTAAAGGTTCCTTGAGACATTCGAAACAGACCTGTCACGGTAGGCGAGCCACTTTGCCCTGTAACGGTGTAGTTCGGGTTGTTGAGCCAGAATCCGGCCGTAGCTCCTATCGTGTAGCCAGCCGTTGCAAATACACGGCTCGATCCGGTAAATGTACCTGAGACTTTGAGCGTACCGTTCGTCAGGACAGCCCAGCCGCCGACTATGGTGTCTGTTGTTACCCCTCTGATAGTAAAGTTCGCTGGCATCACTTCGAGTACATTCGCATTCGATGTGCCTTTATTGACGGTCAGCGTGCGAATATCGGTAACCGAACCGCTTCCGCTGAAAGTGTTGTTTGATGCACCTGTGAACGTGAGTCCCGCACCTGCGGTATCAGCGTTGGTGCTGAGATCAAGTGTTCCGTCATTGATGAGATCGCGGCCGACAGACAGTACGTGTCCTGTCTGTGTACCTGCCTGATTCGAACGTATCGTACCGCCCGACTGGATCGCAACGCCCTGAGCGACGGTAAGAGTGCGTGCGGTCGTCTGTTCAAATTCGACTGTACCGCCGCCCTGAACAGTAAGGCTCAATGCGGATGATGCTGCATCGACCGTAACGCTGCAACCCGAACCAACTGTCACATTGTCGGTGTTTGACGGCACAGCACCGCCTGTCCATGTTGCTGTATTGCTCCAGTTGCCGCCTGCACCTGAACAGCTGATGTTTCCCGGAGGATTAGTGCCCTGACTTCCGCTCAGCGGAGCGCTTAATGCACCATCTGAGATCGCATATATCTGCCAGAAATATGTGGTTGCCGGATCGAGGCCTGTCGCGATATATGAGACCGCATTCTGTGCTGTTGGCGTCACATATGTATAGTTCGTTCCGTCGGTCGAGCGATATATCGCATAGGTCGTCTCATCGGGCGAGTCCGTCCAGTTGAGCGTCATGCCGGTCGGCGAAACTGCCGTAAAGTTCAGGCCTGTGGGCGGCGTCGGCACCGATGGTGTAAATCTGTATATCTTTCGCGAACCATCGACAGGCGAATTCAAGCTCGCCATCGGAGATCCCATCGGGAACTGATTTGCCGGGATCGTGCCGGAGGTCGTAACAGTATCATTGGTATCAACAGCGGCAAATGTGTTAGCAGTGCTGTTAAATGAGAACCCGATGTACTGAGGATTCATTCCGTTGCTGAACCCGGTGCTGTTGTTACGGCTCATCGCACCATAAACGAGTTCGATGACGCCGGTCGATTCATACAGCCGAACTTGCTCAGTTCCGTCAGCGGTTGCACCCGCACCATCATATATGATCGTTTCGTTAAGAAACTCAATGGTGAGCACACGGTTAGGGGCACTGCCGGTGACCTTGTAATGGATCTTTCCTGTGGTAGATACAACATTGTCTGACCCCAACGCTGCGATCAGCGGCGTCGATGCCGTGCCCAATGTATATTGAGATGACGAAACAGCGGTAGATCCCAGTCGAACAAAACCATTCGAATTGGCACTGAACTGCGAATAGCGTGTGCCGAGGAAGTAAAAATCGAATCCGATATTCGTCACCGATGATGAAGTATCATCTTGAGCGGCCGCAACAAGCTGTGTCGTTCCGCTCGACATATCGGTAAATGTTCCGTTGGTCAATACCGAAAAGGTATAGTTTGCCGCACTCTCGGGCGAAGCGGCTTCGCTTTCGACAGCCGCACCTGCAGCGTCTTCATCGCCCTTTGGTTCCTTGTTAAAGGACAATACCCTTTCGGTAGCTGATGAAACTGTCGCGGGCGGTGTGGGCCTTGCCGACGCGTCTCCGACGCCGACAGCCGAGAGTATCTGGCGAACGAAATTATTTTCGTAGCTCGCCATGATACCGAGCGATGTTAGAGAGATGACGATCAATCCGAGGATCGCTGCTCTGGTCTTAGATGTGCTGTTTCGCATATTGCTTTTGCCTTTTCGGGGCGACTCCTGATTTGGTTAGAAACGCATGTTAAAAAAACTCAAACGATACAAGCCGCAATTCGGGCGTTCCTTCACAATTGAAGGCCGGCCGATCGGCTCTGTTAATACAAGCAAAGTACAACGAGAAAGCTTGAGTTTTCAGATTTAGTTGTGTGGATTATAGATGATTTCTATACATTGTCAAGCAATGTATAGATAAGAATGATGCCCGTGATCTAATAACTTAATAGCCGTCTTGAAAGACTGTCGGAAATAGAAAACGGGCCGCGTGGTAAATTATCCTACAAACCACTTCGGCCCGTTCAATTATGTCCTGCTTTCAGTTCAAATAACCCTATTTACGGCATACGCTTTAGCGTTGACTGAATGATCGCCCTGTCATCAGACTGCTTGCTTTCCACAGATTGATCGACGGCTGTAAAATCCAGCCCGCTAATGGCATCGTTAGCCGTGAAGATGCGGACAGGGTTAACAAAAACATATTGTTTAGACGATGCAGAAATTACATACGTACTGCCTGCGTCAAGGCCATCGAATGTGTAATAGCCGAAGGGGTTTGTCAGCGCTTGTTTCGACTCTGCATTTCCGCCGATCAACATCACCGTAGTTTTAGCAATACCCATACCGTTAGCGGTCGTCACTCTACCCGAAACTGAGACCTCTCCGGCAAGCGGTGCCTGTAGTTCAAAAGCACCGACATCCGATCCGTTACCGCCCGGCGGAGCTGTAACCGTCGAAATAATGACAGGCCTCAAATATCCGCGTTGATCTACCGTCGCTGCTGTACTTGCAAAGGCCTTGCCGTGATCGATCAACGGTGAACCTAAAAGCGGCGTGTGCGTCTTTGTCGGTCCGCCAAGATCGGTCAGGACGCTTAGTTTCGGATCTATCGGCGACGCGATCGTGCCGACCTGATCCTGATTCGTGCCATTCACCCAACCTGTCGAAAAATCATTTTTGCCAATGACATTATAGCCGTCTGATGTAAAAGTTTGAGCAACATCAGGCCCGAAACCACTTGCACTATTCCCTGCGATCGCCGTATTTCGGACCGTAACGACCGGAAATGACTGAGCATAAACACCGCCGCCTACACCGGCTGTGCTGTTATCGGTTATCGTCAGATGGTCAAATGAGGACGGTGACGAAGACCCCGAGAGATAGATCCCGCCGCCATTGCCGTTAATCCCGGTAATCGTATTGCCGCTGACCGTACAGTTGATGATCGTAGCAGCAACGCCGATCCAAATACCGGCTCCCTGTCCAGTTGGGCCGGTAATTTTATTCCCGCTGATCGTGCTAGATGTGATCGACAACGTGCCGCTGGCATTTGCCATATAAATGCCTGCCCCCGATCCGGTTGCTGCCGAAACTGTATTATTCGATATTGTCGAATTTGATATTGTCAGTGCCCCGCCTGATTGGAACCAGATGCCGCCGCCGTTTCCGTTTGTTGGTGCACCGCTTGTAATTACAAGCCTGTTAAGGGTAACATTACGGCTCCCGTTGTTTATCATATTCATCACCCGGCTATTAGCTCCTGCCTTGAGTGTTATGACATTTACGATGCCGCCGTCCATCGTCAGATTTTTGCCGCTCGGAAATGAAAGTTCGCCGCTTGTTAGTGTGATAGTGCAGTCATTATTTACACAACCTGCCGAATTTGACGGAATATTAAATGTGATCGTGTCATTGCTGGATGCAGTGGTAAGAGCACTTCTCAGTGAGCCTGCTCCGCTGTCTGCCGTATTCGTGACGGTAACTGTCGCCGCCAATGCGGCCGAAGATAAAAGAAACAGGAATGCAATGGCACCAATAAATAGTGCCGGGTTAAATGTCTTTCGACTCATAAATTCTCCATGTCCAAAATAGGGATGCCTTTGAAATAAAAAAGACCCAAGTGGGCCTTTTTAAGTGAGTATTTAGTTTTTATAAAAAGCGAAAGTTTAAATTACATCTATTATTTACCTTCCGCAACTGCGATGCGTGCCTGGACGGCATCGATCGCGTATTGCGACGCATCGGCGTCCTCAACGGACATAATGCCGGATGCATTTTTCGAAGCCTCTTGAAGGGCGATGCGTTCGGCTGCGGTGTCTATATCGGCTGCGGTGTCGGCACCGTCGGCGAGAACGGAAACAGAACCGCCGCTCACCTCAACAAAACCGCCCGCAAGTGCGACCTTGCCGGGCACACCGCGTTGGATGTATGTAAGCACACCCGGTTTTAATGCCGAGATCATCGGAGCATGATTTGGAAATATCCCGGCTTCGCCCGACGACGTCGGTACCGTCACCGAATCAACTTCGGCGTCAAGAACTCGTTTTTCAGGAGTTACGATTTCAAGCTTCAACATAAATGAGAACTTAGAACTATAAATTGAGAATTTGAAAAGATCGATGCATTTTTATGCGCGACCTGTATTCAATTTACTGCTTCTGGTTATAAATATGAGCAGATGAAGAACCAAGATCTCTAACGATATCAACCTCGCCCGAAGATCTCAGTTCTTCGCTTTTCAATTTCCCTATGCGGCGGCTGCCATCTTTTTGGCCTTTTCGCGAGCCTGGTCGATGGTGCCGACCATGTAAAATGCCTGTTCGGGCATATCGTCGCACTTACCTTCGAGGATCTCTTTAAAGCCTCTGATCGTATCTTCGACCTTAACGTACTCGCCTTTGAGTCCTGTAAACTGCTCGCCGACCGTAAAGGGCTGTGAGAAGAAACGCTGGATCTTACGTGCACGGGCAACCGTCAGTTTGTCGTCCTCGGAGAGTTCGTCGAGGCCGAGAATGGCGATGATGTCCTGCAGGTCCTTGTAACGCTGGAGGATACGCTTAACATCCTGTGCGGCGTTGTAATGTTCTTCGCCAACGATCTGCGGATCGAGAATACGCGAGTTCGACGCAAGCGGATCCACAGCCGGATAGATACCAAGCTCCACGATCTGACGCGAAAGAGCAGTAACTGCGTCAAGGTGAGCAAATGTCGTCGCCGGTGCCGGATCGGTATAGTCATCAGCGGGCACATACACGGCCTGGATCGATGTAATAGCACCGGTCTTGGTCGATGTAATGCGCTCCTGCATCTCGCCCATTTCGGTCGCGAGATTAGGCTGATAGCCCACAGCTGACGGCATACGTCCGAGCAGTGCCGACACCTCAGAGCCTGCCTGTGTAAAGCGGAAAATGTTATCGACGAAGAAAAGCACGTCGTTACCCTGATCGCGGAAATACTCAGCGACCGTCAGTCCGGTCAGAGCAACCCTAAGGCGTGCTCCCGGCGGCTCGGTCATCTGGCCGTAAACCAGCGACACTTTTGATTCTTTGATCGCGTTCTTATCAACCTTTGAGAGATCGAATGCACCGGTCTCTTCCATTGTGTGGTTAAACGCGTCGCCGTATTTGATAACGCCCGACTCGACCATTTCGCGGAGAAGGTCATTGCCCTCACGAGTACGTTCGCCAACGCCCGCAAATACCGAGAAACCGTCGCGGCCCTTTGCAACGTTGTTGATCAGCTCCATGATGAGAACCGTCTTGCCGACGCCCGCACCGCCAAAGAGGCCGATCTTACCACCGCGAAGAAAAGGCTGAACAAGGTCAATGACCTTAATGCCCGTCTCGAACATTTCGAGGCTCGTTGACTGTTCGTCAAATGTCGGAGCATGGCGATGGATCGGATATTTTGTTTCGGCAACGACTTCGCCGAGTTCATCGACGGGTTCGCCGACAACATTCATCACGCGTCCGAGTGTCGGAGCTCCGACGGGCACCGTGATCGGGCCGCCGAGGTCAAATGCCTTCATACCGCGGACCATACCGTCCGTCGGCAGCATCGAGACCGCACGTACACGGCCTTCGCCGAGGTGCTGCTGTACCTCTGCAACGACGTCGATCTTTTCCTCGACATCAAAACCTTCGCTCGAAATACGAAGCGCCTGATGGATCGGCGGCAAATAGTCACTAAATTCAACGTCCACAACCGGACCGATGATCTGAACTACTGTCCCGACTTGTCCGTTCCCTTCATTAGCCATTTTTAATAAGTTGCTCCTCTAATAATTGAGAAAATCGCTCAATTTACAAAGGAGTAAGAGTACCACACACAATATATTGCGTGCAAAGCCTCAGCCCGTCACAGTACGGCCTTGTTCATTTTTTGAAAAAGGCAAGCAATGCACGCTCCTCGGCGTCCGTGCTTCCGGGTGTTATCGATATCCGCCCCGAACTGCGGCGGACACGGCGACAGGCCTTTCCCTTTTTATAAGATTCGATTATGTGCGGATGAATGTATGACGAACGGCACACTGTCGGAGTATTTCCGATCGTCTCTGCAACTTTTTTGACCGTTTCGATTATATTTGCATTTATCTGCTTTGGATCATCCGTTGTGCCGAGCCTTGCGAGTTCGGCCGCGGCCATCACGCTCGCACCCCATGTGCGAAGATCTTTCGACGAAAATTCCTCCGATGTCGCATCTTTGATGTATCTGTTAACATCCGTCGCTCTGACTGTTCGTACAGTTCCCTCGTCGTCTATATAGTTGAACAGTTTTTTCTTTGGCCCGATATTCTTAAGTTCGGCCATGATGCGGGCGAGTTTTTTATCTACCAGCATCTTTTTATGCTGAACGCGGCTCTTGCCGACAAATTTAAAGATAAGCTCACCTTTATGTCCGATCTCAAGATGACGGTTCTGAAGTGTCGTTACGCCGAAAGTCTTATATTTCTCAGCACTTTCGTCAGTGCCGACCCGAAAATACAGTGAATTGATGAGTTTTAGGATCACTGCGAGAACTTTCTGTTTTGAAAGTCCCGAAAGCAGAATATCCCGATCGACTGCCTCTCGAAGCTTTGAAAGTTCTCGGCCAAATCGCTCGATCTTTTCAAATTTCTTCTTCTGCCGCCGCTCGGCAAATCTCGTGTTGTAGATATATTGCACGCGGCCGGTCGTGTCCATTCCGACCGCTTGTATCCGACTGCCTCGGGTCGGTGCGATCCTTACAAATTGCCACGCCGGCGGTATGACAAGTTCGGCTATACGCTCGACATCAGTTTTCTTCAGCGGCCGCCCCGATGCGTCTGTATATCTAAAGCCGCGTTTCATCGTGCCCAGCCTTTGCCGCCACGACGCCCGCTTGCCTTTCGAGATACGCTCTTTTGCCTTTTTTACATCAAAGATCGGTTTTGATCGTTTCATTTGCTACCCGCTTGAGTGCTCGAAAGTATTGACAGCCAAATTCGCTTCTAGTAGCCTTTCCCTAAAGGGACATTATACAAATTTGAGTAACCTCAAACGATTAGAATTACCACCGCAGGGCCTCAACACGCTGTTTGGCGTTCAAGACCAAAATATAAAGTATCTCGAAAGCCTTCTCGACGTCAGTATCGGAGCGCGCGGCAATGAGCTTTTGATCGACGGCGATCCACAGGATATCGAAACCGTCGAACACATACTCAGCGATTTTGGCGAACTGTTTGCCGAGGGCAGTACATTCACCGATAAAGAACTCAAAGACGCCTTTAAACAGATAGCCGAGGATCGCGCCTATTCGCTGAAAGATCATTTTCAGCACTCGAGATTCAATCCGTCCGGCAAAAAATCGGTCGCTCCCAAGACCGCAAATCAGCGTAAGTATCTCGACGCCATCGCAAAGAATGATCTCGTTTTCGGCATCGGCGTCGCGGGTACCGGCAAGAGCTTTCTCGCGGTCGCGATGGCTGTCGATGCATTATTTAAAAAACAGGTCAGCCGCATAATACTTACACGTCCCGCGGTCGAGGCCGGCGAACGTCTCGGTTTTTTGCCCGGCGATCTGCAGGATAAGGTCGATCCTTACCTGCGTCCGCTCTACGACGCTCTCTTTGATCTGGTCGATGCCGAAAAAGTGACAAAGATGCTCGAGAAACGCATCATCGAGATCGCTCCGCTCGCATTCATGCGCGGCCGCACGCTCAGCGACGCTTTTATCATCCTCGACGAAGCTCAGAACACCACGAGCGAACAGATGAAAATGTTCCTCACCCGCATCGGCTTTGGCTCTAAAGCTGTCGTCACCGGTGATAAGACCCAGATCGACCTTCCGCGCGGCCAACGCAGCGGCCTCAAAGAGGCCGAAGAGGTTCTCGGCGACATAGATATGATCGACTTCATCTACTTCTCCGAAAAGGATGTCGTCCGTCACAAACTCGTCCAAATGATCGTCAGAGCGTACGAAGACCATTCAACAGGACAGGAAAGATCATAATGAACGTCACATTTCGTCCATCGCTCGAAGAACATTTAGAGTACATCTCGGCTCGCCAGCAAAAACTTCATGCAGGAACATCAACAAATATTGCATGGCGCTTTTTGCAATGAACTTAATGACTTTACCGGTAATAACCTCAATTCTTTAATGCTCGAACTCATCGATCTTCAAAAAAATATCAAGCTTGACCTTTCGGTCTTTCGTAAATTTATCAAGTTAGCCGCAAAAACGATCGACGAGTGCGATGGCCATCCGTTTTCGGTGGCGTTCATCGACGATGATCGTATGCGTCAGCTTAATAATACCTTTCGCGGCAAAGACTCGACGACCGATGTTCTGTCCTTTCCTAATGAACCCGATGAATTTGAAAAGATGGCAACTAACGACGATGCCGAACCTTATTCACTTGGTGACATTGCAATTTCCGTCGAGCAGGCTGTCCGGCAGGCTGATGAGAATGGGTTAGATCTCGATCTTGAGATCAGACAGCTCATATTGCACGGCGTGCTGCATTTGTGCGGCTACGACCACGAAACTGACGACGGCGAGATGAACGCCCGCGAGCTTGAGCTTCGTGAAAGGCTCGGCATATGAATCCGTAATTCTTCACATTAAAAAAATGATACCGCGATGCCGATCTTCTTTTTTTCCTGTCTTAAAATTCACGATTGCCCTATTTCGTGATGTAAACTTCTAATTGATGAGCGAATCTTCTGAACCTAAACGAACACGCACCGCCGATCCGTGCGTAATGGTCATATTCGGGGCGACGGGCGACCTGACAAAACGCAAGCTGCTGCCTGCTTTGTACAATCTCGCAAAGGGCGATTTTTTGCCGCATAAATTTGCGATCATCGGCGTCGGACGCCAGGAGATGACCACGGACGAATTTCGCAAACAGATCGTCGATGATCTTAACGAGTTCGTGCCTCGCGGCCCCGAAAAGAAACTTGTCGATTGGTTCGTCGAACGTGCCTATTACACCGGCGGCGACTTTAATGATGACAAGCGGCTTTTTGGCGATCTCAAGGAGCTGCTCGGCGAGGTCACGACGACGCATCAGATACCTGAGAACTATTTTTTCTACCTCGCGACGCCGCCCGATCTTTTTGCGGGCGTCACTCAAAAGGTCGTTAAAGCCGGCATCGGAAAAGAGGAAAATGGCAACTGGCGCCGCTTTATCTACGAAAAGCCTTTTGGCCACGATCTCGACTCGGCCCGTAAGCTCAACTCTGACCTCCAAAAGCTGATCAAAGAGCCTCAGATCTATCGCATCGATCATTATCTTGGCAAGGAAACGGTGCAGAATATTCTCGTTTTCCGTTTCGGCAACTCGATATTTGAGCCTATATGGAATCGCAATTATATCGATAATGTCCAGATAACCGTTTCTGAATGTCTCGGCGTCGAACAGCGCGGCGGTTATTATGACGCCGCCGGAGCCTTGCGCGACATGGTGCCAAACCATCTGTTTCAGCTTGTGACGCTGACCGCAATGGAACCGCCCGTCTCATTTGAGGCGGACGCCGTTCGTGACGAACAAGCCAAGATACTCAACGCCATTCAACCGCTCTCCGGCGAAGAGGTGCTGCATCGCACAGTTCGCGGCCAATATGGCGAAGGCGTGATCGACAACCAAAATGTCCCGGCATATCGCGACGAAGATAAGATCGCTCCGCATTCAAATACCGAGACTTTTGCCGCACTCAGGCTCTCGATCGACAACTGGCGTTGGGCTGGCGTGCCCTTCTATCTGCGGACGGGTAAGCGTTTAAAAGATCGCCAGTCGATCATTTCGATCCAGTTCAAAGCAGCCCCCTTCATACTGTTCAGAGAAACTTCTGTCGAAAAATTAACGACCAACCGCATCGTCATTCACATTCAGCCCGATGAGGGTATCACGCTCCATTTCGGAGCCAAGATCCCCGGGCCGGTCGTCAATGTCGGAGCTGTCGATATGGACTTTAATTACCTCGAACATTTTGGCGAACAGGTCGCGACCGGCTATGAACGCCTTTTGTATGATTGTATGATCGGCGATGCGACTCTCTTTCAACGTGCCGATATGGTCGAGGCCGGTTGGAATATCGTCACGCCGATACTCGATGTTTGGAATGCGATACCTGCACGCGACTTTCCTAATTACGAATCGGGTTCGTGGGGCCCGCCCGAGGCTGACGAAATGTTAACCTCCGTCGGCAGACGCTGGATCAACGAGATCTAAATGCTGATGCAGTCATAGCTTGATAATGGAGATCGAGATCATAGTTGCCGCCGTACTCTTACTGATCGTCGTCTTTTTGGCGACGATCGACGGTGCATTCTCGCATATATCAGATGTCGGCCTGCGGCGCATCTCGTCAGACGATGAGAATAGCGGTTCGTCATCGATCGAGTTTCTCCGCGAGATACTCGACAATCGTCCGCGGTTCCGTTTTGCGATCTCGTCATCTATACAAGTCTTTCTGATCGCTTTTACTGTCCTGCTGACGGTCATCGTCTCGGCATATACGACAAGCCGCGTCGAACTGCTCGCTTTTGCTCTGCTGTTCGGCCTCGTCGGCACGTTCGTTCTGCGGCAGATCGTGCCGCGTGTCATCGTCCGCAAAAATCCCGAACAAAAGCTGCTCATTCTGCTGCCTGCCATTAGGCCTGTCTATCGTTTCGTATCGATACTTGTCGGCCCTTTTGCTCCCGATAAGAATGCAAAGCTGCGCGGCATCGACGTCACCGCAGCACCTAACACCGAAGACGATAAAGAGGACGACAGCGACGAAGACTTTCATGCACTGATGGAGGTCGGCGAGGCCGAGGGCATCATCGAAGAAAAAGAACGTGAGCTGATCGAGACGATGGTCGAGTTCAGCGATACACGCGTCGGCGAGATCATGACGCCGCGAACCGAGATATGCGGCATTCCTGCCGAATCGACCGTCCGCGAGGCACGCGATCTCATCATCGCCGAAAAATATTCGCGGCTGCCGGTCTATCGTGACTCGATAGACAATATCGAGGGCGTCATCTACGTTCGCGACCTGCTGCAGGCGTGGGCTGACGGCCTCGAGCAGATGTCTGTGTCAAATATACTGCGTGATGCGTATTTTGTCCCCGAGACCAAGCCCGCGTCAGAATTGCTCCGCAGTATGCAGCTCAACCACATTCAGATCGCGATCGTCATCGACGAATACGGCGGTATCGCCGGACTCGTCACCGTCGAGGACCTTATCGAAGAGATCGTCGGCGAGATCGAGGACGAAGACGCGGGCCGCGATGAGATAATCGAGATAATCGAGGGCGAAGACGGTTACTTTGATGTTCTCGGCTCGACCGAGATCGATAAGATCGAGCGGCTGTTTGACGACGATATCGAGCTTGAGGACGATGAGTACACCACCATCGCAGGCCTCGTCACTTCAGATCTCGGATATGTCCCGAAAGAGGGCGACGAATTTACGCTTCACGGACTCGACGTCAAGATACTTAAGGCTGACGATAAACGCATTAACCTGATACGGCTGCGTAAGGCATTGCCAGACGAAACAGGCGATCCTGACGCATCCGCAGAAGAATAACCCCGATATCCATCTCGCAATTTATACAGCAATTAGACATTTTATGCAGTTAGCTCTTGAGCCTTAGTTCAAGTGTATATAAAATGGGAACAGTCGTTATTTTTTCTTTGGAGGAGCGCTTCTTATGAAGGAAAAAGCCATAACGTTCGAACTGACATTTGAGGATCGCCTCGATCATCTTTATGCTCACATTCGCGGCGATATCTCACAAACAAATGACAAGATCGACTGTTGGCACGAGATAATCCGCACTACCCGAGACCTTGATAAAGATAAACTGCTCGTCGTACTGGACGGCAAGGGAAATGCCACCGAACTTGACGCTTACGAATGTACGCGGCGGCTCATCGACCTCGACATCAGCGGCATCAGGTTCGCTTATGTCGATCTCGACGTGGACAACCACGCCGTTAATCTTTTCGGCGAACTCACAGCCTCTAACCGCGGTGCCGATGCCAAAGTATTTACCAATGAGGGTGATGCTCTCTCATGGCTGACCTCATCCGGCCTGCAGCTGCATTCATGGCAGCAAAGCCCGGCCATCTGATATACTCGAACACACCGGCAAGTAATTGACGAGTGATCTAATATCAGATGAAATTAAAAGCTGACATTGCGGGCGACAAACTCGATGTGGAGATCGTCAGAAACGGTGATCGTGTTACCGCTTCGGTTGACGGCCGCGAATATGACCTCACTCTCACGACGCCCGAGCCGGATCTGATCTCGCTGTGGGATGACAAAGGTTCGACCGAGTTCTTTGTCGATACCGATAAACAGAGCCGTGCAAAAAAGGTCTATGTGAACGGCAGACAGTTCGATATTGACATCATCGACCCGCGAAATTCGCGTATAGCGTCATCTGCCGAAGGTTCTGCCGACGGCACCGCCGAGATCAAAAGTGCGATGCCGGGCAAGATCGTCCGCATTCTGGTAGAAACCGGTTCTGAGATCGCTAAGGGCGACGGTGTGATCGTCGTCGAGGCAATGAAGATGCAGAATGAGCTTAAAGCTCCAAAAGACGGTATCGTCCGCGAGATCCGAGCTGTCGAAGGCTCAGCCGTCAACGCCGGCGACATACTCGTCGTCATCGAGTAACACCATCCCACTCATCACTCACATCACTATCTTCTTACTTCTTACCTCTTCCCTGACTCAGTATATTCGCAAATAGGCGGTATGCTCCGGGCACACCTGCGGGCAATTGGCGAAACATCGTATAGCTGCAATATGTCCACGTACCGGCTCCGTCATTCGCACGTACCAGACCGCCCTTGTTTTCTTGCTCACCGGCATCATGCGACTCTAAAAGCGGTTTATATCGCTGGTCAAAGGTGACAAGGTCATACGCATTTCGCTCCTGTACCCAACCCTCAAGGTCAGCATCCGTAATGGCATTTGGCGTCGTAAAATAAATGTCCGACGGATCAAGCACCGTAACCTTTGCATTTTCATCGACGACGCGGGCGATCGATCCGGCGGTCGTTCTTTGCGTATCGACAGTATTCACCGCAAAAGGAGCAAGGCTCGTCCAATTGCCTCGCTGATACTGCATAACGACATTCCCGCCGTTTCTGACATAGTCCAACAATCTTCCGTTGTTGGCGACCAGGTCAGGACGCGTCTCGGCCGCTCTTATGCCGACGACGATCGTATCAAAACGGCTCAGATCGCCCGCGGACAGATCTTTTTCTTCGAGCATCGTCAGATCAAATCCCATTTGCCTGATCGCCTCTGGCACATCGTCACCGCTGCCCATCACGTAACCGATATTTCGCTTTTCGGTCTTGAGGTCGATGACCGCAACGCGTACCGACGACCGAGTATAGTATCGATGCGTTTGAATGTGCGGATACGCGACCACATTCATCTGCTTATTAAAGACGCCCGCATCTGCGACAGCCGACGCATCAAAACTATATATCCCCGGCTTTGTACCGGCACCGAGTTTTATATCGAATGCGGTCGTATGCCTTTCGCCGGGCGTTTTGAGCGTAATGTCGGCCGTCTCGGCTGCCGTCGTCGCCCCGACGCCGTTTGCCCTTAGCTCAGCTTTTGCTGTCACAGCCGAACGGGAGTTGTTGGTAACGGCAACATTTACCCGCTGCGGTTCTGTAACGTCTGACAGCGGCACAATAAGAAGCTTTTTATCAACAGCTACCGAAAGCTCAGGAACGACATTGACCTCACGCCGCAGTTCACCTCGTGCCGGGTCGGCAAAGCGGTATTCGACAGGCTGATCGAGCGTGATCTCGACGCCGTCAACATTGACCGTAACCTCGCACATCATCGGCGAACGCTCAAAGGGCATCGTACGGCTGTCATTCTCAGGCCATGTAAAAAGGTCGCTCGTGCGCTGTTTTGCGAGCCAATATGGCTGCGTCAGTTCTGCTCCGGCCGGAACCGCGATCTTGTACGTCGAGTTATAAACGCCCTTTTCTCGTCTGAACGGGCCTGACGAATTATCCTTATCAGGCTCTGCGACGGCCGTCTGCCAATTGTCCGGCACGTTTATCTTGGCGGCATTAATGGTCACCGATCTGTTCGGCAGCATAAAAACACGTAAGCTCGCCGTCAACGCCTGACCCGGCACAACGGTCTCAATATCCGAAAGTGCGTCTATCTGTATCCCCGCTGACAGCCTCAGAGCATCCGCAGCCTTAGTCTGCAGTTCGGCAAGCAAACGTTTGCTGTCAGGGTTTCGCGTTGCCCATTTTGCATCGTTCGCGGTCTTGTAAACAGCCGCAATTGCCCGATCTAACCCGTCTGCATCGCCGCTGGCATACAGTGCCTGAAGCATATCGACCGCCGACTGCACCGCCGCAAGTTTTGACCGCAGCGGCTCCTCTGAATTATGAGAGACCGATGCGATCCCTTTGATCGAAGTATCGATACCGTCGAATAGCGAAGTCTCACCCGCCGCATTCGCATTTTTCAGATTCATGCCTGAAAATTGATCTCCTTTTAACTCGATACGTCCTTCGCCCTGGCTTCGATGCTGGCTGCGGCCTTCGAGAGCAAGTTCAAAATATGAGCGTCCGAGCGTACGGCTGTATGTGCCGGTGTTTATCTTCAGCCCGGGCGTTCCCTGATCGCCAAAGCCTTGTTCGATATAGAATTTTGACACTTTCCACGGATAGCCGTCCGCCATACATTGGCCGCCGTCGGCTGCAGCCGCGACCGCGAGCGGTGTTATATATCCGGCGTACTGATGCTGTCCGTGCCCGTCGGCCGGCGTACCCGAAAATCGTGAGATCACGACGACCGGCCTGAATTTGCGTATCGCACGCACCGTGTCACAGATCGCGACACGCTCATCCCATTTCGAACGCGCCTCGGCAAGCGTCTTTGAAAATCCGTAATCAAATTCCCTGCCAAAATACTGCACCGCACCATCGAGCCTGCGTGCCTGCAAAAGCTCTTCGGTACGAATGATGCCGAGCGGTTCAAAAAGCTCGGGGCCGATGATATTTTGTCCGCCGTCGCCCCTCGTGAGCGACAGATATGCCGTACGTGCGTGTTCGCCGCGTGCGAGATAAGCAAGCAATGCCGAGTCCTCGTCATCAGGATGCGCCCCGATCATCATCACGCTTGCGGTCGTGGTCATCGCCGCGAGCTTTTGTTCGAGCCCCAGGATGCCGGCGTCATTCACCGCACGGACCTGAGCCGCCGTCGGTATATATATTCCGATGGCCAGCCCCAACGCCGTTGCGGCCAGTATGTTAAAAGATCTACGAACTGCTCTCATTAGCGATATCCTCGACATTGAAAGGAAATTCCTTACGATAATACGACCGAATAAGATATATCACCGTACCCGCAATTATCAGCACAGCTGAGTATTTGACCTGCGTCAAAAAACCGTCGCGCATGAGCATCACATATATGAACCCGATCAGAGCAAGCAATGCGGGCAGCGGATACAGCCACATTCTGAATGGCCGCGGCATCTCGGGCTTTGTCGCTCTCAAAATGAGCAGCCCGACGATCTGAGCGATGAACTGCACGATGATACGTATCACTACAAGTGCCGCGATCACATCCGCCAGCTTAAAAAAGCAGAATATCGCCGCCGTCGCTCCCATCACCAGCAGCGAAATATACGGAAACTTATGTTTCGGATGCAGCCGCTTAAAGATCGCAAAGTAATTGCCGTCGAGCGCCGCCGCGTACGGCACTCGCGAGTAACCGAGCAAAAGTGAAAAGACCGATGAGAACGCCGTCAGTATGATCAGCACGGTCGCGATCGTGCCGGCCGTCGGGCCGTACAGCCGCTCCATGAGCGTCGAGACCACATACTTTTGCGCGTCGGTGTTAGCGACCGCCCCAAACTCACGCCACGGAATGACGCCGAGTATCGAGATATTCATCACGAGATAAATGCACGCCACGAGTACGATCGAGATGAGTATCACACGCGGCACCGTCTTTTCGGGTTCCTTGATCTCGCCCGCAAAAAAATTGACGTTATAGTAGCCCCAATAGTCATAGACCGCGATCAGCAAGGCCGCTCCCAGCCCCGTAAAGAATTCAGGCCGCAGCGTAAAAGCGTCATCCGGAAAATCGAACGCCACCTTCGGATCGAAATGACTAATGCCTGCGGCGATCACCCACAATATCGTCAGCACGACCGTCACCCAAAAGAATTTCGATATTCGCTCGATCAGTTCTATTCGTCTGTAAAGCAGAAAGACCGCTATCACCAAGGCTCCGATCGCGACAAGCACGACCGGAAGCGAATTAAGCTCGACCGCACCGATCAGCGGCAGAGTGACCTTGGTAGCCGTGCCCATCGACGGAAAGATGTAGGTCGCGTATTGAGACAGCCCGATGCTGCCCGATGCGATCGAGAGCGGCGCCGAAAATGAGAGCTGCCAGATAAAAAGGAAGGACATCAGCCGCCCAAAACCTTTTGCCCCGTATATCTCTTTAAGATAATTATACGGCCCGCCGGAGCTCGGCATCGACGCACCGAGTTCGGCCCAGACCATTCCGTCACAGATGACCAGTAATGCGCCGATGACCCAACCGAGCATCGCCTGCGGGCCGCCCATTGCCGCGATGATAAGCGGCATCGTGATAAAAGGCCCGACGCCGATCATATCGATCATGTTCAGCGTGGTCGCACCTGTCAGCCCTACACCGCGTATCAGATTGTCGTCATTATTCTCGGTCATTCGTCATCAAAAAATGTTCTTTGATTGCCAAGGCATCATCTGCGTCCGATCAAGTTCGCCTAATTCCTACGTTCTGTGAAATCCGCGCTCGATGTCCTTCATCGACAGCCTCAAGATCACGGGACGTCCGTGCGGACACGTCGTTGGCGATGTCGTCAGCAGCAAACGGTCGATCAGCCATTGCATTTTTTCGTGCGTCAGCGGCATATTGATCTTTACAGCGGCCTTGCACGCAAGTGACGCCGCGATGTCATCACGAAAACTCGATTTTGGCGCACCCTTTTTTTCGGCTTCGATCGTATCGAGTATCTCCGCAAAAAGGTTTCTCGCTTCCGTCGCGGGCAGGTCGGTCGGAATGCTCTTTATCGCGACGGTACGCCCTGAGAGCCGCATCGTCCCAAATCCAAGCGACTCGAGATCATTCTCAATCAGCCCGAACGCCTCAGACTGTGCCGGATTTAGATCGACCGTTTCGGGCAGCAGCAGATTTTGCGATTCGATACGCCTGTCGGTCTCAGAACGCTTGAATTTGTCGAACAATATCCTTTCGTGTGCCACGTGCTGATCGATCAGCAAAAGCCCTTCGTCATCGACGGCGATTATGAAACTTTCGTGCAGTTGTCCGACAGGCTTGATCTTTGCCGACGACACCGTCGAGACCTCAGCCGATCTGATGAGTTTTTCGGCAGAATTGACCGGCGGAAGTTCGACACTCGTCGACAGTTTACTCTCATCACGAATGGCGTCATTCTCAACATCGATACTGCCGATGCCGTCATCATCCGCCGCATTAAATGCCAATGCAGCAGCTTTCGCTTCGAGATCATCCGAAAAAAGATCGACCGTCTCCGATATCACTGCCGAACTTTCTTTCGGAACGTCAAAATCGAAACGCTGTTTATCGGGCTGACGTTCCTGCTGAGGAATATCGACATTTTGCCGCACACCGCCCGCGTGATCTGATGCAAATGCCTTTTCTGTATAGCCTTCGCTCGAATTGACGGTATCGGTATCGATCTCGTTCGCCGCTCCGTCAAATGATCCCGTCCGCGGCGGCTCGGCAGCAGCCTCAATGGCACGGTCACCGACAATGCCCGCACGCCCCAACGCCGTACGAACGGCATCAGCGATAACATCTTTTACAGCCTCGCCGCGGCGAAAGCGCACCTCGGTCTTTGCCGGATGTACGTTGACATCGACCTCGTCTGGCGGCAGTTCGATAAACAAAAATGCGACAGGATAAACGCCGTGCGGCAGCACCGACCGATACCCCTCGAGCAGCCCGCCCGCGATCGTCTTATCACGGACAAAGCGGTTATTTACAAAAAAGAATTGCGAGTCGCGAGTCGTACGCCGCTCTCGCGGCGCCGATACAAATCCCGTGACCTTTGCGACGTATTCGCGTCCGCCGTCAACCGGCAAAAGGCTCTCGATCAGCGTACTGCCAAAGATCTGAAAGGCTCGCTCTCGGAGCGATCTCGCCGGCGTCGCATTGAGCACCTCGCGGCCGTTATTTGTGAGCAGTATCGCGATCTCCGGATGAGCAAGTGCGTAATGCGTAACGATGCTCGTCAGATGATAATTTTCGGTCGCCTCTGAGCGCATGAATTTACGTCTCGCGGGCGTATTAAAAAAAAGTTCGCGGACAGAAATCGTCGTACCTTTATCACGAGAGGCATCTTTAACATCGGTCATTCGGCCGCCCTCGACGACGACGCGCGTTGCCGCATCTTCGCTCTCGGTCTTGGTCAGCAACTCGACCTTTGCAACCGAAGCGATCGACGCAAGAGCCTCGCCTCTGAAACCAAGCGTACCGATATGTCCGAGATCGTCGAGCGAACGTATCTTTGACGTTGCGTGCCGCTCAAATGCAAGAATGGCGTCATCGCGGATCATTCCTTCGCCATCGTCTGAGATGCGTATCAGGCGGCGTCCGCCGAGTTCGATCTCGACCGCGATACGGCGTGCACCGGCATCGAGCGAGTTCTCTATCAGCTCTTTGACCACAGACGCGGGCCGCTCGACGACCTCGCCGGCCGCGATCTGATTTGCAAGATTGTCGGGCAAAACCCTTATCTTATTCATCTGTTTATCAGTCGGCGATCACAAAAAAATAACCCTGTGTCCGCGATCGTCGAGATCGATCGAATCAAATATCACCTCGATGACGCCCGGCCCGATCTCGTTCAGATAGGTAAGTATGTTGACAGATCGTTCCTGCAGATGCCCGTCGGGATATAGTTCATTCACCAACGCGATAAGCCGTCTGCCCGCATCATCCGTGTTTCGCACCTGTGCCGCAATGGCTTTCTTTTTCATCGCGGCGATGTGATACAGCATCTTTCGACGCCGCTTTGCAAGGCCGTCGAGCAGCGTCACGTCGATCTCGCCGACGCTGCGGTCAAGACGGTTAAGCTGAGTGTTGATCATCTCTTCTGCATCGGCAAACACCTTTGCGGTCTCGCGTCCGATCTTTTCGTTTCCGACGCGATCTATCAGGCCATCGGCACCGCCAAATATATCAGTGAACTCAACGCCGTATTTTGCCATTGTCCGCTGATGACGCGCCGGCACGATAGTAAAGCTCTGTCTGTGAAGTATCGGCGTCACCGGCCTGTCAAGAATGCGGTAAACCTCGCTGTTCTGTGCAAAATAAGCGATCTCTGCACCGCCGCCAAAATAGCACACCGTCGGAAAAAGATGATCCTGTACGACCGGCCTCAGCATCACACCCGGACTGAACCGCTCGGGTTCGCTCGCCGACATCTCCAAAAGCTCGCCCTTGCTGAAAACCTTTCGATCCGAACGGCTCACAAAATTTTCGCCGTCGCGTCTGAGCACGCTCCTAATGCCGTCATCCGTCATTCGAAACATCGGAAAATGGCCTTTTTCGACCAGCACCTGTGCATGAAAACCGCGTTCGATCAGTTCGTCAGACCGCCGAATGAGAGCACTTTCGATCTCAGCCGAATGTTCGATCGCGGCACCTATGACCGGTGATGCGAGACGCCTCAATCCTGCGTCTGTCGGATCGACAAAGATCAATCCGGTTCCCGATAACACCTTTGCGATCTGTCTTAAAAAGGCTGTTCCAAATCCCGCACCCGCCTTCCAGCTTTGCGAGACGAGAGCTTTTGCTTCGTCTGAGAATTGCGTTGCCTTTATCTCACCGAACAATTCGTCGATCAGTTCATCGATGCCTTCATCAACTACGACCGACCCGACTGGCCCGCCCTTGACCCTGTCTTTTGGAGTATAGACAAAATGACGCTCCTTTCCGTCAACGGCAATGACCGCCGCCGCGGCAGCTTCGTCGAGATCGTGATCTTCGGTTGCCGCCCAAAATATCGGCACGGCCGGAGTTCCTTTGTCGGTCAGTTCGCGGGCAAGTTCTACTGCCGAGAGTGCCTTGTAGATCGTGTAAAGCGGCCCTGTAAATAGCCCCGCCTGCTGGCCCGTCAGCACCGCCACCGTGTTGCTCGCACGCAGCCTCT
>Ga0153956_1000750_pt1 | contig 33657 bp, 32 predicted proteins | sample TSFL040MetaG_FD_104704 | JGI IMG/M metagenome (GOLD analysis project Ga0153956, IMG submission 104704) | Attine ant fungus gardens microbial communities from Florida, USA - TSFL040 MetaG | ecosystem: Host-associated > Fungi > Mycelium > Unclassified | place: USA: Florida, Wekiwa Springs... | reverse complement strand
CGCAAAAACCACCAAGCCCGGCCCCCAAAGAGGGGGGCCGGGGGTTGCGCCGGGGGGAAGATTTGTTTGGGGAGGAGACGCCCCCCCCCCCCCGTCGGATCGCGACGTCGCGCGAGTACGCGTCGGTGCTGTACTGACGAGCCATGGATGTTGTCCCTTCGCTGGGGTGAGTGGATGCGGTGAACGTCGTGGCTGAGCCGTACGAGGCCGCGATATGGTTGGCGGTGGTGCCGCGTGCCGGATTCACGATGCCTCCTCGGTGGGTGTCGGTGCAGGCAAGCTCAAGGTGTTTTTGAGTAAAGCTGAGCGCGACCAACTTTCCGATAGCGTCCTCTTAATTCGCCACCTCAGGCGATCAGACCGCAACTGCACGCGATCACCAACAGGGCTGGCCAGTGTGTGGATAGTGGTTGGTTCGGCAAACGGATCGAGCTTTCCCGGTGGTTCAAACAGAAATGACTGCCTCGATCCTTCTGAAACGTGTTCCGCGGGGCGCGGTTCATTTGCTAGCGATCCGCTAATCTCTTGCTGTTAAGTCATTTCGGCTAATCTGATCATTAGCCAGATCGACGCACTGCCCCACCAGGTCTTGTTGGAGCCTCGTCGCGATCCACCTCGTCGCGACTCCATCGGACAGGGCCGGCGCCTGATTGCACGTGAAGGACCACCCATCCCAAATCAGTGACCCGCAGCCACCAACGGTCGCCAAGCCGCGCACCCCGCCGCGGCGCGTCGGACCGATGTTGTCGGCCCGCGGTGCTAGGAACGAACCATGGATGACCACTGCCGAGCCTGCCGGGCGGGGCTGGAGCACTGCCACGGCACGCTCATCCACCACGTCACCCACGCCCCGGAGTGCACCGAGGACGGCTGCGCGGGCGGGGTGCTGGCGCACGCGTTCGCCGTGGACTGCGAGGCGGTCGGTTGCCGCTGCGCCCAGGTGTACGCGCTGGCGGTCTAGCCCATCGGGTCGGTGTCGGAGCGCAGCGCGCCGCCAACCGGGTCCGCCCCGGGTTCGGGATAGAACGGCGGCGTCAACGCGCCCCACTGCACGCAGCTCCACCGGCCGTCGGTGATCGGCGCCAGCACCACCGCCTGGGCATTCTCCAGGTGATGATCCAGCGCGAAGCTGCTCTCCACCCCGGCCAGCGTGGCCGCCGCCAGCCGGATCGCCGCGCCGTGGCTGACCACGACGATGTCACCGGTGAAGTCGTCGTCGTCGAGATAGCGCATCCGCAGGTCGGTCACCACCGGCAGATACCGATCCAGCACCTGCTCGGCCGTCTCCCCGCCGGGCAGCGCGATCCCCCGCTCGCCGGCGTGCCAGCGCTGATAGATCGCGTTGAACTCGGCGATCGCGTCGTCGTCGTTGCGGTTCTCCAGCGCACCGGCCTGCACTTCGTGGATGCCGTCGAGGGCACGGGCGGTCACACCGAACGGACCGCTGATCTCCGCGGCGGTCTGGGCCGCGCGGAGCGCCACCGAATGAGCGACCAGCGCGGGACGGTGCAACCCGTTCCCCGCGAACGCCCGGGCCTGATCGCGCCCCAACGGGGTCAGCTCCGAACCGGGTGGGCGGGTGTCGAGTCGACGGTCGACGTTGCCGTAGGACTGGCCGTGGCGCAGCAGCACCAGTCGCCCGCTCATGAGTCCGCCCCGCATCGGTCTGCGGGCCCGATAGGCCAGGAGCCCAGGTAGCGGACGTCGGCGCAGCTGCGGCGCAGTGCCCGCAGCGCCTCGGCGACCGCTTCGTCGTCGATGTGTCCCACACAGTCCAGGAAGAACAGGTACGTGCCCAGCTCGGTGCGGGTCGGCCGGGACTCGATACGAGTCAGATCGATACCGCGACTTCCGAACTCGGTCAGGGCTGCGGCGAGAGCTCCCGGCGCGTTGTCCAGGCGCAGCACCACCGACGTTCGGTCGGAGCCGGTGGGCGGCGGCGGCGGCGCCGGGGGACCCACCAGCACAAAGCGCGTCCGGGCATTGGGTTCGTCGATGACGCCCTCGGCCAGGGCCACCAAACCGCGCTGCTGGGCAGCCAGCGCGGTGCTCACCCCGGCGTCCACCTCACCGTCGTAGACCTGCTGCGCGGCAGCGGCATTGGAGTTCGCCGGCACAGTCTGGGCCCCGGGCAGGTGCTGGGCCAGCCAGCGCCGCACTTGGGCGCCCGCCACCGGATGGGCGGCCACCGTGCGAATGTCCGCCTCGCCGCGACCCGGCGCGACGACGACCGAGAACGAGACATCTAAGGCTGTTTCGGCGAATATCTGCAATGGCGACCCGACCGCGAGCCCGTCCAGCGTGGGCGTCACCCCGCCCTCGATCGAGTTCTCGATCGGCACACACGCGTAGTCGGCGACGCCGGAGCGCACCGCCTCGAGCGCGGCCGGCGTGCTCTCGACGGGCAGCGACCGATGGTCCTGATCGGCGCTGCCGGGAACCCGTCCGGCGCCGTTCAACGCGAGCAGCGCCGCTTCGGTGAAGGTCCCCGCCGGGCCGAGATAGCTGATGCGGGTCACCGCACAACCCTATCGGCCGCAGCCCGCCGGCGTGCTCACCGGCGGCGTGAGCGTGCCGCCACCTGCAGGCTGGCACCGCGGTCCCAATCCGCAATTCCTGTTGCGCCAGCCCGAGTCATTAATTAAGTTAGGCTTACCTCACTTCGAAAGGTGATCGATGGCCACGACTACAGCAGCAACCGTCCCGACGTCCGCCGAGCGGATTCGCAGCGCCTGCATCCGGGGTCAAGCCCTCCTGGCGATCGCCGACGCCGCCAACGCCGCGCCGGTCAACGCACCGGTGTGCCACCTGCTGGGGGACGGATCCCTGGTCGTCGCAGTCCCCGTCGCAGACCCGGTCGCGCAGGCCGCGGCCGACTCCGGCGTGCAGGCGATGCTCGAGCTGACCGATCACGCACCGCTGCGACTGCGCGAACGAGTGCGCGCGCTGGTGTGGATCCGGGGCATGCTGCGCCCCGTGCCGGACCGGGAGATCTCCATACTTCTTGACCGGATCGCGGCGGTGGACCCCAACCCCGCTCTGCTCCAAGTCGTCTCGCCGCGCTCGGTATCGCACTCCGGCGGTATGGGCGCAGCGGACAGCAGTGATTCGGACATCGACTACGCGCTGCTGCGGCTGACGCCCGAGTCGGCGGTGCTGGCCGACGCCACCGGAGCCGAAGCGGTCGACGTGCACGAGCTGCTGGCAGCCCGGCCGGACCCGTTCTGCGCGATCGAGGCGCATTGGCTGCAGCACCTCGACTCGGCGCACCCCGACATGGTCGCCCGGCTCGCCGCCGCCAAGCTGCCGCCGCAGCTGCGCCGCGGACAGGCCCGCCCGCTTGCCGTGGACCGCTACGGCATGTGGTTGCGGATGGAAGCCCCCGACGGTGACCGCGACGTCCGACTGAGCTTCCCGCGGCCGGTAAACGATGTGCTGAGTCTGAACCGCGCGGTGCGGGCACTGATGGGCTGCCCCTTTCTCAATGGGCTGCAGGCCCGGCGTCACGAGCAGTAGCAGCGATTGCAAGCGCGGCGAAGCAGGTCGCCGCCATAAACCGGCCAGGAGTCCGGCGGCTACCGTGGCGAGGTGACCGCGCCCCAGACCCCGCGACACGCACTGCGTCTGGAGATCGTCCTGGTACTGGCGGTCACCTACGGACTGAGCGCCGTCACCGCGATTCTGCAGCTGGCCGACGCGGTGCTGCGCGACCTCAGCGCCCAGCGGATCCCCCTCAACCCTCGCCGGTCCTATTTCGATCTGATCGACCTCGGTCTCAACGCCGCCTGGGCGGTGCAACTGTTCGCCTGGGGCGCTCTGGCGCTATACCTGCTGTGGCGCAGCGGATTCGGACCGGCCCACATCGGGCTGGGCGGGTGGCCCCACCGCACCGACCTGGCCGGCGGGCTCGGCCTGGCAGCCCTGATCGGACTGCCGGGCCTGGCCCTGTACCTGCTGGCACGCACCCTGGGCCTCAACGCCGACGTCATTCCCGCAGCGATCAGCGACACCTGGTGGCGCGCTCCGATGCTGATCGTGATCGCGTTCGCCAACGGGTTCGCCGAGGAAGTGATCGTGGTCGGCTACCTGCTGACCCGGCTGAAGCAGCTGCGGGTGTCACCGTGGGTGGCGCTGGCCTGTTCCGCCCTGCTGCGCGGCGCCTACCACCTCTATCAGGGGTTCGGCGCCGGGCTGGGCAACATCGCCATGGGCCTGGTGTTCGGCTACACCTGGCAGCGCACCGGACGGCTGTGGCCGCTGATCCTGGCACACGCCCTGATCGACACCGTGGCATTCGTCGGATACGCGCTGTTCGCCGACAAGCTGGGCTGGCTGCGCTGATCGACGTCAGCCCGCGGCGCGCGTCACCGTGACGCTGATGCTCCCCGCACCGGCATTGGATTCGATGACCAGCACCGAGGCGTTGGCCGCCGAGACGACCTGGCCACCGGTGACGCTGACTTGGTAGCCGTTCGGGAACTGGATGTCCGGCATCGAGATCTTGGTCTCCGAACCGGCACCGAAGCTGCCCGAACCGTCGGCCATCTCCGTGGAGTAGCTGAAGGAGAAGACGCCGCCTGAGAACGACCACGCGTTCGGGATTCCGGAGATCACCTGCGGGTAGGGCTGCGCCAGCGTCGACACGATGGCCTCGTTGACGTTGTCGCCGGTCGGCGGCAGGTTGGTGTTGTACACCAGCGAGCCCGTGTCGTTATAGCCCCAGTACAGCCAGCCGAACATGTGCGGGTTGATCGAGTTCAGCTGGCTGGCGATGGTGTCGGTGCTGCCGGTGGCGCCGAACTCGGTGACCACCGCCGGGACGTCATAACGGTCGATGTAGCGCTGGGCGCCTTCCATCATCATCCCGTCCCACAGCGAGCAGCCTGAAGAGCTGCCGGCGCCCAGGGCGTCGAAGATGCAGTAGTCGTGGAAGCTGAACACGACGTTGTCGTCGTCGACCGCGGTCAGGTTGGTGCCCGCGGTCGCGTTGCCGAACAACACATTCGGCTCGTAGTACACCGTGGTGCTCGAGTCCACCGACCGGATCGCCGAGGTCACCTGGTCGTAGAAGGGGACCAGTGTCTGTTGATCAAACGAGGGGAAGCCCAGGAAGCTGGCCAGCCACGGCGTACCGGGCCACGGCTCGTTCATGATCTCGTAGCCGGCCACACCGGGGGTGCCGCCCAGGTAGTCGGCGGTGACCTGCCACATCCGGGCGTAGGAGTTCTGCAACCCGACGTCGTCCACCTTCTGGTTGGTCCAGAACGCATCCCAGGCCTGGTTCTGCGCGGGATTGAGCGCGTAGGCGAACGGGAACTGCTGGCTGGTGTCGTTGTCGGCCGGGTTGAACAGCGTCGCCCAGTCCGGTGCGCCGTGGCCACCGATCTGTTCGTTGTAGAGGTCCTGGTGCATGTCGATGACGCTGACGATGCCGTGTGCCTTGAGCGTCTCGATGGTGTCCTTGACCGAGTCCAGGTAGGCGAAGTCGTACACCCCGGGCTGCGGCTCGATCTCCGACCAGTACACCCCCAGTCGCACCGAGGTGAATCCGTTGGCGGCCAGGAATGCCGCGTCGTCGTCGCCGAAGCCGTTGCCGCCGGGCGTGAGCGGCGGAGACTTGTAGACCTGGTTGACGCCCTGCAGGATGACCACCCGGCCGTCGACGTCGACGATCCAGTTGCCGACGGTGCCCAGTTCGGCGGCCGCCCTCGCCGGGGCTCCCTCCAGCGTGCCGAACTGGCCGACCGCACCGTGGGTGCCCATCGAGCCGGCGAGGCCGCCGGCCCCGCCCAGCGCGGGCAGATCGCCGGGACCCTGGTAGACGCCGTTGCCGGCATTGCCACCGTCACCGCCGCTGCCGAACCACATCGACCCGTTGCCGCCATCGCCGCCGTTGCCGCCGAGGTGGGTGCCATCGCCGCCGTCACCGCCGGCCCCACCGATACCGAGCATCCAGCCACGCCCGTCGCCGCCGGCCCCACCGATGCCGCCGTTCTCGCCGTCGCCACCGGCTCCGCCGGCGCCACCGACGCCCATGTACCACCCGCCGACTCCACCGACACCGCCGGCGCCGCCCTCGCCGCCTTCGCCGCCGGCACCACCGTTGCCGAAGAACCCGGCCGATCCACCGGCTCCACCGGTGCCGCCGGCCTCGGTGTTGCCCCAGCCGGCCCCGCCGTCACCGAACAACCAGCCGCCCGCACCACCGGCGGCGTGCTCCGCGGTACCGACCGCACCATCGCCGATCATCAGGCCCAGGCCCAACGCCTCACTGATCTGGTTGTACACATCGACGACCGGTGCCATCAACGAGCTACTGACCAGCCAATCGATGCCGGTGTACAGCGGGTTGTAGACCCAGTTCTCCATCAACGTCGTCGGGTCCGGGAGGACGAAGCTCGGCCACGCCAGAACTGCCCCGGCCAGCGGACCATCCCAGTTCGTCGACGCGGCGAACGCGTCCCAGGCCGCCGGACTGAACACCGCATCCCAGTCCAGGCCGCCGGTAGTCGTGTCCACAAACGGCGCCAGCACCTGGTCGAACATGTCCTCGAAGCCCTCGGCGGACGCCACCGGCGCCGGTGCCAGCGGCATCAGACCGAACGTGAGAAAAGCCCCCACCGCCGTCCCCAGCCCGGCAACCCGACGGTTCCGCTTAGTGCTGCACTGACGAGTCATCTCCGGGTAGCCCTCTCTCCATGTTCGCGTGGGCGATCCACGTGGACAAGATAACGATTTCTTCGGAAGATTACTAACAATCCCTGAGAAAAATGCGAATCCAGGGCCGTGAGCTGCGAATGTTCGGGCGTCCACGACACAGTCGGTCTGACAGCGGAGATCGCCCCGCGCCCGCGCGATACGTAGATTGGGCGGGTGAACGGCGATCGCGGGCCGGGCCAGCCCTGGCACCTTCCACCACCGCGTCGAGAACCGCCGCCGCTGTTGTATCGCGATCCCCGTGGCCAGAATCTGAGCACCGGCGGGAACATCGGCGACGGACGCACCGACACCATGTTGCTCATCCACCTGCCCGGCCCGGGCTCAGCGTCGCCAACCACGGTCGTGTCCCTCCCGCGCGACTCCTATGTCACGATCCCCGGCTACGGCCAGGACAAGATCAACGCCGCGTACACCCTCGGCGGCGCCACCCTGCTGACCCGGACGGTGGAGCAAGCCACCGGCCTGCGACTGGACCACTATCTCGAGATCGGATTCGGCGGCTTCGCCGCGCTCGTCGACGCCCTCGGCGGCGTTTCCTTGTGCCCGGACGAGCCGATCGACGACCCACTGGCCGGACTGAATCTGCCGGCCGGCTGCCAGAAGCTGGCCGGTGCGGCCGCGCTGGGCTACGTGCGCAGCCGGGCCACGCCGCGCGCCGATCTGGACCGGATGGCCCACCAGCGACTGTTTCTGTCGGCACTGCTGGCCCGCATCGCCGATCCGACCGTATGGCTCAATCCGCTGCGCTGGTACACCGTGCCGCACACCGCCGCACGCGCGGTGACGGTGGACAACAACGCCGGCGTCGTGAATCTGGCGGCCCTGGGCTGGGCGCTGCGCGGCACCACCACCATGCTGACCGTGCCGATCGGCGAGTTCGTCTGGACCGACGTCGGGGATGCGGTGGTGTGGAACCCCGACGAGGCCGCCCAGTTATTCGACGCATTGCGCCGCGATACACCACCCGCATCGGGCACCGATAATTGAGCCAAACCTAATTTTCTCGCACGATTACGCCATTTCAGCCCACCCTATCTTTACTTAGGCAATGCTGACCTGAGTAAGCCTCACCTTGGATGCACATCTGCCCTGACCAGGGTTATCATCGCGTTCATGATCGAGCACGACAGCCACAAGACGAAATTTCACGCACTGCTCCAAGAGCAGATCTACCACGAATTCACCGCGGCTCAGCAATACGTCGCGGTCGCCGTTTATTTTGACGGCGAGGATTTACCACAATTGGCGAAGTTCTTTTACGCCCAGGCCGTCGAGGAACGCAATCACGCGATGATGCTGGTGCAGTACCTGCTCGACCGCGACATCCGCGTCGAGATCCCCGGCGTCGACGCGGTGCGCAACCACTTCGACGCCCCGCGGGATGCACTGGCGCTGACCCTTGAGCAGGAACGGACCGTGACCGAGCAGATCAGCCGGCTCACCAGCGCAGCGCGCGACGAGGGCGACTACCTCGGCGAACAGTTCATGCAGTGGTTCCTGCGCGAACAGGTTGAGGAGGTGGCCGTGATGACGCAGCTGCTCCGGGTCGCCGACCGCGCCGGGCGCAACCTGTTCGAGCTGGAGACCTTCGTCGCACGCGAGATCACGGTCGGCCAAGAAGCCGGCGCGCCGCGTATCGCCGGCGGGTAAACCCCTCACCCGCCGATCAGCCCGCCCGCAACCGCGCCTTGGTTCGGGCGGGCTGATTCGTCGCAATCCACGCGACCCCGACATCCCTACAGAAGTCGACGTCCTCGTTGCGATCGACGGTCCAGCAGTACAGCGCGCGGCCCCGCGCGGCGGCCTGGTCCACCAACTCCGGATGTTCCCGCAGTGTCTCGATCGATGGGCCGATCGCGGTGGCGCCGACCGTCGTCGCCGCGCCGCCGCCCAGATAGCGGGCGCCTGACCCAAGCAGGACCGTCGGCAGCAGGGGCGCCGCCCGGCGAATTCGCCACACCGCGGCCGCCGAGAACGACATGACCACCGCACGCGACCGCGACGCCGACGCCGGCGCGGCGAGCCCGAATCGATGCAGCAGGGCCAGCACCTCGCGCTCGACCATCGAGCCGTATCGCACCGGGTGCTTGGTCTCGATGAAGATCTTCACCGGCCGGTGCCAGTCCAGAACCAGTGCCACCAGCGCATCGAGGGTGAGCAGCCCGGTGTCGCCGATGCCGGCGCTCGCCGGTGCGCCGGCCTGCCCATTGCGGTGCCACGAGCCGTAGTCGAGGCTCTGCAGTTGCGACAAGGTCATCTCGCTGACCACCCCGGCCCCACTGGAGGTCCGATCTACCCGGCGATCGTGCACGCAGACCAGGTGACCGTCACTGGTCAACCGGACATCGCACTCGACGCCGTCCGCCCCCTCCTGCAATGCCAAGTCGTAGGCGGCCAGGGTGTGCTCCGGGCGCTCGATAGATGCACCCCGGTGTGCGACCACGAACGGGTGTTCCGAGACGACATCGCCGGCCGGGGTCATGGGTTTATGCTGCCGGTTCCCGTCCGTCAGACTCAAGAGCCGGAGCCGGTGTCGTGGCTTCTTCCGGCTTCGGCGCGACGGCCGAAGTCGGCGGCGACACCGTGGCGGTATCGCGGCCATCGGCCACCACCACCCAGTGATGGGTGGGCCGGCCCATCGCGCGCCGCTCGAATCCCTCGACCACCCGGGCCGCCGTCAGCACTGCCGCCAAACCGAAGAGGTAGGCCACCACGGTCGCGACCATATTGTTGGCGATGCCCTGGGCTCCGCCGGCCCAACTGGTGGCGGTGGCGAAGATCGCGACGGCAGTGCTGGCTGCCCACACGGCCCACCACACCACGATGGGTTTGCGCAGCCGGTCGAGTCTGTCCTCCCGCTTGGCCAGCTCCATCACAAAGACCGGCGCCCAGGCCAGGTTGACCACTGGCACCAGACACCCGACCCACACCGCCCAGGCCGGGCGCGTCTCGGGCAGATGCAACCGAGCGAAGGCCGCCGAACGCCGGGCGAGTAGCCACCTGGTCAGCACTACGGCACAACTGACCACCGCCACGATCGCGGCCAACCCGGCCAGCCGGCCCAGCCACACCGCGCCATTGGCGATCAGCGGATTCAGCAGCATCGTGCGATTGACGATCATCAGCACATAGATCAGAGCGTGGACCAGGGCAGCGACGCCCAGTGCGGCGACCGCGGCGGCGATGGTCTTCTCCAGCGAGCGCGCCGTAGGCGCCTGTCGCTCGCCGGGTTTCGACTGTGCCGCAGCACGAGTCGGCGCGCCCATCAGAGTCCAGCGAGGCATCACCGAGTAACGCGGGGTGGGGCCGAGCGAGCGGCGGGCGGGCGACTGCGGCGGCGGCGGGCCGGGCCGCACCGCGATCCAGCGGTAACCGGGCCCCAGCCGTGGCGGAGCCTCCGCCGTCGGCGGCGCGGGGGGCCCGGGTTGGGTCCATTGCAGCTCGGCTTCTTGCTCGGGTGTCAGCGGCGCCCACAGCGCGCCGTTGCAGTGCGGGCACCAGGCCCGCTGGCGGTCGCGCACGTTCCACCGCGTGTTGCAGCGGGAGCACACCTGGATCACCGCACCAGCCTAACGGCGACCGCAAGGCGGGCAAGCGTTCTCAGGCACGCGGCGACCGCAAGGCCGGCAGGGCCACGGTCGGAGCCCTCGACAAACGGTGTCGGAGCCGTTCGCTACGGCGCGCTCGGGACCCGGCAGCTACCACCGGCTATCCACAGTTTCCACAGGTTTATCCACACACCCATCGACAGCCGCACTGGGCGTGATGTGCTTCTTACATGGCGAAAGACGCATCGGTTGTGGATAACGCGGCGTCGTCGAAGCGGACCGACTAACAGCGCCGAGCGAAATCGCTTGATCGGCTAAGCAGCCGCCTGCCACCCGCACTCAGCCGCCGGTAGCTCCCGGATCGCATCGGTGCAGGTAAGGCGGGTTATCTCAGTGAATTTTTCCACTGGGCGGACAAAGCGCTATGATCGCCGTCACAGAACGAATGTGACGCGCCTCACGGGGGTGGGCGCACAGCGAAGTTGGGGGCACAGCGATGTTGAGGACAGCGCAATGACGGCCCAGCCGATCGGACCCGGACCCGTGGGTTGGCATGCGGGATCGTCCACCTACAAGCGCGCTTACCTGTTGGCGTCACTGCGCGCCGGTGTGATCGCGCTGGTGCTGCTGACTTTCCTGCTTGTGCTCGTCCTGACCTGAACCCAAGCCTGCGCATTGTGATCGGCTGACGCCTGCGTCAGCTCCGCCCGTTGTTGCGGTACACCCGGCGTTGGAGCAGTGTGGTCGAAGGTGGCCCCATCACACCGCGATCGTGCCGGGGGTGGGGTGCCGCTAGACCGTCAGCGCCTGTCGACAATGATCAACGGTGATCGACACCGGATCAGTACTGACCGAAGGAAGGAACCCCGTGGCCGACTACACCTTGCCGGACCTGGACTGGGATTACGGAGCCCTTGAGCCGCACATCTCGGGTCAGATCAACGAACTGCACCACAGCAAGCACCACGCCGCCTACGTGGCCGGCGTCAACTCCGCCGTCGAGAAGCTCGCGGAGGCTCGAGCCAACGACGACCACGGCGCGATCTTCTTGAACGAGAAGAACCTGGCGTTCCACCTCGGCGGTCACGTCAACCACTCCATCTGGTGGAAGAACCTGTCCCCCAACGGCGGCGACAAGCCGACAGGCGAACTGGCCGCGGCGATCGACGACGCGTTCGGCTCGTTCGACAAGTTCCGTGCGCAGTTCACCGCGGCCGCCAACGGCCTGCAGGGTTCGGGCTGGGCGGTGCTCGGCTACGACACCCTGGGCGGGAAGCTGTTGACCTTCCAGCTCTACGACCAGCAGGCCAACGTGCCGCTGGGCATCATCCCGCTGCTGCAGGTCGACATGTGGGAGCACGCCTTCTACCTGCAGTACAAGAACGTCAAGGCGGACTACGTCAAGGCGTTCTGGAACGTGGTCAACTGGGCCGACGTGCAGTCGCGTTTCGCGGCCGCCACTTCGAAGACTTCGGGGCTGATCTTCTAGCCGCAGTGCCGGCATAAGTGGGGCGTCGCGCCGTTGGCGTGGCGCCCCACTTGGTTGTATGCGGCGGTTCCAGCTTCGCCTCTCCTCCGTCGAGCCTCGCTAAACCACCGGGTTGTATGCGGCTCGCCGAAATCCCCTGTCGGCTGGCGGCCCGGCCGGGGAGTCATTAGCCTCGGCAGCTGACGAAAGGGCGTCCCGCATGCTTGCCGCCATGCTGATCAGCCTCGGCGTGGTCTTCCTCGCCGAACTCGGCGACAAATCGCAGCTGATCACCATGACCTACGCGCTGCGGCATCGCTGGTGGGTGGTTCTCAGTGGGGTGGCTATCGCGGCGTTCGCCATCCATGGCATCTCGGTGACGGTGGGGCACTTTCTCGGACTGACGTTGCCCGCCCGCCCGATCGCCGCCGTCGCCGGCGTCGCCTTCATCGGTTTCGCGGCGTGGACGTGGCGCGAGGGCACCAGCTCCGCGCCCGGGGAGACCGATGTCCGCGAGCCTCGATTCGTGCTGTTCGCGGTGGTGTCCTCGGTGCTGTTGGCCGAGCTCGGGGACAAAACGATGCTGGCGACGGTTGCACTGGCCAGTGACCGCAACTGGCTGGGCGTGTGGATCGGCGCGACGATCGGAATGGTGCTCGCCGACGCTGTCGCGATCGCCGTCGGGACGGTGCTGCACCGGCGGTTGCCCGAGCACTTGCTGCACGCCGCAGCCGGACTGCTCTTCCTCGGATGCGGATTGTGGATCCTCTTCGATGAGGCGCTGGGCTGGCGGCCAGTGGCCATCGCCTCGGTCGCCGGACTGATGGCGGTGGCATCGGGGGCAGCACTGTGGCGGGCTTCCCTCCGACGTTCCGGACAGGCCGCCGGAGACGGTTCCACCACTCGGTAGCAAATCCCGCCGACAGCTCAACACGTGGTGGAAACTTCACTTCACCGGAGGGGCTTCCAGCAGCGAGGACCAACGAACCGGTGTTGGTGGATCTTCTCGTTCACCGATGCCGACGCAATTGTGCTTGGTATGTCAAGAAAATCCGGCCACAGCGATCTCTACGGTGAGCCGAATGAGCTGCCCCAAGCCCGATCTCGTGATTCAAGATCGAATTGGCCACCGAACACCCTTGGTTGTGTCGGTAACTATCGCTACGATGATCAGCAAATCATCAGGCGCTACCGCTTCCCCCCTCGCGGAGCGCCTGTCGGCCGCCTGCCTACCCCCTGGAGGTCCTATCGATGAGCGCGACGTTCGCTGTCCGCTTGAATCGCCTTTTCGATGTGGTCTATCCACCCGGCCGCGGACCGCATACGTCCGCCGAGGTAATCGCGGCACTCAAAGCGGAGGGCGTCACGATGTCGGCCCCGTATCTCTCCCAGTTGCGCTCGGGCAATCGGACGAACCCGTCCACCGCCACCATGGCCGCGCTGGCCAACTTCTTCCGGATCAAACCGGCGTTCTTCACCGACGACGACTACTACGCCAAGCTCGATACCGAGTTGTCGTGGCTGGACAGCGTTCGCGACGCGGGGGTGCGGCGCATCGCGACCCAGGCCGTCGGGCTCTCGCCCGAGGCCCAGGAGGACGTCCTGGCCCGCATCGATGAGCTGCGTCGCAAGGAGCACCTCAGCGCCTGAGGCGCCGGCGTCGCGATTAGGGTGGCTTGATCGGTTCCAGCGAGACACCGGGGAGGCGGCCGCGATGGGCCTGTTCAGAAAACGCAAGAGCCGCGCGACCCGGCGTGCCGAAGCACGGGCGCTGAAGGCCGGCGCCAAGCTTGAGGCGCGGCTGGCCGCCAAGGGCGAGGCGAAGCGCTTCAAGGCCGGCCAGCGCGCGGACGCCCGTGCACTGAAGGCCCAGATCAAGTCGGATCGCAACCGCGACCGTACCGCGCGCAAAGCCGCCGAAAGCCAGCTCAAAGCTGCTCGCGACGGCCGGATCCTGTCGCCCGCCCGCATCCGCCGGACGCTGGTGGTCAGCAGAATGCTGGCGCCGGTCGTGGTACCGCTGGTGTACCGGGCCGCGATGGCGGTGCGCGGCCTGCTCGACGAGCAGCGCGCCGCCCATCTCGGGGTGCCGCTGGCTCGCATCGGCGAGTTCTCCGGCAATAGCGCCCGGCTCTCGGCTCGAATCGCCGGAGCCGAGAAGACCCTGCGCCTGGTGCAGGACCGCAAGCCCAAGGACGCCGAGACCAAACAGTTCGTCGCGGCGATCACCGACCGGTTGTCGGACCTGTCGACAGCCGTGACCGCCATCGAGACCATGCCGGGAGATCGTCGCCGGGTCGCCTCCGCCTCGATCAGCGACCAGCTCGACGGGATCGACGCCGATCTGATGGCCCGGCTGGGACTGCCGTCATGAGCACGGCGGTTCAGCGAGGCTCGAGGCAGGAGAGGCGAAGCTGGGACCGCCGCATGAGCACCGCGGTTCAGCGAGGCTCGACGCAGGAGAGGCGAAGCTGGGACCGCCGCATGAGCACCAGCATGCGCGCCCTGGCGCTGGCCGCGGCGATCACCGCGGCTTCCGTGGTCGGCGCCTCGCCGGCCTGGGCGCATGTGCACGCCAGCAGCCCCGGCGCGGTGCGCGGCGGCATTGCGATGGTCACCTTTGAGGTACCCAATGAGTCGCCGAGCGGTTCTGCCACAACGGAACTCACCGTGACACTGCCCGACGTGGCTTCGGCTCGCACGGAAACCAAGCCCGGCTGGACAGCACGACTGGACCGCGACCCTCAATCCGGGGCGGTGCGCTCGGTGACCTGGACCGCCACCGCCGGCGCCGGCATCGGCGCTGACCAGTTCGGGCTGTTCCGGATCGCGATGAGACTGCCCGACGCCGACACGGTGAACTTCCCGTCGGCACAGCGGTACGCCGACGGGACCGAGGTGCGTTGGGACCAGACTCCCCCGCCCGGCGGCGGTGAGGCGCAGCACCCGGTGCCTACGTTGCAGCTGGGGACCGGGCCGGCGTCGGCGTCCGAGCACCACGCCCAGCACCCCGAGCCGGCCGTCTCCGCCGGCCCGGCGCCAGCGGCGGGAGCCGAGCCAGCCGAACATCACGGCGACAACGCGGCCCGGCTGCTCGGCGGTGCCGCACTGCTGGTCGCTGCGCTGGCTGCCGCGATCGCCCTGGGCAGGCGGCGGGCGTGAGGCCGGCGCTGCGCGGCGCACTGGCGGGCGTATTCCTGCTGGGAATGCTCTTCATGGCCACCGGGGTGGCCGCCGCGCACGCCGTGCTGGTGTCGACGGACCCGGCGCGTGGCGCAGAACTGCCGCGTGGACCAGAGCGCGTCAGCGCCACCTTCAACGAGCAACTGCAGTCCGACTTCGCGGCCATGACGGTGGTGGGACCCGACGGGCACCTCTGGTCCACCGGGGACACCCGGGTCGACGGCGCGGTCGCCAGCGTCGCGGTCCGTCCGCTGGGGCCCACCGGCACCTACACCGTCCACTACCGAGTCACCTCCGCCGACGGGCATGTGGTGTCCGGTTCGTGGCCGTTTCAGCTGACGGTGGCCGGCACCGGGGAGCCAGGCCCCGCGGTCACCGACCGCAACGACGCCGCCCCCGCCATTCCGCGCCGCTATGCCGACCCCCAGGGTGACCTGCCGATTTGGCCCTTCGTTGCCGGCGCCGTGGCGCTCGTCGGGGCCGGTCTCTGGTTCAACCGGCCTCGATCCTGACTGTCGGCCAGCGATCACCGCTGGCAGATGCTGGCATGATGGGAACGTTGCCGGTGTCGCCGAGTTGATCTGAGACCAGAATCCGCCAGAGGAGCTGCCGTATGACCGAACCGCAAGGCCAGCCCGACCACGAATCCACTGCTGCGCCCGAGCCGACAGCGCCGGCTGGGGCCGATCTGCCGGCCGACCCGCCCGCCCCGGCCCCGCAGCAGACTCCCGCGAAGAAGGCACCCGCCAAGAAGGCCCCGGCGAAGAAGGCGGCCGCGAAGAAGGCTCCGGCCAAGGCCGCCAAGAAGGCGCCCGCCAAGGGTGCCCCCGCGGCGCCTTCCCCGGCCGCCACGGTTTCCACTCCGACGGCAGTCGCCGCCAACGGCTCGGGCCACCTCGCCGAGGGCGCCAAAGAAACAGCCGCCCAGGCGAAGTCCACCGTCGACACGGCACGCAATCCGCTGAGTTCGCCGGCGTCAGGCCGTTCCCCCGGCCCGCTGCTGGCCGCCGGCATTCTCGGTGTCTTCGCACTGCTGCTGCTTCGCCGGCTGCGGCGCGCGCGCCGAGGCTGACGGGCGGTGAGTGCGCGCTTCCGGCCCACCGCCGACCTGGTCGACGAGATCGGACCCGATGTACGCAGCTGCGACGTTCAGTTCCGCCAGCTCGGCGGCCGCACGGAATTCGCCGGTCGCATCAGCACTGTGCGCTGCTTCCAGGACAACGCGCTGCTCAAATCGATGCTCTCCGAGGCTGGCGACGGTGGGGTGCTGGTGATCGATGGCAGCGGATCGCTGCACACCGCACTGGTCGGTGATGTCATCGCCGAGTTGGCCCGCAGCAACGGCTGGGCGGGACTGATCGTGCACGGCGCGGTACGCGACGCCTCGACCCTGCGCACCCTCGACATCGGTATCAAGGCGCTGGGCACCAATCCCCGCAAGAGCACCAAGACCGGCGCCGGCGAGCGCGACGTCGTCGTCGAATTCGGCGGAGTCGCCTTTGTGCCCGGCGCGATCGCCCACAGCGACGACGACGGCATCGTCGTCGTCTAGGACCGGCACACCGATGGACGCCACCTTGCGGGCGCGTTGGGAACAGCTCCGCGCGCGCGTCGACGACGCCTGCCGCGCTGCGGGGCGTTCACCCGAGGATGTCGCCGTGCTGCCGGTGAGCAAGACGTTCGGTCCCGAGCTGATCCGCGAAGCCGTCGAGCTGGGCTTGCGCCGGTTCGGCGAGAACAAGGTCCAAGAGATCAAGGACAAGTCCGGTGCGCTGGCCGAATCCGGGATCGATTGGGTGATGATCGGACACCTACAGACGAACAAGGCCGGCGTGGTGGCACGGCTGGCCGCCGAAGTGCAGTCGTTGGATCGGCTCAAACTGGCCGAGGCGCTGGACCGGCACCTGCACGCCGAGGGCCGCGTCATCGACGTGCTGGTGCAGGTCAAGACCTCCGACGAGCCCAGCAAGTACGGTCTGGATCCCGACCAGCTGCTGCCCTTCCTCGACGAGCTGGCCGGCTACCCCACCATGCGGGTGCGCGGCCTGATGACGCTGGCCATCAACACCGACGATCCCGACACCGTCCGCGGCTGCTTCCGCCGGCTGCGCCGGCTACGCGACACCGCAGCCGAGCATGGCCACGAGGTGCCGCGGCTGTCCATGGGGATGAGCGGCGACTTCGCACTGGCGATCGCCGAGGGCGCCACCGAGGTACGGATCGGGACCGCACTGTTCGGGTCCCGACCCTGCCCTGACTCCTACTACTGGCCGGAGCGCGCTTAAGCCCGCTAGACGCTGACCGGCGCCCGGTGCTTGCTGAACTTCAGCGACTTCTCGTCCACCTTGCCGTGCCGGATAAGACGCAGGTCCAGCAGGTAGTTCTGCTTGAGCCGCCACGGGGCCTCCGAGCCGGACCGCGGCAGTTCGTCCATCGCCCGCCGGAAGTAACCGGGGCTGAAGTCCATGAACGGCTCTTCCTTCACCGCGGTACCAGGGTGCTGCGGCTCGACCCGGTCGAAACCGTTGTCATCCATGTAGTTGAGCACCCGGCAGACGAACTCCGAGACCAGGTCGGCCTTGAGCGTCCACGACGCGTTGGTGTAGCCAAAGGTCACCGCGGCGTTGGGCACGCCGGAGAACATCAAGCCCTTGTACGTCATCGCCTTGGGCAGATCGATCGGCTCACCGTTGCGCAGCAGCGACGCCCCGCCCAGCAGCTGCATGTTCAGGCCGGTCGCGGTGATGATGATGTCGGCGTCGAGTTCCTGGCCCGAACTCAGCCGAATCCCGGTCTTGGTGAACGTGTCGATCGTGTCGGTGACGACGTCGGCCTTGCCGCTCCGGATGGTCTTGAACAGATCGCCGTTGGGCGCCAAGCACAACCGCTCGTCCCACGGGTTGTACCGCGGGCCGAAGTGCTTCTGTACGTCGAACCCTTCCGGCAGCCGGTGCTTGGCCATCGTCATCAGCGTCTTGCGCATGTACTTCGGGAACTTCCGCGCCAGCTGGTACTGGATGGTGCTGAAGCCGATCGCCTTCCAGCGGTTGGCGAAGTGCGCCGCTTTGGTGGGCAGGAACCGGTTTGCCTGCACGGCGAACGGGTCGACCAAGGGCAGCGAGCCGATGTAGGTCGGCGACCGCTGCAGCATGGTGACGTGTCCGGCACCGGAATTGGCCAATGCGGGGATCAGCGTCACCGCGGTGGCACCGCTGCCAATCACCACGATCTTCTTACCGGCGTAGTCCAGGTCCTCCGGCCAGTGCTGCGGGTGGATGATGGTGCCGGCGAAGTCCGCGGCGCCGGGGAACTCCGGCGAGTAGCCCTCGGCGTAGTTGTAGTAACCGCTGCACGCAAACACGAACGACGCGGTGATCTGCTCCTGCTTACCGTTGTTGTCGACGGTGACCGTCCACTGATTGTCGGCGTCGGACCAGTCCGCGGAAACGACCCGGTGCTGGTAGCGGATGTGCTTGTCGATGCCGTTCTCGGTGGCGGCTTCGTTGATGTAGTTCCAGATGTCCGCCCCTTCGGCGATCGAGTGCGCCGACCGCCACGGCTTGAACCGGAAGCCCAGGGTGAACATGTCGGAGTCCGAGCGGATGCCGGGGTACTTGAACAGGTCCCAGGTGCCGCCGAGGTTTTCCCGGCTTTCCAGGATTGCGTAGCTCTTGTTCGGGCAGCGGTCCTGCAGGTGCCAGGCCGCGCTGATACCGGAGATGCCGGCGCCGACGATCACAACATCCAGGTGTTCAGTCATGGCGCCAGGTTATCAACGGTGTGTCGAGTCAGTCAACACTCTGTTGATTAAATCGACGTCGTGTAAAGTAGCCGCCATGGCCAGCCCCAATGCGACCCGTCACGGACGCCGTGGGACGCGGCCGTCTGGCGACGATCGCGAACAGGCGATCCTGGCGACCGCCGAACGGCTGCTGGAGCAACGCCCGCTGGGCGAGATCTCCGTCGACGACCTGGCTAAGGGCGCCGGAATCTCGCGGCCCACCTTCTACTTCTATTTCAAGTCGAAGGACGCGGTGTTGCTCTCGCTGCTGGAGCCGCTGATCGCGGCCGCCGACTCGGAGTTCATCGGGGCGGTGCAACGGCTGCCGACCGACCCGCGCCGGATCTGGCGCAACGGCATCAAAGCGTTCTTCGTCGCGTTCAGCTCGCACCGCGCGATCGCCCGCGCCGGCACCGAGGCGCTGGCCACCAGCCCGGAGTTCCGGGCGACGTGGAACGCCTTCATGCAGAAATGGATCCACCAGACTGCCGCGATGATCACCGCCGAACGCGACCGTGGCGCGGCCCCGACGACCATCGACGCTCTGGATCTCGCGACATCGCTGAATCAGATGAACGAGCGCACGATGATGGCCGCGCTGATGGCCGAGCAGCCGTCAGTGCCGCACGATCAGGTGGTCGAAACGCTGACTCACGTCTGGGTCAGCAGCATCTACGGCCAGGCGTCCTGACGCCGGAGCCAGTCGCGTTCAGAAACCGCCGACGCCGAACCCGGCCAGCAGCACCGCAAAGCCGCCGACCTCGCCGATGATCAGCAGCACCATGCCGACATGCAGACGCCAACCGAGCTGCTCGAACTGGTTGGTGGTGTCGCGCAACGCGCCGTGCAGCATGTAACTGCCGATCGCGACGACGAAGAAGAACACGATGACCATCGCCGCGACCATGTTCACCCAGGTCGGCCAGGCGCTGAGTTCCACGAACACCGCGACCAGCATGGTCGCGAAGGAGTACATCAGGGCCGCTCGATGCGCGATGTCAACGTAGACATGCGCCCGGCGATTCTCCGAGGTGGCGATCTGTTGGTACTTCCACACACCCAACATCAGCGCGAGCAGAAAGATCAGGCCCGCCGACAACAACGTCACCTTGGTGTCGATGTCCAGGTTCATGACCACCGGGTGAGCCTACTGCCCATCACCTGAAGTTTGCTTCTCCGTCGATAACTTGGCCGCTCGGCTGCTGGCGGTCCCCCGCAAGCGGGCGGTCGCCGCGGGGTTCATGGCGGCGACCCGCTACGGCCGGCTTCGCCGGCCTTGCGATCGCCGCTAGGCTCGGCGGATGCGCTTCGCGTTCAAAACTTCACCGCAGAACACCACCTGGGCCGACATGCTGGCGGTCTGGCGAGCCGCGGACGAGATCGACGTCTACGAGTCCGGCTGGACCTTCGACCACTTTTACCCGATCTTCTCCGATCCGACTGGGCCGTGCCTGGAGGGCTGGACAACCTTGACTGCGTTGACCCAGGCGACCACCCGATTGCGAGTGGGCACGCTGGTGACCGGCATCCACTACCGCCACCCCGCGGTGCTGGCCAACATGGCGACCGCCCTCGACATCATCTCCGGCGGAAGGTTGGAGCTGGGGATCGGCGCAGGGTGGAATGAAGAGGAGTCGGGCGCCTACGGCATCGAGTTGGGCAGCATCTCCGAGCGCTTCGATCGCTTCGAGGAGGCCTGTCAGGTCCTTATCGGACTCTTGAGCGCGGACACGACCAGCTTTTCCGGCAGCTACTACCAGCTCACCGACGCCCGCAACGAGCCCAAAGGGCCGCAGCGCCCGCACCCGCCGATCTGCATCGGAGGCAACGGCGAGAAGCGAACACTGAAGATCGCGGCGAAATACGCCCAGCACTGGAACTTCGTCGGCGGCACTCCGGCCGAGTTCGCCCGCAAACGCGACGTGCTGGCCAATCATTGCGCGGATATCGGACGCGACCCGAAGCAGATCACTTTGTCGGCCCACCTGCGGCTGCAGCCGGATCTCGACTACGGCCAGGTGATCGAGGACGCCGCAGCGCTGGGCGCCGAGGGCCTGGATCTGGCAATCGTTTACCTGCCGGCCCCCCATGACCCAGCAGTTCTGGAGCCGTTGGCCGAGGCGATCCGTGATTCCGGTCTGTTGGCGCAGATTACGAACTGATAACAGTCAGCAAACTCTTCCCGGGTCCCACGCCCGGCGACGCCATCGGACCTACGTCGCGAAGCGTAAGAGTTCGTCGGCGGTGATCAAACGCTCGTGTTTGGCCGGGAACTCACGGCTCCGGCGCGGATGCCGCAGCAGTGACCAGGCCATACGGCCCATCCGGTATCGGTAGATCGGGTTGATGTACACGGCGCTGACCCCCGCCCCGGTTCGGACCAGATTGGAATAATGCGGACCATGTTAACACGTTGTTAACGCTGATCGCATAGCTGACCATTAGACACCCGGCGGATGGCAAACAAAACTCGACTCGCCGACGCTTGAGGCAGTAGTTGCCTAAGTGACCCGTGGGACTACGGCCGTGATTCGCTCGGCGGCCAGTCGGCGAGCGCGAACGATCGGCGCGACCGACCGTTCGACTTTGGAGCCGACCAGCGCGCCGTCATAGATCAGCTGAAGGTCACCCGCCTGCTCCTGCGCATCGGCGACGCCGGCCTGAGCAAGTAGCCCCGCCAGCGTCGTATGCATCCAGCGACGGTGGGCCACCACCGGCTCGAGTTCGGTACCGGCATACGCGCCGGCCGCGTTGACGTACAGACATCCGCGGTAGCGGCGCTTCTTGGCGGCCGCCGCAGCCAAGTCGAAAAACAACAGGATCTGCTCGACGGGATCGTCCAGTCGCACCGCGGCCCCGTGGTATCGCTTGCGATCAGCCTGATCCAAAGCGGTCAGGTAGGCCAGCACGAGCGCTTCCTTCGAGCCGTAGAGGCTGTAAAGACTCGCCTTCGCCACTCCAGCTTCGGCCAGGATCCGGTCGATACCGACTTCTCGAATATCTTGTGCCGCAAACAGTTCCGTTGCCTTTTCGAGCAGCCGTTGTGCGGGCGGCGCGCTGCGCGGGGCCCGCGAGGCCTGTTCCCGGCCCGATCCGGTCGTGCGCGTCATGGCAGCAGATTAGCCCAGTCGTCTCGATAGACAGGGTTGTCTATCGCTGGCACCGTCGTAGGCATCCGACGGCGAAAGGACAACCCGATGACTCTGTACCTCTACGAGATCGCCCCGCTGCAACTCGACCGCTCCGACGCCGACCGCGCGATCAAGGAACTGGACGCTGTCATCCATCAAGACGGCGGCGAACTGATCGAGGCCCAGGTGACCGGTGAGGCACACCGGATCTTCGCGATCGCGGAATTCGGCTCTTGTCAGGCACCGTCGGTCGATGCGGCAACGTTGTCGGTGGCCGAGGCCAGCGGCCCGCACCCGGTACGGCTGGTCGGCGCCGAGCTGGCGCAACTCAAGGCCGCCCGTCCCGCCGCGGGTTATCTCGTCGAATGGGACCTGCCCGCCGATTTGGACATGGACACCTATCTTGCTCGCAAGAAGGCCAAGTCGCCGAAGTACGCCGATGTCCCCGAGGTGACCTTCTTGCGCACCTACGTGCGCGAAGACATGGACAAGTGCCTGTGCTTCTACGACGCCCCCGATGAGACGGCCGTCCGCCGGGCCCGGGAAGCCGTCACCACCCCGATCGACCGGCTGCACCGGCTGGAAGGCGAGCAGCGGTGAGCGCTTCGGTGCACCTGGTGCACGACGCGCTGGCCGACCTCACCGCGACCGTGGCGGACCGCGCCGAGGCGCTCGACACCGGTGGCCTCGATGTGCGCGCCGACCTGGCTCGGTTCGGGTCGGCGGGATTCTTCGAGGCGGCACTGCGCGACGACGGCCTGCCGGAGTTGGTTTCCATGATCGAACACACCGCCATGGCGAGTCTGGCCGTCGGATTCTCGTTGTGGGCGCACACCATGGCGGTGACCTATCTGGCCCACGCGCCGGCACCAGCACGGGAGGACCGCCTGGAGTCGCTGAGCAGCGGTGCCCGCGCGGGGGTGACGGCGATGGCGGCCGGACTCAAGCAGGTCGCCGGCCTGGGTCCGGTTCCGCTGATCGCCGAGGGTTCCGGCGACGAGTTGCGGATCACCGGACCGATCCATTGGGCGTCCAACGTCTTCGACGATTCCCTGATCGTGTTGCCGGCTCGCCGCTCGGACGGCACCACCCTGGTTGCGGTGGTCGATGCGAATGTTCCGGGCGTCACGGTCAATCCGGCGCCCGACTTGATGGCGCTGGGGGCCACCGCTTCGACATCGCTGCGCCTCCATGATGTTCCGGTCGCACCGGAGCAGATCCTCACCGACGACCTGGCCTCCTTCGTCAGCACGATCCGCCCGACATTTCTGCTGTTGCAGACCGCCTTCTGTGTCGGGGTGGCCGCCGCCGCGCTCGAAGGCGCCGGCCAGGCCGGCGGCCAGCTGGCCGAGCAGTTCGATACCGAGCGCACCGACCTCAGCCGGCAACTTCACGGTCTGCGCGACAAACTGTTCGCGCTGGCCGGCCGCTCGCACGCGGCCGGCCTCGCCGAGATCATTCGGCTGCGCCTGGACGCCGCGACGACCGCGGTGGACGCCACCCGCCTGGAATCGACGTTGGCCGGCGGTTCCGGCTACGCCACCCGCAGCGCGGCCAACCGTCGCTTCCGGGAAGCGGCGTTTCTCCCTATCCAATCACCATCGGAAGGACAACTGCGGTGGGAACTGAGTCGGTACGTGTAACCCAGGGCAGCAAGCGGTTCGGGTCCGTCACCGTCTTGCGCGATATCGACATCTCGGTCGGTGACGGTGAATTCGTCGCGGTCCTGGGCAGCAGTGGCAGCGGCAAGTCGACCCTGCTGCGGGTGCTGGCCGGACTGGAGCCACTGGATGGCGGCACCGTCACCTGGAATTCCGACGGTAACCGGCCGCGCACGGGGGTGGTGTTCCAGCGCCCGTTGCTGATGCCCTGGCTGAGCGTCGCCGAAAATGTCGCCTACGCAAGGCGATTCGCCGCCCACCGGGCAGACTTCGACCAAGAGCGCGCCGCCGGATTGATGGCCCGCTTCGGCGTCGACCAACTGGCTGATCGTTATCCCGACCAGCTGTCCGGAGGGCAGGCGCAACGCGTCGCCATTCTGCGGGCGGTGGCCACCAACCCGCGGTTGTTGCTGCTCGACGAACCGTTCAGCGCACTGGACCCGACCACCCGCACCGACTTGCAGGGCTGGCTGGCTCAGTTGGCGGCCGAGTTACGCGTGACCGTTGTACTGGTGACGCACGATGTCGACGAGGCACTGCGGCTGGCCGAGCGAGTCCTGCTCCTGGGCGCCGACGGTCGGCTGCGCAACCAATGGGCGGTCGGCGGCACCACTGCCGACGGTCGCACCGGTCTGCGCCAGGAGATCCTGGCGCACTACGACGCCGACCCCGTCGACATCGCCGGAGTGCCGTCGTGACCACGCTGACGCGACGCGGTCTGCTGGTCGGTGCGGCGGCAGCCGCGGCGGCGGGCGGCGTCTTCGGGATCGGCGATCTGGCCCGCAGCGCCACCAGCCGCGCGGCCGATACCGGCGGCCCGTTGCGCATCGGTTACCTGCCGATCACCGATGCGGCGCCGCTGTTACTGGCGCACAGCGCCGCGCTGTATCCGGCAGGCGTGGTCAGTTCGGCCAAACCGGTACTGTTCCGCAGCTGGGCATCGCTGGGCGAAGCCTTCGTCACAGGCAAGGTGGACGTCGTACATCTGCTGATGCCGATGGCCGTCCAGCTGCGCTACGCCTTGGGCGGTGGCGTTCGGGTACTGGGCTGGAACCACACCAACGGCTCGGCACTGACCGTGGCGCCGCACATCAAGGACCTGGCAGACCTGGCCGGCACCCAGGTGGCGATCCCGTTCTGGTGGTCCATCCACAACATCGTGCTGCAGCAGCTGCTGCGCGCACACGGCTTACGACCGGTGGTGCGGCGCAGCGCTTCACGTGCCGCACGCACCGTGGAGCTGATCGTGATGAGTCCGTCGGACATGGTGCCCGCACTGGCCAACCGCTCGATCGGTGGCTACGTCGTCGCAGATCCGTTCAACGCGGTCGCCCAGATCAAGAAGATCGGCCGCATCCACACCTTCCTCGGCGACGTCTGGCGTGACCACGCCTGCTGCGTACTGATCACCCGTGACGACGTGATCGCTGGGCGCCCCAACGCCATCCAGCAGGTGACCGACGCGGTGGTCGGTGCGCAGCTGCTGCTGAACGCTGACCGTGTCAAGGCGGCCAAAGCCCTTGGCGGGGGCCACTACCTGCCCCAACCGGTGCCGGCGGTGCAGCTGGCGCTGACCTATCCCGATCCCCCGTATCCGCTGGCGCATCCGGACTGGCAGCCACAGCGGCTGGGCTTCACCCCGTTTCCCTTTGCCAGCTTCACCCACCGCCTCGTGGAAGCCATGGGCGACACGGTCATCGACGGCGATCGCCGCTTCCTGGACGGTTTGGATCCCGCCCGGGTGCACGCGGAGCTCGTCGACGACCAGTTCGTGCGATCCGCCCTGGCGCAACACGGCGGCCCGACAGCGTTCGGCTTGGCCGCATCACTCACCCGAGAAGAACAGGTACACGCCTCATGACGACCATCGAAGTGCAGCGCAGTGACCAGCCGGACCGCCACGCCGCTGCGGGCGTGCGGTCTCGGTGGTGGCCGCGGGTATGGCCCCCGGTCGCCAGTGTCGGCGTTGCCATCGCGCTGTGGTGGGCGGCGACGTCTGCCCTCTGCGCACCACAGTCACTGCTGCAACAGACCGCACCGCCGCATGTCCTTGCGGCGCTGGCGGATCTGATCGGCCGGGGTGTACTGGTGTCCGATACCGCTGTGAGCCTCTACCGTCTGCTGATCGGCCTGCTGATCGCCGCACTGGTCGGTATTCCGGCCGGCCTGCTGATCGGCTTGAGCCGCACCGCGGAGCGCGCGGCCGGGCCGGTGGTGGGGTTCTTGCGAATGATCTCCCCGCTGTCGTGGACCCCGATCACCGTGGCGGTGTTCGGCATCGGCAGCCAGCCGGTGATCTTCTTGATCGCCGCCGCGGCGGTCTGGCCGGTGCTGCTCGGAACGGTGGCCGGAGTCCACGCGATCGACCCGGGCTATCTGCATGTCGCGCGGTCCTTGCACGCCAGCCGTCTCGAGCAGCTGACCGCCGTGGTGCTGCCGGCGGTCCGCGTACAGGTACAGAACGGTCTGCGCCTGGCCCTCGGCATCGCCTGGGTGGTGCTGGTGCCCGCCGAAATGCTCGGCGTGCGATCAGGTCTGGGGTATCAGATCCTCAATGCCCGCGATCAGCTCGCCTACGACCAGGTCGTCGCCGTGATCGCCGTGATCGGCGTCCTCGGCTACCTGCTCGACCTGGCGGCCCGCCTGCTGCTCGCGCCGCGCCGTAGCGCCGCGAGCTGACCGCGGACTACCCAGCTCAGCGAATCGGTGCTGCTGTCGCGTTGATGGGCGACGGCAATGCGGTCCGGCCCATCAGGTATCGGTCGACGCTCGCCGCGGCACCGCGCCCTTCGGCGATGGCCCAGACGATCAGGGACTGACCTCGCCCCATGTCCCCGGCCACATAGACACCCGGCACCGCGGTGGCGTAGTCCGGATCGCGGGCCACGCTGCCGCGTTCGGTGAATTCCACGCCCAGATCGGCCAGCAGCGGCGAGCGTTCCGGCCCGACGAATCCCATCGCAAGCAGCACCAGATCGGCTTCGAGCTCGAAGTCGGTGCCCTCCACCTTCTCGAAGCCGCCATTGCGGCGTCGCACCTCGTGGGCCCGCAGCCCGGTCACCTTGCCGTCGCGCCCGGTGAACGCCTCGGTGTTGACCGAGAACACCCGGTCACCGCCCTCTTCGTGTGCAGACGTGGTCCGCATGATCAACGGGTAAGTCGGCCACGGTGTGGACGGGTCACGGATCTCCGGGGGACGCGGCATGATCTCGAACTGGTGCACGCACGTCCCGCCCTGGCGGTGCACCGTGCCCAGACAGTCGGCGCCGGTGTCACCCCCGCCGATGATGACCACCTTCTTGCCTTGCGCGCTGATCGGCGGCTCGGCTCGGTCTTTCAAGTCACCGGCTGCCGCCCGGTTCGCCCACGGCAGGTATTCCATCGCCTGATGAATGCCGTCGAGTTCCCGGCCCGGTACCGGCAGGTCCCGCCAGGCGGTGGCGCCGCCGGCCAACACAATCGCATCGAAGTCTTCGCGCAGCTGCTCGACCGTCAGGTCCACCCCGACGTTGACGCTCGTCTTGAATATCGTTCCCTCGCCGGCCATCTGCTCCAGGCGCCGGTCCAGGATGCGCTTCTCCATCTTGAATTCCGGTATCCCATAGCGCAGCAGGCCACCGATGCGGTCGTCGCGCTCGAAAACCGTGACCGCGTGCCCACCCCGGGTGAGTTGCTGGGCGGCAGCCAGTCCGGCCGGCCCTGAGCCCACCACCGCGACCGACTTGCCGGTGCGGACCGACGGCGGGATAGGTTGCGCCCAGCCCTCGGCGAAGCCGCGTTCGACGATCTCGTACTCGACCTGCTTGATGGTCACCGGCGGCTGGTTGATGCCCAACACACAAGCCGGTTCGCACGGAGCGGGGCAGAGCCGCCCGGTGAAGTCCGGAAAGTTGTTCGTGGCGTGCAGCCTGTCGAACGCCTCACGCCAGCGCCCGGTGCGCACCAGGTCGTTCCACTCCGGGATGAGATTTCCCAATGGACAGCCATTGTGGCAGAACGGAATACCGCAGTCCATGCAGCGTCCGGCCTGCTCACGCAGGGTGTCCTCGGCGAACTCCTGATACACCTCGTTCCAGTCGCCCAGCCGCTCCGAGACCGGACGGCGCAGCGGCAGGAGTCGCTTGGTGTTGGTGATGAATCCTCTCGGGTCAGCCATGAGCCGCCGCCATAATTGCCTCCTCCGGATCTGTGCCGCTGGCTTCCGCCTCGGCGACCGCGGCGAGCACCCGCCGGTAGTCGCGCGGCATCACTTTGACGAAGTCCCTCCCGCGGTTGGCCCAATCGGCCAGGATCGCGCGAGCGGGCACCGAGTCGGTGGCGGCGACATGTGCCGCCAGCACGTCACGCAGCCAGGCCACATCGTCGGCTCCGAAAGCGTCGAATGTTTCGAGGTCCACCATCTCGGTGTTCAGCCGGTCACCCAGCTGCCGGTCCGGGTCATAGACGTAGGCCACTCCCCCGGACATGCCGGCGGCGAAGTTGCGCCCGGTCGGGCCCAACACCACCACTTTGCCCCCGGTCATGTACTCACAGCCGTGGTCACCGACTCCCTCGACCACTGCCACCGCACCGGAGTTGCGGACCGCAAACCGTTCGCCGACCACCCCACGCAAGAACACCTCACCGGACGTGGCGCCGAACAGAATCACGTTGCCGCCGATGATGTTTTCCTCCGCGACGTAGCCGTCGGGCGCATCCAGCGGTGGGCGGACAACGATCCGGCCACCGGACAGGCCCTTGGCGACGTAGTCGTTGGCGTCGCCAAAGACCCGCAGGCTGATCCCCGGCGGCAGGAACGCCCCGAAGCTGTTGCCGGCCGACCCGGTGAAGGTGATGTCGATGGTTCCGTCCGGCAACCCCTGGGCACCATAGGCTTTGGTGACCTCATAGCCGAGCATGGTGCCGACGGTCCGGTTCACGTTGGATATCGCACTGGTGAACTTGACCGGGGTGCCCGCATCGAGGGCCTCGCGGCTCATGGCGATCAGCTGCTGGTCCAATGCTTTGTCCAGACCGTGATCCTGGCTGGAGGTGCAGTACAGATCCTGGTTCATGAACGCTGACTCCGGCTCATGCAGGACTGGCGCGAGGTCGAGCTTGTGGGCCTTCCAGTGGGCGCGGGCCAGCGTGGTGTCCAGCGCGTTCACCTGCCCGACCGCCTCGTTGATGGTGCGGAATCCCAGTGCGGCAAGGTATTCGCGAACCTCTTCGGCGATGAACCAGAAGAAGTTCTCGACGAACTCCGGTTGGCCGCTGAACCGTTGGCGCAGCTCCGGGTTCTGAGTTGCCACCCCGACCGGGCAGGTATCCAGGTGACAGACCCGCATCATGATGCAACCCGACACCACCAGCGGCGCGGTGGCGAAGCCGAATTCCTCGGCCCCCAGCAGCGCCGCGATCACCACGTCGCGCCCGGTCTTGAGCTGGCCGTCTACCTGCACCACGATCCGGTCCCGAAGTCCGTTGAGCAGCAAGGTCTGCTGGGTTTCGGCCAGTCCGAGTTCCCACGGCGCTCCGGCGTGCTTGAGCGAGGTCAACGGCGCCGCCCCAGTGCCCCCGTCGTGGCCGGAGATCAACACCACGTCGGCGTGTGCCTTGGACACTCCCGCCGCCACCGTTCCGACACCGTTCTCGGCGACCAGCTTCACATGGATGCGCGCCTCCGGGTTGGCGTTCTTCAGGTCGTGGATCAGCTGCTTGAGGTCCTCGATGGAATAGATGTCGTGGTGCGGTGGCGGAGAGATCAGGCCGACACCCGGGGTGGCATGCCGGACCTCGGCGATCCACGGATACACCTTGTTGCCGGGGAGCTGACCACCCTCGCCGGGCTTGGCGCCCTGGGCGATCTTGATCTGCAGGTCGGTGCAGTTGACCAGGTATTCGCTCGTCACGCCGAAGCGCGCCGAGGCGACCTGCTTGATCGCGCTGCGCCGCCAGGAGCCGTCGGCGTCGGGAAGGAAGCGGTCGGAATGCTCGCCGCCCTCACCGCAGTTGGAGCGGCCGCCGATCCGGTTCATCGCGATTGCCAGGGTTTCGTGCGCCTCGGCGGAGATCGAGCCATAGCTCATCGCGCCGGTCGCGAAGCGTTTGACGATCTCGGTTGCCGGTTCCACCTCGTCAAGGGGAACCGGTGGCCGCTCCCCGGCCTTGAACCGCAACAGCCCGCGCAGCGTGGCCAGGCGTTCACTCTGGTCGTCGACCAGTTTGGTGTACTCCTTGAACACCGTGTACTGGCCCGTTCGGGTGGAGTGCTGCAGTTTGAACACCGTCTCCGGGTTGAACAGGTGATGTTCGCCCTCGCGGCGCCATTGGTATTCCCCGCCCACCGGCAGTTCGCGGTACGCCCGCTCTTCCGGACGATCCAGGTAGGCCAGGCCATGGCGGGCAGCGACATCAGCGGCGATGTCGTCCAGGGTGATCCCGCCGATCGGGCAGTACAGGCCGGTGAAGTACTCGTCGAGAACGTCCTGCGAGATACCGATCGGCTGGAACAGCTGCGCTCCGGTGTAGGAAGCCCGCGTCGAGATCCCCATCTTGGACATGACTTTCAGCACGCCCTTGCCGGCGGCCTTGGCGTAGTTGGACAACGCCTTGTCGCGGTCTTGGGGCCCCCGCAAACCTTCGATCAGTCCCCGGTCGAGCATGTCCTCGACCGACTCGAAGGCCAGGTACGGGTTGACCGCGGCGGCGCCGAACCCGATCAGCGCCGCCATGTGGTGCACCTCACGGGCGTCACCGGACTCGACCACCAGGCCCACTTTGGTGCGCGTCCGCTCCGCGACCAGGTGGTGATGCACGGCGGCCGTGGCCAACAGCGACGGGATGGGCGCCATCGTCTCATCGGACTCCCGGTCAGAGATCACCAGGAAGCTGGCCCCCTCGGCGATCGCCTCCGATGCCCGAACGCACACCTGCTTGAGTGCCGCACGCAATCCGGGACCACCTGCGGCAGGCGGATACAGGCAGCTGATGACGGCCGTGGACAGACCGTGTGGTCCGCGGGAACCGATCCGCTGCTCCGGGCTCAGCTTCAGCAGCTTCGCCAGCTCGGAGTTGCTCAAGATCGGCTGGGGCAGCACGATCTGCCGCCAGGTAGGTTCTTCGGTGTTGAGCAGATCGCCTTCCGGCCCGAGCGCACCTTGCAGGCTGGTGATCACCTCTTCGCGGATGGCGTCCAGCGGCGGGTTGGTGACCTGGGCGAACAGCTGCTGAAAATAGTCGAACAGCAGCCGGGGCCGCGCCGAGAGCACCGCCACCGGGGTGTCGGTACCCATCGACCCGATCGGCTCAGCGCCGGTACGCGCCATGGGCCCGAGCACCAGATTGAGTTCTTCGTAGGTGTAGCCGAACATATGCTGCCGCAACAGAACCCGATGGCGCTCCATCCGGGGCGCGTCACCGGGGGGCAGCTCGCCGATCCCGATCAGGCACTCATCGATCCACTGCTGGTACGGACGTTCGCCGGCGAGCGTCGACTTGATCTCGCGGTCGGAGATGATCCGCCCGGCGGCGGTGTCCACCAGGAACATCTTGCCGGGCTGCAACCGCTGCCGGTGCACCACCGTGGCGGGGTCCAGATCGAGGACCCCGGACTCGGAAGCCATCACCACCAACCCGTCTTCGGTGACCCAGATCCGTGACGGCCGCAGGCCGTTTCGGTCCAAGACCGCGCCCACCACGGTGCCGTCGGTGAAGGTCATCGACGCTGGGCCGTCCCAGGGCTCCATGAGCGAGTCGTGGTACTCATAAAAAGCTCGAGTAGGCGCATCCATATTCTCGTGCCGTTCCCAGGCCTCGGGGATCATCATCAGCACCGCGTGCGGCAGGCTGCGACCCCCCAGATGCAGCAGCTCGAGCACCTCGTCGAACCGGGCCGTGTCCGAGGCGCCCGGAGTGCAGATCGGGAACAACTTGTCGACTGTGCTTTTCGCGCTCCGGGAGCGTCCGTCGCCGAAGACGTCGGTGCGGATCAACGCTTCCCGGGCGCGCATCCAGTTCTCGTTACCGGTGACGGTGTTGATCTCGCCGTTGTGCGCGATCCGGCGGAACGGGTGGGCCAACGGCCAGGACGGGAAAGTGTTGGTGGAGAACCGAGAATGCACAAGGCCCAGTGCGCTCTGCATCCGCTCATCGGCCAGGTCCGGATAGAACGCCTTGAGCTGCGGCGTGGTCAGCATGCCCTTGTACACCATGGTCCGGCCGGAAAGGCTTGGGAAATAAACGGATTCCCGCCCCGGCCCATCCTGCCCAGGCCCCTTGCTGCCCAGCTCGTGTTCGGCGCGCTTGCGCACCACATAGGCCCGGCGCTCCAGAGCCATGCCGGACGCCCCGCCGATGAACAGTTGCCGGAAGGTCGGCATCGCATCACGCGCCAGCGCGCCCAACGACGAGTCGTCGGTCGGCACCTCGCGCCAGCCGAGCACCACTAGCCCCTCGGCCTCGACGATCTTCTCCAGGCCGACACATGCTGCCGCCGACTCTTTGGCCGACTGCGGCAGAAAAGCGATCCCGGTGGCATAGCTGCCCTCGGGCGGCAGGTCAAAATCGGTTACCGCACGCAGGAACAGGTCCGGAATCTGGATCAGGATCCCAGCGCCGTCACCGCTGTTCGGTTCGGCTCCGGCAGCGCCACGGTGCTCCAGGTTGAGCAGTGCCGTGATCGACTTATCGACGATGTCGCGACTGCGCCGACCATGGATATCGACCACCATGGCCACCCCACACGCGTCATGTTCGAACGCGGGGTTGTAGAGCCCCACCCGACTGGGTGCCATCGCCACCTGAGTCACCTGACCCTTCGCACGTCCTTACCCGATGCCCAATAGGACAAGCGGTCAAGGGGATTGGTCCGTGCGACGTTGAACGGCGTTCCTGCCTGAAAACTCTCACAGGCAACGCCACGATATACCCAGACCTAGCAAACACGCTAGTTCGCTGGACAGCGCGCTTGCGGTGAGGTTTGTGTTACGCCAACGCAATAACTGGATGATGTCCAGGAAATGTGGGCTGCCTATCGTTTGGCTGTCTGCACGCGAAGGAGACCAGTATGGCCGCCGACATTTTTAAGCTCGTCGCCGACGAGTCCGTCGAGTACGTTGACATTCGATTCTGCGACCTGCCGGGGGTTATGCAGCATTTCTCGATCCCGGCTGAAGCGTTCGATGAAAGTGTGTTCGAGGACGGGCTCGCGTTCGACGGTTCGTCGATCCGCGGATTCCAGTCCATCCACGAATCGGACATGCTGCTGCTACCCGACCCGGAAACCGCCCGCATCGATCCGTTCCGGGCCGCAAAGACGCTGAACCTCAATTTCTTCGTCCACGACCCGTTCACCCGGGAGCCCTATTCGCGCGACCCGCGCAACATCGCACGCAAGGCCGAGAGTTACCTCACGAGCACCGGCATCGCCGACACCGCCTACTTCGGCGCCGAAGCCGAGTTCTACATCTTCGACTCCGTGAGCTTCGACTCACAGATCAACGGCTCTTTCCACAAAGTGGATTCGGTCGCCGGCTGGTGGAACACCGGCCGCACCACCGAAGCCGACGGCAGCCCCAACCTCGGATACAAGGTTCGCCCCAAGGGCGGCTATTTCCCGGTCGCGCCGACCGATCAATACGTCGATCTGCGTGACGCAATGTCGACCAACCTCACAAACGCCGGATTCACTGTCGAACGCGGCCACCATGAGGTCGGCACCGGCGGACAAACCGAGATCAACTACAAGTTCAACACCCTGCTGCACGCCGCTGACGATCTGATGTTGTTCAAATACATCATCAAGAACACCGCCTGGGCGCACGGCAAGACGGTTACTTTCATGCCCAAGCCGCTTTTCGGGGACAACGGTTCAGGTATGCACGTGCACCAGTCGGTATGGCAGGACGGCGAGCCACTGTTCTACGACGAGATGGGCTACGCCGGACTGTCCGACACCGCCCGGCACTACATCGGCGGCATCCTGCACCACGCGCCGTCGCTGCTGGCGTTCACCAACCCCACCATCAACTCCTACAAGCGCCTGGTCCCGGGCTACGAGGCACCGATCAACCTGGTCTACAGCCAGCGCAACCGTTCGGCCTGCGTACGCATCCCGATCACCGGCACCAACCCCAAGGCCAAGCGACTGGAGTTCCGCTGCCCGGACTCCTCCAGCAACCCCTAT
>Ga0153956_1000749_pt1 | contig 33676 bp, 32 predicted proteins | sample TSFL040MetaG_FD_104704 | JGI IMG/M metagenome (GOLD analysis project Ga0153956, IMG submission 104704) | Attine ant fungus gardens microbial communities from Florida, USA - TSFL040 MetaG | ecosystem: Host-associated > Fungi > Mycelium > Unclassified | place: USA: Florida, Wekiwa Springs... | reverse complement strand
TGATCGGGCGAACCCGGCAGGTTGGGCAGGACGGGCGGATCCTCGAGATTGCTCGGCGGCGAACCGACCACGCGGACATAATCCTCGCGGCTCGAGATCAGGGTCGATTGCGCGGTCTGCAACTGGCTGCGCGCCACGGCGAGGCGCGCCTGCGACTGCGCGACGTCGGTGCGCGTCAGGTCACCGACCTGGAAACGGTCCTGCGTCGCCTGCAGGTTCACTTCGAGCACGTGGACGTTCTGCTGATTGAGGCTGACGATCGCCTCGTCGCGGATCACATTCATGTACGCGCTGACCACCGCGGTGAAGAGATCGCTCTCCGTGCCGCGCAGCGTGAAGCGCCCCTCATCGACCCGCGTCCGCGCCGCCTGCACCGCATTGTGCACCGCACCGCCCTGGAACACCGGCACGGTCAGCTGCGGCGTCGCCAGCAGTTGGTGCGCCGGCGAAGCGAAGGCTTCGGTCAAAGGATCGGTGGTGCCGTTGAAGAACGAGTGGGTATAGCTCACCGTCGCACCGACCGACGGTCGCCCCGCCGCGCGCTGGATCGGCACGTTCTCGTCATTGGCGCGCTGGTTGGCGCGTTCGGCGTTGATCGTCGGGTTGGTGTTGTACGCCTTCACTAGGGCCTCGCGCAGCGTGTCCGCGGCGGCGGGCGGCGCGATCAGCGCCGTGGCGACGGCGCCGAGCAGCAGGCGGTGGCGAAGCGAGATACGGTCGGTCATCAGAAAGAGAAGCTCCTTGGCCGCGCGAAACCGGGCAGCGGCACACAATCCACGTCGGCGAACGGCATGAGCGCGAAGCCACCCGCGCTCCGGCCGCCGGCGGCGAGACGGGTCACGCCACGCTCGAACAGGCCGCCCACGGCGCGGCCGCCGGGCGCGAGCTGGACGACGAGCGCATCGGGCACCGCCTCGACCGCGCCGTCAATCACCAGCACGTCATAGGGCGCGCCATCGGCATGACCCGCTTCGAGCGCGCCTTCGATCAAAGTGACGTTCGCGTAGCTGGCGAGCGCCTTGCGCGCGAAAGCGGCGAGTTCGGGATCGCTCTCGACCGCGACCACCGACGTCACCAGATGCGACAGCACCGCAGCGGTATAGCCGCCCGCCGCGCCGATCAGCAGCACGCGATCGGCGGGCAGCAGATCCGCCTCGGTCAGCAGGCGCCCGGTGGCGATCGGCACGTTCTGCGAACGGCCGCGCCCGAGCGGCACCGAGGTGTCGCGATAGGCGAGATCGCCGACATGGCCGGGCATGAACGCCTCGCGCGCGACCTTCAGCATCGCCGCGACCACGCGCGGATCGCTCACCGCGTTGGTGCGGAGCTGGCTCGCCACCATCGCGTGACGCTGCGCTTCGAAGGCGTTCGTTTCGTTCATGATCATCGTCCACCCTTTTGCACAACTGTTTTAGCCGCGCAATACACTTATTGATCCAAAAGGCAGGAGGCCCTTATCGCGCCCCGTCGCCTGCGCCAAGCGACGGTCAGCGTGATTTTTGCGCGGGTGTGGTTGACAGTTCCGATGCCCCATGTGCATGGCCCCGCCCTCTCGCATCGATGGCCCGATGGCGGAGTGGTGACGCAGAGGACTGCAAATCCTTGCACCCGGGTTCGATTCCCGGTCGGGCCTCCAGATTTTCGGTCAGCCGAACAGGCGCGTCAGCGAGCGTTCCAGCATCAGCAATTGCCACAGCGTGCGGCCGTGCTCGGCGCGGCCGGCTCTATGATCGGCGGCGAGGGTGGCGATCGCGGCGGTGTCGAACCAGCCGCTCTGGGTCAGCGCGCGCGAGCGGGCGAGACCGGCGGCCTGATCGGCGAGAGGCCCGCGGAACCAGGCGCTGACCGGGGTCACGAAGCCCATCTTCTGGCGATAGAGAATGTCGCGCGGCAGGTAGCGCTCCATCGCCTTCTTCATCAGCCATTTGCCCTCGCCGCGGCGGATGCGCATCGACGCGGGCAAGGTGGCGGCGAATTCCATCAATTTGTAGTCGAGCAGCGGCTCTCGCGCTTCCAGGCTCACCGCCATGCTGGTGCGGTCGACCTTGGTCAGGATGTCGCCGGGCAGCCAGTGCTGGAAATCGGCATATTGCGCGCGGTCGATCGGATCGCGCGCGGGCGCGTCGCGCATCGTGCGGACGTAGCGGTCCTCGGCGCGATGCCCGCCGAGCGCGCGGCGGGCCTCATCGCTGAACAGGCGCGCGCGCAATTCGGGCGTGGTGACGCCGACCGCGCGGGCATAGGCTTCCGCACCATCCTCGGCGAGCGCGAGAAGCGTCGTCTTCGCGCGCAAAGGGCGCGGCGCCCAATCGGCCTTGGGATAGATCCGGCCGAGCGTGCCGAACACGCCGCCGCGCAGGTTCGCGGGCAAAAGCCCCCTCACCCGTTCCTCGGCCATCTGGAACTTGTAGCGGCGATAGCCGCCGAACGCCTCGTCCGCGCCGTCGCCCGAGAGCGCCACGGTCACGTCCTCGCGCGCCAGCTGGCAGACGCGGTAGGTGGCGAGTGCCGAAGCGTCGGCGAACGGCTCGTCGAACGCGGCGACGAGCGTATCGACAAGCGCGAAATCGTCCGCCGCGACCACGCGCGTGCGATGGTCGGTGGCGAAGCGCTTGGCCACCTCGTCGGCATAAGCGCGCTCGTCATAGCCCGCTTCGTCGAAGCCGATCGTGCAGGTCTTGACCGCCTTGCTCGACGCCTCGGCCATCAGCGCGACCACCGCCGAGCTGTCCACCCCGCCCGACAGGAACGCGCCGAGCGGCACGTCCGAGACGAGGCGCAGCTTCACCGCCTCGCGCATCCGCGCGAGCAGTTCGTCGGCCAGCGCCGAGGCGGAGCCGCGCGCACGGCTGGTAAAGTCGATATCCCACCAACGCGAAGGCGACGGCACCGGCCGCCCGCGTTCGAGCAGCAGGCTGTGCCCGGCGGGCAGCTTCTTCACGCCTGCGACGAGGCAGGTGTCGTCGGGCACATAGCCGAAGGCGAGGAAATCCTCGACCGCGCGGATATCCGGGCTGCGCCGTAGCAAGGGATGCGCGAGCAGCCCCTTCAGTTCGGAGGCGAAGGCGACACCGCCGTCCGACAGCTCGGCATAATGCAGCGGCTTCACACCCAGCCGGTCGCGCGCGACGAACAGGCATTGCCGGCCGGCATCATGCAGCGCGAAGGCGAACATGCCGTTCAGCCGCTCGAGCATCGCCGGGCCCCACGCGGCCCAGCCGTGCAGCAGCACCTCGGTATCGCCGCCGGTCACGAAGCGCGCACCCATCGCGGTCAGTTCGGCGCGGAGCTCGCGATAATTGTAGATCTCGCCGTTATAGGTGACGGTCAGCGCGCCGTCCGGTGTCACCATCGGTTGCGGCGAGCCCGCCACGTCGATGATCGAGAGACGGCGATGGCCGAGCCCCACGCCCGGCGCGGTCCACACCCCCGATCCGTCCGGCCCGCGATGCGCCAGCGCATCCGCCATCGCGGCGATCCGCGCCGGATCGACCGGCTTGGGCGTGGACGGATAATACAGGCCGGCGATGCCGCACATCGATTGGCTACTCCCGCCCCGTCATCGTCCGCCGCTGTAGCGCCACCGCGCCATGCGGCAACCCCGGTTCAGCCCGGCATCCCCGCGCTGCGATCAGCGAGCCGGTCGATCGGACCCATTGCCTGCAGGAAGCGCTGGATCGCGCCACGCGCATCGCCGCCCGGCGTCACCTCGGCCGAGATGTGCACCGCGACCGCGCGCTGCACGCCGCCGAGCAGCCGCGCGCGCAATTCCTCGATCTTCACCCGGTTCGGATTGGCGGTGAGCGTCTCGCCGGCGCGATACCAGGTGAACACCTCGCGTTCGACCGGGCCGGGGGCGGTGATGCGCAGCCCCGATCCGCCGTCGAGCGCGGGCAGATCCTCGATCCGTACCCACACATCGTCCTGGCGCAGCACGCCGGTGCCGAAGGTGATCATCTCCTTGCCTTCGCGCTGGCTGCCGAAGACGGCGACGGCGAGATCGATCGTATCATGCCCGTCGGTATAGCGGCCGATCAGGAAGTGGTCGGCGCCGGGATAATAAGGCGACCAGGGCGCGCGCACGCTCATCGGCGCGCGCTGCCAGCCAGGCACGTCGGGCAAGGCGATGCTTTCGGGCAAAGCCTGCGCACGGCCGGCGATCATCGCCGACCAGGCCGGGAAGGCACTCGCGACGGTTAACGTGAACGCGGCGGCTACGAGCAAATCGACACGGCGGCGCGGCAACGTCTGGAGCTTCGCCGGATCGAACACGGGATCATCGGGCGCGCGATCGAACCAGCGCCAGCCGAGCGCGATCACCGCGGCCATCACCAGCCCGAAGAACACCCAGCCGTAGATGATATGGTCGATCCCCGTCGCCTGCTCGACCGAGGTGAGATAGGCGGCATAGATCGTGCCGAACGCGCGCAGGCCGTTGGCGATCACAGGCACGACCAAAGCCACGCCCATGAAGATCGCGCGCCGCTTCCAGCTGCGGAAACAGACGTTGGCGACCAGCATGCCGTAAGCGATCATCGCGATCACGAACTTCGCGCCCGAACACGCCTCGGCGACCTCGAAATAGCCGTTGGGGATCGAGATCAGCACGCCGTCGACGTTCGCCGGCACGCCGACCGCGTGGAGCATCGGCATCGTCATCCGCACCGTCACCGCCTGCAGCGGCGTCTCCAGCCATTCGCCGAACGGCACGAGGAAATAGCAATAGAAGAGCGGGAACAGCAGCGCCCGCGCCACGTTCGGCCCGAGCAAAGTCACCACGGCGCCCTGCAGCATCATCACCAGGCCGAGCTGACGCGCGAAATTGACGCTCGCCGCATCGCCGAGCAGCCAGCCGAACCCGCCGACCGCGACGATCGTCAGCCCCGGCCACCAGGCGGTCGGCGTCACCTGCGCCAGCTCGCGGCGGCGGCTCCAGACCAGCCAGGCAATGACCGGGCCGATGAACAGGCAATGCCCGAAGGTCGTGCTGGTCCAGTAGATATGCGCGAGGTCGCCGACATCGCTGCGAAACAGCAGGAGCAAAGCCGGCACCACGCCCGCCAGCACCGCTGCATGGCGGCGCCAGCGCGCGTCGAACCCCGCGCGCTCAGGCGTGAAGTCGCCGGCCGGGAACGCGATCGTCACGCCGCCGCCTCTGCCACTTTGCGCCTGGGCATCGATTTCACGTTGAGCCCCATGATCTGATCGAGCGGCGCGAGGCAGGCATCCCAGCTGTAGCGCGTGCGGACGCGCTCGCGCGCCGCCTTGCCCATCTCGCCGGCCGCCTTCTGATCGCCGAGCACGATATTCACGGCATTCGCGATATCGGCGACGCTGCCGCCGGTCATGATCGTGCCGTCATGATCGATACCCTGCGCCGCCGCGTCCGAGGCGACCACCGGCCGCGCCATCGCCATCGCCTCGAGCACCTTGTTCTGGATGCCGCGCGCGAGCTTGAGCGGCGCGACCACCACCGAGGCGGCGGTGAGCCAGCCGCGCACGTCGGCCACTTCGCCGATCACCTTCACGCCCTTGTGCCTGGCGAGCGCCTTCACCGCATCGGTTGGCTGGCGGCCGACTATGGCGAAGCGCGCGTCGGGATGGCGGATCAGGATATGCGGCAGGATCGCCTCGGCGAACCACGTCACAGCCTCGATGTTCGGCGGATAATCCATCTGGCCGGTGAACACGATCAGCGATCCGGTCGTGTCGATCCGCTTGAAGGTGGCGGTCGGATCGAAGAACTCGGTGTCGATGCCGTTCTCGACGGCATGGACGCGCTCGGCGCCGGTCGCGCGGCGGAACAGATCGGCTTCGTCCTTGCTCACGAACAGGCTGGCATCGGCGCGCGCGGCGACGGCGCGCTCGTGCTGCAGCAGCAGCTTCGCTTCGCGCTTCATCAGCCAGCGCATCGGACCTCGCCCCTTCTGGGCGTAAGACGCGAACTTGGCCGAATCCATGTCGACGAAATCCATCACGACGCGCTGGCGCGGCCGCGCCGGGAGGTATTGCGCCATCTGGCTGGAGAAGACGTAGATCGTGTCGATCGCGTGACGCGCGAGGATTCCCTCGACCGCCTGGCGCATCGCCGGATTGGAGAATGCGGTGAGCGATACCGGCTTGCGCGAAGCGAGTGCCTGCAAGCCCGAGGTCAGCCGCCCCTTCGAGCGCCAGATGATCGAGCGGTTTCCGGTCAGCTTGGCCAGCGCACCCTTGCGCTTCAGGTCGCGCGTATCGTCGGCGAAGGCGATCATGTGCACGCGTTTCTTGGCCGACAGATATTTGATCACGTTAAAGCCGCGGATCTTGTCGCCGCGATCGGGCGGATAGGGCACGCGGTGTCCGAGGAAGAGAATATCGCCCATGTCAGCCCAGCCCCCTGGAAATTGTCGGCCCAATCCGGTTCGCGACCCAGAGTGGAAGCCGCTTCCACGCCGCCACCTGTAGCCGGTAGCGCGCGCTGAGCGGGTTGATGTCGCGCGGCGCCTGCCCCTCGGGCGCGCGCTTGGCGTAGACGAGCGGGATACCTTCGAAACCCCAATTCTTCTTGAACGCGGCGGCCCCCGTCCCAGCCTTTGATCGCCCGAAATCGAATGTGGCGCAACCCCTTGATCGGGCGTGATTCATCAGCGCGAAATACATCGCGTCATTGGCCCGTAGCGCGCGCGCCTCGCGCGTGCCGCCGCCCCAATAGGGATAGGCCGTGCCGTTCATGTAGAGCGTGAGCACGCTCGCCACCGCGACGCCTTCCGAACGCACCGTCAGCACGTCGGCCTCGCCGTCGAACGCCGCCAGCGTCTTGGCAAGCAAGGCAGCCGGGAAGACCGGCGTGCCGAGGTTGCGTACCGATTCGGCATAGACGCCGTAATGCTCCTGCGCGTCGATCGGCTCGTCGCCGATGCGGATCTGCAGGGTGTTCGCCAGCGCCTTGCGTACCTCGGCGCGCTGCTTGCGCGGGATCGCGGTGAGTTCCGCCTCCTCCGACGCGGCGAGCGGGCGCGAGAAGCCGAGATACGTGTGATCGTCGAGCACCCAGCCTTCAGGCATCGGCCCGCCGCGCAATTCTGCCGTGGGGCAACCGCGCTTTTCGGCGAGCGCCCAAGCCGCGGCAGCAAGCGGCGCGACCGCATCGTCGCTTTCGGCCAGGATGCCGCCATCGACCGCGAAGCCGTTCGAGACGAGCGCCTTACCGAACAGCGGCGAGCGCACCTCCATCATCGGCAGCACACCGGCGAGCGAACCGTCCGAGCGCTCGGCGATCAAGGTGTGCGCCGTCTGCTTGCACGCTTCGGCGATCGCCATGCTCCATTGCGGCAGATGGAACGGCGTTGCATCCGGATGCGCACGCACGAAGGCCTCGATCCGCGCGCGATCGTCGCGCAGATCGGCCAGACGGATGCCGAGCGGTTTCGAGAGCAAGGGCATCGTCACTGCAGTCGCGCCGCCTCGCGCGCGGCGATCGCATCGACCCGGCCCCATTCGTGGCGCGCCATCAGCGTCTTGAGCTTGCCCGCCATCGCACCGAGCCGGCTGTAGTGGCGGAGCTTCGACTTGAGCGGCGCCTCCGCGACGCGCGGCTGCGCGGGGTCGATTTCCCACGGATGGAAATAGAAGATCGCCGGCCGGTCGGCACCGTCATTGACCTGGCGGATCGCGAAATTGGTCAGCGCCGCCGGGAACAGGCGGAAGAATCCGCCGCCGGTCGCCAGCTTGCGCCCGGCCACCTCGGCCACCGTTACCGGCAATTCGATCAGATCGCTGTCGGCGAGCGGGCGGAACGCGAAGCGCGGTGCTTCGGGCCAGCCGTAATGGTCGTGCTTCACCGGCGCGACGCTGGAAGAATAGGTATAGCCCGCCTCGGCCAGCACCGCGTGCGCCCAGGGCGTGCGCGTGTCGATCGAGAAGCTCGGTGCGCGATAACCTGTAACTTTCGCGCCGGCCGCATCCTCCAGCGCGGCGCGCGCGCGCGACAGATCGGCGCGGAAGATCGCGGCATTCATCGTGAACACGCGCTGGTGATCCCAGCCGTGGCTGGCGATCTCGTGCCCCTGCTCGACGATGCGGCGGATGAGCCTGGGATAGCGCGCCGCGACCCAGCCGAGCGTGAAGAAGGTGCCCTTCACCCCCGCCTCGTCGAACAGCGCGAGCACGGCATCGGTATTGGCCTCGACGCGGCTGTCGAGCGAGTCCCACTGGTCCTTGGCGATCACACGCTCGAACGCGCCGACCTGGAACCAGTCCTCGACATCGACCGACATCGCGTTGCGCATGGTGCCTTCCTCAGGCTGCGTGGTTGCGGGCGGCGCCCGGCGCGTTGCCCTCGCCTTCGACCCAATCGACCATCAGCGCCAGCATGCGGCGCAGCGCCGCATCCTGCTCCTCGAGCCGCGCTTCGAGCGCTGCGAACCGCGCTTCGAACGTGCCGTCGGGGAATGCGGGCGCGGGCACCGGCGCCGGGCCGGTGTTGCGCACGATCGGTTCGGGATCGCGCTCGGGCGGCGGCGGAGTCATCGGCAGCGGCTCGGCGGACGCAGCCAAGGCCGCAGGCTGCGGCTGCGGCGCCACGGCCGGCGCGTCGCCCGCCATGTCGGCGACGACCATCTCGACCACGCGCGCGTCGATCGTGTTCAGCTGCTCGATCGCGCCGAACAGCATCACCCGTCCGGCCAGCTGGTTGAGCCGCCGCGGCACACCATCGGTAGCCTTATAGAAGGCCTGGAAGGCATCGTCGGTGAAGCGCGGCTGGCCACGCCAGCCGACCACGCCGAGCCGGTGCATCATATAGGGCTCGACTTCCTCGCGGGTCATCGGATCGAGATGATGGATCGCGATCACGCGCTGGCGCAACTGCTCGAGCCGCTCCGAACCGTGCAGGCGCTGACGGAATTCGGGCTGGCCGAGCAGGAATATCTGCAGCAGCGCATGGCCGCCGGCCTGGAAATTGGAGAGCATGCGCAGCTCTTCGAGCGACGAGACGGGCAGTGCCTGCGCCTCGTCGACGATCAGCAAGGTGCGGCGGCCCGAGCGGGCGACGGCGTGCAGGCCGCGCTCGATCGCGCTCAGCAGCTGCGCCTTGGTCATGCCATGGGGATCGACCTCCAGCCCCTCGGCGACCAGGCGCAGCAGGTCGTCCGCCTCGATCTGGGTCGAGACGATCTTGATCACGTTCAGCCGCTCGCGGTCGATCGTCGCCATCAGGTGGCCGACGAGCGTGGTCTTGCCCGCGCCGACATCGCCGGTGATGACGATGAAGCCCTCGCCCTGGCTCAGGCCATAGCCGAGATAGGCCATCGCCTTCCTGTGCGTGGCGGTGTCGAACCAGAATTTCGGATCGGGCGTCAGCGCGAACGGCCGGCCGCTCAATCCGTAATGATCATCGTACATCGTCACCACCTTCTTCGCGGATGCGACCTATCCGCTTGTCTTCTTATCAGAACGTGTAGCGCGCACCGAGCATGCCCTGCGCCTGGACCTGGCTGTCTCCGCCGTCGGCGCGGAAGTCGTACAGCCCGACCGAGGCGGTCGTGCTCAACCGGCCGAAATTGTGGTAGTAGGAGCCCGTTCCGCCGATCGAATAGATGTCGGTCGAGCCCGGGATCTGGCTCTTGTACCAGTCTGCGAACAGGTTGCCGCTGATGCCCGAATTGCGGTCGAGCTGACGCGAGACGTAGAATTGCGCGTAATAGCTCTCGTCGGTCAGGCCGTTGACGGTGAAGCCGGTGCCGTCGTCGGGCGCGAAGAAGCGCCGGTTGGCATAGCCCGCGCCCACACCCATCGTGAGCGGACCACGCGTTGCGCTGAGCACCGCATCGACACCACGCGCACGATAGCTCGCCGAGGCGATCGACTGGAACACGCTGTTCATGCAGCCGCCGGTGGCAGTGCCCGACGTGCCGTAGACGCAGCCGGAGAATTGCTGGCCGAACATGTCGCGCTGATCGATGAAGCTGGTCGGCAGCGCGGCAATGCCGCTCTGCAGCTGGCTGCCGAACGTCTCGATCCCATCGTACACGCCAATCTGCAGGCCGACCGTCTTCGACGCGGCATAGCTGAGCGAGCCGGTATAGGAGGTCGAACCGTAACGCTTGCCGACGCGCGCCTCCACCGTGATGCGCGGGCTCGGCCGCCACACCACGCCGGCATCCCAGATCAGGCCGTCGGTATTATAGGCGATGCGCCGCGGCGAAGCGGGGTCGGTCTGGAAATGGCCGTTGCCGTCCACGACCGGCTGGCCGGTGCCGTCGAGCTTGGGATCCTTCTGGCTGACCGTGATCTTCTCGTAGCCCGCGCCGCCGGTCAGCGCGACCGTGCGCGTCACCGGTACGACCACGTCGCCGCGCGCGAACTTGCCGTGATAACGCTGGTCGAGCTGGCCCGCATCGTCGCGTTCCCAGCCCACGCTGGCGGTCGCGCCGACCGGCAGGACGGTGCCCGACTTCACGCCGACGCTGGCGGTCGCGACCTGGGTCTTCTCGTCATCGAACGCGTCGAGCTGAGGGCTGCCCGGCGTCACGCCGGTGCCGTTGGGGGAATTGGCCTTGGTGTAGCCGTAGCGATAGCTCGCGGTCACGCTCACCGGGCCGGCATGCGTCGCGAGCGATGGACCGGCATAGACCGAATAGACCTGGCTGATGTTGCGGTTGTCGCCGGTCAGCACGGCCGGCGCATCGCCGCGGATGTCGGCGCGGGCACGCGTCGCGATCGCGCCGCCCTCGACGCTGAAGCCCGGCGCCACCTCGACCGCGGCGCGGGCAAGGCCGCTGTGCACGGTCTGGTCCGAATCGCCCTTCCGCCACGCAAACTGGTGCTGGTATTCGTAGCTGATCTGCACCTGCGCACGGCGCGTCTGGATCGTCGCATCGACGCCTGCGGCGACATTGCTGTAGGTCAGCACGTCGCCGTTCTGTACGTCGGCGGTCAGTACTTGGTCGAGTTCGATATAGGGCGCGATGCTCACATGGCGATCGCGCCCCTGCGCCGGCGCCGCGGCAAGGATCGCCGCAAGAGCCGCCGCGATGGATGCCCCCCGCATCATTTCGCGTTCTCCTGCCCGTAATAGCTGCCGAACCGGCGGCCGCCCGGTGCGAACGACACCGCGTTCAGCACCAGCTGGATATGTTCGCAGCGATCGAGCATCGCGACCGCCTCGCGCAGATCGCCCTCGCTGGTGCGATCGGCGCGCACCACCATCATCACCTGCCCGACATGCAGCGCCAGCACCGAGGCGGGCGATGCGGCGAGCGCGGGCGGCGAATCGAAGATCAGGATGCGGCGCGGATCGGCGGCGAGCAGCTGGTCGATCACCGCGCGGGTGCGTGCGCTGGCGAGCAATTCGGTATCGCCCGTCACCTTGGTGCCCGCCGGCAGCAGGCTCAGCTGCGGCACGTCGGTCGGCACGACCAGGCTTTCGACGTCGAGCGCCGGATCGGCCAGCGCATCGAGCAGGCCGCGCACATCGGGCAGGCCGAGCCGGCCCATCACGTCGGGCTTGGCGAAATCGGCGTCGACCAGCAGCACTTCGGTATCGCGCTCGGCCGCCATCGACAGCGCGAGGTTCACGGCACAATAGGTCTTGCCCTCGTTGGGCTGCGCCGAGCAGACCAGCACGGTGCGCGCGCGATCGGCGTCGGCAGTCTTCACCTGCCGAGCGGTGAGCAGCAACTGGCGCTTCACCAGACGAAATTCCTCCGCTAGCGCGCCGACCGGCGCACCGGGCACGAGCAGGCCGTTTTCGGCGAGCGCTTCACGATCGATCGCGACGCGAGCGCGCTGGGATACCGAAGTGCGCAGAGCGGGCGCGGGTTCGGGCGCTGGCTGCGCCTGACGGATCGGCGCGGGCGTCGGCTTCGGCTCGGTCTCCGGCTGCGGCGTAACTTCCGAGCGCGCCTGCACGTACGCGCCGAAGTCGTAGACCTCGGCGGCGCGTTCCAGCAAAGATGCGCCCACGCGGCGCGGTCCCATCTCGCTCATGCCGCGAGCCCCCGTTGTATCATTTCCACGCCGAGCAGGCCGATCCAGGCCACGGCCAGGGCAGCGGCTCCTCCGGCGAAATAGACCAGCCGCCGGCGGCGGATCGCCACGTCGGCCTTGCTCACCACTTCGCCGATCGACCCGATCACCGGCATGCCGGTGATGCGCTCGAGCCGGCCCGCGGTGGCGAAGGTCGTGCGCAGCTGGCCCAGCGCGAAGGCCGCGCCGATGCCGGCGAAGATCGCGGCGAACAGCACGCCGGTCAGCAGCATCGGCCGGTTCGGCGCGGTCGGCACGCGCGGCGCGGTCGGCGGATCGACGACGTTGAATTTCACCGCGTCGGTCTGCGTCTGCGCCTGCGAGCGCACGCGCAGCGCCTCGCGATCGGCGAGCAGCTTCGAATATTGGTCCTTCAGGACCTGATAGTCGTTCTCGATCTGCGACTGCTGGGCCGTCGCCGCGGGATCGCCCGAAAGCTTCGAGGTGATCTGGTCGATCGTGCCCTGCAGCTGCTGCTTCTGCATCGTCAGCGCGGCGACGGTCGCCGCCTTGTCCGCCTGCATCGACTTGAGCGACAGATAGAGCGGGTTGCTCGCGCCGCCGCCCGCCGAGATCGGCTCATGCGCCGCGGCCGACTGCGCCGCGGCGAGCTGGCTCTTCAGCGCGATGACGTCGGGATGGTTCTCGGTATCGCCCTTGGCGCGGGCGTCGGCGAGCTGGCCCTGGATCGCGGCGAGGCGCGCGCGAGCCGGGCCGGCCGAGGCGGCGCCGGGCATCGAGGCCGGCGTGCCCGCCATCTGGCCGTTGAGCGCCGACAGGCCCGATTGCGCCGCGGCGAGATCGCTATCGATCTGCGCCATCTGCGAGCGCGCCGTGCCCATGCGATCGGTGAGCGATCCGGTCCCGGGCAGATTGCCGAGGAACTGGTTCTCGAACTGCGTGCGCTTGGCGTCCGCGTCCTGCAATTGCTTCTGGCGCTGATCGATCTGCGCGTCGAGGAAGCGCAGCGACTGGGTCGTCTGGTCGCGATCACCGGCGAGATTCTGCTCGACGAAGATGTCGATCAGCTTCTGCACCACCTGCGAGGCGATCTTGGGCGAGCCCGCGGTCGCGGTGACCTCGAACAGATTGTCCTGATCGGCGGTGATCGTGATCGCCTTCTGCAGCCAGGCGACCCGCCCGGCCACGTCGGCATCGCTCGACACCGTCTTGGCGAGATCGGTGCCGCGCACGACCTTCTCCAGATTGACCGCGGAGACGAGCGTCTGGCGGACGGTATCGACGTCCTTCTGCTGCTGCACCGTATCGACGCCGACGCCGTCGGGCAGCGCGTTCTGCATCTGCACGAAGACGCGGGCGCGCGATTCGTAGCTGTTCGGGATCTGGCTGACCATCAGCCAGCCGAGCATGGCGACGACCCAGGCCACCGCCAGCGCGATCCAGCGCCGCGTCCAGATCGCGTGCAGCGCGACCTTGATCTCGTCATAGAGTCCGTCCACCGCCCGGCGCCCCCTAGAACATGCTCTCGGGGATGATGATCACGTCGCCCGGCTCCAGCCGGACGTTCGCGGTCGGATCGCCGTCCTTCAGCAGCTTCGACAGCTTCAGGTTGTACTCAACCTGGCGCCCGGTGCTGCGATCATAGCGCACCAGCTTGGCGCGGTTGCCCGCGGCATATTCGTTGAGCCCGCCCACGGCGATCATCGCGTCGAGCACGGTCATGTTCGCGCGGTACGGGATCGACGCCGGCTTCTCGGTCGCCCCGACGATGCGGACCTGCTGGCTGAACGTGCCGTTGAAATTCTCGACGATGACCGAGACGATCGGATCCTTGATATATTCGCCGAGCGCGATCTTCATGTCGTCGGCGAGCATCGCCGGGGTCTTACCGACCGCGGGCATGTCACTGACCAAGGGCGTGGTGATGCGGCCGTCGGGGCGCACCTGCACCTTCGCCGACAGTTCCGGATTGCGCCACACGAAGATGTTGAGCTGATCGAGCGGGCCGATGACATATTCCTCGCCCGGCCGCTCCTGCGTGGCGACGAACGATGCGGGCGGCAATTGCGGACGATCACCGCCGCCGGCGCAGCCGCCGAGCACCATCGCGCTCAGGCCGAGCGTTATCACTGCTTTGATTCCGTTACGAAAACGCATCACCAGACCTCCTGCAGCATCGGCCCGATCCGGTGACGTCACTCCGGAACGGCGCGCTGCTGGCGTCAGGCTATCGGCTCAAGAGGTGAAGATAGCGTTAGGATTATCCGCCGGACCGGCCAGGATTTCCGCCGGGCGCGGGTGGCCGAGAAAGGCCGTGGGGCTGGCCGAAAGTCCATAAGCGCCTGCGCAAAATACGGCGATGACGTCACCCGGCGCAGCGACGGGAAGCGTCACCTGATCGGCCAGCCGGTCGAGCGGGGTGCAGAGCGGGCCGGCGACAGTGACAGTCTCCGTGGCGCCGCCCTCGGCGGCAGTGGCGACTGCGACCGGATAATTGCGCCGCACTACCGCGCCGAGATTGCCGGTCGCGGCGAGTTGGTGGTTCAGGCCGCCGTCGGTGACGAGGAAGGTCTCGCCGCGACTTTGCTTCCGGTCGATGACACGGGTGAGATAGACCCCCGCCTCACCGACCAGCCAGCGGCCTAGTTCCAGCGCGAAATCTGATCCGCGCAGCGAATCCGCACGCCTAACCAGTGCGTTGGCGAGCGCTTCACCGATCGCTTCGACATCGAGCGGCGTTTCGCCCGGGAAATAGGGAATGCCGAACCCGCCGCCGAGATTGACCAACGGCGGTTCGGCGCCGGCCTCCTCGGACAGGCGTGCGGCGAGATCGAGCGTCGCGGCCTGCGTCTCGATGATCGCGTGCGCATCGAGCGCCTGCGATCCGGCGAAGATATGCCAGCCGCGCCAGCCCGCACCAGCGGCGACTATGCGTTTCACCAGCGCCGCGGCACGATCGGCATCAATGCCGAAGGGCGAGGCGCGCCCGCCCATCCGCATTCCCGATCCGCGCAATTCGAGGTCGGGATTGACCCTGACCGCCAGCTTCGGTGTGACGCCAAGCCGTCCGGCCAAGCCAAGTGCGCGATCCGCCTCGCCTTCCGATTCGAGATTGATCGTCGCGCCCGCACCGATTGCGACTTCAAGCTCGTGGTCGCGCTTGCCGGGGCCGGCGAAGCTGATCGCCTCGGCCGGTTTGGCTTCCAGCGCCCGCGCCAGTTCGCCTGCGGACGCCACATCGAGGCCGTCGATCAACGGCGCGATCGCGGCGATCAGCGGCGCGAACGGATTGGCCTTGATCGCATAATGCAGCCCAAGACCTTCGGGCATCGCCGCCCGGAAGCGCGCGATCCGCGCCGTGACGATGGCGAAATCGTAGACGAAGAGTGGGGTGTCGCCCGCCTCGGCGATCCAGCCTTCCGCGTCGCGGCCCGCGATCATCAGTGGCGGACCCCGGAATTCGGCAGGGATCGGACCCATCGGCTTCATGCCGTCATCTCCGCCTTGAGCGCGGCGCGGTCAATCTTGCCGTTGGCATTGCGCGGCAATTCGGCGCACCAGACATAGCGTTCGGGTTGCATGAAATTGGGCAGATCGCCTTTCAGCCGCGCGCGTAATTCGTCCTCCCGCGATCCATCGCCGCGCGCGACGACCCAGATCACCTGCCCCTGCCGCGCGTCCGGAACACCGATCGCGACAGCCTCACCCGCCTCGCCACCGGCAACGACAGCCTCTTCGATTTCGTTCGGGCTTATACGGTTACCGGCCGATTTTATCATCTCATCATAGCGTCCGACGAAGCGCAGCAAGCCGTGATCGTCGGCTACGACGGTATCGCCGGACCAGACCGCCGTGCCCCCCGATCTCGACCAAGCCGGCGCCGTGCGGAAGCGCTGCGACGTGCGCTCGGCATCGTGCCAATAGCCCTGCGCGACCAGCGGCCCCGCGTGGACGAGTTCGCCCGGCTCACCTGTTTCGGCCGGTGTGCCGTCAGGCCGTACGACCAGCACTTCCGCGAACGGGATCGCGCGGCCGATCGAATCGGGATGCGCATCGACCAGTTCGGGCGCGAGATAGGTCGAGCGGAACGCCTCGGTCAGCCCGTACATCGGATAGAGGTCGGCCGCCGGAAAGCGTTCGCGCAGGGCGCGCACCATTCGCGGAGTGAGCGCGCCGCCCGAATTGGTCAGCCGCCGCAGTTGCCCCGCCACCGCGTCCGGCCAGTCCGCCTCGAGCAATTGCGTCCACAGCGGCGGCACACCGGCCAGCGTCGTCGCGCCGAACCGCTCCACGCCCTTGATGACGTCACGCGGCGTCAGATAATCGAGCGGCGCCATGCTCGCCCCCGCCGTCCAGGACGAGAAGAGCTGGTTCTGCCCGTAATCGAAGCTGAACGGCAGCACGCAGAGCGTACGATCGTCCGGGGTCAGCTTCAGATAATGCGCCACCGAGGTCGCGCCGAGCCACAGATTGGCGTGGCTGAGCATCACACCCTTGGGCCGCCCGGTCGAGCCCGAGGTGTAGAGGATCGCGGCTAGCGCATGAGGTTCCGCGCTGCCGTTGCCGAGATAGTCGTCGCTGCCCACATCATGAAATGCCGGAACGTTATCGGGAAGGTCGCCCGGTTCCAGCGTGGCGGCACGTGCTTCCTGCGTGAGCAGAACCGACGCACCACTATCCGCAATGATGTAAGCGACTTGCATACGCTTCAACAGTGGATTGATCGGCACGTGCACCAGACCGGCACGCGGCGCCGCGAGAGGCAGCAGGCAAGCGGCGCGCGTTTTGGGAAGCCAGCTCGCTATGCGCGAACCAGACGGCAGGGCGAACTGCCCCAGCCAACCGGCTAGCCGGCCAACAGCCTCCTCCAATTCGGCGAACGTCAGCGTCCCCGCGCGATCGATCAGCGCGACATCGCCCGGCCTCCCCCGCAACGGCAGGGTGTCGATCGGCCGGGGCACGGGGTCGAGCGGAACCATGCCCTTCCATACCCGGCCTGTCGCCGCTGCCAAGCCCGCCCTTGGCAGCGCCCTCGCCAGCCTCTACGTGCGCGCCAAACGGGGAAACGGATCGCGCCTTGCAGACTCATGACACAGACCGGATCGACGCCGCGGTGCGCGGGGTGCTGCGCGACGTGCTCGGGCTGAGCGCCGAGCGGGTCGCCGCGTTCGATGATGCGACGCCCTTGTTCGGCGCCTTGCCCGAGCTCGATTCGCTCGCGGTGGCCGGCGTCCTGACCGAGATCGAGGATCGCCTCGGCGTCCTGATCGAGGATGACGAGGTGGACGGCGAGATGCTCGAGACGTTCGGCGCGCTCACCGCCTTCGCGCGGCGCAAGGCGCTCGGGTGATCGACCATTACGACTGGGCCGGCGGGCGGGAAGCGATGCTGCGCTTCGGCCCCGATACCGGCCCGGTCGTGATTGCGGCGCTGCCGCTGTTCGAGGAAGCCAATCGCACACGCGCGTTCATGGTGGCGATATGCCGGGCGCTGGCGGCGCGAGGCATTGCCGGTGTGCTGCCCGATCTTCCCGGCCAAGGTGAAAGCCTGATCCCAACTGAGGAGATCGACTGCGGCAAATTGGAACAAGCTTTCGCCGCTGCAGCCGCTTGCTTCGACAAACCGCATATCTTGTCTCTGCGGAGCGGCGCCTTGCTCACGCGGTTGGCAAATGGTGCCAGTCGATATCTATTTGCACCCGTGGATGGCGATCAGTTCACGCAGGAACTCATGCGAATAGCGAAACTGGGCGGCGGTCGGGAGTCGTTCCCGATCGATGCGCCGGGGCCGCCACACACCATTGCCGGCAATTTGATTTCGCGGACGATGTTGCTCGACCTGCGCGACGCAAGCCCGGATCGCACGACACCCAGTCGGCTAGTACGCCCTTCGTCCGATTTCCGCGAAGCCGACCTCAAGATCGAGGCCGCCCCCCTTTGGCGTCGCGCAGAACCGGACAATGATCCCATTCTTGCACAAATACTTGCCGACGATATCGCAGCCTGGATCGCAGCATGCGACGGCTGATCGAATTCCCCTGCGCGGGCGAAATGCTTCTCGGCACGCTTGACGAGGGTAACCAAAGGACCGGTCTGCTGATCGTCTCCGGCGGCAACGAGATCCGTATCGGCGCACATCGTGGTATGGCGTCGCTCGCCGCGCGCCTTGCCGCGCGGGGCTTTCCGGTTTTCCGCTTCGACCGGCGCGGGATCGGCGATTCGAGCGGCTTGAACGGCGGTTTCGAGAGTTCGGCACCCGATATCGCCGCCGCCGCCGCGACCTTCTGCGCCGAAACCGGCGTCACGCGGCTGGTCGCGTTCGGCAATTGCGATGCCGCGACCGCACTGGCGCTGTTTCATAATGCGGCGAGCATCGATGCACTGGTGCTCGCCAATCCCTGGGCGGTCGAGGACGACGGCGATACCCTGCCCCCTGCCGCCGCGATCCGCGCGCGTTATGCCGAGCAGTTGCGGAGCCCGCGCGAATGGCTGCGGCTGCTGCGTGGCGGCGTCGATCTCGGCAAGGCCGTCCGGGGCCTTGTCAAGGCAGCCCGCTCGCCAGGCATTGCGCCTGACGGCTTGACGTCACGCCTCGCCAAAGCGCTGAATGACGTTGCCATTCCGATGACGATCCTCCTCGCCGATCGTGACAACACCGCCGTCGCCTTCCATGCCGCTTGGAAAACGCCGGCTTTCGCACTTGCGCGCGGCAAGGCTGCCGTCGCTGCCCTGGCCTCGGCCAACCACAGTTTCGCCACGGCCAGCGATTCGGATTGGCTGGCAGATCAGCTTCTCAAAGTTCTGAAATAGCAGGTTATTCGGCCGCCTCGGCGACCTTCTCGAATTCCGCCTCGGCGAGGAAGCGCTCGGCATCGAGCGCGGCCATGCAGCCGGTGCCGGCGGCCGTCACCGCCTGGCGATAGACCTTGTCCATTACGTCGCCGCAGGCGAACACGCCGGGCACGCTGGTCCGCGTGCTGCCGGTCTCGACCTTGATGTAATGATCGGCGTCGAGCTCCAGATGCCCGCGGAACAACTCGGTCGCCGGATGGTGCCCGATCGCGACGAACCCGCCCTCGACGTCGAGCCGGCTATGCTCGCCAGTCTGCGTGTCGACCAGATCGAGCGCGACGAGCCCCGCCGTGCCCCCGCCATCGACGAATTCGCGCACTTCCTTGTTCCAGATCACCGTGATCCGCTCGTTGGCATGGAGGCGATCCTGCAGGATCTTCTCGGCGCGCAGCGAATCGCGGCGGTGGATCAAGGTCACGTCGGGCGAGTGGTTGGTGAGATAGAGCGCCTCCTCGACCGCGGTATTGCCGCCGCCGATCACCGCCACCTTCTTGCCGCGATAGAAGAAGCCGTCGCAGGTCGCGCAGGCGCTCACGCCCTTGCCCTTCAGCACGTCCTCGCTGTCGAGCCCGAGCCATTTGGCTTGCGCGCCGGTGGCGACGATCAGCACGTCGCCTTCGTATATGTCGCCGCTGTCGCCGGTCAGGCGGAAAGGCCGTTTGGTCAAATCCACCGCGACGATCGTGTCGTACATCAGCTGCGTGCCGACATGCTCGGCTTGCTTCTGCATCTGCTCCATCAGCCAGGGGCCCTGGATCACGTCGGCGAAGCCGGGATAATTCTCGACGTCGGTGGTCGTCATCAGCTGGCCGCCGGGCTGGATGCCCTGGACGAGGATCGGCTTCATCCCGGCGCGCGCGCCGTAGATCGCGGCGCTGAGGCCTGCCGGGCCGGAGCCGAGAATCAGCATCTTGGTGGTGTGCGTGGTCATGCCATGTCCCTAGGGGCGAAGGCCCTTGGCTGGCAACATGGTGCGCGTCGCACGTGCCGCAACGCCGGAGCCGCGGACATCTGCTTTGCGGAACGATGGAACAGCTTTGCGCCGGCGGCTCAAGCGCCCCAGAGACTGTCGCTCCAGGATCGCAGCGACTGCGAGGTATCGCCGAATTGCGCGCTCAGATGATGCCGGTATTCGCCCTGATAGAAGTAGTTGTCGGCCAGAATGGCCGCCACCAGCAGCGCTGCGGCGATCAGGAAGATGTTGATGCCGCCCTTTTCGTCGCCTTCATGCGCGCGCCGTTCGGTCACGCGGCGTTCCGGGCCGGTATAGCCACCCGCACCGACGCGACGGTCGTTGCCCGACCGTTTCTCGAGATCGTGATAGATCCTGCGCGTCTTGCGTCCCATGGGCCGAACGATAGCAAGACATGTTTAACGAAAAAGGTTCGCCGCGCCTGGGGGCGGCCGGGCGATCAACGATGCGGTTGGTGCTACCGTGGTAGCGGAGGACCGCTACCAACATAAACGTTCGGTGCGCTCAATCATCGCCTGACACCCGCACGGCGGAGCGCCGTAACACGTGCCGTTCCCCAGCGCGCCAGAGGCCCCCCGCCGGCAGCCTAACTCCAACGTCCGCTAGCTGCGTCCGGTCACCCGACCGTGCGCGGCATGGTCGTACCTAGCGGACGATAATCGCCACACATGTATCGCGCGGCTGCCGGGTCCGGTTCAGCCGGCGATTTTGTGCATCCATCGACTCCAGCCGCGGGGCGGACGATGTCAGCAGGTAAATTCAATTCGGATCGCGCGATCACACGCGAAACACACCAGCTTATTAGAGGGGTCGGCGCCAAGCTGGGCGGCCGAGGCGATCGCGGCCCCGATCACGACGATACGCCGGGTCGCCGAAGCCCGCGTCGCAATAGCTACGATGCCGATCATGATCCGCGGGCGAAACCATGGCGTCCGATTGGTGACGGTTCAGTTGCACAGGGCATAGCCTTTCGTGAATCGTTGCTGCTCACGGCCGAGGAGCACTATCATCAGGGTTGGTTTCGGTACCCTCTGGCGCGACAACGCGAGGCGCGGGCACGCCGCGCGGCTCTAGCGGCCGAGCTTGCCACAAACGACGCGACGCCGCTCCCGGTCGGCCGTCCGGCAACAATTCGCCAGGAACTGGCCGGCCTCGAGCAATTCCTCACGGGCGCCAAACACCGACTCCGCCGCATCGACATAACGGTGCTGCGCGCTTTGATCCGAAGAGTGGATTTTCGGACCGGGCGCCTCTTTCCGGCGATCGCCACGATCGCGGCCGACGCCGGCTGCCATCGCAACAGCGTGATCGGAGCTCTCGCCAGGCTCAAATTTCACGGCTTTCTCAATTGGGTGCGCAGGACCGTTCGAACGGGCGCGGCCGGCACGTTCGGCCCCCAGCGCGAACAGACGTCTAACGCCTATTACTTCGATCACCGGGCACGGATGGCAAAGGCAACCTGGACGCGTTTCTGCCAGCTGCTTTCAGCCAAGATCCTGCGAATAGCCCCGGCCGCTGCACCACCACCGGAGCCGCCGGGCGGCCGGCCGAGATTCAACGATCCTGAAATGCGCGAGGTATTTGAACGTATTGATGCTCACTTCTCGCACGCGAGTACATGAAATGTACTCTGTCTTCGCTGAGGGATTAAGGAGATAAGGAGTGACGAGGCCTTTTGCCTCGTCACGCGCAGATTTGCTGGTCCCCCCGTCCGATAAGGCCCAACCCATCCTCTCGATCGCCAGGAGCCGGCTGTCGAGCGTGGCGGCTTGCGCCGCCCCGGGCTTGGCGATGGGGGACGAGCACGATCCGTGCCGAAACGCCCACACGGCGCTCCTAGGGGCCCGTCAGGGTGCATGAATCTGCGTTTCGGGGATTGCCCCGGATGTCACCGACTGCGGCCCTCCCGGCCCCCGGGGACCCAACATTCTGCACAAAAAGCGATCCGAAAGGCGGGCAGGCGAGGCGTGGGGGCAAGCGCGGCGCGCCGGGCGGCGTTGAAAAATCCGGCTTGCCCCAATGTTCCCTCTATGTTCTATCAAGCCTATAACCCGACTCACGATGGAAGACGCGTGCGATGGAGGCCCTACCCCTGGCCCAGCTGGCCGACGTCGTGCAGGCGTCTCCGCCATTGAGGGAGCGCCTCGAGCAGCTCCGCGTGGACCGGGAGCGCGAGAAGCGCAAAACTCAAGATGATCGGGAGTCATCTATATAATTCCCTAAAATATACGGGCTACCCGTATTTTCCGCTTGCAATCACGTACGGGCTACCCGTATATAATCGTCATGCAAGCGGTCATCGAAACCAAGGCCTACCTCTCCGCCGCCAGCGACGCCGGGATGACCGACGACGAGCTGGACGCCGCGAAGGTGCTCATCGCGTCGAACCCCATGGCGGGTGAGATGATCGTCGGCTCGGGCGGAGCGCGCAAGGTGCGGCTGGCGGGCAAGGGTCGCGGCAAGTCGGGCGGATATCGCATCGTCACCTATTTCGGCGGCGAGGACATTCCGGTCTTCTTGCTGACCGTGTTCGGCAAAGGTGAGCGTGCCAATCTCTCGCGTGCGGAGGTGAACGGACTGGCCAAGCTGACCAAAGTGTTGCGGGAAAGCCTCGGCTGACCCGATGTTGTTTAGACCAAGGAGGGTCTGATGAAGAGTGCTTACGACAAGATCGCGGCCGGTCTTGATGACGCGATCGCCTATGCGAAGGGCGACGCGTCGCGCGGCCGCGTGGCCACGATCGACGTGAAGGCCGTGCGTTCCAAAACTAAACTCAGTCAGGATAAGTTCGCGGCGACCTATCACCTTCCGGTGGGAACGCTGCGAGACTGGGAGCAGGGGCGTGCCCAACCTGATCGGAGCGCATCGACGCTGCTCAGGATGATCGACGTCGATCCCGCCGGCGTGCAGAAGATCCTGGCGAAGGTGGCGGCGTGACAGCGCTCGAGCGAGCGGCGCGCGCTCTTGAACTCCGCGCCGAAATCGGCCGACGAACGACGCCGTCATCCTTCGCCCCTTCGACGATGGCGTCGAGTTCGCCCGCGCACGCTGGTGGTTCGTGCCCTATTTTCATCGCGGCAATCTCAAGGATTGGAAGCTCACCACTTTCAACGCCAAGGCCGAAACGATCAGGACATCGCGTACCTATCGCGGCGCGTTCGAACGCCGGCGCTGCTTGGTCGGCGCCGACGGCTGGTGGCAATGGAACGGTCCGAAGGATGCGCGGCAGAAATGGCTTATTTCCCCGCGCGATCCCGAGCCGATCATGCTCATTTGCGACTGGCTACGTCCGCGATGAAGAGCGAATCCGATCCTAACGGAGGGATCGTTGATGTTCGAAATTCATATCTATGCGGCTGGCGGCGAATATGTTCTCGCGATCGGCAGCGAGAACCACGAAGAGCGCCACCCGAGTGAGGCCGCCGCGATCGGCGCCGCGGTGCGCGCGGCGCAACGGCGCGACGGCCCCTACCACATCAACTATTGGCGGCCGTAGGGGGCGCAAAAGCGAAATTGCTTACCAGCAATTCGCCCGCCTTGTTGGCACCGAGCGCCGTTCTTGAGATGGTGTAGGTCGTGGACACTGCCACCTGGTGGAAATCGTCGAACGCGGCGCGAACGCCCGGCGTGTCGTTGATCGATAGCAGAAACTTGCCGCGGATCCCCGCCAGCTGCTCAGCCATGCACGCAAAGTCGTCTCGCGAGAACACGTCCTCGCCGTAATCGGTCTCGCACCCCCAATAGGGCGGATCGATATAGAACAGCATGCCGTCGCGATCGTACCGCCGTATGAAGTCGGCATAGTCGAGCCGCTCGATCACCACCCCGGCCAGCCGCTCGTGGATCCGCTCGAGCTGGTCGCGCAGCTTCGTGACGTTGAACCGCGCGCCTTGCGAGCGATCGACGCCGAAATTGCGCCCTTCGACCTTCCCGCCGAACGCTAGGCGCTGCAAATACAGGAAGCGCACGGCGCGCTCAATGTCGGTCAGCATGTCCGCCGGCATCGCCGACAGGCGTTCGAACTCGTCACGGCCGGAGATCGCGAACCGCATCTCGTTCATGAAGTAATCGTAATGCCGCTGCAGCACGCGGAAGAACGTCGACACGTCGCGCGACACGTCGTTGATAACCTCGCACGAGAGCCGACGGCGCCGGCGCAGGAATACGCCGCCCATGCCGACACAAGGTTCGGCGTATCCGTCGGACTCAGCGCTGTCGATGATCGGCACGATCGTGCGCGCAAGGTTTCGCTTACCGCCGATATAGCCGGCGGCGGGCGCCGTCGAAGCGACGGCGCGGGCAGTTAACGTCATCATAGGTATTGTTCACTCATACAGTCCCCGCCCGTTGCACGGGTGCGGGGCGGCCTGGTTAGGCCGATTGGGTCGTGACGAGCTCGCATCTCGTCGGTGAAGCGCGTGACAGCGCGCTTCCCCCCGCGCCGGCGGCAACCGGCACGGGAACCCGTTCACCGTCGCTTGCTCGCCTGGCCTCCTTTGGTCAGCGGCTCGTACGGCCGGAATTTGACGGCTTCCACGCCGAGCCAGTCATTCACCTCGAGCATGCGCAGCTGCAGCGGCGCGATGGTGTTCTGGTAGAAGGCGTTGGTGGATTCGACGATGTTGCCCAGGCCGCCGGCGTTCTTTGGAACGACCCCGAGCAGGATCGGCGGCACGCGATGCGCCGCCAGGATATCGTCGCGCGTCGTATCCTTTATGCCGAGGAATTCGTCCTTCGCGGCAACCTCGCCGATCGGGATGATCTGCACCCCGTCCTTCTTGCCGCCCGGCGCATGGACGAACAGGTTGCGGAAGTTTCCGACACCCTTCGAATCCTCGAGCGCTTCTTCGATCGCATCCGCGCTCTCGTCGTCGATCGTCGGCTCGTTCAGATAGAAAATGAAGCCGGCGTGACTGCCGTTCTGATAGTAGCGCCGACGAAATAGCGTCGATTGTTCGTTGAGGAACGCCGACTGCAGGGCTGCCAGATATTCGGGGATACCATAGATTTCCTGCGCTAGATCGGGCTCGTATAGCTGGAACACCCGCCCAGGAAGAAACGGGCTTTCCTGCTTGAAGCCGGGCACCCAAAAGAACTGGTCGGGGGCGATCCCACGCCGGGTGTACATCGCCGGCGAATTCAGCAGTTGCATCGGTCGGCCGGCCAGATTGTCCCGGCGCTCGAAATAGCCGTTGCCCATGGCGAGAAAGTTCAGCGTGAACTCGCCGAAGTTACGCCGATCGAGCCAGCGCGTCGGTTCGAACGTGGCGACCAGCTGGTCCCGTTTGAACTGGATCGCGCTCGAATGATGCGCGGTGACGCGATAGGCGCGCGCTAGGCCGGACATCGGGATGGGCGGCTCGTACCATCGACCGTTGGACCAACACTCGGCGTACGTCAGCAGGTCGCGCCGATCGAGCACCGCTTCGACGTCGCCGAAGCGAAACGCGCGCACCCCACGTCCGGGTCCCGTCGCCTCCAAGGGATAGGTGCGGCTCGCTGTGACCGTTCCCTCGATCGTCGCGCCGCTTGCGTCGTGCTCTACGTTCATCAGCGGCAGCTGGGTCATCCCGGCCGTTCCCATGTCCGAATGTCCTTACCTTGGCTTTGCGTGTTGAAGTGTCGGCCGGATCGAGCGGCTCGTTCGCCAGCGCGTGCATCACGGCCCAGGCAAGATCCGCGTGTCCGGTTTCGCCGGCGCGGCTGGCGACGTAGGTGACCTGGCGCTGAGACTTGGTGAGCTCGGCCTGGATGGCCATGAAGCTGGCCGCGATGTCGTTTGCGCCGGCGTCGAACTCGAGCCGGCCGGCCTGCATCACGGATTTGGCCTTCAACACCATCTGCGTCTTGACGGGCACCGAGTAATCGATCCGCTTTGCCGTCGGGAACCGCTTGACGACAAGCTGCCAGACCGATGCGCCGACGCCGGTGGTATCGATACCGATATAGGTGACGTTGTACTTCTCGAGCTGCTCGAGGATCTTCTCAGCCTGCTCCTGAAAGCCCAAGCCTTTCGTCCGGTATTTCGCCAGGACGCGGAACTTGTCCTTCGCGTGCCGCGGCGCTGCGACTACGACCAGGGCGGCGTTGTCGCCGGCGGCGCTTTCATCCGGGTCATAGCCGATCCACACCTCGCCGTCGCCGTAAGGCCGCAAGGCATAGGGATCGAAGTCGGCCGACCACGCTTCCCAGCTGTCGACCATGCAGCGCCTCACCAGCGCGTACGGGAACATCGATTGGGAATCGTCGATGAACTGGCACAGCAGCAGGTTGTCGAATTCGTCCGCGCTATATTCGATGCGCAGCTCGTCGATGTCGAAAAGGTCGCAACCTTTCGCCTCGGCATCGTGGATCGTGACGATCTGCCGCCAGATGCGATCGGGCCCGACGCGACCGCCTTTGAGGTGTTCGTGCGAGATGTCGAACTCGGCGCGTTCGTTCTTGGCGCGGCGCGCGTTGAAGCGATCGCCGCTCCAGAGCTTGTAGGCTTCATGGCCGCGGGTCGACGGCGTCGAGATGATCGTCTTGCGAAAGCGCTTCTGCAGCGCCATCGCGGAGGCCACCTTCCACAGCTCTTCGAAGCCGTAAATCCAGAAGCCCTCGTCAACATAGACGTCGCCGTGATAGCCCTGAGCGGTGCGATAGTTGGTGCCGAGGAAATAGAGCGTCGGTTGCTCGCCATCCTCGTTCTGCAGTCCATCGACATCGAGGACGATCGGATCGCCCTCGAGCTTGACGCCGGTGACGGACTGCACCCAGGCGATGATGTACTGGCGGAAGATATTCGCCTGGGCGCGGCTGGCAGAGATGAAGATCTGATTATTGCCCGTCTCGAAGCAGCGGACGAGCGCCTCACGGGCGAAATACCAGGTCGCGCCGATCTGGCGGCTCTTGAGCAGGAACCGCGTTCGCAGCGACGAGCTGTTCCGCCAATCATTCTGATATTCGAAGAGCTTTCGGCCGAAATCTGCGACCAGTTGCTCGACTTGGTCTTCCGTCAGGTGGTTCTTCGTCGGCTTCTTTTTCGCGCCCGCGTTGCGCGCGGCGATCGCCGGGTTCAGATCGACTTCATTGCCCCCCGGTGCCTGATATCGGCGAACCCTCGCCAAGCGCTCGATCTGGCGGCCGAGCAGGTCGATCTCTTTGAAATCCTGTCCGGTCTTTGTCTCTTTGGCGACGAGCTGGCAGTATCGCGCCTCCGTAGCGCTCTCGCACCGGACGATCGTCGGCGCTTCATCCCATTTGTCGCGCGTCTTCCAGCTGGCGACCGTGCTCGCGTTGAGTGCGAGACCGTGCAGCTTGTTCAGTTCCGCCGTGAGCTCGGTAACACCCCAGCCGCGCCAATAGAGGCTCCGCGCCAGAAAGCGCGGATCTAGAAATCGCTCGCCGTGGATCGGCGCCGTGGGTTCGGGATGGCGGTCTGCCGGCATCGCGCCGGACGCTAGCCGCGCCCGATCGTGTGGAGCGCCTGGCGGCTGTTGTAGGTGGCGACCCTACAACAGCACCGCGTTGCGCGTTGCCGCGCTTCTCGCCCTTTTGGCGGCTCCCGGGCGCGGTCGGTTCTGCCCCTTGCCGACCGTGCCCCACGATCAACCGCGGAGCGCGACCCGAACCATGGCCAAGCTGTCCAAACCCTTCCGTTTTGCCACCGAAGGCAACACCTGCGACGGCCGCACGATCTCGCGGCAAGACATCGTCGACATGGCGGCGACCTACAAGCGCGAGACCTATTCCGCGCGCGCGAACATGGAGCACATCCGCGGATTCTCGGCCGACCCGCCGTTCTGCGCCTATGGCGACGTCGCCGACGGTCTCACCACGCAGGAAGTGAATCTCAGCGTGGGAGGCAAGACCGAGAAGCGCCTGGCGCTCGTCGGCCAGGTCGATGCGCTCGACAACCTCGTCTCGCTCAACGCGAAGGGGCAAAAGCTCTATCCGTCGATCGAGATCAATCCGAACTTCGCGGGCAGCGGCAAAGCGTACCTGCAGGGCCTGGCCTTCACCGACAGTCCTGCGTCACTCGGGACCGAGATCATGCAGTTCGCCGCCGGCGCCGGCGCCGCGAACCCTTTCCTTTCCCGCAAGATCGATCCGGGCAATTTCTTCAGCGCAGTCGACGAGGGGGTCATCCTGGAATTCGAAGACGCGACCGAGCAGGCGCCGACCGAATCGTCAAAGCTGTTCGCGGCGGCGACCGCGTTCTTCCAGAACTTCGCCAAGGGCGGCGAAAAGCCGGCCGAGCCGGCGCCGGCCGCGCCGACCCCGCCAGCCAACGACAACGACATGGCCGCTGCGATCGGCGCGGGTTTCGAAAAGCTGTCCGCCGCGATGACCGCCATGTCGAAAGAAACCAAGACCGCGATCGGCGAGCTGCGCTCCGATCATGACGCGCTCAAGGCTTCGATCGAGAACACCGATGGCGGCCAGCAGCGGCGTGCACCGGCCGCGGGCGGAAACGCCCACTACGCCAAGGCCGACTTCTAACCCCACGCCGCCCCGCCCCCCAACCGCACTTCCGCCCCGGAGACACCGATGCGCAACGATACCCGCGAACTCTTTTCGGCTTATGAGGCGCAGATCGCCTCGCTCAATGGCGTGCCGCGCGTCGACAAACTGTTCACCGTCGATCCCTCGGTCGAGCAGAAGCTCGAAACGCGGGCGCAGGAATCGAGCGCCTTCCTATCGCAAATCAATGTCATCGGCGTCGATGAACTAAAGGGCGAGAAGGTCGGTATCACGATGGGCAACCCGATCGCGAGCCGTACCGACACGAGCGGTGCCGGGCGTCGCAACCCGGTCGATCCCACCGGCCTCGATAGCGACGGCTATGAGCTGGCGAAGACCAACTTCGACACGATGCTGAAATACGGCAAGCTCGACGCCTGGGCGAAGTTCCCGGATTTCCAGACGCGAATTCAGAACGCGATCCTCGAGCGCATGCAGCTCGACCGCATCATGGTCGGCTGGAACGGCACGAGCGTCGCCGCGACCACCGATCCGAACGCGAACCCGCTGCGCCAAGACGTCAATATCGGCTGGCTGGAACAGATGCGCGTCAACAATCAAATCCGCGTCATGGACGAGGGTTCGGTGGAGGCGGGCAAGGTGATGGTCGGCCCAGGCGGCGACTACGCCACTCTCGACGCGCTCGTGTGGGACGCCGTTCAGTCGCTTCTCCCCAGCTGGGCGAAGGGCCGCACCGATCTCGTCGCGATCACCGGCGCCGCGCTGCTGCATGACAAGTACTTCCCGCTGATCAACCGCGACGAAGCGCCGACCGAGCAGGTCGCGCGCGATCTGATCATGTCGTCGAAGCGCCTCGGCGGCAAGCAGGCGGCAGAGGTTCCATTCTTCATCGACCACGCGGTGTTCATTACGCCGCTGGCGAACCTGTCTCTGTATTACCAGAACGGCAAGCGTCGTCGTCTCATCCGCGAAGAGCCGGACGCCGATCGCATCGCCGACTATCAGAGCTCGAACGAGGGCTATGTCGTCGAGGATTACGACCTCGCCTGCATGGTCGAGAACATCGAGATGATCCCGAGCGAGGATTGATCCCGATGGCGATGTCCCCTGCTCAACGCCATCTCGCCCGGGCTGCGGCCCGGGCGGGAACCATCGCGACGGTCGCCGCGCCGCGCCGCGAGCGGCCGACATCGGGCCCGGAGGCGTCCGCCTACCTGCTCGAGCGCGCGCGGCTCGGCGTCGATCTGCGCCGGCTGAAGGAGATCCAGTCGCGTGAGCGCAAGATCGAGCTGAAGCGCGAATTGATCCCCGGTTATGCGGACTGGATCCGTGGAGTAATGGACGCCGATCGCGAGGGTAGGGATCGCCGTTCCGGTCGCATCGCAGCTGATCAAGCCGATCGGCATGGTCGCGACCGCCTGGAAGGCCGATGTCAACGACATGGCAAAAGCGTCCTATGCCAATTTCAACAATCTGCATGTGCCGATCGACCAGACCACTCTGGCGTTCGACGCGATGGCTGTCGCCGGCCAGCAAGGCGGCTTCGAGCTGAAGGACATGGCGCAATATTTCCCGATGCTGACCGGGCGCCTGCAGTCGCTCGGCCAGAAAGGTGTGCCGGCCGTCGCCGATCTGTCCGCGGCTTTGCAGGTCGCGTTCCAGGATACCGGCGAAGCCGAACAGGCGGCGACCAACATCAAGAATTTGTTGATCTCGATGAATTCGCAACGGGTGGAGACGCAGTTCAAGAAGATCGGCGTCGATCTGCCCAAGGCACTGAAGAAAGCGTACAAGGAAGGGAAGACGCCATTGGAGGCGATCGCCGATCTCGTCAAGAAAACGACGAAGGGTGATCTGTCGAAAGTTGGGCACCTCTTCACAAACCAAGAGGCGTCGGCGGCGCTGCTGTCTCTCATCCAGCATTACGATGCCTACAAAAAAATTCGCAGCGACGCGAATGCTGGAGGTGGTGCGAACCAACGCGCCTTCAACGAGCGGGTCGCGACCGATCCGTCGGCGCGACTGGCTCGCTTCCGCGCGCAGCTGGAGCGGCTAGAGATCAACCTTGGCAATCGCCTGCTTCCCGCCGTCAATAAGGGCATGGAGAAGATCGGTGCGCTGGCGGATCGATTCGGAGCTTGGGCCGACGCCCACCCGAAGATGGCGAGCGCGCTTATGAAACTAGCCGCTGCATTGGCGGTCATCCTAGTCGTGTTCGGCGCGCTCGCCGTCGTCGGCGGTACGCTCATTGCCGGATGGGGGGTAATGACCGGGATATTTAGTGCGGTCTGGGCCGTGCTCGTATTCGGTTTCGGAATCATCGCATCGCTTCTCGGCGCGATTGCGACGCTGGTCGGCTTGCCGTTTATCGTTGTCGCCGCGATCGCCGCAGCGCTCGTCGTCGCCGGCATAGCGATCTACAAATATTGGGATCAGATCAAATCCGGCTTTGCGTCTGCATGGCATTGGCTGGAGGGCCTGGTCGGCCAGATGGCCACGATCGGCGTCAACCTGGTGCAGGGCATTATCAATGGAATCGGTTCGATGTTCGGCGCGCTGAAGGCCAAGATCGTCAGCCTCGGCAAGGGCGCGGTGAACTGGTTCAAGGGCGTGCTGGGCATTCATTCGCCCAGCCGTGTGTTCATGCAGCTCGGCGGCCATATGACGAATGGGCTGGCGATCGGCGTCGACCGCGGCGCCGGGGCGCCCCTCGCGTCCATCGGAGCGCTCGCGAATCGCGCGACGGCCCGCGCCGCGATGATCGCCGCCTCGATCGCGGCGAGCGCCGCGCCGGCTGCTGCAGCTGCAGGGCCGTCGACCTCGGGCGTTGCCGGATCCGCGCAGCATTACCATCATCACGAGGGCGATACGTTCCATATTCACCTCCCGCCGGGCGGCGGCGGAGACATGCACGCGATGGCGCGCCAGCTCCTCGCCGAAATCGAACGGATCAAGGGATCGCGACGACGCGCGGAATACGAGGACGATTGATGCTGCTCGCCCTCGGTCTTTTCGTCTTCGATCTGCCATCGCTTCCGCTCGAGCAGGTCGATCGGTCCTCGTCATGGACGCATGCCCGCAATCCGCGCATTGGCGCGCGCGACGCAGCGCAATTCATCGGGCCCGGCGAAGACAGCCTTTCCCTGGGCGGATGTCTCTTGCCGCAGGCGTTCGGCAGCTTCGCGGAGATGCGCAACCTGCGCGACATGGCCGACACGGGCGAAAGTTGGCCGCTTGTGACCGGCATGGGCGAAGTGATGGGCACTTTCGTCATCACGCGGATTCGCGAAGGCAAGCGCTATTTCCTGCCCGATGGCCGGGCATTGAAGACCGACTTCACCATCGAGCTCGAGCGCGTCGCCTGATGGCGGAGCGGAGACAGAACGTGCCGGACTTTCGCCTGGCGATCGACGGGAAGGATCTGACCGGCAAGGTTCGCCCGCGCCTGATATCGCTACGCCTGACCGAGAAGCGCGCCGGCGAGGCCGACGAGCTCGAGATCCAGCTCGACGATACCGACGGGCTTCTGGCCATTCCCCGCAAGGGTGCAAAGGTCTCTTTGTCGATCGGCTGGGCGCGCGGCAGCGACGTCGCCGTCGGCCTGGTCGACAAGGGCGTCTTCACGGTCGACCAGACGAGCTGGCAATCGGCGCCGGCGCAAATCTCGATCACAGCGCGCTCGGCCGACCTCACTGCGGGCTATCGCGTACGGCGTGAGCGCAGTCACCGGAGCACGACCCTCGGCGCGATCGCGCGCAAGGTCGCGAGCGCGAACGGCCTTCAGGCGAGCGTTTCGGCGGATCTGGCGGATATCCCGATCGCCATGCATGTCCAGGATCAGAAATCCGACATGGCGATGATCAGATCGCTCGGCCGGCGCTACGACGCGGTCGCCACGGTGAAACACGGCAAGCTGATCCTCGCGCCGATCGGCGCAGGCAAGACCGCCGGCGGCAAACCGATACCGACCCTTGCCATCACGCCGGCCGAGGGTGATCGCGTGTCGTGGCAGTCGGCCGAGCGCGACAGTTACACCAAGGTCGAGGCGCGCTGGCACGATCGCGGATCAGCGAGCCGTAAGACGGAGAGCGCCGATGTCGGCACGGGATCCGCGTCCAGCGACGGCAAGACCCGGCGCTTGCATCGCACCTATCATAGCCAGGCGACCGCAAAGGCCGCGGCCAAGGCTGAAGCCAAGCGCATAGGGCGCGCTGCAGGATCGTTATCGTATCGCTTCGCGCTCGGCCGCGCCGATGTCTACCCGGATCGCCGCGCATCGGTGAAAGGCTTCAAACCGGGCATCGATAGCGACAATTGGCTGGTGACCGAAACGACGCATGCGATCGACGGCCAGGGCGGCTTCGTCACAGAGACTAAACTCGAGCTCGGTAACTAGGGCGAATATCAGCTGCTACCGAGCTGTCCTTGACAGAAGGCGCCATCCGCTCGGCTACCATGCCCGCAATAGTCGGATATGACCGCGTCATTCCACGAGCTCCAATGTCCCGCCTCGTGGGCCGCATCGAGGATGGACTCGGGCGTCGCGCCCATATGCACGCTCTGGCGCATCTCCTGATCGTCGTACGATATATGGGCGATGCCGCGACCGGAGGGTCCCATTCCCGTCCGCTGCGAGCCGTTGATCCAGAATGTAATCCCATGTTCAAGCAATTCGGGGGTCGGGTTTTCCCGCAACCGCTTTTGGCCAAACGCCAAAATCTGCTCGGAGGCCTTTTCGATCAACACTCCAGAACGTGGTGCATCGAGAATATCGATCGTTACGTTCAGGTGCGAAGAGAGCGGCTCCAACTGCTCGGAAACAATGATCCTGATCGGCCGGTCCTGGACAACTGGCTGACCCGCGGTCACGTCCATGTAGCCAACTATGCCCGCGAGCACCACGTAGGCTGCAGCGATGGACAAACGGAACGGCAAAGTGCCCGCATATGGATCATGCTCCGGGGCCGCACGGTAAGCCTCAATCAGCCTACCTGTCGCCGCCAGGGTGGCCAGCCCGCACGCACCGATCAGCCACCAAGGACTGAAGAAAATGGAGAGCACGATGCCGACCGCGGGAAGCGCCGCCGATCGGGCCCCGATTACGAACGATGAACCCGGTCGAGCATCGTAAAGCGGCCCGAAGCCAAGAGTCAGCAGAAACGCCACAACGTAGCCTAGAGCCGACATTGACGCCGCCTTGCCGGTGCTTGGCCCGCATGTCGTCGACTGCGACGCATTCGATCACGACACTCTAATCATCTACCGACAGCTTTTGATGAGCGATAACAGCATCGCGGCGGTCGTTCCAGCCGCAATCCTCGATAAATCAATCATTGTCGAGCGGAGCCCCCTCGAAAAGTTTGCTCGCGAGCCCTTCGATGACGGTCGCCACCGCTTGACGATGCGCGTTGGTCAG